>JGI12104J13512_1000057_pt1 | contig 115395 bp, 99 predicted proteins | sample TerdegcTABiofilm_FD_13512 | JGI IMG/M metagenome (IMG submission 13512)
ATAACCGATTGGATTTGTTATCCTATTTAAAGAATTTGCAAAATCTTTGGTGAATCCTTCTGGCATATGTTGAATAATAATTATAGGAATTTTTGTATTAAACTTTGGTAAAATTTGCCTTAGTGCTTCTGGTCCACCTGTTGAAATGCCAATTGCTATAAATTTTATTTTGTCTGGATTTGAAAGCAACTCTATTCTATTTGTTTCTCTTATTTCTAATTCAATATTTTTTCTCTTTTGGATTTTAATATTGCTTAAATCAACTGTTCTATTTTTATTTTTAGATCCCCAACTCTTTATTTTTTGTATCATTTCTTCCTCAATATTACTTAAATCTGATGGAATTTTTATATCTGGTTTTAAAAGGTAATCTTTAGCCCCTAGCTCTATTGCTTTCATAGTAGTAGATGAACCTTCTGAAGTTAAACTTGAAAACACGATAACTGGTGTAGTATCTCCAACTTTTCTTTTTTCTTCAAGAAATTCCAAACCATTCATTTGTGGCATCTCAATATCTAATGTTATAACATCTGGTTTTAACATTTTTAGTTTATTTAATGCAAAAAGTCCATTCATAGCTGTTGCAACAATTTCAATCTCTTCATCTTTTTGTAATATTTCCATAATAAGTTTTCGCATTAATGCTGAGTCATCAACTATCATTACCTTTATTTTTTCCATAGAACCTTAAATTCCTTTATTTTAAATATTTAGTTGAACTAAAATTATTTTTAACCTTTTTAAGTACCTTATAAAAAAATATACATTTTGAGATTGAATTTTTTTATGTCTCATCTTTTAAGTAGGCGATGGCATTACCAATTTTTGAGAATTTAAATTTTGTATTCATTCCAAAAAGACTTTCGGAATGGCCTAAGAACAAGTAACCATAAGGTTTTAATAGTTTATAGAATTTATTTATCACTTCTTTTTGGGCTTCCTGATCAAAATAAATTATGACATTTCTACAAAATATAATATCAAAATCCTTGTAGCCAAATTCATTTTTCAGATTATGATAATCAAAAGTAATTAGTTTTTTAATTTCATCTTTAACTTTAATTGTATCTCCAAGATCTTCAAAAGCGACCGAGAAAAGATGAGGAGGTATATCATCGATTCTATCTTTTTTATAATATCCTTCTTTTGCTATAAGTAAGGACTTTAATGATATATCTGATGCTACAATCTTGATATCCCAACCTTCTTCCAATGTCAAGACATAAGCTACCACAGCTGCAATAGAATAAGGTTCTTCGCCAGAAGAACATCCTGCTGACCATATTCTAATAGTTCTTGAAGTTTCATTTCTCTTTGCTAATTCAGGTATTACAAACTTTTCTAATGCTTCAAATTGAGACATATTCCTAAAGAACTTTGTAAGATTGGTTGTTATAAGATCTAAGAATTTTCTAACCTCTTCAGGATCCTTTTGTAATGTATTGAAGTAATCTATTACAGATTTGTATTGGTATTTAAGCATGACTTCAAAAAGTCTATTTTCTAAAATTGATCTATTTATTTCAGAAAAAAATATTCCAGATTTTTCATATATGAAATCTTTAAATAACTTAAATTCATTATCATTGATTGAAAACTCCATCAAAATCTCCTATAATATGATTATAGTAACTTATTAAATATTTTCAAATTTGCATAAAACAAAAGCTTTGAAATTTTATCAAAATAAAATAAATTTAAAAAAATAAATAAGGCTATGAAATGAAAAAAATTGTATCTTTAAAAAATATCGAAAAAATTTACGGTTTTGACAAGGATTTTAATCAAAAAGTTCTTGAAAATATTTCTATTATTTGCATTGATGGCAAAATTCATTCAATATTACCTAATGAAAACTATGATGAAGGAATAAGAGAGTTAACTTGTGAAATTGAGAAAGAATTTGATAATAATCGAAATAAGGTTTATTACGATGGTATTAGTCAAAAAGATAATAAATCTTATGAAATAAAGGAATATGATTTAAAAAACAAGATTTGTTTGCCATCATTTATAGATCCACATACTCATCTAATATATGCTGGACAAAGATCACATGAATTTTTTAAAAGAAATAGGGGTGTAAGTTACTTAAAAATAGCAGAAGAAGGTGGAGGTATTTCATATACTATAAAAAAGACAAGGGAAGCATCAGATGATCAGCTTTTATTTTTGCTATTAAAAAGACTAAAAGCATTATCTTCTTTTGGAGTAAGTCATGTTGAAATAAAATCTGGGTATGGGCTTACAGTCAAAGAAGAATTAAGGCTTCTTGAAATAATTAAAAAGGCTCAGCACTATACGAATATTAAGATTATCCCTACATGTATGCCAGCCCATGATTTCCCACCCGAATCAAAAAAAGATGAAAAATTAAAAGAGAAATGGATCCAACAGATTATAGATGAAATATTACCAGAAGCTAAAAGGAAAAATTTGGCAAAATTTTTCGATATATTTACGGAGGAAAAATTTTTCAACTATTACCAAACTGAAAGATTGTGTAGATCAGCAATAGATAATGGATTTAAGATTAAAATGCATGTAAATGAACTTTCAAATATCGGTGCATTAAAACTTGCCATAGATATGAATGCAACATCCGTAGAACATCTATTACAAACAACAGAAGAAGAAGTAACACTATTTAAGAATAGTAATACTACCCCAGTTTTACTTCCAGCTACGGCTTTTTATTTAAATGAAAGATATGCTCCTTTTAATCTATTTGAAAAACATGGAGTCGATGTCGCATTAGCATCAGATTCTAATCCTGGGTCAAACTGCACTGAAAATATCTTAATGGTCTATACGATTGCTTCAATAAAACTTCATATGGAAGCTTTTCAAATATTAAAAGCATCTACTATAACGGCTGCAAAAGCCTTAGATTTAAAGGACTATCCTGGTATTTTAGAAAAAGGTCAACTGGCAGATTTTCTAATAGTAAATGTACCATCTTTAGAATATTTGTATTATCATTATGGAGATAATCCAATAGAAAAAGTTATTGTTGATGGAGAAGAAGTATTTGTAAATGGAATTTGAGTTTAAAAAATTTTTTAGTGATTTTATTTATGAATTAGAAAACAGAGGCAAGAATAAATTTATAGATCAAAATATAGACATAATTAAAAATGCAATTTTTAATCTAACTAATATATATTCAAATTACCCTAAGTGGATATTTTTGTCTGATTATATAGAAAGTAAAAAATTAGAAAATCCCGAAATCTTGGCTATTGGTGATATTCATGCAGATTTTTATTCATTAAAAAAAATAATAAAAATTAAACTAGAATCTCCAGAAATTTTTTTGATATTCTTAGGAGATTATATCGATAGAGGGGAATTTTCAAATGAAGTATTTATTCTTGTAATTTTACTGAATCTTATTTTTCCATCGACCGTGTTTCTTTTACCTGGGAATCATGAATTGTATCATTATTTTCAGTATCAAAATCCAGATTTCTGGATTCAAGATGGGAAAATCAATTTGCTTTTTGAACCAATCAAAGGCTTGATAGAATCTTTACCACTAATATTATCATTTAAAAATGTTCTTTTTATTCATGGAGGCTTTTTTGATTTTGATAAGAATATAATAAGAGATATTGATTTTGTAAATCTACTTAAAAAAGAAAAAGGGATGAAACTAAAAAATTTAATAGAATTTTATGAAGATAAAGTATTTGATCTTGCTTGGGCTGATTATGCGGATAATTATAGAGATATAATACATTCAAAGGCACTTGGAAGACCAGTTAAATCGGAAGAAGATTTAAAAAAACTAAAGAATAATTTTGGCATAGATTTGATAATTCGTGGGCATCAGCCTTCATTAAAAGGAATTTCTTTTAACAAAAAAGTAGTAACCCTAATTACATCTTTTCTTTATTCAAATGTAGGGAGAATGAATGGCAGCCTCATCGCTTTGTTGAAAAAGAAAAACAACAATTTTAAAAATATAGAAACATTAAAAGATAATTCCTTTAGAAAAGATATAGAAATAGTTGAAAATCTAATTATTGAAGATTATGCAATAAATATCGCAAGATTACTTTGAATTTTCTAGCATCATAATAAATTCAGTTTCATCCATTATTTTTATATTAAGCTCTTTTGCCTTTTCAAGTTTTGAACCAGGGTTACTTCCAACAACCAAATAGGTTAGCTTTGAAGATACAGCTGATAGTACTTTCCCACCTCTTTTTTCTATCTCTTGCTCGGCGATCTCTCTTTTAGGGAAATTTGATAATGTCCCTGTTATACAAAAACTCAATCCCTCAAAAGCTTTGCTTTTATTCCGCTCATCTTTCTTAGCATACAGCTTAAAACCCAGCTTTTCAAATTCATTCATCAAGTATAAGAATCTTTTACTTGAAAATATCTCTATAAAAAGGGAAGCAGTCTTTTCCCCTATCCCATTGATAGATGTAAAGATAGATATATCATTCTTTTTTGCGGCTTCTATCAACTTTTCACAGCTATCTAAACCATTGTTGATAAGAAGTTTTACTGTTTGTTTTCCAAGTTGGTTAAAGCCTAATGAGTATAAAAGAATATCAAAACTGTTTTGCTTGGATTTTTCGATTCCTTCCTTTATTAAATTCACCTTTTTTTCTGCGAATCCTTCGAATTTTAGTAAAATAGAGTAATCAATTTTATAGATATCTGGTATATCTTTTATTAAATTATTTTCAAAAAGCAGATCTATAGTTTCTTCTCCAAGATTTTCTATATTCATGCAATCGCGAGATGCGAAGTATATTATAGATTCCTTCATCTTTGAAGGGCATTTTTCGTTATCACAATAAGCTGTTGGTCCGTCTAATCTTACTTCAGTAGAACAAGAAGGACAAAATTTAGGGACTTCAATAATGATTGGATTTTCCGATTTCTCTAAGACTTCTTCGACAGCAGGTATTATATCACCTCTTTTAGAAATAGAAACAATATCGCCTATTGAAAGCTCAAGCATCTTTATGTAATCTATATTATGCAAAGTCGCTCTTGAAACTGTAGATCCAGCAAGAGCCACTGGCTCTAATATAGCCACCGGAGTTATTCTCCCACCTCTTCCTACTTGCCAAACTATATCTTTAACAATAGTTACTGCCCTTGGAGCTTCGAATTTGTATGCTATAGCCCATCTTGGATGGTGCCCAGTATATCCAAGTTTATTTCTAGTACTAAATTCATTGACCTTAAAAACAAGACCATCTATCTGGTAAGCAAGACTATTTCTAATTTTTATAAAGTAATCGATTTGACTTTCCACCTCATTAAATTCTATTATCTTGAATTTTATCTCTTCTTTTTCTTCAGTAGCTTCTTCATCAAATAATGAAGTTGTTTCTTTAAATGAAGTTGATTCCTTTAATAAAGTTGATTCCTTTAATAAAGTTGCTTCCTTCTTTTTTTTATTTGAAATGAAAAGAGTATTTGGTGAAACATTAAATCCAAATCTTAAAAGTAGAGAAAGTAATAGATAATCATTTTCAAAGCCTTCACAAACAGCATCATATGCAAAAAATTTCAATGGAATCTTTGCGACTTCTGAACTTTTAATTCTATTTAATGTACCTGCTGCAAAATTTCTCGGATTTGCATATTCATTTGTATTTTTCAGTTTTTCAAAATCTTCTTTTTCAATATAAACTTCGCCTCTAACAGAGATATTTATTTTTTTATCTAATTTAAGTGGAATTGTTTTTATTGTCCTACAATTTTCTGTTATATCATTTCCAATAAAACCATCGCCTCTTGAAACTGCTTTGTCAAGAATTCCGTTTTTATAATAAAGGACTATAGACACCCCATCAAATTTTTCCTGCATACTAAATGTAGTTTCTGGGTACTCAGCAATTATTTTATTTATCCAATCTATAATTTCTGTTTTTGAATATGCCTTATCAAGAGAAAGAACTGGTATTTCATGCTTAATCTTTTCAAATTTATTTGAAAGGTCAGAACCTACCCTTTTTGTAGGAGAATTCGCATCAGCATATTCTGGAAATTGTTCTTCAAGGCTTTTTAGTTCATCGAAAAGGGCATCATATTCCAAATCTGAAATTTGTGGTTTGTTTTCAACATAATATAAATAATTATACTTCTCAATAAGTTTTTTAAGTTCTTCGATTCTTTCCTTTGCTTTTTCTCTATCCATAACTTTTCCCATTCGATTTTTATTTAATTATTTAGGATAATTTTCCCATAATTTTAATGTCTTACTATTAATGTCTCTTTATTAAAACCTTTATCATTACATTTTTTTTTAAGAATATTTTTATAAAATTAGAATAAAAAATTAATTATAAAATTTTGATTTATTAAAAATCCTTTATACTATTTTCTCTATCTCATATTTAATCTTCTTCGCTTTTTTTTTATCATAAATTCGAAGAAAAATTCCGTACGGTAGAAGCAAAAATAACGCTACAAAAAAAGAAAAGGTAGCCTTCAATAATTCTGAAAAATCCTTAAAGAAGAAATAATATGAGAAAATAATTCCAATTAAAAAGATAAGTAGTGGTATCAGATAGATTAATACACTAGCACTTAAAAGAGATGCATAGATAATCTTGATTTTGACTCTATCACCTATGGAAAAACCATCTTTGAATGGTAGAAAAAGAATTTCTCCTCGTTTTTGTCCGCAGTTAGACTTTATAGCACATACTTCGCAGTTCTCTACCCCATCAACTTTTACACCAATACCTTTATTTAAGTCAATACTAACAATGGTTCCTTTATCTTCAATCATACTACCGACCTTTTAATACAATCTTATTTTTTCAATGAGTATTATAAATAATAAAAGAGGAAATGCAAAAAATATAATATTTAAATTAAAATAAAATTAAAAAAATATTTTTAAAGAAAATCAAATCAAAATGAAAATCAAATCTATAAAATATATTTAAATATTGATTTAGGTTATTAAATCTTTTATTGAAAAAATTAAAGATTTGTTTATAAATCAAAGGAAGATATTGTTTAATTGGTAAGACAAAAATATTTTGATTAGGAATATTATTTTACAAAATTTACATTAAAAAAAAAATTTAAATAGGAACTAAAATGGAAATAAAAAATGGTTATTTACCAAAAAAGATTGGTATAACAGGTTCGACAGGTTTTCTAGGAGCAAATTTCTTATTAAAACTTATAAATTCTGAAGATTATAATAGCATTCAAAAGATAAAAAGCTTTTACTCTTCTACTAGATGGAACCCTCTTTTACTTGATATTAATGATAAAAAGATAGAATTTGAAAAATTAGATATTTTAAATTATGAACAATGCATTGAAAAAACGAAAGATCTCGATTGTGTTGTTCATTTTGCTGCGATGGTTTCTTTTTCAAAAAAAGATTTAGGACAGCTCTGGAGGATAAATGTTGAGGGAACAGAAAATATACTTAGAGCTGCAATTGAAAATAAAATAAAAAGATTTGTCTTGATATCATCTATCAGTATATTAAACCATGCAGTAGATGATAAAATTTTAACTGAAGAAGATATAGGAACAAATGAACAGACAAACAAGAAATATCATTACCATAGTTTTAATTCCAAAGATGAGATTGTCCAATGCCATAAACTATGGAAAGAAGGGAATAAAAGCTTTTTAAAAAAGATAAAACTTCCCTATCATGATACAAAATTAGCAAGTTATGTCATCGCAAAAGAGCTACTAAAAGATAAAGATATCCAACTTGTAACAGTTCTTCCAGGAACTGTTCTTGGGAAAGGAGATAACCATTATTCCATAACCAAACTAGTCGATAAGGTTTATAAAAATAGCCTTTTTGTTACTTTACCAGGCAAAGCAAGCTATGTACATGTAGAGGATTTATCAAATGGCATCTATCTTTCAATGGTAAAAGGTAAGAAAGATGAAGATTACATAATAAGTGGAAATATTGAGGATAATCTTCCATATCCTTTCTTTATGAAATCAATTGCAAAAAAACTAAGAAGGTTGACAAAAAAAATTATCCTTTCAAGATTTCTTGTTTTACCTTCTTTTTTATCTATCCCTGTTGCTAGATTTTTAGAATTTATTTACCCATCTTCTTCAATAACAGAAGGCATGGTCAAATCGGGTTATTCTAAATCTGTACTATCAATTGAGAAAGCGGAAAAAACACTTGGATATAAACCAGTAAAATCTTTTGATGATATGATAGATGATTTATGCAAAGATTTTTTAGAAAGAGAAATTTCAGAATATATTAAAAACAAAAAACATTTCATGATGATTAGAAACCTTGTTTGTTCAAACTGGGTGAAAAAAAATGCAAAATTAATAGTAAATTATGATAAAGATGTAGAGGATAGTCCAAGAAAAGTCTATCTTGTTAATCATCCAACAACATATGATTTTTTTACTTTAGTCCATCTAGCTAAAAATAATTTCTATTTGCCTATTGAACACACAGCATTTGATATTCCAATAGTTGGTTATTTCTTGCATAATTCTGGATTTCTGCCTGTTTTTAAAAAGAAAGAAAAAAATTCAGAAATAATAAATAAGATGGTTGATAAAATTAAAAAAGGTTTACCAGTATTAAATTCAATAAGATCTGGGGGTATAGCATCAGGAAAACTCGGTAGACTTAGAACAGGTGGTGCAGTCATCGCCGATTTATCTAAAGCTGATATTGTCCCACTACATATTTATGTTGAAAAAGATAGACTTGTGAAGAATTTTTTAATCACTTTAAAACTAAAAAAAGCACCGATAGTCAAATTTCATAATGCTCTTGTCTTTGTATCATTTTTAAAACCATTAAAATGGTCAGATTATCATAAAGATAATATGACTAAAGAAGACTATTATAATATAATGGAAAAGGTGGAGAGCTTATTTAAACAGCAAGATGAGTTAATAGAAAGAAAATTGAAAGAAGAAAAATCATATTATGATGCCGTTAAAAGGCAAGGTGGATCTGACATTTTCATAAATTTTTAACAAGTTATAAAATATTTCTTGACATTATTCAAAAATTATCTACAATTATTAAAATCGTAAATTTTTTATTTCTAACTAATAAAGTAATAAATACTTAATTACATTATATGGGGTAGGTCAATTAAAATGATAATCAATAGGAATATTTTAAAAATTTTTTTAATAACTATATTAATCGCTTCGATTTTTAATTTTAGCTTCAATTATGATAAGGCAATTTTTAAAAATATTCTTTTTGAAACTCTTGATTCCAAAAATGGATTATCTAACTCATCAATATCTGCTATAGTTCAGGATAGTAAAGGTTTCTTGTGGTTCGCAACACAAAATGGTTTAAATAGATTTGACGGAAAAGAATTTTTAGTTTTTAATAATGAACCATTTGTCAAAAATACCATACCTAACCAATTGATTCAAACTATGTATATAGATAAAAATGATATATTATGGTTAGGAACTTATTCAGGCTTATGTAGATTTGATATTAAAAATGGGAGTTTTACTACTTATAAGAACGATATCGGTGATGAAACTTCACTTTCAAATGATATAGTTATTGCTATTGAAAGAGATATGGAAGGTAACCTTTGGGTTGGGACTTTAAAAGGACTTCAAATATTTGAAGAAAAAAATGAAAAATTTAATAGAATTATTTTTGATAACAAGGAGGATGGACCAACCAAAGAAAGTACAATAAGAGACATTTTTACAGATTCTAAAGGAGTTGTTTGGATTGGTACTTATGATGGTATTTATAGATATTTTGAAGGGAAATTCACCTTTTACTGTAGTAAACAGGTTTTCAATCCGGATAATATAAATTTTAAAAATAATATTGTTAAACATTTTGAATCTAATTATCCAGCATCAAATCCAGCTATGGTTATAGTTGAAGATAACGAAAAAAACCTCTGGTTTGGGGTATGGGGTTTTGGATTATGCAAATATGATATAAATAAAAATTCTTTCATCAACTTTCCTCTTCAGTTTAATAAAATTTATTCTCTACTATTTGTCGATGATGATAATCTTCTTGTAGGAACATGGGGAGAAGGTTTATTTAACTTTAATAAAAAAGATAACAGTTTTGAAATTGTTGAGAATAAAAAGACAGGTCTTAATATTCCAAATAATACCATCTATTCTTTATTCAAAGATAAAAGCGGAATAATATGGATAGGCACTCATGGTGCAGGTGTGCTTAAATGGGTTATTGATAGACCAGATCTTATTTATTTGAAGTATGACGAAAAAAATATTAATTCTATCCCAAATAACAAAATAAAATCTATTTTTGAGGATAAATATGGTTTTATCTGGATTGGTTCATATAATGGTGGACTTATAAGATATAATCCAAAAAATAAAGAGATAGTTAAATATATAAGTAGTGGAAAAGAAGATGGTAGTTTATCTGATAATATTGTAAGATATATATTTCAAGATTCAAATGATAACCTATGGATTGCAACAAACAAATATTTAAATCTTTATGACTACAAAAAGGAGAAATTTAAGTATTTTAAAAAATCAGATTTTGGAATTGAACAAACGAATGAAGATACTTTTAACTATGTTATTGAAGATAAAAATAAAAATCTTATAATTGGCACATATCTTTCAGGCCTTATCATTGTGCCTTTAGTTAAAGATAAAGCGAAGGTTTTAGATTTTTCTAATGCCAAGTTTATAAACTCAAAAACCGATCCATCACTATCGAATGATCTTGTATTCAATATTTTAATAGATCATAATGAAAACATCTGGATAGGAACAAATAAAGGTTTGAATTTATTAGATACAAAAAAATGGGAGATAAAAAAATATCTATACGATACTAATAATTCGAAAGGTATAAGTAACGATACAATAACAGATATGTTTTTGGATTCAAATAATAAACTCTGGGTTGGTACAACCAATGGTTTAAATCTATATGATTTTGAAACCGATTCTTTTAGTCATATAACAGTAAAAAATGGACTTCGTGATAATTATATTAACTCTATACAAGAACTATCTAAGGGAATAATACTATTTACCACCTTTAATTATCTTGTAAAATATAATTATGAAACTTCTGAGATATTAAACTTTGGGTATGAAGATGGCTTCCTTACAAAGGAGTTTAGTTCTGGAATTACTAAATTAAAAGATGGTTCAATTCTTATAGGAGGATTTGGTATCATTAATATTGTATATTCCCAACAATTGAAACCAAATAACTTTAATCCTAATATCCAAGTTGTATCATTAAAAATTGAAGGTAAAGAATACAATGAAAATGCTATTTATTATGATGAATTGAATGATATAAAACTGCCTTATAACCAAAATTCTATATCTATAAAATTTGTATCACTTGATTATTCTGCTCCGAATGCCTTATTATACTCTTACAAGATAGATAAATTAAACAAAGAATGGCAACATATTGGAAATGAACCCACAATTAATTTAGTTAATCTTAAACCAGGGAAATATAAAATATATCTGCGAGGGACAAATAGCGATGGTATTTATAGTAGTAACATAGAGACCTTAAAAATAAAAATAAATCCACCATTTTACCTTACCTGGTGGGCTATATTGATATATGTTTTTATAGTGTTTTCAATTATATTTTTAATAGTTTTATTTTTAAGGGAAAAAGCCTTATCTCAAATACTTAATGAAAGGAAAAATTTATTTGAAGAAAGAAAAAAATTTTTAGAAGAAGAGATAAAAAAACAAAAAGAAATAGAAAAAAGATTGATTTCCGCTAAGGAGACTTTAGAAAGCTTAAATGAAGCTAAAGATACTTTTATTGCTCAAATTTCACATGAGTTTAAAAATCCCTTAACCTTACTTAATGGATATATACAGATTCTTGAAAAGAATGAAACTGAAAATTACAAAAGGCAAATGATAACTAACATGCATTCAATTTGCAATCATATTTTGGATATGATAACAAGCATAATGGATATGGCTAAAATTAATCTTGGTAGAATAACTTTAGATTTGACTGAAACAGATTTGAGGGATTTTATCAATAAAATTGCAGATTCGCATAAGATTATTGCTGAGCAAAAGGGATTAAAATTTGAGTTTGAATATGATGAAAATTTACCAGCTATGGTTCTTTTAGATAGAATCAAAGTTAGACAGATATTAAACAATCTTATATCTAATGCTATAAAATATACTGATAATGGTTATGTTAGGTTTGAGGTAAAAAAAGATAATACTATTGTTAACAAAAAAAATGTAAATGCAGATAATATACAAGTAGTGGATTTAACATTTAATATTATAGATAGTGGTTATGGATTAACAGAAAAGGAAAAAGAACATATTTTTGATTCTTTTTATAGGGGTATAGATAGCTTAAAAACTGAAGGAACAGGTTTAGGGCTTCCTATTTCTCAAAAACTTGCTGAAATAATTAATGGGCAAATTCTTTTTGAAAGCGAAAAAGGAGTTGGAAGTAAGTTTAGTCTTGTATTGAAAGATGTTGTTATTTCGGATTAAGATGCAATTTATTCAACTTTGAAAGTAGTAAATTTGTTCAAATCTTATTTCACAACTTCTCAAGCAATTTTTATATTAAATAGCAATTCCTAAGAATTGGCTTTGATATAGTTGATAATAAAAACCTTTATTATTAAGTAGCTGTTCATGGGTTCCTGTTTCTATTATTTTCCCTTCATTCATTACTATTATTTTATCAGCATTTTTAATAGTTGAAAGCCTATGAGCAATAACAAAACTAGTTCTACCTACCATTAATTTTTTCATAGCCTTTTGGACATGAATTTCTGTTAAAGTGTCCACATTGCTTGTAGCTTCATCCAAAATCAAGATATCTGGGTTTTTTAAAAATGCTCTTGCTATCGTTATTAATTGTTTCTCCCCTAGTGAAATATTTGATGACTCTTCATTTATAATGGTATTATAACCATCTGGAAGTAAAGAAATAAAATGATGAGCATATGCTTCTTTTGAAGCAGTAATTATCTCATCATCTGTTGCTCCTTCCCGTCCATATGCTATATTCTCTTTAATTGTCCCATTGAAAAGCCAGGTGTCTTGAAGAACCATTCCAAAAAAAATTCTAAGATTTTCCCTTTTTATATTTTTAGTGTTTATATTATCTACTAAAATTTGACCTTTATTTATTTCATAAAATCTCATTAGAAGATTTACTAGAGTAGTTTTACCAGCACCTGTAGGTCCAACTATAGCAATCATCTTTCCTTCATCTACATTTAAAGAAAAATTCTCAATAAGTTTCTTCTCTGGTAAGTATGAAAAATATACTGAATCGAACTTTACTTCCCCTTTTATGTTTTTTATTTCTATTAAATTTTCTTCTTCTTTTTCTAGTTCATTCTCATCAAGCATTTCAAATATTCTTTCTGAGGCTGCAATTGTGGATTGTATGAGATTTACTATGTTTGAAATGGCTATGATTGGTTGGGTAAACTGATTTGAATATTGAATGAAAGCCTGAATATCTCCAATTGTTATAAGTCTTTTAGTTACAAATATACCTCCAACAACAGCAATAACAACATAACCAATATTTGAAATAAAATTCATAATAGGCATTATTATTCCTGAAAAAAATTGAGCCTTCCATCCTACATTATATAGTTTTTCATTTACTTCGACAAATTTATCTATAGAATCTTTTTCCCTGTTATAACTTTTTATAACTATATGACCAGAAAATGATTCTTCAATATGCCCATTTATTTTACCTAAAAGACTCTGTTGACTTCGAAATTGCTTTTGTGATTGCTTTGCTATGAATGATGTTGCGAATATGCTTAATGGTAGAGTAAGTATAGTTATAAGTGTGAGAAATGGACTTATTGTAAGCATCATTATTATGACGCCTATTATCGAAATTACCGAGGAAAAAACTTGAACAAGTCCTTGTTGTAAAGTCGAACTTATTGTATCTATATCATTTGTAAATCTACTTAAAATGTCTCCATGACTATTAGTATCAAAATATTTTAAAGGTAGCCTGTTTAATTTACTCATCATTTTTGTTCTCAGATTTTTAACAAGATTCTGAGACACACTAGCCATAATGTATTGCTGAACATAGTTAAATAAAATTGCAACAATGTACATTATACCAAGAGTTATAAGGATGTTATATACTTTATTGAAATCTATTTTTGAAGATTGGTTTCTAAATTTTGCAAAAATTCCTTCAAATATTACTGTAATTGCTTTTCCCATTATTTTAGGTGCGAAAATAGTAACTATCGTAGCAGATATCGTAAATAAAAGCACGATAATTAAAGCAAAATTAAAAGGTTTAAGTTCTTTTAATAGTCTTAAAAGAGATTTCTTAAAATTTTTAGGTTTTTCAACTGGTCCACCTAGATGAGCTCCAGGTCCTCTAAAACCAGGACCTCTTATTCCCAGACTAACATTTTGTTGTCCTTTTGATTGAATTTTATCTTTATCTGACATTTTCTACTCCTATAATTATCTTATTGATTTAATATCCTCTTCTGATAGTTGTGAATGAACAAAGTTTTGATAGACTTCGCAACTTTTTAGTAACTGATTGTGATTACCAATACCAACAATTTTACCATCTTCCAAAACTATTATTTGATATGCACCTAAAATAGTGGCAACTCTTTGGGAAACTATTATAACTGTTGAATCTGCAGCAATTTTTGAAAGTTCCATTCTTATTTTACTATCTGTTTTAAAGTCCAATGCAGAAAATGTATCATCAAATATGTAGAACTCTTTTTTCTCTGCTATAGCTCTTGCTATTGAAATTCTTTGTTTTTGCCCACCAGAAAGGTTGGTCCCGCCTTGAGCAAGAATGGTATGGTATCCTTGAGGCATTTTTTCAGCAAATTCACTTACCATAGCAATTTTTGCTGCTTCAAAGACTTTACTATCATCTATATCTCTACCAAATTTGATATTTTCATAAATCGAATTGCTGAAGATGACGGGTTTTTGGGGAGCGAATCCAAAAAGGTTTCTAAGTTGATTTTGCTTCCATTCTTTAATATTAGTATCGCCAATCTTTATCTGACCGCTTGAGACATCGTAAAATCTCAACAAAAGTGACAATAGAGTGGATTTGCCAGCACCTGTATTACCAATAATAGCAGTAGTTTTGCCTTCAGGAATAGAAAAAGATATGTTTTCGAGAACAGGTTCTTTACTAAAAGGATAGTAAAATGTGACATTATCAAAAGTTATCTGTTTATTTTTTAAGTTAGATAAAAAATTAATTGGGTTTTCGCTATCTTTTATACTATTTTCCTTTTTTAGCACTTCATCTATTCTATTAATAGAAGCTATTGCTCTTGGTAAGAATGCAAAAATAACTGAGATCATTGCAAATGCAAAAAGGATTTGAATAACATACTGTAAAACAGCCATCAAATCTCCTATATTTAATTTGTTTGCATCTAAAAGATTTGCTCCATAGGCTATAATACCAATAGTAGTGAAGTTCATAAGAAACATCATAAGTGGAAATATAATAGCATTAATTCTATTCAAGGTTAAGGCTGTTTTTGTTAAATCTATATTAGCGAAATTAAATCTTTTTTCTTCATATTCTTCTTTATTAAAAGCTCTTATAACACGAACCCCTAAAATATTTTCTCTTACAACAAGATTTATCTTATCAATTTTTTTCTGAAGTTGTTTGAACAAAGGCATGGTTAAAAATATAATTAATGTTATTCCTCCTATTAATAGTGGCAAAGAAATAAAAAGAATACTTGAAAGTTTTGAATTTATTGAAAATGCCATGATGATTCCACCAATGGATAATATCGGCGCTCTTATTACCATTCTCATCATCATAATAGAAAGCTGCTGAATTTGTAAAACATCATTTGTATTTCTAGTTATAAGTGATGCTGTTGAAAAAGAGTCAAACTCTGAAAAAGAGAAATCAGTTACTTTTTTAAATATTTTAAATCTTAAATCCTTAGCATATGATGCTGCAATCTTTGCAGAAGTAAGATGAGATAAAATCCCAAACAATACACTTATAAAGGAGATAAGAAGCATTTTCAAGCCAACCTCTATTATATAGTTTGTGTTTTGCCTTATTACTCCTTTATTTACAATATCTGACATCATATTTGGAAGGTAAAGGTTAAGTATCGCAGATATAGCAACTAGGGTTATAGTTAAAATTGCTTGAAATAGATATGGTTTAAATTGTTTTAGTGTTATCGACATTTGACTTTCCTTTATACTATTTTTTTTGTTTGTATTCATCTAATTTTATAATTATCTTTGAAAGATAATTTATAAGATTTTTCTTTTCTTCATCTGTCAAAGTTTCCGTAAACTCTTTTTCAAGTTTAAGTAAGATATCTTTAGCTTTATTGGCTACATTTTTTCCTTCTTCTGTAAGCACTATGTAATAGACTCTTCGATCATTTTCATCAATCATTTTCTCTATCAATCTGTTTTTTTCCATTTTTTTTAAAATAACTGCTATAGTTGAAGGCTTTACACAAACTTTGCTGGCTATTTCAGTCTGAGTAAGTTTTTCTTCTTGAAGCAATAAAGATAATATTGGGGGTTGACCAGGATGGATTTTAACCTTCTCAAGTTCCGAAAACATCATAGTAAAGGTTTTTCTAGATATCTTAAAAAATGCACTAATGAAAGGCAATTGGTTTGAATCAAACATAAATATACCCCTTAAGTTAGCATTCAAATAATTAGTATACTAACTAATAGATATCTAATCAAATCTTCCAAAAAAATTTTTGTCAATAGAAATATAAGATTTTTATGAAATTATTTTAAATTAACTATTTGAATGAATTTTTCAAAAGATGTATCTTTGGTGATAATAAATCTTGGAATTTTATAAATATCGGTGTTTTTGTTTGCAAACTTTCTATCAATAGTAAAAGCACCTTTAAATCCAGCTTTTTTTACATATTCAATGACTTTATCATTATATAAACCAAATGGATAAGCAAAAGTTATTGGATCAATGCCGGTTTTTTTGAGAAGAACTGCTTTAGCAGTTTGAGTATTTAACAATAACCCTTTTTCATCTTCCTTTGTCATATATGGATGATAGTATGAATGACAACCAAGTTGAAAATATGGTTTTGAAATAAGACGATTTATCATAGAAAATGTCATATAATTTTTTTTATTATCTTTTTCTGCAGAAAATATTACAGATGGATAAATGAAAATTGTGGCTTTAAGGTTGTTATCTTGAAGAATTTTATCTGCATATAGGTAAACCCCTTTATTTCCATCATCAAAAGTTATGGCGACATATTTTTGATTATTTACTAATAATTTTCTTTTTGATTCAAGTATTTCAATAACATCAGTAGCGAAAAGTGAGGTAAGACCATTATCATTTAAGTATTTCATCTGATTGCTAAAATCAGTAATTGAAACATCATAGTCTGTAGATGGAGTTTCTACTATATTGTGATAACATAATATTGTAAAGGAAAAATCATTAATATTAGAAGTCGCCAAACTATTAATGTTGAAAAAATGTATAAAAAAGAATATTAGAAACAAAATAAAAATAAGTTTGTTTTTCAATTATGACTTCCTTTTTAATAAAATATTCCATCAACAATTTATTTTAATCTAATGATACAAGAAAAATAATAAAAAATATTTTGAAAATGAAAAAAGTTCTAGTTAAATTTAAGACTTATATAGATTGGATATCCTTTTTTTTACTTTCCATCAATTCATTGTTTTGGTTTTTTGATTCAATTTTATAATTCAAAATTATCCCTTTCAACTTACTTACAGCATCTATCATTTTTGTAAAGGAGTTGGAGGTAAATTCAACTGAATTATTCATCTTCTCAACAGATTGAATCATTATATTATTATTTTCAATAAGGGATTTTGTTATCTTTTGAAGTTCATTCAAAGAAGAAATGACTTGAGGTTGGATTTGGATGATCTTTTGAGTAGTTTCTTTAATCTCTTCATTTATAGTTATAAGTGTTTCAACTTCTGTTATGTTTTGATCAATATACTCTTTTTGTTCTTCGGAATTTCTTGTTACCATTTGCATTTTTGATTTTGTCTCATCAAGCTGCTTATGTATATCAGAAAACAATTTTTCTATTAAAAAGTTTACTTCTTCTGCTTCTGTATTTGATTCAACAATATTTTTAACAATACTTACAATTTTTTGTGCTGAATCCGAAGTAATCTCCGAAAGCTTTCTCATCTCTTCAGCTACTACTGAAAATCCAACACCAGCATCACCTGCATGGGCAGCTTCAATCGCTGCATTCATAGCAAGTAAGCTACTACGATCGGATATATCAATTATAAGTTTAGTAATATTTTGTATTTCTGAGTTGGATTCTATCATTTTTTTATTTATATTAGCAAGTTTGACTAACTCATCTTCCCCTTTATAGATATTTGATGCTAAGGATTCAAATAGTTGATTTGTTTCAATAGTATGTCTTGAAATAAATTGAAAGGAACCTAAAATGTTCTTCATCGAAACTGAGGTTTTCTCTATAAAATCATTTTGATATTTATATTTAGATACTGTATTTTCAATCGTAATTATAAGATTCTTAAAATCATTATTAGCTTTTTCAACAATACTATTTTCAATTTCTTCGATATCTTGAACATCTTTTATTATTTTTGAAAGTCTTAAAGATTCATCTTTAAGAGCCAAAAAATTTTCTTCTATTTTAAGACCTAAGTCCGAAACAATATTTTCTGCATTTGCAACCTCTACAAAAGAATTTTGAAGTTTATCAAGGATAATATTAATATTGGAAGTCATTTTCCCTATTTCATCGAAACTTACGATATTTACTCTTTTTGAAAGATCCATTTCTTGGTTCGCCATTATATCAAATTGATTATACAAATGATCTATATGCTTTTGGTGCTCTAAATATATTGCATAGAAGACTATCAAATCAACTATAATAAATCTTAAAGCAAGAGATAAGAAATGTTTTAAAATAAAGTTAAATTTTATAAATGTAAAAGCATATCTATCGAAGAAGTTAAATGTAGCTACTGTTAAAAAGGAAATATTGACAATAAGAAGTAAAATAGATGGAATAATAAGCTTCGATCTTGTTTTAGATTTTTGTTTCTCATTTTTTAAGTATCTTATATTTAATGCATGCTTCGCATCAATCCAAGCATAATTTATAAGTCGAGCAACAACTATCCCATTTAATAAACCATATGAAATTGCTAAAATAGTTCTAAAAATCCAGTATTTGAAGTCAATATTACCATTTTTTAAATATTCTAGAGAAACATTTAATATAACTGCCAAAAGATAACTCAATGCTCCAATTAAAAATAAAAAAGATTCTATTGTTGTAAAAGATTTTTCAACTTTTAAAAACTCATATTCACTTAATTTATTCCCCCTTTCAATTTTAATAATGGCTTTTTCTATTCTTCTATAAAAAAGATAAACCAGTAAAACGGCTATTGAACCGATTCCAATGGTCAAAAGAAATGTTCTCTTGTAAAAATCATTTCTTTCTAATGCTTCCATTATTAAAACTTGAGGTAAAACTAAAGAGTATAGAAAATTTGTCATCCATATACCAATTAAAGAGGTGAGAAGAATTTTGATAGTGGTTTTTTGTGAAATATTCATATTTTTATCATTCATTTTCCTTACCTTCTTTAATTAAACTATAATGTTAAAAATTGAAAAATCTAGTTTCTTTAATTTATCGATAAAATTATTTATTATTATTAAATAAAGATATAAACCATAAAATGATTAAATATAAATTGTTTTGTTATTTTTTTAAAGTCTTATGAAACAAAATATTACCAAATTGATCTTGAAATGAGCAATGTATTTTTTCTCCTTTTATTTCAATTAGAAAAAAGCCAAATTGATCTTTTAAGAACCATTTAGAACCTTTAGTAATAAATGAAGGAGACGGATCTGGTTTACCCCCCATTGCTCCGACAATTATCCAAACAAGGTCATCTTGTTCTATCCATTCCATATAATGATTATGTCCACTTACTACTAAATCTGCTTTATTAGCAAATATAGGAGCTATATTTTTAATATTTCCTTTATTATCAAACCAATTACCAGATATATCTTTATAACCAGAAGAATAAAAAAAACTATGAGATAAAATTACTATAAAATCTTCATTTGGGATTTTATTTAATTCTTCTTCTATCCATTTTATCTCCGTCGGTTTCATATTAAAAAAACCTGAAGGAAGATTTAATCCTATAAAATGAAAATTTTTAAATGAGTAATGCCAAATAAAGGAAGATGGCCCATAGTTAAAATCTTGGCTTTTGATACTCCCAAAGATATTTTTCCAGAAGATTTGACCTCCAAAATATTTATCATGGTTTCCTATAACACTTAATATCTTAATATTTGGAGAAATCTCTTTTTTGAGTTTTAAGAATCTTATCCAATTTTCTTTTAACCCTCCAATATCAAAAAAATCTCCTAAAATAAATAATTTTTCGATTCTTCCCTCAAGGTAATATTTTTCACAAGTTCTTAATATATTTATAGATGCTTGGAGATTTGAGTTTTTACCAAAAAAATGTGGATCTGATGAAATGGCAAATCCAAAATCATCATTTAAAGTTGAAAGACTAAAATAATCTAAATCATTTATTATATAATTAGATAATAAATTCTTATCTAATGTTTCACAGCTGAATAGAATATAAAAAATTATAAGCAAAAAAGAAAATATGAGAAATTTGTTATGTTTATTATTTAATTCTTTTTTCTTCATGTAATTTTCTTTTCTTATTCATAATATAACTTTTTTTATATTAAAATATATTTTTATTATTCATTTTAGTCAATTTTTAATTGAAATTATTTAATATTTGATTTAATATATAAAAGTATGGCAGAAAATAACGAATTTTATGATTTTTTAGTTAAAAACACAATATCATGGATATACAAAAATAGGGAGATTTATAGACCTATCGCGACAACTCTTGATAAAAAACTAAAAGAAAGATTATATCCATACTTTAATGAAGATATTGTTGATAATGCAAAAGTAATAATTACTAATACTTTACCAAGTTTTGATTTTTTAAAAGATTATGGATTCACCGAATTTACAAATAGGGCATTAAACTTGACATATAATAGTGGGATAATATTTATAGATACTCTTGTCATATCTTCAAGATCAAAGATAGAATTTGATTCTATTGTCTTTTACCTTCTTGTTCATTCATCATCATACAGATTAATTGGGGTAGAAAGTTTTGTTAGTAAATATGTCCATCAATCATTAGAGGAAAACTATAACTTAAAAAAGATACTCATTGAAAAATTCGCATCTTCCCTTACAACTAGATATGAAAAAGGCGAATCATTCTCTGTTGAAGAAGAATTAAAAAAATTTTATTCTAATTAATATTCGTAAAAGCAAAAATTTTGTACAATCATAATGTTTATAAAATCACAATATTTGTAAAATCATAATAGATATATTATAATTATTATTATCAATAATTTATTCAAATCAAGTACAAAAATCAGGAGTATTTTGATGAAAAAGACTATTTTCATTAGTATTCTGATTGCTATTTTGGTCTTTACTCTTACAAATTCCGTTTTGTCCCAAGAAAATACTAATATCCTTCAATTAAACCACTTTGAAGTTCTATATCCAGCTTTGATTTCTTTCGGTTTTGTAACTTCCTATTTGATTTTAGATTTATTTTACAATGTGGGTTTTTCAGATTCTATATCATACGAATTATTGGACCTTTCACTATTTTTAACTGTCTTGCCCATGTTTTTTTATAATTTACCAATGGCTTTGATTTTTTCTGCTACATCCTTAGGTCTCTATTTTCTTAGTGAAACTTTGTATGATATAGACGAGGATTTTTTAGCACAGCTTCCATCAAATGGTTTTATGGATTTTTCCTTTTTTACAACTTATGCTATTTACAGAGATAGAAGAAAATTGGCTAAAATTGGGATATATAATAATAACTGGCGGGAGGAGGCTTTTGGTAATTCATCATTTATATCTTATTTCCCTTATGAAAAACTTGCTAAATGGGAACCACAATCTTTTTTTGATTTAGTTATAGCTCCGATTTCAAAGAAAGGCTTGTCTGATGCTTTACTCTTTCCAATAATTCCAGCTGGTCTTATTGCTCCTTTTTTACAGCAACTCCTTGCTGGTAATAATTTTGAGCAATCTATATTTGCAACTGGAAAGGCTTTTATTGGGATGCATGAGTTGCCAATATTATTAGGAGTTCCAATAATGGCTGTTTTTCTCTATGCACTTTGTTCTTTTGTTGCAATAGGAGAAGAGAGTCTTTTTCGTGGTTTTATATATGAGGAACTAGGTTCTTCATATAATGAATGGGTTGCCAAAATCTCAGATATGTTAATTTTCCCTTTATTTCATGTGCCTTCAGAAATAGAATTTTATCAACAAAATCCAGAGTATTTTCTTAATTATTTTATTAGAAGATCAATTTTGACTTTTTATATTGACTTAATGTATGATAGAGGCGGACTTTTAAGAAGTGTTGCATTTCATTTCTGGGTTGATTTTACTCAACTTCTCGCATTTTATCTAATTTATGGAGGAGTCGCTCACGATGATTTTACAGATATCATTGGCATGTATTTTAAAAGAATAGAAATTCAGTTTTCCTTTTCATTTTAAGCCTATAGTTTTTATTTCAATTGTTTTTGCTTGAAATTAAGCTCAAATTTGATAAGTGTTTCTAAGGGTATTTATGTTGTTTTTTATTGTAAAATTATTGTTTACTTCCTTAATAATAGTTTTAATAAGTGAATTTTCTAAAAAAAATAACTTCTTATCTACTATTTTGGCTGCTATACCCTTAGTATCTATTCTTTCTTTTATTTGGATATATATAGAACAAAAAGATATAAATAAGATCTCTTCTATATCTATTGGTATATTTTGGATGGTTATTCCTTCTTTACCTTTATTTTTAATATTTCCTTATTTATTAAAAAGAGGTTTAAATTTTTATCTTTCTCTATTTTTATCGATTTCATTTACTGTAATTCTTTATTTCTGTTTCTCTTCGATATTAAAAAAATTTGGAATAAAAATTTAAATTCAACTTATTAAATTTAATTTAACATATATATAACTTAATTCTTAAATGTAAGTTAATTTATTATTTTAATATAACTTAAAAAACTTGAAAATATGGAGTATTAAATGATCGATCTTCATGTTCATACCCATCATTCTGATGACTCAAATGTAACTATGGAAGAATATTGCATACAAGCAATAAAAAGTGGAGTAAATTATCTATGTTTTACAGATCATGCCGATAACAACCCAGTCGATTCAGGTTGTGGTAAATTCAATCCATTAGAATACTTTAACGAATTTACTAAGATAAAGAGTAAATATAAAGATAAGTTGATAATTCTTTCAGGAGTTGAGTTTGGTGAGCCACATATATATAAAAAGGAATTAGAATCTATTCAATCTTACCATTTCGATTATATAATTGGAAGTATTCATTATTTTTACAATGATATGTTTTTAAGTCGAATGGTCCTTGACGATATCCCTATTGAAATAGTATATAAAAATTATTGGCTGCAGATGGAAAGGATGGTAGAATATGGTGGTTTTGATGCGATAGGGCATTTTGATTTTCCTAAAAGATACTTTAATAAACTGATTTATGATGAAAGTCAAATTGAAAGTATTTTAAGAAAGGCTGTTAAAAAAGGAATAATTTTGGAAATAAATACCTCTAGTCTACGAAAAGGCTGCATAGATTGCATGCCATCCAATGATATACTAGATATTTATTATAAGGTTGGAGGAAGAGAAGTAACTATTGGTTCTGATTCTCATAAAATTGAAGATCTAGCTAAAGATTTTCAAAAAGCTTTGAATTTATCAAATGATAAATTTCAAGTCGTATATTTTATAAACAGGAAAAAGCTGAATTATATAGTGAATTAAATTTTACTTAAAATAATCTTTAAGTGAATCAAATATAATATTAAAAAGTTCTTTTCTAGAAAATGATTCACCCTTAAAATAGATTTTATTTTTTAGGTTTGTAAAATCAATAAGATTTTCCCCATAAGTTTTTATTGTCGCATTAACATTTGAAAGGGAAAGAATTGTCGGAGCAATATCCAAAAAGGAAACTGCTTTTTGCTTTTCAAAATGAGAACTTAAATCTTTAGATATAATAAATAAAGGAACAAATTCTAAAGAATTGCCAGATGGAGTTACAACTCTAGAATTTTTATAATACTTACTATTTCTGATGGCACTACTATGGTCCCCGAAGATAATAATTACGGCATCTGGAAATTTTATTAAAATCTTTTGAACGGAATATTGAAGAGTTTTATCTACATATCTCATCGAATTAAAGTAGTTTTTTGTTCTAATATCATCAATTTGCTCAAAAGTTTTATCGAAAAATACTGGATTTATTAAATTGTAAGGTTCATGACTGGACATAGAAATTATATAATAAATAAAAGGTTCTTTTTGGTTTTTAAGATTTTCTAACATGTAATTGTAAACATCTTCATCACTTGCTCCCCATGTAACCTGTTTTAACTTCATACTATTTAAATCATGGAAAATATTGAATCCAGCTTTAGGAAAGGCAGATTGTCTATCAAAAAAATAGCCTGCATTTCCATGAAATACATGAGTATCATATCCAAAATTCTTTAAAATTTTTATAAAGGAATTTGAAAAAGCATTTGACCCAAGCTTTATCGCTGGGTAATCATTCAAAGGTTCAACACTATTAATTACAGAAAATTCTGCATCTGAAGTATTTCCTCCTTTATGATAACTTAAACAAAAAGGAAAAAATATAGAGGAATTTTTAAGTTCATTTAAAAATGGCATGACATATTCATTATTATATTTTGCCAATACAGCACTTGATTCAAAAGCCTCAATCTGGAATATAAAAACATGATTTTTAGGAAATTTATTATCTTCATTATTTATTGAAATTAATGGACCATAACTTAAAAGTTCTTCTTTTTTATTATTATATTTATCTCTATAGAAAACAGCAATACTATTTGCAGTAAAACCATAAAAATAAATGAAAGTCGCTTCTCCTTTAAATTTATTTGTATTTAATAGTTCGTAAGGTGTTGAATCTTTATAGTAAATTATAAATTGAACAAAATATGCAAATATAAAAAAAATAATAAGGAATAAGACTAAAGAAATTTTTAATTTAAAACCAATTTTAATCTTATTAATTTTTAAGGTTTGTCTTATTTTTGAATAATTGATAATAGTTAAAACAAAGAATGGAATATCAATAAGTAACCATAACATTTCCCATTCCAATGGTATTGCTAAATGTTTTATTATCGATGTCGTCTCTTTCAATAAAGAAAACCAAGAAAATAGATGCAAATAATTATGAAAATAAAAAAAATAAGCTAAATTGCTGAATAAGAAGATTGTTTGAAGAATATAAAAAATAATGAGGAAAATCCTCTTTTTTATTACAAAAAGTAAAGTAATAAAAATTCCACAGATTGCAATCGCGCTTACCATTTTTCCCAAGAAATAATCCCATGGAAGAGAAGTTAGAAGTTGAGTTATAAAGGCTAACCTAAAAGCATTCAGTAAAATAAAAAGAAAAAATATTATTATTGTATTGTTAGTTGATTTTTTCATTTATTCCTCATAACCAAATAGATCTCTGCATTTATACTACTAAATATTAATTTTTCAATAACTCTTATTTTATCTTCTAATCTAAAATTTATGATAATTTTATTGAAAAAAACAATAAAAATTTTGTAATATTTTTCATTTTATTTTATCATAATAAATATGGAAAAAATAAAATATTATTTAAAAGTTTATATTGACTCTTCATATTTTTCTCAAAAGAAAGAAGCATTTTGTTGTTACTATTTTTTTGGCCTTTTAGATGATGATGTCAAAGGAAATTTCTTTTTCTCTATTGGTGCGGTTAATAATTCAGCTTTAAGTGAATACCTAGGTGTGGAAAAAACTCTTGAAAAGATTGATAAGTATCTTCATAAAAGATCTATAAGTCATTCAAGAGTTGAAATTGATGTATTTACAGATTTACAGGTATTACCAAGACAATATAAAAAATGGATACCACCCCCAATGAACCAAAGGATGATCGATTCATTTTCAAGAATTTGTAAAATTTTATCTAAATTTAAAAAAGCTGAAATTTTTTGGGTTCAAAGAAGTGAAAATCCTGCTGGAAAATTACTAGAAAAAAACTTGAAAGATAGAAAAATAAAAGATATTGAAATTAAAAGAAGCACAGTATCATTTAAGGATGTTATGAACCTTTAAAAAACAAAAGAAGAGATTTATTAAAATTTATCTTTTGATATCAATTTATTATTGATATAAGGGAGAAAAACATATGGTAAAAGAAAGAAATATTTTGATATGCACTGTTGGAACAAGTCTATTCGAATCAAATTTAAAAAGAATTGATGATAAGATGATTGAAGATGATAAAAAATATGAAAAAATCAAATTTGCCTTTGAAGGGAAAAGGTGGGATGAACTTGCTTCTCTTTTAACTGAAATAAATCCAAAGGATAGATTCTGTGGGGCCGAAATTAATACCATTGAAGAATACCTTTCGAAGAAAAATATGTCAATCGAAAGAATATTTTTCCTTGTTTCAGATACAGAAGATGGAGAAAACACGGGGAAAGTATTAAAAAGCTATTTTAAAAAAAGAAAAGAGTTAAAACTTGGCGAAAAGGATATAGAATACAGGGTAATAAAGGATTTACAAGATAAAGAACCGAAGAAGTTTAAGATTTATGGTCTAAGAAACCTTGTAAGGGAGATTGGGGATATTATAAGTAAATATGGTAAAGAAAATATAGCCATAGATGCTACCGGGGGATATAAGGCACAGATAGCAATGGCAGTTATTATAGGCCAAGCTCTAGATATACCTGTTTATTATAAACATGAGAGATTTTCTGAGATAATAAATTTTGCACCATTACCAATAAGTTTAGATTATGACCTTCTTTCTAAATATTCATATCTATTTTTTGACCTAGAAAAAAATATGCAAATCCCATATGAGAAATTTTCTGAAAGCTCAATTGAGCTTTATCAAGATAATGAAAAATTAAAGTTATTTCTTGAAGAAGTAGAGATAGATCAAAAAAAATGGTTTTCATTAAATGCTATTGGTCAATTGTATATAACATCATTTAATTTGAGATATCCAAAACCAGTAGATTTACCTGAAGTTAAAAAAGAAGAAAGAAAAGAACCATCATTGACAGACGACCACTTTCCAAAGGGATTTAATGATTATGTTAAAAAAGTTTGGCTTGAAAATAAATATATAAAAACAATCAAATCCCTTCCTTACGATAAACAAAAATCCATTAATGGGAAAGAATTTTATGTTTATGACAAAGGAGAAGAAAAAATTCTTGTTGGTACTTATGAAGACAAAGATAATTTTAAGGCAAGATTTAGGGTATTTCTATCAAAAGAGACACGAGAAAACTTAAATTGGGTAGCAGTAAATTTAACTAGTAAATATAGGGATAATTAGAAAATAAAAATTCCACTTGACTTTAAGGTATTTCGGTATTATATTACTTATATGAAGAAAAATAGCATATTGTATTTTTCTGATGCAAGTATGCTTGCTATCCATTCATTAATCTTGCTTGCAAAGAAAAAAGATTCATATATAAATACTAAACAGTTGGCTAAAAGTCTAGGTGCTAGTGAAAATCACCTTGCTAAAGTCATGCAAATTCTTTCAAAAAATGGATATGTCTCATCAATTAAAGGACCGACTGGAGGTTTTAAATTATCTATCAATCCAGAAAAAATAAATTTAAAAGAGATTATAGAATTAATTGAAGGACCATTAATTCCAGATTTTTGTCCTTTTTTTAAAAATTGCAACCCTAAAGACTGTATCTTTGGAGATGAAATAAAAGATTATGCAGATAAGATTATCAAAATGCTTGAGAATAAAAATATATATCAGATTTCAAAAAAAACAAATTTCGATATGAAGACAGATTAATTTACGATTAAATAATTTGAAAGGAGAGAATAATTTTTTTCATAATAACAGGTATTAAAATACTATAATACCAAAAAAGTTAGAAAAATATTTTGGAATTTTAAAAAAAAAATATTAAAAATATATAGATGAATAAATTAAAACAATTATTTTTAAAACAAGAATAAAAAAAGGGAGGTATTTATGTTTTGTTATCAATGTCAAGAAACAATGCAAAACAAAGGTTGTAACTTAAAACAAGGAGTATGTGGTAAAAAGGAAAATACTGCTGATTTACAAGATTTACTTATTCATACATTGAAAGGGATTTCGGTCTTAGCAAAAGTAGCTAATGAAAACGATATTCTTACAGAAAAAGAAGATGCATTCCTTTTACAGTCGCTATTTTCAACAATTACAAATGCTAATTTTGATGAAAACTGGTTTATAAAAAGAGTTACAGAAGCAATTAATCTAAGAGAAACCTTGAAAGAAAAGCTTTTAAATAAAAAAATTGGAATTGATCAAAGTTTATTAAATTTAGATTGTATAAGTTGGAAAGCAGATGAAGAAGAATACTTAAATAAAGCTAAATCTGTTGGATTTTTATCTATAAATGATGAAACAAGAAGATCTCTTATTGCAACTATTATATATGGATTAAAAGGTATGGCAGCTTATGCAGATCATGCCTTAGTCCTTGGGTATAAGGATGATGAAATTTTAAGATTCATGCATAAAGCATTGGCATCTACTATAGATGATAAATTGACAAATGAAGACTTGATTTCTCTTATCATGAAAGTGGGAGAATATGGTGTAAAAACGATGTCATTACTTGATAAAGCGAATACAGAAAAGTATGGGCAAATGGAGATAAGTAAAGTAAAAATTGGTGTAAGAAAGAATCCTGGAATATTAATTTCTGGACATGATTTGAAAGATCTTGAAATGCTATTAGAACAGAGTAAAGGAGAAGGTATTGATATCTATACTCATAGTGAAATGTTACCAGCACATTATTATCCAGCTTTTAAAAAATACTCTCATTTTGCTGGAAATTACGGTAGTGCATGGTGGAAACAGAAAGAAGAGTTTGAAAAATTCAATGGACCAATTCTTTTAACGACAAACTGCCTTGTTCCACCTTCAGAAAGTTACAAAAATAGATTATTTACAACTGGTATTGTTGGTTTTGAAGGGGTGAAACATATTGAAACAGATGAAAAAGGTTATAAGGATTTTAGTCAAATCATTGGACTTGCTAAAAAGTGTCTACCCCCTACAGAACTTGAAAATGGCGAAATTATTGGTGGATTTAGTCACAATATCATTGAAAAACTTTCTGATAAGATTGTAGATGCAATAAAAAATGGAAAAATAAAAAAGTTTGTAGTAATGGCTGGTTGTGATGGAAGGATGCCATCAAGAAAATACTACGAAGATTTTGCTAAGGCTTTACCAAAAGATACTGTTATTCTTACAGCAGGTTGTGCTAAATATAGATACAATAAACTAAATCTTGGTGAAATTGATGGTATCCCTAGAGTTTTAGACGCTGGACAGTGTAATAATTCATATTCTTTAGCTGTGACAGCATTTAAGCTGAAAGAAATTTTTAATCTTGCAGATGTTAATGATTTGCCAGTTGTTTTCAATATAGCATGGTATGAGCAAAAAGCAGTACTTGTTCTTTTATCTCTATTATATTTAGGGTTTAAAAATATTCATGTAGGACCAACATTGCCAGGTTTTTTATCAAAAGAGGTTGCTGATTTTATTATAAAAAATTTTGGACTTTCAACAATTTCGACTGTTGAAGAAGATATTAAATTACTTATTGGCTAAATTATATTTTGATATTAATATATAATTGGAAACTTTTTATTTTTGAGCTTATTTTACTTTATAAAAGATAGAAGATGATATTTAAAAATAAATCAAAAAGTTTATCAAAGGTTTTAATAAATTAAATAGTATTTCTTTGAAAATATTTGTAAGGAGATTTAAATGAAAAATTTAAGTAGAGAAGAAAAAATAGAAATAATGAAAAAAATATTGAAAGAAGCTGATAATACTGGAAATTTTGAAAAAGCAAAAAAAGAATTTACTAAATTGCTAAAAAATACTGATTCAGAAGAGATTGCAAGTATGGAACAAAGTTTAATATCTGAAGGTTATCCGATTGAAAAAATACAAAATTTGTGTGATTTACATGTTTCTGTTTTTGAATCCTCCCTTAAAAAACAAGGCTCCCCTCATAAAATGCCTGGCCATCCTATTCATACATTTATTATGGAAAATAAGGAGCTAAAAAGAAAATTAAAAAATCTTGTGAGTGTAATTGAGAAATTAAGAAGAGTTAAGAAAAAAGAAGATTTAAAAAAAGATTTATTCAATATATTAAAAAAAGAATTTGAATCATTAAAAGAAATTGATAAACATTATCTTAGAAAGGAGAATCAGCTTTTTCCATATCTAGAGCAAAAGAATTTCACAGGTCCTTCTAAAGTAATGTGGGCTAAAGATGATGAAATAAGAGCTCAAATTAAAGAGATTTCTTTTTTTCTCAATAAAGATTCATTTTCGGAAGAAGAAATAAATAAACTTTATACAATGATAAAAAAGTTAAAAGCAGATATGTTTTCAATGATTTTTAAAGAGGAAAAAATTTTATTTCCTGTAAGCACGAGAAAAATAAGTGAAGAAGAGTGGCTTGAGATAAAAAATGGGGAAAATCATATAGGTTATAGCTGGATAATACCTGGAAGTTTATGGGATGCCTATGCTATAAAAAAGTTCAAAATTCAAAAAAAAGATAAAAAATTTTATTCTAAAGAACAGAATAAAGATAAATATAACGACAAAAAAATATTTGAAGAAAAAAAGTGTTTTACAGAGGATTCGAATGAAAGAATTAGACTAGACACTGGCAGCCTAAGTCTTTTTATATTAAATTCTATCTTAAAAAAATTACCTGTTGATATTTCTTTTATAGATGAAAATGATAGAGTTGCTTACTATTCAGATAATCCAGATAGAATTTTTCCAAGAAGTCCAGCAGTAATAGGAAGAGAAGTTCAAAATTGTCATCCACAAAAAAGTTTAGAAAAAGTAAATAAAATAATAGAAACATTTAAAAAAGGTGAAAAAGATCATTATGATTTTTGGATTGATTTGCATGGAAAGTTTATTTATATAAGATATTTTGCAGTAAGAGATAAAAATGGTAAGTATTTAGGAACATTAGAAGTTTCTCAAGATATAACAGAAATAAAAAAACTTGAAGGTGAAAAAAGATTATTGGATTAGCTAAATTTATTTCCTAAAATTTCTTTTCTGATAATTTTCCTTCATGGGTAAATTCTTTAAAATCTATAGAGGTCTTTCAAAAGAGGTTTATAGATTAGCAATTGTAAGATTTATTCTTTCGATGGGTAACTTTATTTATCCTTTTATGACACTTTTTTTAGTAGAAAAATTACAGATAAAACCATATATTGCTTCGCTGTTTTTTATAATTTCAGTTCTTATGTTTGTTCCTGCTTCTATAATATCTGGTAAAATATCTGATAATATTGGAAGAAGGATTGTTCTCTTATCTTCTTTTTTAGTTTATATTATTATTATTTTTACAATATTTTTTCTTTATCATTTCAATATATTACGAAATACTGTTATTGCTGTTTTATTGATAATAGCAAATCTTTTTTTATCAATGACTCAGGTTCCAATTTCAACCATAATTACAGATGTTACAGAGCCTATAAATAGAAACGAATCTTTTTCATTTGTATATCTTGCAGCAAATGCTGGCTTTGCTTTTGGCCCTTTAATAGCTGGATTTCTTTTTGAAAATTATACTTCAATGATATTTCTTGGAAATGCTTTGGCAAGCGTTATTGGTTTTATAATATTATTTGGTTTAAGAGAGACAAAACCTATATGTTTAGAAAATTCTGAAATAGATTCAAGCCAAACCATTAGTAAAAGTTCGGAAACATATGTAAAAATTGATAACTCTGCAATTAAATTTATTTTAAAAGATAAAATTTTCTTTATTTTTATTTTATCCACTATTTTTTTCTCTTTTGCTTATTCTCAAGCAGGTTTCACTTTACCTATATTTTTATCAAAAATTTTTAAAGAAAATGGTGCAAGAATTTATGGTATACTTCAATCAACAAATGCAATAACAGTTATACTTTTAACACCAGTGGTATCTTATCTTACAAATAAAAAGTCTCCTATTTTGATGGTAGCTACTGCTGGTATCTTTTATGCTTTTGGTTTTGGATTCTATAGTATTTTTAAGATTTTTCAACTTTTAATTTTAACAACCATTGTTTGGAGTACTGGCGAGATACTTCAAGTTACACATCAAAATGTTTTTATTGCAAATAGAAGCCCAATCAATATAAGAGGTCAGTTAAATGGTGTATTTCAAATTTTAAGTGGGATTGGTTTTCTTTTGGGTCCTCTTTTTTCTGGTTTTTTTCAGGAAAATTTTGATATAAATTATATCTGGATTATTGTTTTTTTTATCTGTTTAGTTGGCAATATTTTATTAGTTTCAAATTTTAAAAAAATAGATAAAAAATAATTTTTTTTCTAAAATATAAAATAGAAATTCATTTTCCCTTTAATATTATTTTCAATTTTTATTATTATTTTCAGCCAGATTCCAAAAGATAAAGTAAACTAATCTGTTGATTTATATATGAATTCTTCTTATATTATTGTTGATGAAAAAATAATGATTTATTAGGAGAAAAGTATGAAAAGTTTATTAAAGGAAAATGATTTAGCACCAGATTTTACATTGCCAGATGAAACTGGAATCGAACATAATTTAAGTGAATTTAAGGGTAAAACAATAGTTTTATATTTTTATCCCAAAGATGATACTCCTGGTTGCACAAAAGAGGCATGTAGCTTTCGTGATAATTTTTCTCAACTCACATCTCAAGGTGCTATTGTAATTGGGATTTCAAAAGATAGTCCGAAATCACACGAGAAATTCAAGATAAAATATAATCTTCCCTTTATTTTGCTTGCAGATGAAAAGGCTGAAGTTATTAAACTATATGACTGTTGGGGAACAAAAAATATGTATGGTAAAATAATTGAAGGTACTCTAAGAAAAACATTTATAATAGATAAAAATGGTATAATAAAAAAAATTTTTGAAAAAGTAACTCCTGAGGGGCATGCAGAAGAGATTTTAAAGTATATTTAAGCTACTTTGTAATCTCAACAAAATATTGAGCTACTGCTGAAAAGGTAGTATTACTTTCTTTTCCACCAAATATGTATATATAATATTCGCCTTTTAATGGAAAATTTATATTGATAGACCATTTATAAAAATTACCTTCTTTTAACTTGTTATAAGTAGGTTTTACAGCCTCTTTCCTAGTATCTTTATAATAAATTGCTGCTAAAATCCTTATATTATCATATGAAGTTGAAAAAATAATATTTAAACTATTTGTATTTGTTTCGATTCTTGCAAATGGATGTGAAACTGGTTTTAAGTCTAACTTAAAAAAAAGTGGCCAAACATGTAAAAGATTTAAAAATGTGCTTGAATCCAAAGGGTTTTCTAGAAGTTGCCATTTTATATCAGAAGGGAAATGTGTATATATTAGTTGAGCTGGATTAGCACAAAAATAAAACTCTTCATAATCTTTTATAAATTTTCGTTTATAATCAACATAACCAGAACACCATGTTGGATCGCAAAGATACCATTTGTTTTGAATATTTATAGCAATCCAAGCGTGATTGCTATTGGGAAGTTCTTTTATTGAAGGATTATAACTGTAACCTTTGGCATAACCTGTGATTACTTCACTTTTTAAATTTACAATATCCGCCATTTGTTTAAAAAGCGACGCATATCCACTACAAACGCCCAGCCTTTTTTTAAAAGCCGTTTGAGCATCATAAGTGCTAATTGATCCAGAAAAATAACCATCAACATCGTAAGAAATATTGTTTGTTATCCATATCCAGATGGCTCTAGCTTTTTCAAGTTCATTTTTAGATGTTTTGACAAGATACTTAGCTAGTGTTTCTATATCTTTTTCAAATGAAGAAGGTACCATTTTGGCATATTCGTCGATTTCTTTCAATTTTGAAATATCAATTGGTTCATATTTCGTAATAATTTCCGAATAGCTATCATTTTGATTTTTCTGAATCGAAGTATCTTGTGAATCATTATTTTGTTTTGATAGGCTGTCTTTTGGAATTAGGAATAAAAAGCATCCAGTCAAGGATAAATAAAAAAATATTATTATTAGACAAATGATTACTATTTTAGAAATTATTCTCTTATTCATTTTTGTGCCTTTTTTAAAGTAAATTATTTACAAATATTATAATGCTAATAAAGAATAATGCAAAATAAAGGCAATTTATATTTTATATAGTATATTTATTATTATTTATTCCAATAATTTAATAAATATATACTAATTTAAAAGCCAATTACAAATATGAATCTTTTTTGACAGCAAAAATAAGCAAAAAAAATAATCTTGACAAAATTTTTAAATAAACTATATGACTAAAAAAGAAATAAGGTCATACATAATAAAGGAAGCTAGAATGCCAAGAGGGTTTTCAGAAGAACAGAAAAAGATAATAAACGAAAGACTCAAAAAAGAAGGATTAAAATTATTTGAAAAATATGGACTTCAAAAGACAACAGTGGAAGAGATCGCAAAAAACTCTGGTATTTCGAAAGGTGCTTTCTATCTTTTTTACCCTTCAAAAGAAAGTTTGTTTTTTGAGATAATTGAAAAAATTGAAAGGGATTTTAAGAAAAAACTTTTTCAGGAAATAGAAAAAAGCGAAGAAAAACCAGAGGAGATTTTAAGGAAGTTGATAATGAACTCTTTTAATTTTATTTTTAGTAATCCAATAATAAAAAACCTTTCTGGAAAAGATTTGACTTATCTTTATAACACAATTCCTTCACAAACAATTGAAAAGCATATGAGTGTTGATATATCGCAATTTCTAAATTTTATTTCACAACAGATGGATAAGGGATATTTTCCAAAAAAAGATACCCAAAAACTTAAAAGTTTCTTTAAGATATTTGAGATGATAATATTTAGTAAAGATAGACTTGATGATTTAGAGTTTAATAGTATAATAGAAATTTTAACTGAATCTTTAGTTTCTTATCTTAAAAGACCAGATTAAATCAAAACTTGATTAGTATCTAGAGATTTAAAATATATAATAATAAAATGAAAAATATATAATCTATATCTTTTAGGGATCTTTTAAAGGAGTAATAAATTGGAAAATGCAATTGTAACAGAGAATCTCACTAAGAAATTTGGAAAACTCACCGCTGTGGATCATATTTCTCTTAATGTAAAAAAAGGTGAAATTTATGGTTTTTTAGGCTTAAATGGAGCTGGCAAAACTACAACTATCCGAATGCTCCTTGGAATGATTAGTCCATCAAAGGGAGATGCTTATATTTTACGTAAAAAAGTAAAATCTTCTGCTAATGATTTGTGGGAAAAGGTAGGATATCTTGTTGAAATACCTTATTCGTATGGAGAATTAACTGTTTATGAAAATCTCGAAATATACCGAAAGTACCATCTTAAGAATGATAATCAATCAACTTTGAGATTATTGGAAAAATTTAAATTGAAAGAATATAAGAACGTCAAAGCAAAAAATCTGTCTTCTGGAAATAATCAAAGACTTGGGATTGCAAAAGCAATGATTCACGACCCGGAAATATTAATTTTAGATGAGCCTGTGAATGGGCTTGACCCTGCAGGTATAGTTGAAATCAGACAGTTGCTTCTGGATCTAAGTAAAAATCAAGGGAAAACAATATTTATTTCAAGTCACATATTGTCTGAAATTTCAAAATTGGCTGATAGAATCGGTATTATCCATAATGGTAAGTTAATTAAGGAACTTGATGAAGATAGTCTTGAGAATGAGAGAAAGAAAATTTTAAAATTTTCTACAATTGATAATGAAAAAGCAATCTTTTTACTTAATGAAAGAGGAATTAATGCAAAGCTTGACAATGAGAATATATGTATAATAGAAGATAAAAATTATGTTGACAATCCTGAGAAAATATCCTTGCTATTTTGCAATAAAAATCTTCCACTTAAGATTTTAATATCAGAGATAGAAGATCTTGAAAAGTATTTTTTAAGAATCATTGGATTTAATAAATAGAAGGTTATATTTCAAAAAAAAGCAAAGAATTAGAAAGACATATTTGATTTTGACAAGGGGTAAATATGAAATCATTTTTTAAATCAATTAATGTAGCTTTAAAAGTCGAAACGATAAAAACAATAAAATCAAAAGTATTTTTATGGATAATTTTATTTTCTCTTTTTGTTTCTTTTATGTTATGGGTTTTGTTTTATATGATAAAAAATCCCACTATTGCCCGGGAATCTATAATTCTAAGAGCAAAAGCAAATATTCTAGGTTCGACTGCTGATTGGAAAACTTTCCACGAGATTATGAATATGCTTATTGCTATTATTGGATTTATTTCTTTTGGTTTCCTGACAATCTGGATTTTTGGGAGAGAATATGTAGAAAAGACATATAAAGACTTACTTGCTCTTCCAATTAAAAGGGAAGCTATCATTATGGCTAAAACAATTAATTCATTTTTATTTAGCATAGTCATAGCTTTTTTTCTTTATTTATTTTCCATGATTGCGGCATTTTTAGTAGGTCTAGGTGAATTTGATTCAAAAATTGCTCTTTTTAGTTTAAAGCGATATTTAATTATTTCCTTGATGAATATTGCGCTTACAACGGTTCTTTCATTTATCACTTCTATTGCCCGAAGTTATATAATGCCTTTTGGTTTTTTAGTTTTGATGATTTTAGTATCAAACTTTGCCATAAATCTATCTGAAAATTCGCAATATATTCCCTGGGCGATTCCTCTTATATATGCGGGTATGTTTATAAAGGAGGGCTTAACAATTGATTTTATAAGTTATATAATACTTGCATTTACATGTTTTTTAGGTTTTGTTTCGACTATTATATTCTGGGTAAAAGCTGATCAAAGATAATTTTTTGTCATAAATTAAAATGTAACTATCTATAGCAAACGAAGCTAAAAAAGATTCATGGCAGAATTATTAGAGATAAATTACTTAAATTTTATGGCGTTCTTCTAATGGTATATAAGTAATAGGTGGAGTATGCTTTTTGAATAATTTTCTTGTTTCGGATTTAAGTTTTCTGAATGTTTCAGCAGTCATAACAAAACCGTTTGATTTCAATAGAGCTGTTGTATTTACTTCCTTTCCAATTATATCTAACCTCTTATTTTTTTTTGTTCCAAGCATACCTATTACCACTTTGCCAAAGTTACATTTAATTATGAGTTGCGAATCAAGATTGTTATCTTTATTGAAGTTATCTACTTTTCTTTTCAGATTTAAAAGAGCTAAGATCCCTTCATCTATTAGATTTTCAGGGAAGACCATTAAAACCTCATCACCAATAAATTTTATAATTTTTCCACCTTTACTTTCGATCTCATCTCCAACAATTTCACAAAAATGTGAAATATAATCGAAGGTTTCAAGATCAGCTCTTTTCATTGCGTATTTAGAAAAATTGGTTAAATCAGCAAAACAAATAAGAAGATTTTCTTCTCTAGGTGATTTAAAGCTTTGAAAGTTTGACATAAAAGCTCCTTTTTATTTATTTTTTTGCAGACGACCCATATGTTCGTCAGTAAAATAAGGAGTCGCAGGCCTATAAATCCCGCAGTTTAAAGTTTATCTTAAATGAATTTTTTAATATATTGTTCGCATTCACCGACACTCCAACTTTTGGTTTGGATTAGTCCTTTTTTAATAATATCTAGATATGAATCTGAAGGTAAATTTTTTTCTTTTTCAAATTCTTCCGGTCCAGTAAAAGTAATAATATCTAACTTATCCTTTTTTCCAAGGTTTATAATCTGATTATACCAAGAACCTTCCTGTCTTTGAATATCATTAAATTGGCTATATGTAATCTTCCATAAGCGAACAAGCGCATAATAATAAGGATCTGATTCTTCTTTTAATGATAGAAATGCAACACCACCTTCTTCCCATCTTTCAGATTTTTTTGCGAAATAAAGTTTATGTGGCACCAAAAGGCTGCCGTAATCTTCAGGTTCAGTTTTATCTTGGCAACCTTCATATTTAACGCCATTAAATTCAGTGCCCTTAATATATGCATAAAACCTTTCTAAAAGAAGATTCGAACCATAAGCTGCGTAAAGAATATATTTATTTGATTTCATTTTAAGTTCACTCCACTTAAAACTTTCCCCTTTAATTATTTTAATTCATGAATAGTATTTTACAAGAATAAAAATATTTAATTATCTAAATTTTCTTGTTTGATAAGTATTCCACTATCTTTTTGTCTGAAATCATTATATGATGCCTTATCCATGAATAGAGAAAATCTGTAGTATCAGCAGTAATAGAATAATTAGTGTCTTTATATTCATTAATATATTGTTCTACAATTTTTTTAAAATTATTATGCTCTTCCATGTGAAAATCTATATCAGGGTAATTTATACTAATCATTAAATTTTCTTCATCATTAAAATGATAGAAAGCATAATCTTTAAGTTTTATGAGTAAATCATATATTATATTTTTAGCTGATCCAATTGATAAGGCATTCATTAAATCATCAAAAATTGAAAATAAATATTTATGTTGTTCATCTATGGACTTAATACCAGTAATTAAAGAGATATCGAACTCAAAGTATCTCATAATTTATATTCACTAGTAATAAAACAAAAATTTTTTAAGAAATATAATTCTTATATTCCTTATCCATCTTTAATATATGGTCTTGAAGCCAGTTACTTAAAAATTCAAGCATATCAACTGATAAGAAAAGATCTCCTTCTTTTAATTTTGTTTGAAATTCTTCAATCTTTTTTATATAAATAGCATGAGCCATCTTTTGTTCATCTAATTTTGGATAATTAACACTTGATAATTTTTCTTCTTCTTTAGAAAAATGATATACAGAGTAATCATGAAGTTCTTTTATAAGACCTGCTGCAGTTTCTTTTCCTTTACCTTTTTGCATAGATTCAAATAATTGATTAATATAAGATATAAGCTTTTTATGATGATTGTCAAAGTCGTTATTACTAACAGAAAAAGAATCATTCCATATTATAATACCCATAATGCCTCCTTTTAGTATATATAAAGGAAAAAGAAATCACTTATTTATTACAATTAATAACAAAATTACTTCATTTTGCAAAAATTATTAAAAAAATTTAAAAAAATCAATTAAAACTTTGTTATAACAATTTTATAAACATAAAAATTAGAAAGAATAAAACATTAAAAAGCTAATTAAAATCCATCGATGTATAATAATTAATGAAAACAAGGTATATGTATTTGAAAAAATAAGTAGGTATATTAAAATTAAAAAGAAGAATTTACTAATTTATTTAAATAAAGGAAAGTTTTATGACCCAAAATGAAGGATCTACAACTATTGTTATTAGTAAAAAAGCCTTTTTAACTTCTGTTCTAATACTTTTAATACTCACAGTGATTGCAGGGACTCTTACTCAAATTATTCCTCAAGGACAGTATCAAAGAGTTAAAACTATAGATGGTGAAAAGATAATACCAGATTCATTTAGCTTTATAGAGCAAAAATCACTTCCTATATATCACTGGTTTACTGCATGGTTTGAAGTTTTACTTAATCCTGGGAATACACTCGTCATATCTATAATAGTTTTTATTTTAATAATCGGTGTATGTTTCTCGATTATAGATAAAACTGGGGTTTTGCAGCAAGTCATAAAAATCTTATCAGATAAATTTTCAAATAATAAGATTTTGCTTATTGCCATTATAAGTTTATTTTTTATGCTTTTAGGTTCAATGTTTGGAATATTTGAAGAAATGCTTCCTTTAATTCCTCTTATTTTGCTCTTATCTCAGAAATTTGGCTGGGATGAAAAAATGGCGCTTGGAATGAGTCTTCTTGCAACAGGTTTTGGTTTCGCAGCTGCCATTTCAAATCCTTTTACCCTTGGTGTGGCTCAAAGACTTGCTGATATTGCAGTATTCTCGGGATTTGGCTTAAGATTAATAGTGTTTATCGTAATTTATCTTATACTACTAATATTTTTAGTTAACAATATGAAAAAGTTAAGTAAGACAAGTGTTAGTAATAATAATAATTTTTCATCTTCGAATGAAAATAATGATAAAATAACTGAAAAGAATTCATTTACTAATAAACCAAATCAAGAAAAAAGCATTAATGCAAGTGTGATATTCTTTACTTTAATGATGGTGATAATGCTTTTTTTTATAATTCTTACTCTTTTTGTTAAAGCAATTGCAGGATTATCTTTACCTTTTATAGCTATTGTATTTATAACAATAGCCATTGGGACAAGCATGATAAAAAAAATCCCTTTTAAAGAGATATTACAGACAGCAGCAAAAGGTTTTTCTGGAATTGCTCCTGCTATTATCCTTATCTTGCTTGCCATGGGGGTTAATCTCTTGATTAGAAAAGGAAATATTATAGATACAATTCTTTACTATTCATCAAATCAGATGAAAAAGACAGGAAGTTATGGTACCTCTTTAGGAATATACTTTATAACCTTATTTTTAAATTTTTTTATAGGTTCAGCAAGTGCTAAAGCCTTTTTACTTATGCCAATTTTAACTCCACTTGCGGATATTACTGGCATTTCTAGGCAGATTGCTGTTTTAGCATTCCAATTTGGCGATGGTTTTTCAAATGTTATATATCCCACAAATCCAGTTCTATTAATAGGTCTTGCAATAAGTGGAGTAGCCTATCCGAAATGGTTTAAATTTACGGTATTTTTGCAGATAATTGTGCTTATTATTACCTCTTTATTTTTACTTTTGGCTGTTGCAATAGGTTATAGATAAAATTTAGGTTAAAAATCGAATTTCATTAAGGAAGAAATATACAGGGGAAAAATATATATATACTATCGATTTAAATTAAATTCTTTATTTATGTTTTTATATAATTAATGAAAAAGAAAAGGAAATTTTATGATAATTGCAGAAAATTTTGAAAAGATAATTGAGAAAATTACAGATATTGAAGCAAGATTAAAGGTCCTTGGTTTTGATGTTGACTTAGAATCTTTTGGAGGATGTGAAATCATTTTCGCAAAGAAGAAATTTAGTAAAAAGCATTTGATATTACAAAGTGGGCTTCATGGAATAGAAGGTTATGTAGGTTTTTCAATGATTTATTACTTTGTCATGAATATGCTTAAAGATGATTTTGATTATACATTTATAATAAATGCAAATCCATTTGGTGTAAAAAATAAAAGAAGAGTAAATGAGAATAATGTGGATTTGAATCGAAATTTTCTTGTAAAAGAAGAAGATTTTACTAAGATGAAAGATGATTATTCTCTTATTGATAGTGTTATAAATCCAAGAAAGAAAATAAAATCTTTTTTTCTTTCATACATAAAAACTATTTATAGTATTTTAAAACTTGTATTGAAGGTTGGAGCAGCAAAATTCAAACATACTTTACTTTGTGGGCAAAGATATAATTCAAACGGTGCATATTTTATGGGTGATGGTTTTCAAAAACAAACAATATTTTTAAAAGAACTTTATAAAAGACTTTTTGCTCAAAAAGGCTTTGAAAACACTGTCTTTTTAGACTTACATACTGGATATGGACCTAAGTATCAAATGAGTATAGTGAATTCATCCTTAATGAAAAATGAGAAAATTTTAACTCGTTTAACCAAAAGTTATCCTCTTGTTGTTCAATCAAATACCAGTAGTTTTTATGAGATGAAAGGAGATTTGATTGATTTTATTTACAAGGTATATCCTACAATACATTATGCAACTTCCTTTGAATTTGGTACATTTGGTGATAGTGTTTTTGCAGGAATAAAATCTATTGTAGCTATTGTTTTAGAAAACCAATACTTTTATAATAACCAAAATGGACAAACAAAAAGAAGTGATGATTTGGATAAAGTAGGAGAAAAAGTCTTATCTTTTTATGAAAATGCATATTTCCCAAAAGATAAGAGATGGTGGAAAAAGGCTATTTCGGATTTCGAGAAGGGAATGGACACTATTATTAATTTAATTAAATTACCCAAAATAACCTATGTTAAAAATTCCTTCAATATAAAAAAATAAAAAGAAAACTTAAATAGGAGGATAATAAAAAATTTGATTTTCTTAATAATTGCTATTATTATAAGATTATACACTTCCTTTATTGAATTATATTAAAATTAAGTTTGTATAATAAATAAAATTCTTGAGAATTATAGTGGCAAATTATAGAAAACTTGAAAAATATAGGAAGAAGATAAATATGTAATAAATAAAGGTCATTTATGAATAACATGGATTACATACTGAAAAATTCTAAAGATAGCTTTAATGTTTTGTTTAATTCAATAAATGACGCACTTTTAATTTTAAAAGATGATATTTGTATTGATTGTAATGATGCTGCTTATAAGTTATTTTATTGCTCAAAAGATGAAATATTAGGCCGATCTATCTTAAAGTTTTTTCCAGATTATCAAGAAGATGGGAGAAAAACAGAAGAAATTTTAAGGAATTCTATTAAAGAAACTAATAAAGGAGAAAGAAAACCCCTTGAGCTTCAAATAAAAACAAAAGATGAAAAGTCTCAATCTTTTGAGATTACCTTAAATAAATTAAACTTAGGAGATGAAATTTTTATACTGATGATAGTTAATGAAATAAAAAATAAGAAAATAGAATTAGAAAGTAAATTAAAAGAATTGGAAAATAAAATAAAAGAGCTTCAAGATTGGTATACAGTTTTATTTGAAAATTCTCCAGATATGATTGTGATCCATGATTTAAATGGGAATATTATAGATATCAATACGGCAGCTTATAAAATGTTAGGCTTTGATTCAAAGGATCAGTTTTATGAAAATATAAAAAATGTACTTGACGCCATTGTGCCCGAAGAAAGGGAAAGAGCAATCGAAAACATGGCTCAAGTTGTTTTTAAAGGTTTTATAGGAGGAAATGAATATAATGTATATAATAGATTTGGTGAAAAATTATTTTTTGAAGAATACACTTCTTTAATTTTTGATTCAAATAATAGACCATATGCTTTTATAAGTTTGATTAGAGATATAACAGATAAAAAAAAGATTGAGAAAAAATTAATAGAACAGCAAAAGCAGCTTTATGATATAATCGAATATATCCCAGATCCTACTATTGTTATCGACAAAAATCATATAGTTATTGCTTTTAATAAAGCCATGGAAGATTTAACTGGAGCAAAAGCTGAAGACATGATTGGAAAAGGGAATTATGAATACGCATTACCTGTATATGAAGAAAGAAGACCTATATTGATTGATTTTGTATTAAACTCTTCTTATTCAGAAATGATTGATAAGTATTCTTATATTAATAAAGATGGAGGTACGTTAACAGCTGAGACGCTAATAGAAAATTATAAGGGTAAAAAGATCTATATTTGGGCTAAAGCTTCGCCTCTTTATGATAGTGAAGGGAAAGTTATTGGTGCGATTGAAACTATTCGAGATATAACAGATCAAAAATTAAACGAATTAAGTTTAAAAGGATTAACTGATAGATTAAATACTATTATAGAAGCAGCAAATATAGCTACTTGGGAATGGAATGTTAAAACTGGTGAAACGGTCTTTAATGAGAAGTGGGCAAATATTTTAGGTTACACACTTGATGAATTAAATCCAACATCCATAAAAACATGGGAAAACTTGACTCATCCAGAAGACTTAAAAAAAGTATACATAGCGCTTGAACAACATTTTGAAACTAAATCTTCCCAATATGAGTGTGAATTTAGAATGAAGCATAAAAATGGAAATTGGGTTTGGATATTGGATAAAGGTAAGGTGGTAACATGGGCTGATGATGGAAGTCCTCTTATAATGTATGGTACTCATACTGATATTACAAAATTAAAAGAAGCAGAAAATGCTTTGTTAGAATCGAAGCAATTTATAGATAATGTTTTAGATACAATACCTGTTCGAGTATTTTGGAAAGATAAAAACTTAAAATACTTAGGCTGTAATAAACCTTTTGTTAAGGACGCAGGTTTTAATAATCCAGAAGAAATAATTGGTAAAACTGACTATGATATGCCTTGGAAAGAACAAGCTGAACTTTATCGAACCGATGATAAAATGGTAATAGAAAGTGGAATTCCAAAAATTGGTTATGAAGAACCACAAACAACACCAGAAGGCAAGACAATATGGCTTAGGACCAATAAAGTTACACTTAAAGATAATGAAGGACAGATAATAGGAATCTTAGGTACTTATGAAGACATAACAGATGCGAAAATTGCTGGAGAGCTTTTAAAAGAAAGCGAGGAAAAATTTAGGACTCTGGCTAATATGAGTCCTACCTCGATTTTATTATACCAGGATGACAAATGGGTATATGCTAATCCTGCAGCTATAAAACTTTCAGAATATGAGGAAAATGAACTATTAAATATGAATTTCTGGGAATTAGTTCATCCACTTGATAAAGATTTAGTAATTGAAAGAGGTAAAAGAAGGGAAAGAGGAGAAAAAGTCCCTGATGATTATGAGTTTAGAATTATTTCAAAAACAGGTAAAATAAAATGGGTACATTTATATGGTTCAAGTATAATTTATAATGGAAAACCTGCAGCTATAATAAGTGTTCTTGATATTACAGATCGTAAAAATATGCAAGAAACTTTGGAGGAAGAAAAAGAAAAACTTCAGATAACATTACAGAGTATTGTTGATGGTGTTATTGCAACAGATAAAGATGGTAAAATTATTATTATTAATAAATCTGCTCAAAATTTAACAGGTTATAAAGAATTTGAAGCAATTGGTAAAAAATATATAGAAATATTTAATATTTTTGATGAAAGAGGCAATAAGCTTTTAATAAATCCAATCGAAATAGTCTTAGATACTGGTACATCATATGAATTCCCTAACTATTTAACTTTGATTTCAAAAGATGGAACATCAAGAATTATAAGTAGCAGTGCTGCACCTATAAAAGATACCTCTGGTAATATTTTGGGAGTTGTCCTTGTTTTTAATGATATGACCGAAAAGATGAAATTGATGGAGCATGTTCAAAATGCTCAGAAGCTTGAATCAATAGGCCTAATTGCTGCAGGTATAGCTCATGATTTTAATAATCTACTTGTAGGGATTTATTCAAATATAGATCTTGCAATTCAACATCTTAATGATGAAAAGACATTAGAACTTTTGAAAAACTCAATAGATTCAATTCAAAGAGCAAAATCACTTACAAATCAACTTTTAACTTTTTCTAAAGGTGGTGAACCTGTTAAAAAATTACAAGCAATTGCTCCACTACTTAAAAATGTTACTCAATTTACTATTAGTGGCTCAAAAGTGAAAGCAGAGTTGGATATTGATGAAAATCTATACAATGCGGAGTTTGATTATAATCAAATTTCGCAAGTCATAGAAAATATCATTATAAATGCAATTCAAGCCATGAATGGTGTTGGTATAATTAAAATTATTGCTAAAAATGTAACATTTGATAGCGAAATAAAATATCCATTAAAAGATACAAAAACAATTTTAAAAGGTGATTATATAAAGATTTCAATATCTGATAATGGTACTGGGATTTCAAAACAGATATTTTCAAAAATATTTGATCCATTTTTTACTACAAAAGAAAATGGTAATGGATTAGGATTATCAATTTGCTATTCGATCATTACAAAGCATCAAGGAATTATTGAAGTTGAATCTGAAGAAGGAAAAGGCACAATATTTCATATATATCTTCCAGCTAAGAAGGAAAATATAATCGAAAATAATAAGGAAAAGATGAAAAAAACATTAAAAGGAGGAAGAGTCTTAATATTGGATGATGAAGAAGTCATTCAAAAAATTCTGATTAAGATTTTAAGTCATATTGGTTTTGAAGCCGTTGCAGTTTCAAATGGTGAAGAAGCTATCGAAGTCTTTAAAAAAGAAAAAAATAATGGAAAAGCTTTTGATCTTTTAATTTTGGATATGACTATAAAAGGTGGAATAGGAGGAGATAAGGTCATAGAAGAGATAAGAAAAATAGATTCAGATGTTATTGCTATTGTAATGAGTGGTTATACTGAAGGACCGGTTTTTTCTGATCCAAAAAAATTTGGTTTTAATGATGTAATCCAAAAACCATTTACCATAAAAGAAATAAGGGATTTATTAGAGAGATATTTTTAAGAAAAGGAGAGAAATATGAAAAACCTAAAATTAATAATGTTTTTTGAATTTTTTATTATCTTTCTTCTTGCTTCTGGTTGTATAAATACTTTTACAAATAATATTAGTTTTGACATCAATTATATCGCTGCTTCTTTTAATTCAAATGGTTATGCTGAAGTTGACTTAACATATACTTATCAAATTGAAGGTGACTACTTTACCGAAAGTTTTTTTAGCAATGGTGAATATAAGTATGAGGTTCACTCATATGAGAATACTGGAGAAGACAAGGACTATGATTCAATTACTGGAGAAGGTTGGGTTTTAATTAATGGAACTAAAGGTGACTACAAATATGATTTAGATAATTTTTTATTAACAATTAACTATTCACAAGTTTTTGGAAATGATCCTAGTACTCCTGATGGTAAGTATATTTGGTACGATATAATAACGAATGAATCTGATCCATATTTTGATCCTGATAAGGTTATAAAAGAATCTTATAATTGTATCTTATTTCAACATACAATGACAGATGATGTTTTTCTTTACAAATCTGAACATGTATATACAAAAGTCCTAAATGAATATTATGCAGATGATAGAATTATGAACGAAACAATAACTTATGATTTTAATGTAATTAATGCTATTGAAATGACAAAAATAGATTATTATAAAGATAAAAATGATAATATCCTTAGTGGAGAAAAAATGACAGTGGTTCTTGATATATATAAATGTTATCCAACTGAAGCAATATTTTATAATGGTGATACCATTTCTTTTTATTATCAAAGTGCAAATTATAAATATTATAATTGGTCTAATAATGCATGGGTTTTTAATCATGAAACTATAGAAAAATATTATATGTGTTTAGGTACATTTGTTACATCCAAAGATAGAAGTGTAATATTTATTATAGATGAAAACTATTATAGAAATAAGTAGGAAAAAAGGTTTGTATAGTAGTCAATTAAAAAATTAAATAATATCATATAGAAAAATTGTAAGAATTATAAAATCTCCTTAAATAGTTTTTGGATTATTTGAAATAAGGTATATGTTTTTTTAACAATGCTTTTACTTAATGATATTTTTATTACTTTTGTCTCATTAGGATTAGCATATATTAGAAAAGGAGAAGACATTTTTGATTTTGTCTTAATTTGACCAATAAAATATTTCTCACCATAGTATTCAAAAGTGAAGGGAAGGAAATCAATAGGTTTTCCCTCTATAATAAGGATTGAATCTTTTTCATTACTTAGAATTGTTATTTTTCTTATTTCAGCATCAAAATATATTGGAATTTCGTACTCACCACTTTTACTTCCATCAAAATATGTCGATATAGATAGATTATTTTTTTTTAAAGTGATATACCCAGATGTTTTTCCTTTTATAACAAAAGTTAAAGGCGTTGAACCAATTAAAACATTATTATAATAAACCTTAGAATCAATTGAAGGATAAGATTTAATTTTCAAAATTCTTTCAAAATTATCGAAAGGACCAAGGTCAATATTAATTTTATTTTCACCAGTTTTTTTAAGTGTAATAGAAATTTCTTGAGGTGAGTAACCTTCTTTTTCTACTCGAATTGTGATAGAAACTCTACCTTTAAAAGTAATTTTTAAGGGGCTTAGACCAACAAATTTTCCATTAATATAAATGGAAGCACCTTTTTCGCTTGTTTGAATTATAAGTATCCTTTCTAGATTATCAACAGTCCATATGCTTACAGATCTACCTTTTATTTCATATAAAAGATCAAGTTTTAAATTCGATATTAATAAATACTTTAAAGGATCTTTCGTGTTTTTATCATATATATTAAACCCAATACTATTTTCAACAATTATAAATTTTCCAATCTGTTTTTTAATTTCATTTATAACGCCTGTTTGCATAAGGTTAAAAAGCAAATTAACATTTCCATTTGTAAATGAGTTATAATTAATGGTTACATTTGATTGATTTGTGACAAGATTTCGCCATTCAACTATATAACCTACTTTCTTATTATCATCATCGATTCCTATAGCAATAGAATATTGGAATTTTAAATTATTAGAAGTAACTTTAATATTTAAAATATCTTTAAGTAAAAATTCGAAAGATTCCTTTGCATGAAGTATTGGAGAAAATAACCATAAGGATATGAAAATTAATATTATTAAAAAAACTAACGATTTATAATTATAAGTTAACTTCATACAATAAATTAAATAGCAAAGATTTTTATTAAATCAATAGTGAGTTATTCATATTAAAATTGTAAAAAGAAAATTAAAGATATATTATATGAATTGCCTTTATCTGATACTCTTTTTTCAGATACCGCAGAAATTATTAAAATTAATTCTTTAATCAGGATATTGAATAATTTTTAAATTTCTAGAGAATTAAACTTAAAATTAATTAATTTAGTCCGGTTTTTCTGGAACAATAAACATTGCAATTATATAAGTGATAACTCCAGGGAAAATGGCTGTTATTACACATAAAAACACGACGAGTAAGCGGATAATAACTGGATCGATATTGAGCATTTCTCCAATGCCTCCACAAATACCAGCTATAACCCTATTTGTTTTAGATCTAAAAAGCTGTTTCATATTAATTCCTTAATTTATTTAATTTTTATATTTCCATTTCTCATACAATATATAACTTAATAAAATTTGAAGTCAAATACAAGTAAAGGGTTATCAAAAATCTACTTAAAGTATTCACTATAAAATGATTAAAAGGAAAAAATATTAAATAAAGAAAATATTAATAAATTTTATAATGAAAAAATATATAAATCGATAATTTATTTTTATTTAACATTTTGTTCAAAATTTATAGCACCAGTTGGGCATTTTTCTATATATTCTTTTTTAAGTTTATAATTATCGTAATTTACAACAGCTAGATTATCAGAAACCTTTATTGCATCGGGATTATTATCATTTGTTGCTGCTTTTACACATAAGCCACAACCTATGCAAGCATTTGTACATACTGTTTTATATATCGCTCCTGGATCTTTAGATTTACAATAAACATGAATCTTCTGTGATACAGGATGTAGTTCAATGAGATTTCTTGGACAAGCTTCTACGCAATTTCCACAACCAGTACATTTTTCGATAGACACAATAGGAATACCATGTTCAGATATATGAATGGCATCAAACGGGCAAGCAGCTACACATGAACCAAGTCCAACACACCCATATTTACATCTTTTTGCAACATCTGAAGAATAGATTGCTGCTGCACAATCTTTAATACCTTTATATATCCCTGGGAATTTTGCAGCTTCTCTATCTCCACGGCACATAACTACTGCTATTTTCTTTTCACCCTTTTCAACTTTAACACCCATTATTTCACCAAGTTTTGCAAGTGTCTCACTATCTGCAACGACGCACATATTAAGTTTTGAGCCTTTAGTTACGATGGCTTCAGCATAGTTAGAGCATGATGCAAAACCGCAACCTCCACAGTTAACACCAGGTAAAGCTTCTTCTATTTTTGTAATTCTTTCATCTACTTCTACATGAAATTTTTTGTTTGCTATTACAAGGAAAATCGAGAATATAAGACCTATCGAACCCATAAGAATTGTTGAAAAAAGAATACTCATTTAAGTCTCCTTAGATTAAAAACTTATCTAAATTCTTAATTTAATTATATAAAATAGTTAAATTCCAAAAATTTATATCCTTTTTATAATGCAATCATTCCAGAGAAACCCATAAATGCAAGAGCCAAAATTCCGGCAGTAATAAGGGTTATGGCAGCATTTTCAAATGGTTTTGGAATATTTGAAAGTTCAAGTTGTTCACGAATACCAGCCATAATAGCCATAGAAAGAGTATAACCTAGACCTGAACCAACTCCAAAAACTATAGATTCTAAAAAGTTATAATTTTTCAAAGCCTCTAAAAGAGCAAGTCCTAAAATGGCACAGTTAGTTGTGATCAAAGGAAGATAAATACCAAAAGCTTTGTACAAAGATGGAATAAATTTTTTCAAAAACATTTCAACAAATTGAACAAGACTTGCTATGACAAGAATAAATGCTACATATTGAAGGTAAGGCATATTCAATTTTAGTAAAATTAGTTGATTTATTATCCATGTGATAACAGCAGTCATTGTCATAACAAATGTGACAGCAAAACCCATAGGAACTGCTGAATCCAATCTTTTTGAAACTCCTATAAAAGGGCAGATTCCTAAGAAGTAGGAAAGAACAAAGTTATTAACTATTATTGATGCTATGAATAAAAGGAGTAACTTCATTTTGATTCCCCTTTAATGATATTTTTAATTTAATAATATATTTAACTCTTTATTTTTTTTAGGGCGTTTGAAATACCCATCAATGTTCCATAAGTAAAAAATGCACCTGTTGGAAGAATCATAACTAGCATTGGTTTATAAAATGAAAGTAAAACTGGAATACCAAACCATGTGCCTTTTCCTAAAAGTTCTCGAATTGAACCCATTACAATTAAAGTAAGAGTAAATCCAAAACCGTTTCCCAATGCATCTAAAAATGACAACCAGACATTATTTTTTGAAGCAAAAGCTTCAATTCTTCCAAGTATTATACAGTTTACAACTATAAGTGGGACAAATGGTCCCAAAGCCTTTGAAAGGTCAGGGAAATATGCTTTTAAGAAAAGATCGGCTAATGTAACAAAAGTAGCTATTATAACTGTAAAAACGCCTATTCTTACTTCATTTGGGATAAGTTTTCTAAGTACAGAAATTACTACACATGAAAAAACTAAAACAAATGTGGTAGCAAGCCCCATCCCTATGCCATTAACAGCAGTTGCAGTTACCGCAAGTGTAGGGCAGGTTCCAAGTATTTGAACAAGAACGGGGTTTTCATCCCAGAATCCTTTTAAAAAATGATATATGGCTGGCTTCTTATCCATTTAAGGAAACCTCCTATTTTTACTATTCATCGCAGATCATCTTAGATTTTTAAATTTTATTATTTATTAATTTTTTTTATTTAATTTTTACCATTTTATAATTAATTTTCATTTTATTTTATTTTTTTGAGTCTTTTAATGTTTTTATCAGCCTTTTATCACTCATTAGCAGTAACTATGGCTTTTGCTTTTTGAAAACTTTCATTTAATGCTTTTGTAACAGCTCTTGATGAAATTGTAGCACCAGAAATCGCGGAAATTTCGTTATTCTCTTTTTTAGAAGGACCTTTTATTACTATAATCTGTTTATCACATGAAAGTCCCTCATACTGATTTATAAAATCTGGATTTACAATATTTCCACCAAGACCAGGTGTCTCTGAATGTTCAAGGACTCTAAATGTTATAATTTTACTGAAATCAGGTGTAACAGAAACAAGTATTTTTATTGAACCCTGATAACCACTTGCATAGGTAACTATCGCATAACCTAAAAGTTGTTTGGCTGGATCATTTAATTCTTTATCATAAACCTTATATATAGTCATCTGATCTGATGGAATTAATTCCTTTGAGATAGCTCCAGGAATAACAGCTCCAATGCTTTCATTTAGAGCTTTTACGGCATTATCAGCGATTTTAACTTTAAAATATTCATAAGCAAAAGCAAGGGCAAAACCAGCTATTATCGATACTATTGTCAATGCGACAATCATCTTCGTAGATATATTCATAATTTACTCCCAAAGATTATAATTAAGTACCAAAGGCTTTTGTTTTCGTAAATCTATTTATAAGGGGGGTACAAGCATTCATAAAGAGTATGGAATACATGACTCCTTCAGGATAACCACCAAAAATTCTAATTAAAACAACCAAAAGGCCAGCGCCAATTCCAAAAATAAAATTTCCGATATTTGTAACAGGCGAAGTAACCATATCGGTAGCCATATAAAAGGCACCAATAATAAGACCACCCGAGAAAAGATGAAAGATAGGTGATGCAAAGTTTTGAGGATCTTTAAGCCAGAATATAGTAGTTAGAAGAATCACGGTTCCAAGATAAGAGAAGACCAAGCGCCAGTTTATGACTCCGATAATAAGAAGAATCAAACCACCTAAAATAAGTGTTAAGCTTGATGTTTCACCGATACAACCTCCAACTTGACCAAAGAAGAGGGAAGGGATATCTGTAAAAACCTTATCAAATTTTGCAGCAGCAAGAGGAGTTGCCTTACTTACAGAATCAGCTAAAAATGGGAAGACAGTATTAGGTTTTGAAAAAGTAGTCATGCTAACAGGGTAAGCAGCTGCTAAAAATGCTCTTCCGACAAGTGCAGGATTAAAAATGTTCTGGCCAAGTCCACCAAAAAGCTCTTTTGCAACAGCTATAGCTATGAATGAACCAAGAGCAACTTTTTGCCAACCAATAGATGGAGGAAGGGTCATAACAAGAAGAATTGCTGTAACTATTGCAGACCCATCAAATATAGATGTGACTTTCTGTTTTCGTATTAATTTTATTAAGGCTTCTGTTATCATACAGCTTATGATAGCAGTAATATATAGTATTAAAACGGATGAACCAAAGTATAATATAGAAATAACAATAGTAGGAATAAGTGTAATTATGACAAGAAACATTATTTTTCTTGTAGAAATAGGTGCTTTTATGTGAGGAGATGATGAAAGAATAAAACCTTCTTTTTTCAAATCCATTATTAACCTCCACAGATCTGACAGAGAGAACTTTTATTTTATAAATTTTTTGATTTTATATAATTTTTGGCATATCTTATCCAACCAACAATATCTATTTTAGCAGGGCAAACAAATGCGCAGCTTCCACATTCCATGCAATCATAAAGGTTGTTATCTTTAATAACATCCCACTTTTTTGCTTTTGAAAATGCCGCAAGCCTATTTGGCATAAGATTCATAGGGCAAGCCTTCATACAATTTCCGCATTTTATGCAGGGAGTTTCTTCGCTAGTTTTCGCAAGTTTTTCAGAGAAAAATAGAATTCCAGAAGTCCCCTTAGTGACTGAGTAATCTAAAGATGGGACAGCAATACCCATCATTGGACCACCAAATATGACTTTATATGCTTTATTGATATCTACTTCTACTTGAGAAAGTATATGCTCTATAGGAGTACCTATCGGGACTAAGAAATTTCCTCCTTTTTTAACAATGTCTCCACTTATTGTAACAACTCTTTCTATAAGTGGTTTATTGAAATAAATAGCTTCATATATGGCAAATAATGTTCCAACATTTGATACTACAACTCCAACATCTAAGGGAAGTTTCCCTGAGGGGACAACTCTTTTTGTTGTTGCATGAATAAGCATCTTTTCAGCACCTTGCGGATACTTTACTTTCAAAGGAATGACTTCTATTGGAAGATCATAATTCTTTAATATTTTAGTAAAAGCAGAAATGGCATCCTGTTTATTTGCCTCAATACCAATTATTATTGATTTTAATGGTAAAAGTTTAGAAACAATTTCGGTAGCTTTCAAAATCTCATCTGCTTTTTCAATCATTAATCTATGGTCGCATGTAAGATATGGTTCACACTCTGCACCATTGATCACTAAAGTGTCTATTATTTTATCTTTGGGTTGAGTGTATTTTATATGAGTGGGAAATGTAGCTCCTCCAAGACCAACAATTCCAGCTTCTTTTATTTTAGTTAATATCTCTTCCGAAGTCATCTTACTTAAATCAACATTTTGTTTTTCCCATACATAGTTTTTTGTTTTTTCTATATCTACATCAATCTCAATATGGGAAGCCATTCTACCGCCAACTATAGGTTTGGGATTAATCTTTGCGATCTTCCCAAAGACTGGACTATGGATATTGGCAGAAACAAAACCAGATGATTTAGCAATTAGTTGACCGATACTTACATCATCGCCTTTTTTAACTATAACTTCAGAAGGAGAACCAAGATGTTGAAGAACTGGAATTACAAGCTTTGGACTCAATGGAATTTTTTCAATATTTAAGCCAGATGTCAACTCTTTATTATAAAATGGATGGATACCTTTACTGAATGTTTTCATCAAAAAAAGCCTCCTTACCTTTTTTTACACCTCTTAAAACATTTTGCAACAAGAATATAACTTTATTTAATTATTTTAACTTTACAGAACTTTTTATGAAATTAGAAAATATTTAATTTAGAAAAATATTATTTATAATAATCTTTCAATATATGAGGAATATCAGAAATAATAAAAATAGGTTGATCTTTTAATGCTCTTTCAAAAAGTTGAACACTATTTACTCCCCAAAAAACTATTGAATATCCTTTCTTTTTAAGTTGTTTGACTATAGGAGTCCCAATAAATGCAGATTCAAAGTGTATGAAATCTGCTTTCGAAAAGGCTAAAAACCACATATCTTTTAAATACTTCGCAAGTCCACTTTTAGAGACCAAAAGTCCTCTTGGAACCTCTGGAAGAAACTTTGAAAATCTATATAAACAAAAAGGATCAAAAGATGATATAACTATCTTTTTTTGAAGTTCATACTTTTTAATAAGTTCTGCTGCATCTTTTTCAAGACCCAAGTCTTTCAATGAATTTGATTTTATTTCAAGATTTAAAAGTCTACAATTTTTTAATTTTTCAAAAGCTTCATTGAGCTTAGGGATTTTAGATTCGATCTTATTTCCATAAATTTTTGAACTAAAAAGGATGATTTTTAAGTTATCTAAATTTTCTGAGTATGTTTCTTTTAGGTTTTTATCTATTCCGAAAAGTCTAAAAAGATTATAATCATGATAAACATAAAGTTTTTTATCTAAACTAATGTTTACATCAAATTCTGTACCATCTATGTCAAATTTATTAATTAAATCAAATGATTCAATAGTATTTTCATGCTCTAAAACTGGGATTCCTCTGTGACCAAGGATGTAAAAATCATTTTTAAAACCAAATTTTCTTGGTTTATATTTAGTAAAAAAATAAAGGCGAGCTATTAGATAAATAATATAAGAAATGATAAATAAAATAAGGGCTAGTGTTGCTAATAGCAAAATTAGTTCAAATAAAAGATATAGATATGTGTAAATCCCCATAAATTTTGTTACTATAATCCCCATAGAGATTCCTTTGCTAATTCTTATACCTTTGTAAGGCACTAAACTTTTAAGCTCCCATTATGTTAAACCCGCAATCTACATAAATTGTTTCACCGGTGATCCCACTGGATAAATCAGATGCTAAAAAGGCAGCAGTGTTTCCTATTTCAGATGCTAAAACATTTCTTTTTAGCGGAGCTTTTGATTGAACATGGTGCAAAATCTTTGTAAAACCAGATATTCCTCTTGCTGAAAGGGTATTAATAGGGCCTGCTGAGATTGCATTAACTCTGATATTTTGATTTCCTAAATCGGAAGCAAGGTATCTAACCGAAGCTTCAAGTGAAGCCTTTGCAACACCCATAACATTATAAGAACTAACTACTTTTTCTGCGCCATAGTAAGACAAAGTAATGATTGAACCACCATCTTTCATAAGTGATGCTACTCGTTTTGATACAGCTACTAAAGAGTATGATGAAATATCAAGGGCAATGGAGAAACCAGCCCTCGAAGTATCTACAAATCTTCCTTCTAGATCTTCAGATTTTGCAAATGCAATAGCATGGACAATGAAATCTACTTTATCCCAGATTTTACTTACATTATTAAAAAAACTATCTATCGACTCATCCTTTGAAACATCTAATGGAAAATATTTTGCATTTAATTTCTCACATAGAGGCTTTACCCATTTTAAGAATCTTTCATCAAGGTATGATACTAATATTTCGGCACCCATTTCGGAAGCAGAATTTGCACAAGCATATGCTATAGAATGAGCATTGGCAAGTCCAAGAATAATACCTTTTTTCCCTTTTAATATCATTTTTATTCTCCAGATAAATCTAATTATTTTTACTTTCTTATGTTTACTTGTTTTTCAGTTGTTTTAACTTTCTTGTCAAAGAGGGGATTATTGTAAAAAGATCGCCAACAAGTCCGTAATCTGCAACCTTAAAAATTGGAGCATTAGGATCTGAATTTATTGCTATTATAACTTTACTTGATTGCATTCCGACAAGATGTTGTATCTGTCCAGAAATACCACATGCGATATATATTTTTGGATTAACTGTTCTTCCAGTTTGTCCGACTTGATGGGAGTATGGAATCCATCCTGCATCAACGCAGGCTCTTGATGAACCTATCGCAGCTCCTAGAACATCTGCAAGATCCTCTAAAAGTTTGAAATTTTCTGGATTTCTTAGTCCTCTACCACCAGAAACTATAATATTTGCTTCGGCAAGATTTACTTTACTTGTTTCCTCTTTTATAAAATCTATGAATTTAACTCTTTTTTCGACAAACGATTCATCAAAATTTTCTTCAATAATTTCTCCTTTATGGGTTGGATCTATCTCTGCTTCAGGCATAACCTTATGTCTTACTGTCGCCATTTGAGGTCTAAAGTTTGGGCTTATAATTCTTGCCATAATATTCCCACCGAAGGCTGGTCTTGTTTGGATCAATATCTTTCTTTCTTTATCAATATCAAGGCCAGTACAATCTGCAGTAAGACCTGCATAAGCTCCTATTGCAATTCTTGAAACTAAAGATCTTCCCAAAGTTGTTGCACCAGCAAGTAAAATTTCTGGTTTATGCTTTTTAATAAGATTTATTATTGTATTTGCATAGGTTTCAGAGATAAAATGTTTCAAAGAACTGTGATCAATAAGAAAGACTTTGTCTGCACCTCTTTCTATAAGTTTTTGAGAAAGATTTTTAACATTCTCACCAAGTAAAATTGCTCCAACATATGTATTTAAGTCTTTTGCGAGTGTCTTTGCTTTCCCTAAAAGTTCATAAGTGATTGAAGCGATGTTTTGCTCTTCTATTTCTGCAAAAACCCATACTCCTTTGTATGAGTTAATATCCATATCTTTTACTATAGTTTGTCTTATAACTTTTATAGCGTCAGTAGGGCAGGTTGAAACGCAAGACATACATAAAGTGCACTTTGCCATATCAATTATGGCTTTTCCATCAACCATTGAAATGGCTCCTACTGGACAAACTCCAACACATGCACTGCAACCAATACATTTTTCTCTATCTATTTTTATTCCACTCATAGTAAATCCTTTATTTCTAAGATAAATTGATCAATTATATGATCTGGATCCCCTTGAAAGATTTTACCTCCAACTTTGTGAGATGGAGTAAATATTTCAACAACCTGAGTAGGAGAACCATTAAGTCCTACCATATTTTCAGGTATTTGGAGTTCTTTATTGGTAAATACAGGTATTTGTATGGATTTTGCTCTCATTTTGCCTTTCAAGGAGGGAGTTCTTGGCTCATTTATCTCTTTTACAACTGTTATCAAGGCTGGAAGTTCGACTCTTAAGATTTCAAATCCATTTTCAAGTAGTCGAGAAACTTCAATCCATTTTTCTTCAATATTGATATTTTTTATATGATTAACATAAGTTGCCTGTGGAATATTTAAATGTGCAGCAATTCCTGGTCCAACTTGAGCTGTATCTCCATCTGATGCTTGCTTACCGCAAATTATAAGATCAATATTGCCTATCTTTTCTATCGCTTTTGCAAGTGTTAAACTAGTTGCCCAGGTATCTGAACCTGCGAAGGCTCTATCAGAAACCAACACTGGATTATCTATACCCATAGATATAGCCTCTTTCAATGCGGATTCAGCTTGAGCAGGTCCCATAGTTATAACAAAAGTTTCAGCATTAAATTTTTCCTTTAATCTTAATGCTTCTTCGATCGCATACATATCGAAAGGATTTATAATAGATTCGACTCCTTCTCTTATAAGAGTATTTGTTTTAGGGTTAATTTTTACTTCAGTTGTATTTGGAACTTGTTTAATACAAACGGCTATTCTCATTTTCCAAACTCCTTTATTAAAGCAAGAGCTACAATGTTTCTTTGAATCTGATTTGTTCCTTCATATATTTGGGTAATCTTCGCATCTCTCATATATTTTTCTATAGGATATTCTTTTATATAACCATATCCACCGAAAATCTGTAGAGCATTTGTTGTGACTTCCATTGCAACATCAGATGCGAAATACTTGGCAGCAGCTGAAGCAGGTCCAATATTTTTTTGGCCACTATCTGCAGCTTTAGCAGAAGCATATACAAGGGCTCTTGCAGCTTCAATTTTTGTTCCCATATCAGCAATCATCCATTGGATTCCTTGAAAACTTGTAATTTTTTGATTAAACTGGATTCTTTTATGAGCATATTCAATAGCAAGCTCCATTGCTCCTTGTGCTATACCAACAGCTTGAGCTGCGACTCCAGGTCTTGAATAATCAAAAGTTCTCATTGTAGCAATAAAGCCTAGACCTTCCATACCACCAAGAAGCTGGCTTTTATGGATTTTACAATCCTGAAAGATTAGTTCTCTTGTGGGAGAGCAACGAATACCAAGTTTTTCCTCTTTTTTACCAAATGTAAAGCCATCAGTTCCTTTTTCAACAATGAAAGCAGAAACTCCTCTTGCTCCTTTAGATTTATCAGTTACTGCGATTACAACATTTATATCTGCTACACCACCGTTTGTTATGAAATGTTTTGTTCCGTTTAATATGTAATAATCTCCATCCTTTGTAGCAGTTGTCTTGACATTTGAAGCATCTGATCCTGCTTCTGGTTCTGTTAAAGCAAATGCACATAGTTTTTTACCTGCAGCAATATCTGGTAAATATTTTTTCTTTTGCTCTTCTGTTCCATTTAATAGAATTGGGAACATCCCTAAAAATGTTGCAGCATATGATGTTGCAACACCACCATCTATTCTTGCAATTTCTTCGACAGCAAGACAAAGGTCGAAAACTCCACCACCCATACCACCATATTCTGTCGGTATGCAAATAGCGTTCATATCTGATTTCGCAAGTGCTTGTATTGCACTTTCGGGGAACTCCTCTTTTTCATCCCATTCTTTACTATATGGTTTAATCTTTTCCTCTGCAATCTGTCTTGCAAGATCTTTAATCATCTTCTGTTCTTCGGTCAATTGATAATTAATCATTAAAATCCTCCGTTAATATTATATTTTATTGTTAATTTATTTTTTATAATCTTGATTCTTCTATTTATGCCTTGGATTTTATCTTCAAAAAGTTTTTTATTTTAAGATTGTCTTGACTAAAGGAAAATAATTTAAAAAAGTAAAAATTAAAAAAGACTTATTCTAAAAGATTTAATTTATCAATAAGGCTAAGGTCTTTTAGGACATAGCGGAATATAACATCGAGACATCTTTTTCTATATATATGAAATGTATCCTCTGCATCAAAAAGCCACTGTATCATAAAGCCATCGATATTAGCTTTTATCATTGAGGCAGCCGTGATAAGATCAAGATTGTCTCTAAAACAATTTTGTCTTATCCCATTTTGTATATATGAAAGTGATTTTTCAAAAACAGTTTTATTAAAATCCAGATTTGGCTTTTTAAAAATTTCTGACCTTGCTCCTTCCCTCAAAAAATCAAGGTAGTAGAGGTAAAACCTTCTGTTTTCTTTTGTAGATAAAAAAGAATCATCCACTCTTATTTTAAGTTGTAAAATTGGATCATTAACTGAATCTACCTTTCTTATAAGTCTTTGGGCAATTCTATTATTCACCCAATGAAGTGTCTCTATAAATATATTTTCCATTGACTTAAAGTAGTAAAACATCAAAGCCTGGGAAACATTCGCCTTCTGTGCGATATCACTTGCCCTAGTATTTACAAGGCCAAGTTCTATCACAGTGAGATATGTGGCTATCATAATCTTGACTTTTCTTGATTTTACTAGTCTTTCGTCTCTTTTCCCTTTAGTCCTACCCATGAAAACTCCTGAATCTTTTATCTGACTATAAAGGTCACTTCCGCTTCACAGGTAACTTCACCATCAACATATGCTTTACCAACTCCAATACCTCGACCATTACTAAAATGAGTCATTGTACATTCTATAACAAGCTTATCTCCAGGAACTACTTTTTTTCTGAATTTTGCATTGTTAACTGTTAAAAAGTAGGCAGTTTTCCCTTTATAATCATCATGATATAGTATAGCACATGCTCCAACTTGTGCAATAGCTTCAATTTGTAAAACTCCTGGCATAACTGGTTCATCTGGGAAATGCCCCTGAAAAAATTCTTCATTATAGGTTAGATTTTTATATCCTTTTGCGTACTTAAGTGGATCAATCTCTTCGATTCTATCAATCATTAAAAAAGGATATCTGTGGGGAAGAATCTTTTCAATTTCTTTAATGTCAAGCATTTAAACCTCCTTTAATCATAAAATTTTAAATTTCTATTACCATCGCACCAAAGGTAAATCCAGCTCCAAAAGCAGTTAATAGAACTTTCATCCCTTTTTTTATCTTGCCATTCTTCTGTGCATCATAAAGAGCAATAGGAATAGTTGCAGCTGAGATATTGGCATACTTGTCGACAGTTATATAAACTTTTTCTTTATCTATTTCGAAATACTTTGCAATGGCTTCTATAATTCTAATATTTGCTTGATGTGGGATGAAAAGATCGATATCCTCTTTCTTTAAGTTAGCTCTTTCTAGCGCTTCTTTAGTTGCTTTTATCATCAGTGAAACAGCATCTCTAAATACTGCTTTCCCGTCCATTTTGATATAATGAAGTTTTTCTTTTACTGTATCAACAGATGTGGGATTTTTGGAACCACCTGCTGGCATTATGAGATTCTGATGTTTACTACCATCAGCACTTATATAAGAAGATAGTATCCCTTTTTCATCCTCTACAAATTGAAATATTGCTGCTGCTGCGCCATCTCCAAAAAGAACGGCGGTATTTCTGTCATTTATATCTAAAATTTTTGATAATTCTTCTACCGATACTACAAGAATTGTTCTATATCTTCTTGTTTCAATGAAATTTCTTGCAATTTCAGCCCCATAAATAAAGCCAGTACATCCTGCAAGCAGATCGAATGCTGCTGTTGGTTTTAAACCCAGTTTGTCTTGTAAAATACATGCTGTAGTTGGGAAAAAATAATCTGGAGTTACTGTTGTTACAATTATAAGTTCTATATCGTCTTTTGAGATTTTTGCCTTTTCTATTGCCTCAAGACATGCTGGATACGCAAGATCACTAGCAGCCTCATCTTTTGAACTAAAATATCTTATCTTTATTCCAGTTCTTTCTGTTATCCATTGATCTGATGTATCCAAAATGGATTCAAAGTACTTGTTATCAAGCATTTTATCAGGAAGGTGCATACCAAGTCCAGTTATTTTAACTCCCATTGTCTCCTCCAGCTTAATGATATATTATACTTTTTTGTTTAACTGACCAAATGGTCAATAAAATTAACTGATATCTATCAAATTAAAATTTTATGTCAATATTTTATTAAAAAAAATTAGAAAATAATTAAGATAATTAGGAGAGTAAGAAATAATTTACAAGTAAAAATATTAAGATAAAATCTTAATCAAGAGATATATATAAAGATATATTTAAAGATATATTTAATTAAAATAGTCTTTTAATTATAACTACGATAAATTCTTCTTAATAATTCTTAAAAAATACAAAGGAAGGTTGGATATGAAAATAGAAGCAAGATACTACAAAACAGTTGATCATGATACTTTACAATGTATTTTATGTCCAAATCTTTGTGTTTTAAAAAATAATGAAATTGGCTCATGTAAAACAAGACAAAATATAGATAGCAAGTTATATCAACTTTTTTATAAGATGGCTTCCTCTATTGCCATAGATCCAATAGAAAAAAAACCTTTATACCATTTTTATCCAGGCAGTAAAATTTTTTCAATAGGAACCGTAGGTTGTTCATTTCATTGTATGTTTTGTCAAAATTACTCTATTTCCCAATTTACAGATATTCATCTTGAGCAGATAGATGAAAAAGAAATATTTGAAATAATGAAAGAAAATAAGATAAATCTTTTAGCTTTTACTTATAACGAGCCTTTTATATGGTATGAAACAGTTTATGATATATCTAAGTACTTAAAAGAAAAAGATAAAAATATAAAGATTGTTCTAGTATCAAATGGTTATATAAATTCAAAACCTCTTATGGATCTTTTACCATATATAGATGCTATAAATATTGACTTAAAATCTTTTCAAAACGATTTTTACAAAAACTTTTGTGATGGAAAGCTCGAACCTGTTTTACAGACTATTAGAACAGCGGCAAAATATATTCATATCGAAGTTACAACTTTAATTATTCCGACATTAAATGATTCGGAGCAGGAGATTGGCGCAATAGCTAATTTTATATCTTCGATAGATCAAGATATCCCTCTTCATATTTCTAAATACTATCCATATTATAAGTTAAATATCCCACCAACATCTACTGATACCATCTTGAAACTTGTCGATGTCGCCAAAAAGTCACTTAAATATGTATATTCTGGAAATATATCGAGTAAAGATGATTCTACATATTGTACTTGTGGGAATAAACTTATCGATAGACATGGATACAATGCCAAAACTATCGGTATTAAAGAAGGGGTTTGCATGGATTGTGGGGAAAAAATATATGGTAAATTTTGAATTAGCAGAAAAAGAAATAGTATTAAGTTATAAAAGTTATTTTAATCAGATTTTCAAATTAATGATACCTATAGCATTACAAAATCTACTTCTTACTTCTCTTAATCTTATAGATACTGTAATGGTTGGGCAGCTTGGAGATGCTGCAATAGCTGGTTGTGGTATAGCTAATCAAATATATTTTTTATTGAACCTTTTTGTTTTTGGAGTGACAAGTGCTACTGCTATATTTACTTCGCAGTTTTGGGGTGCTTCTGATATTGAAAACATAAAAAAAACAACTGCTGCGGGCATAAAATTTGTAATTATATTTGTGTTCTTCTTTGAGACAATCTCTTTTTTATTTCCTTCTTTTTTGATAAGCCTATTTACCAAAGATAAAATGGTAATATCAACTGGTTCAATGTATTTGAAAATAGTGAGTTTTAGTTTCCTTCCTATGAGTATTAGTTTTATCTTCTCTTATGTTCTAAGGACAATGCATTTTGTAAAAATTTCACTTCTTGCAAGTATTATCGGGATCGGATTAAATACAATATTAAACTATTTTTTAATATTTGGTTTTTTATTTATTCCTGCTATGGGAGTTAAAGGTGCAGCTATTGCTACAATTATCGCAAGAATAGTTGAACTTTCCACCTTGCTATTTTTTATCTACTTAAAAAATTTGCCATGTGCTGTTAGATTAAAACATTTTTTTATCAATGAAAAAGGTTTTCTTGGAAAATTTATAAAAATAACACTTCCAGTTATATTAAATGAAATGCTTTGGTCCTTAGGAGTAACTATATATACGGTTATTTATGCTAGAATAAGTACACCAGCAGTTGCAGCAAGTAATATTGCACTTACAATTGAAAGATTCGCTTTTGTATTTTTTATTGGTCTTGCAAACGCAAGTGCAGTTTTGATAGGTAACTATATAGGGAAAAAAGAATATAAAATAGCAATTGATTTAGCAAAAAAGGGACTTTTATTTTCATTAATTTTAGGGGTAATCATAGGTTTGATTATTTATTTTCTAACACCATATATATTGATTTTATTTAAGGTATCAACTGAGGTTAAACAGATTGTAAAAGGTATGATGTTAATATATTGTTTTATCTTAACATTCAGGGCTGAAAATGTTCTTTTAATAGTTGGTATATTTCGAAGCGGAGGAGATACAACATTTTCTCTTGTCGTAGACGCTGGTTCAGTCTGGTTTTGTGGAATACCATTGGGTTTGTTTGCAGCTTTTATATTAAAACTACCTGTTCCACTTGTTTTCCTTGCAATATCTTCAGAAGAAATCTTAAAAATAACATTATCTTTAATAAGATTTTTCAAGAAAAAATGGATACATCACTTGATCTAAGAAAGATTAATTTAATTAGTAAAAATTAATTTAATTATTAAAGAAGATAGATTTAATTATTAAAAAACATTATTGTAATTATTAAAGAAGTTTAATTTATTTTCAAAAAGCGTGATTTTGAAGGTAGATAAATCAAAATTTTTCTGATTTTTTTATTTCAAATGTAAAGCTAATCATTATTTTCCAGATAACTATTGAAAATAATGTAACATATTGGTATAAAATCTTAAATTCCTGATTTCCAAGGTATTGAAGAAATGAAAAAAGTATATTTATGAAAAGTATAATCCTATATGATATAAGTAAAAAATAATTTTTTTGCTTTTGTATTATGGATGAAATAAAAATAAGAATAGAATTTGAAATAATAAGTAACATAAAAATAAGATTAATAACTGGAGGACTAACGAGCAAGTTAAAAAAGGATAATTTTAAAGAAAAAATTGCCAAAACTAAGGAAAAAATTGCTGAAAGTAAAGTAAAAAAAGGAAAGAAAATTTCTTTGCTTTTAGTAATATAGAAGAAAAAAAATAAATAAGTTAAGAAAAATAGGGAAAAAAGGGCAGTGCTTATTAATGATTTATCTTCTATAAAACTAGTAATTTCAGTAAAATTTTTATTGTTCAATAATAAAGGCTGAAAAGCAAGTAAAATAAAAAGAAAAATAGAAGTAATAATAGATAAAATTTTCATTATCTAAAATAGATCTATAGTTTTTTGAGGGTTAGTTTCATTTGAAACTTCATAATTTAAGAATATCCATTTTCTAACTGTACAATATGCCCAATATGAGAAAATACCAAGAGTCAATATACTTAAAAGTATTGAAATATAAACTATACCAGCAATTTGACCACCTTTACCAGTGAATTTCATCTGTTTACCGTTGATAAAAGTGTTTCTTGCTTCCCATCTTGCTCTTTGGCATATTGCCCAAGGTAGATAAAAGCCAAAGGTTATCAAAGTAAGAAAACCAGTCCATATCGTAAGCCAAAAAAGGCTTCCACCTTTACCTGTAAATTCTATTCTTTGATTATTATTTTGAATATTTTGTTCCATATTGCTTCACCTTTTTAATTGATTATTAATACTTTCGACGAATGAGTATTATTTCTTTATAATTTTTATAGTTAAAAAATAGAAATATTTTTTTTATCTCTTAAATTATTTGTAATTATAATAAAAAACAATTTTATAATTTTAAGATTTCTATTTTAATTTTTTAAATATTTAGTATTAGAAAATTACACAAAGAATTTAGTATTATTTATTAATAAAGTTAGAAATTAATATTTAACATAAACAAATATTAAGGCGCATAATTTGCTAAGTAAATATGATAAGTCTTAATTAAAAATTTAGGAGATTGCAAATTTTTTTTAGATATTATTATTGATTTTTATAGGAGTCAAAAATATGAAAACTAAAAAACAACTTTTATTAAGCCTTTTTGTTTATATACTTTTAATTTTTTTTCTTGCCTTATTTGGATGTAAAATCTCAGATAAACAAGCAAATATTGATAGTGAATTAAGTAGTAAGTTAGATAAACTAATAGATGAAAACTATGCTGAAAAAGTAGGGGGATATGGCTTTATTTTATTTGATAAACAAGGGATTATCTGGACATCTTCTGGCGGTCATGCCAATGATGAAAAGAAAATAAAATTTAGTAAGGACACAGTCATTAGAATCGGTGAGATTTCACAGCAATTTGTATTTTATACAATATTAAAATTATTTGAGAAAAATAAGATTAACTTAAAAGATAGTATTTCTTTTTATTTACCAGAACTAAAAGATACCGAATCAGAAAGATTAAAGAAAGTAGGTGAACTATCTGTTGAATCAATTATTAAAAATGCTAGTGGTTATGTTTCAAATTTTCCTGCATCTTTTAAAGATTATGATTTTCATAAAGATCTTTTAAACTATCTGAAAAATACAAATCAAATATACACTCCCAACATAAAATTTACAGAATCTCTTCCTATTATAGATCTTTTAGGTTTATTGATAGAAAAAATTACTAAAAAAGATTTTTCTTATTATATGGAAAAAGAGATTTTTAATCCATTAAAACTTAAATCATCAACTTATTATTCAGAAAGAAAATTTAAAAATGAATCACTTTTTTATTCTAAAATCCCTTTAACTGATGGTTCATCTGGATTTAGTAATGATAGTGATTATAATAATAAAGAAATAAAAGTAATTTCCCCTTCCTACTCTATGAGATCAAGTCTTGAAGATCTTGCAAAATTCTATTCAATATTATTAAATGAAGGGAATAATGGAAAATTTCTATCAAAAGATTTGATAGATCTATCTTTTACTCCCATTTATGAAGATCAACTAGATAGTGAAGGTTTTGAAACAGGACTGGGATGGCATCTTACAGATATCAATCTGAATTATCTTGGTAAAGTTGCATATAAAGTTGGTTCTTTTCTTTCTCATAAAGTTTTAGTTATACTTTTACCTGATAAGGATGTCGGTATTGTATGCGCAATAAATAGATATAATTGGGGTATCAACGAAAATTTATATCCAACAGCTATCAACATTTTGAAATCATACATGGATTTAAAGTACAACATTAAAAAAGAAGAGTTTATAAAACCAGTTCAAAATCCTATCCCTCAAGAATTAAAATCAAAAATAGAAGGTTTATATGCATGTCAACAGGGAGTCTTTCTTGTAAAATTGGATAATAATACTATTGATCTTTATAATAATGGTGGTTATGCGAAATTTGTATATTATGGAGAAAATAAATTTTTACCAGAAGATTACAATCAATATAAAAAGATGGAGTATTACGAGCCAGATAAGTTAGTACTGAGACTCAATACCAACGCCAAAATTACAGCAGAGAAGATAGATGTCAAAGTGAATCTTAGCTTTAAAAAATATTGCTTGAAAATAAATGAAGGCATATATAAATCTACCGATATCTATGTCTATCCTTCCTCATTTTTAATAAAAAAACTAGGTGAATTTTTTATTATAGTATCAGATGACTCCAAAGAATATTTAATAATTCCAGTTTCTAATAATGAAGCAAAGATACTTTGCACTACTAGTTCAATTTTTTATAATAAAAAGATTTTTCTAGATAAGGATAAGATATTTATCAATTCAAATGAATACAAACTGAAAAAGTAAAAATTTATAATAACAATGATATACTTTATTTAATAATTAAATGATTTTATTGTTTATTTATTTTTTATTGTTTATTTATTTTAGTTGTGAGACAGCCTGATTAAAAATTCTACCTCTTTCAAATTCATTTACAAAAAGGTTAAAAGAGGCAAAACCTGGAGAGAGCAATATTATATCATTTTCTTTTGCGTTTTTGAAAATCATTTCAACAAGTTGAGAAAGGTCTTTAAAACCATCCTCTATAGAAGAATATCCTATTTGCTGCAATTTGCTTTTTAAAATATCAGAGCCGGATCCTTCAAGTAGAAATAGCTTAAAAACATTTTCTTTTATCGCAAAAGCCATATTATCAATGGGTAAATTTTTATCCACACCACCAGCAATTAAAAATATTCTTCCTCTTCCTTTTACTGACACGATTGAAGTCATTGCATTTATAGAAGTAGCGACTGCGTCTGGCACTGTTGCAGTTGTATCATTTATAAATTTAATACCATTTAATTCTCTTACGATCTGTAGTCTAAATTCTGGGCCACTAAAGGTTTCTAAACAACTATAAATATCCTTTATACTTACTTCATATAGTAAGGCGCAAGCAGTAGCAAGCAAAATGTTGGTCTTGTTATGCTCGCCGGGGATTCTGACATTGACTAAAGGTGGTAGTTTATAAAATTGATATTTATCTTCATTAGTATCTATTTTGATTTCATCTTTTTTCTCTACTTCATTTTTATTATTTATTACATTTTTTATATCTTCAATGATTTTCCCAAATGAGTTGATTTCTATTTCATAATCTTTCAATAAGATATCTAAATTTTTAAATGATTTACTTTTTACTATAAAAACATCATTTTCATATTTCATTAAAAAAAGGCTAATATTTGATTTTAAGAATGCTTTTATTCTTTTTAATAGATCTTCATATTTTGTTTTTTCATTTATTGAACTTTTAAGCAAAAACTCATCTATATTTGAAATAGCGATCTTATTAGCTTTTATTTCATTTTTAATAAAAGAATCAAAAAGGTAATCATTATTTAAATTTATTATTGTCCAATCATCTTTATCTTGGAACTTAAAAATATATTTTTTATCCTTATAGTATTGGTCCATTGTTCCATAGTAATTCAAATGATCGGGGAAGATTGTAGTTAGAATTGCGACATGAGGTGACTTTTTATGAACTGCAAGATCTGCAAGTTGCCAGCTTGAAAGTTCAAGGACAGCTAATTTACTATCTTTATTTTCATTTAAAGAATTTAAAGGATTTATTGTTATATTTCCACCAAGTATGATATTATCAATCTTTTTTGATAATAATTCATATACCAAAGTTGTTGTAGTGGACTTTCCTTTAGAGCCAGTTATTCCTACGATTGGAGAATCAAAAAGCTCAAAGAAATAACCTATGTCAGTATCGACAAAACGATTATTTTCAATGGCAGCAGCGATAAACTTATTTGAAAACTTTATCCCAGCTCCTTTGAATACAATATCTGTATTGATAAAATCTTCGATTCTATGTTCTTTAAGTCTATATTCAATATTTGAAAAATCTTTTAATTGTTCGATGGAAGATTCAAGTTCTTTTTCAGATTTTAAGTCAGTGATAATAAGTTTTTTTACTTTTGGAGCCAAAAATTTAGCGGTTCCAACCCCACCACCATTTAATCCAAGCCCCATAAGGACAACAGTTTTATCTGAAAGATTTATATCTTTTGTTAGATGTTTTATCATATTTATTAGGTTACTTAAAATTTTATATTATGCCTTTATATATTTTAACATAAGATATATCAATAAGATATATCAACAAGATCATTTTATTTTTATATTATTTCGAAATCATAGCTTTCCAAAAAGGATTTTTTCCATATCTTAAAGGGATCGAAAATCGAACCATAGAATTTAATAAAAGAAAAATCTAAGAATCTTATATTTTTAGAAAGATTTATCCAGGTAACCTTTCCTCTTACACCATATATATTTTCAATCTGACTATTTGAAAAAAGCCTTTGTCCTTTCAACTTAAATTGAATAAGATGATAGTTGTCGAAAGTTACTACAATAGAAGATGGCGCCTTAAATTTTATGATATTTTCAATCTTTTTAGTAAGAATTCGGATTAGATTTGGATCTTCTTTTTCAAGGAATAGACTTATTAGAGGTGCTTTATCTATCATTTTTGAACCATATAAGAAAAGATATACAGGGTAATCCATATAATTTTTTGTAGAAAGATGCTCAAAAAGGTAGTATAATCTTTCATCTGGTTCTAAATCATCCCTTAAAATAAAATACTTTTGAACAATCTTATAATTGTATGGTGATGTACAGAATATCTTTTTATGTCCTTCATTATAAAACTTTTCTATAGTTTTATCGGAAAGGTCATGTGGAAGAAGAATTCTATCGTCAAACTCGATGAACTTAGGCATATTTCCTCAAGTTTTTCTTTTCAAAATAATTAACATAATAAAAAGAGAAAGCAAATAAAAGATTTATAGTTTATCAACTTCCTTAGTAGTGATTATATCTGCACCACTATTTGCTATGTTGGATATAACAACCTGGTTGAGTCCTACTGGTGCATGTATTGAAGAATTCTTGATAATATCCATTATTGAAGGGATCAGTCTTTTTGGGACTGGTTTATTTGTTTTAACTGAAACAAGTTCGCATTTTCCATCTATTACTTTTATGCTTGTTGTAATGACTCTATGGGGGTCTGTAACCTCTTGCATGGCATATTCTTTTCCACTTTTACATGTAAAACCACTAATATCTAAAACCTTATTATCATCATCAAGTTGAACCTTTATCTTGCATCCTAAAGGGCATTGTATGCATATCATTTCTACTTCTTTCATAGTTATATAATCTCCACAGTTATATTTTCAATATTCCCAATTTTAGAGATTTGTTCAGATTTTATACTTTTATGAACCATTTCACTAGGGATAAATGCCTGCTCTTTCCCTTCATATAAAATAGAATTACCAGCACGAACAACTAATCTTCCTTTTTCTATAGGTTTATTGGCTCTTAAATATAAAGGTAAATCTGTTTCTTCAACCCAGTAAGCGCAGTTTGTTATACCAACTCCTATACCTTTTTTTATAGGGATTTTCTTTTTTGTTTTTCCTTCTTTTATAAACTGGGTAGCATACCTACCAGCGATTTCACCTTCTTTCGTAACATAGTCGACCAAATCATAAATTATTACGCAGTTTCCAGAAGAGAAAATCCATGGTGCAGAAGTATTCATAGTTGAATCAACTATAATTCCTCTTGTTCTTGAATCTATATCAACATAATCCATCATCAAAGTAGTTGATGGGACAAGTCCGACAGATAAAACAAGAGTATCGACACTCCAGGATCTTTGGGAACCTTCTATTACATTGTAATTTTCATCTAGCTCTGAGGTTATTACCTCGGAAAGTCTCCCATCACCTCTAACTTCAGTAACGGTTGTGGAAAGAAGAAGTGGTATTCCAAAATCTTTTAAGCATTGATTAATGTTTCTTGAAAGACCACCTGGATAAGGCATTCTTTCACAAACAGCCACAACTTCGATTCCTTCCAATGTCAATCTTCGAGCCATAATAAGTCCAATATCTCCAGAACCTAAAACCATGGCTCTTTTGCCTATAACCCTGTTTTCAATATTGATAAACTTTTGAGCAACACCGGCGGTGTATATCCCAGAAACTCTATCTCCTGGAATCAAAAGAGAACCAAAAGGTCTTTCTCTAGCCCCAGCACTGTAGACAAGTGCTTTGCAACTTATCGCATTTATACCTTTTTCACTTGTAAAATAAGCTGTTTTGGATTTCTTATCTATAGATAAAAGAAAATGCTCAAATAAGAATTTAATAGGAAGATCTTTTGTAAGACTTAAAAGATTTGCTGCGTACTCAGGTCCAGTTAATTCTTTTTTAAAATAGTGAAGTCCAAAACCGTTGTGAATACATTGATTTAAGATCCCACCGGCAAGATTAAGTCTTTCAACTACTATTACATCTACACCTTCCTTTGCGGCTTTCAATGCGGCTCCTATTCCAGAAGCCCCACCACCTATGACAAGTAAATCACATGAGATTTTATTCATTTTCTGACCTTTCCTTTTACTATATATGAACTATCTGTATTATAAACAATAGAATCTACTGGAACGCCTGTTTCTCTTGCAAGTATTTCAAGGATTTTATTTGTACAAAATCCACCCTGACATTCACCAAAGCTGGCTCTAGTTCTGAATTTCACACTATCAATTGTTCTAGCACCCCTTTTAATAGCTTCAACAATCTCTCTTTCAGTTACCTTGTTACAAACACAAACTATTTTTCCAGCGAGTGGGTCTTTTTTTATTGTTTCATCATATTCTTCAAGGGATAATTCACCAATATAATGTTGTATTCTTTTTCTTATTGGATTAAAATCTGTTTTTTTCTTTAAGTCTAGATTATAACTTTTCATTATCTGGTTAACAACATCTACCGCAATGGCTGGAGCTGAAGTTAAACCAGGTGAACGCATCCCTGCAACATGAAATAACCCATATATATTTCTACTTGGTCCTATCCAGAAATCTTTATTTGGAGTTTCTGGTCTGCTTCCAGCAAAAATCTTAACAGTTTCCCTTAAATCTATAGAAGGAACAAGATGTTTAGCATTTTGAACTATCCTATCGAGTCCCTCTTTCGAAGTAGCTCTTAAATCTTTTAGTTTATAATGTAAATCGGTCGATGTTGGTCCTAAAAGTATTCCTTTATCTACAGTAGGTAAAACTAAAATACCTTTTCCCATTTTAGAAGGTGTTGGGAAAATTATACTGTTTACAATATCATGAGCAGTAAATTTGTTCAATAAGATATATTCACCTATTCTCGGGAAGATGGGAATCCCTCTATCTTGTGCCATTGTTGCAATCTTATCTGCATAAAGTCCTGCTGCATTTATAATAATATCTGCTTCATATTCATGTTTATTTGTAATTACTTTTCTTACTCTTGAGCTAACAATTTCAATATCGATAACTTCCTCTTGAAAGTTAATTTTAGCACCATTTTCAAATGCATTTTCAATAGCCGCAATGCAAACCTGCCATGGTTCTGTTATTGCAGCTGTTGGAGCATATAAAGAAGCTATGGCATCTGGATTTAGGTTTGGTTCCATACTTAAAAGTTCATCTTTTTCAAGGATTCTTAAGCCTGGAACATTGTTTTCAATCCCTTGCTTGTAAAGTTTATTCAATGTGTTTCTTTCTTCATTGTTAAAAGCAACGACATGAGAACCAATCCTCTTTACTTCGATATCTAATTCTTCAGCAAGTTTTGTATATAAAAAGTTACCTTTACTACAGTATTTAGATCTAATAGTATTAGGTTCATCATCATACCCTGCATGGATTATGGCAGAGTTAGCCTTTGAAACCCCAAGTCCAGCATCCTTTTCTTTTTCTAAAACTGTAACATCACAATCGTATCTTGTTAGTTCTCTTGCAATCAAAGAACCAATAATTCCAGCGCCAATGACTATTATCTTCATTTTTACACCACCAAAAGTTTATGTTAATCATAATCTTAAATTTGCTCTTACATTAAATATAAATTAAAATTTCTAATGAAGTTTTCTATTTTTTATCTTTTATTTCTTTTTTCTCTTTATCTATTTCATAATTCTTATTAAATTGTTTTTCAACTTCAACCCTGTTCCCAGAGTATGTTTTATAATAGTCTAAAGTAATCTTTTCAAGATTTATATTTGTATCTTTATTTGAAAACATATGGTTCCATGTGTTAATATATATAACAATTCTATTTTCCTTTTTTTCGAAATAAGCACCTTCAATTTTTAAGGAAAAATGCTTAACCTTTTTTTCAAGATATACTTGTTCCAAGCCATAGTCATCTGGAAAATCTACAGAAACAGCTTTCCAGTAGCCATCATAAGATTTCACAAAATATATGAAAAAAGATTCAGTATCAATTAGCCTTTTATATTTGAATGATCTATAGATATCATAGATAAAGTTAATAAATGAATTTGGATGGTCTTCATCCTTAAATAGTACTGTATATTCTATAATTTTTTCATTTTCATCATCTTTATGAAAAGAAAGGCTGATTCCAATGATATCATTATTTTTTTTATAATCGATTGAAGGAATGACAAAAACAGGTAAAAAAGCCTTATCATAGGTTTTCTCTTCCAAAGTCAACTTTTTTTGACCACAGTATGTAAAAATCGTAAGGAAGATAAAGATAACAATAAGCATTAAAATTATAATTAGCATTACCTTTAAAATATGAAGGATTTTATTTTTCATATTTTGCCTCTTAAGAAAATTAAGAGGCAAAATATGAAAAAAGTCAAAAATATTTTTTTTACATTTTTCATGAGGTTGAAAAAATCAAATTTTGAATTATTATCTTAAGTGAAATAATCAAAATTTAAATAAAATGATAAATAGAAGTAAAAAAATGTTATTTAAAAATATTCAAATAACAATAGCTTTTTTTGTCTTTTTATCATTCTTACTTTTATATTCATGTTATTACTATAATGATGATTATTCTGAGACTGAATTTACTACTATAGATAAAGCTTGTCTACCTTCCTCTTCTTCCGAAATTTCAATACTATACAGTAACAATAGTATTTATGTCGTTTATGATACATGGGAGGAAATGAAAATTGCTAAATCTATTGATAATGGCAAGAATTGGACTATTAAAAATATTGATTCTACAGAATCGTCTGATCTTTTTGCAATTACAGCAGATAAAGAAAAACTATATTTTACATATTATGATTATAATAAGAAGAATTTATATTTCTTGAGATCTAATGATGGAGCAGAAACTTGGTCAAAACCTTTTTTAGTGGATGAAGTTGGATATTTAGTAGATTATTTAGACAATCTTTTATCTATCGATTATTATGAAAATAATATATATATTTCATATGTTGAAGAAAATTATCCCTATTATGATTTGAAACTTGCAGTATCTACTGATGGCGGAAACAACTGGACTAATGTTAAAACGGTATTTAAGGAATCTAATCAAATATATGATCTTTTAATGAAGGTGGATGGAAGCAATATTTATCTTTCTTATTATGATTATAAAGAAAAAAAATTAAAATTCTTAAAATCGGATAACTGTGGTTTAAATTGGACTTCACCTTTTATTATAGATTCTGATATATCTAGTTTTGGAAAAAGTTTTATAAAATTAAATCAAGGTACTATTTACATTAGTTATTGTGAATTAATAGATGACAATGATTATTTAAAGATAGCTAAATCTACTGATGGGGGCAATTCTTGGGAAGTAATTAAAATAAACCATGATCTAGAAATAGATCGTGCATACTCTTTAGATGTTTATAATGGTAATATTTACATTTCTTATTATGAGTATATAGGCCGAAATACTCAATATTATTATGATGAAAGACAGTTAAAATTTGCTAAATTAAACGATCAAGGTTCTTCGCTGACATTTAAGGATATAACTACCAAACCTTTTGATGGCGAAAAGATTTCAATGGTTATTTCCGATAACATTATATATATAGCTTATTATGATGGATATAATGATTTAGTTAAATTTGTCATATCCGAAGATGGAGGAAATACTTGGCATTGATGGATTATAAATTAATATATTATAAAAAAATTAAGACATTCATTTTCACATATAAAAAAATTTTTAAGGTAAAAATACAATGAGAGTAAATAAATTTAAAATTATATTTTTAATCTTAATATTTTTCACATTATTATCCGTATATGGATGTATATTTAACAAACCTATTTTAACTGAATTTCAAACAATAGATCTTGAATGCGGTTTTGATAAGATTTTTATTGGTTATTATTCAGGGGCTTTATATATTTCTTATATTGATTCAATTAATAATGAAATAAAATTTGCAAAATCGACTGACAATGGGTATAGTTGGTTGACTATGGCAATAGATAAATGCATGGTTATGTTTTATGTGGTTTCTCTATATAATCTCGATTTTGAGTTATATAATGGGCATATTTATCTTCTTTATTTCGATAGCAATATAGAAAAATTAAAAATTGCAAAATCAGTTGATGGTGGTTTAAGCTGGTCTATTAGAATTTTAGATCAATTTGAATATTCAGGTAAAATAATGTATGGTTCTATGAAAGTCGTTGGAAATACTATTTACATTTCATGTAGTAATTCAAAAAATCCAGATTTGATATTTTTAAAATCAGAAGATGGAGGGGAGAACTGGGTCGAAACTGTGATAGATTCGGAAGGATATGTGGGAGAATATAATTCAATGGCAGTTGATGGAAACAATATATATATTTCATATTATGATAGCTCAAATTCCAATTTAAAACTTGCAAAATCTAATGACTCTGGGGAAACTTGGTCTATTGATACAATTGATAATGAAGGAGATGTTGGGAGGACCACTTCTATTATTGCAGATAAAAGTTATATTTTTATAATTTATTACGATTTTTCTAATGGTTTAATTAAACTTGCAAAATCCACCAATTATGGTGAAAGTTGGTCTATTAAGCAGATTTGTGATGGTGAACATCACTTTTCATTTGTAAAAAATGGTGGTAATATATATATGTCTTATGTTGCTGAGAATAGTGAGGATTGTTCTAATGATTTAAAGCTTGCAAAATCTAAAGATCTTGGTAATTCTTGGTATTTCGATTCAATTGCATCTACAGGTGATATAGGCGAATACAATTCAATTATTGTTAATGGAACTAATATCTATATAGCTTACTTTGATTCTTCTAATGAAGATTTAAAATTTGTAAAATCGGATAATGGAGGAATTAGTTGGCGTTGATATAATTCCTTTAACAAGAATTTTATTTTATAAGAAAATTCAAGTAAATAAGTTTAGGAAGAAAATATGAGGATTTGTTTTCAAATACTATTACTTCTGTTTTTAAATCTAATCCTACTAGTATTTAACGGATGTATATTTGATGATGATGATTATTTTGTACCAGGTGAATATAATGATATAGAATCAGTCATAGATGGTAACGATGTTTCAAGTTTATCGATGATTACAGATCAAAATAATATTTATCTTATCTATAATAATAATTGTCAATTCGCTATATCAAAGGATAACGGTTCTAATTGGTCAAAAACATCAATTACTGATATTTACTCCGAATTCAAATCGATCGCAATGAATACAAGTTATTTGTACATTTCATTTTATAGTGATGCAAATGGTTTAAAAATTGGAAAATCAAGCAAAAATTCAATAAAATGGTCATACTATTCTGTAGATTCCCAAACTTATACAGGATATTATAATTCCATAGCAGCGGATGACAGCAATGTATATATTTCTTATTATAGTAGTACTGATGGCGATTTAAAATTTGCAAAATCAATTGATGAAGGAGAGAATTGGTCCACTTATACAATAGATTCAGAAGGTGATGTTGGTTATTATACATCTATTGCAGTAGATGGAAATAATATATATATTGCTTACTACGATAAAACAAATGGTGATTTGAAGTTCGCGAAATCAGTAGATGGTGGTAATAATTGGACAACAAAAACTATAGATTCTGAGGATGATACTGGTGGCTTTATTTCAATGGTAGTTGAGGATAACAATATATATATGTCTTATTATAGCTTTGGTATAAAACATGATTTAAAATTTGCTAAATCAGAAGATAAAGGTGGTACATGGAACATTAAAACTGTAGATTCAGATAATAATGTTGGTAAATATACATCTATAGCTGTAAATTCGAATAATGTTTATATTTCTTATTATGATTCCACCAATGGAGATCTTAAATTTGCCAGTTCTTCGGATTATGGTAATACATGGCCAATTATAAAGAAAATAGCTACTAAAGGAACTGCTGGATTGTACTGCACTATGGTCTTAAAAAACAGTACGATTTGCATAGCTTATTACTATTTTTATTATGATTATAATGTATATTATTATTATGATTCAAATAATGATGGACAATTAAAATTTGTGAGATCGGATGATGGAGGGAGTACCTGGTATTAAAATAAATAATTTATAAAAGGAATATTGGATAAATTCTTGAAAAGTATTTATAAAAATCTTTGCATCAATAAATCATATTAAGAATAATTTAAGTATTATGGTCACCTCATAGTAATGGAAAATCGTGTGAACGAATCAAATTTTTCTTTACTTAGAAATTTTAACTTGTAATTTCAGAAATCATAGGTTTGAAATAAACACCAAAATAAAAATCAAAAATTACTATTCATTTGAGTAATATATAATAAGTAGATATTAATCAGCAAACTTATAATTAAAGATAAGAATAAAGAATAAAAACAAAAACAAAGTTAAGAAATGAATTAAGAAACAGGACTAAAAATTAAAGGTTAAAATTACAAATAATAGATAAAAATTATAAATAAGTAATAAAAATTATAAAATATTAGAAATAAGAATTATAAATTAAAGTTAAAGATAAAATTGAGGATTGAAGATGAAGGGTGAGTTTGCAGCACTTATTACGGCAATTTGTTGGACATTTAATTCATTATCTTTTTCAATTGCTGGAAGAATAGTAGGTTCAAAAACAGTAAATCATATAAGATTGTGGATCGCTTTTTTTGCAATGGGAATTATAAATATTATAAGTTTTAAGTATTTTTTCCCGATCTATGCTCCATTTAAATCCTTATTATTCTTGTCTTTATCAGGATTGGTCGGATTTGCTATTGGAGATGCAGCTTTGTTTGAATCTTTAGTCCTTTTAGGTCCAAGGCTTTCAATGACAATAATGGCTACAAATCCTATAATCGGAGCGATTCTATCCTTTCTATTTTTGAAAGAAACCTTGAAACCACTTCATATTTTGGCTATTGTTGTGACAATTTCTGCTGTTATGTTTGTTGTTTCAGAAAAACATGAAAATGAAAATTTTGATAAGAAAAAAAGACCACTCGGTGTTATTTTGGCTTCAATTGGTTCTTTATGTCAGGCAACAGGTATGCTACTTTCCAAAATTGGTCTATCTTCTGGCATCTCTGTTATTAGTGGAAATATGATAAGAGTCAGCTCTGGACTTATCTTTATATTATTAATAGCAATATTTCAAAAGCAGTTTTTAAATGATTTCATCAAATTAAAAAATTTAAAAGGTACTCTTTACATCTTTGTAGGTGCGATATTAGGTCCAGTTTTAGGTGTCATGCTTGCACTATACGCTATATCTAAAACTCAAATAGGTATTGCCACAACAATAACATCTATTTCCCCAATACTTTTAATCCCACTTTCAGCAGCTATATATAAAGAAAGAGTAACTATAAGAATGGTTATAGGAACCATAGTTACAATTGCTGGTGCAAGTGCACTTTTCTTTATTTAAGTTGTTTGCATAGTATATTAAAAATAAATTAGAGAATTAATATATTAAGATAAAAGAAAAAAGAAAATAAATCTAAAAAGTAGTTTATTAGATAAAAAAAGTTTGGTAAAATTTTATAAAAAAATTAAAAGGAAGAACTATTGATGAAAAAAACAATCTTAAATGACCTAATTCTTATTCTTTTTATCCCAATATTATTTTCTATTTTCGCATTTGTCCCATTTCTTTATTCTTTTTATAAAAGTTTTAACAGTTCTCATCCTTACATTATGAGTTTTATAAAATTTGCAATTCTTGCAACTTACGGAGAAATTGCAGCTTATAGGATAAGCAATAAAAAGTATCCAGATAAAGGTTTTGGAATATTTCCAAAAATGTTGGTTTGGGGTATTCTTGGTGTTTTTATAAAAGCTGCATTTGTAATCTTTTCAAAAGGAGCAATCGCTCTTTTGGTTTCGATAAATAAAAATTTTCCTGTAAATATTTTGGCAACACAAGGAATTTCTTTATTAAAAATACTTGCTTCCTTCACTATTAGCCTAACCATGAATATAATTTTTGCACCTGTTATGATGTTGACCCATAAGATTACAGATTTATATATCATTAAAGCCGGAGGGACCTTTAAGGGCATTTTTAAAACAAGATTTAAATTCACTGAATTATTATCAAATGTTGATTGGAAAAACTTTGGAGGTTTTGTTCTTTGTAAAACGATACCATTCTTTTGGATTCCAGCTCATACTATAACTTTTTTGCTTGCTGAATCCTATCAAGTACTTTTTGCAGCATTATTAAGTGTTGCTCTTGGTTTATTTTTAGCATATAAACCAATTAGAAAGTAATTCTTTTAAATTGTTTTATTGATTAATATAAATTTACTTAAATAATATTAAAAAAATTAAGAAGATCAATTTCTAAATAATCTTTGGCAAGCAAAACTTAAAAAATTTAAATTAAATATTAAAATATAATTTTTTAATGTTAATTAATATAAAGACAAAATATAATGTAAAAGTCTTCCTTTTAAAATTTTTTCACCATTATCTATTAAAACCATATGTCCACTATTTTCAAGCTTCAATGATTCAACTTTATTTTTATTGGATAAAATCTTTACAAAATTTTCAAAACCTTTCTGTGAGAAATATAAATCCTGATCTCCCCAAGAAACAAATATATTTAAATCTTTAATAAATGGTAAAATATTTTTCTCCATGAAGATCGCTGCTTTTTCGGATTTATAACCAAGCTCAGAACTGTCTTCTGGATTTATAGGGAAATTTTTAGCATAAAATAGGTTTTTTTCATCGTTCACAATATCCCAGACAGATTTTCTATTTGGAGCAGCTGAAGGTTTTGTGAAAAGAAAAACATATCTTAACCAGGAAGTTTGCTTTGAAAGCCAGTATACAATGGGACCAGCAGCTCTATATTCCATAAAAGAATTAAGAGGTGAAAGAAAAACGACAAAATCTGGTTTTCTCTTAGCTTCAAGGCAGATAAAAGAGTTTGGTAGTGCTCCAAAAGATTGTGATGCAACTATTATTTTATCTTAATATTTTAGCTTCCGTTGGTTGTTGTATCTGCTCAGCGAAAGAATTGGCATCACTGATACTTCCGACCACATCACCAAAATGAATAGGGATAGCGTATCTAGGTTTTAGCTTGTTTGCTAGCAATGCAGCTTCTTTCCAGTTCATTGTATAAGTTCCTCCTACAGGTAAAAATGCAACATCAACTGAAAGATTCTGTATCTCTGGTACTGAATCCGTATCCCCTGCAATGTAATATTTAATATTATCTATTTTTATTATATAACCAACCCATTTTTTCTCTTTTGGATGAAATTGTTTACCAATATTATAGGCATAGGTAGTTGTAAATGAAATTGAAGATACAGAGTAATCTTTGCCAGGTTCAACAGTTAGAATTTTTAAGTTTAACTCTTTTGCCTTATCTTCAGATTCATTTGGCAAAATGATGATACTGTTTGATTTCGCAACTTTTCTTATATCTTGAACTGAAAGGTGGTCGTAATGCGAATGAGTGCAAAATATCAAATCTGCATCATAAGAAGCTTCTTTAATATTGAAAGGATCGATATAAATAGTTAAACTTTTCTGGATTTTTATAGATGCATGCCCTAAATGATAAACTCCTTGAAGCATAAACCCTCCAAAATTTTTTATTTATTTTGCAAGATAAACTGGTTCAAGGTTAATAATATCCCCTCGTTTTATTTGATTAACTATAGCTCTTTCAGATTTTAAGTTAAAACTAAAAAATTTTTCTTCTTTTAAAAATCCTTCTTTAGAAACAATGATTTTCATACGAAAAACTTTTTCTATTGGTCCACTATTATTCTCTGCCTTAATAGATTTAGGCCAAAATGTAAAAATACCATTTGTTTTAACGAAAGTTTGAATAGGATTTTTCCAAAGGCTACTTGCCATATTTATCTTATTATTATATTCATCAACAAGTAAAACCTCAGCACCATCTATAGGTTCAAAATTAGTTGAATTAAAAACTTGCCCAATTATTTGAGGGAAATTAAAGATGTAATCTTCCGATTCAATAGATGTATAACCCCATTCTATTTCTTCAGAAATATTGTCTGAAATATCTTCTTTTCTTCTGCTTTTAATCGTTCTTATTGCATCATAAATAAGGCTAATGATATCTGTGAATTTTTGCGAATCATACTTCAATTCCATTTCTTCATATATCAGACCGCGATATGAAATTATATATTCAGGTAGTATCCTATTTAAAACATAACATACGACATCGAGTTTAAATTTTGGGTTTTTAGGTATATCTTCTTTATATGAAGAAATAATGCTATCAGTAAGATTATATACTAGATCTTCTAATGTGTTTTTAAGTCTCATTATGCCTCCTGATAACCTGCTGATTTTTTTCTAGAAACTCTATAAATGATTTTGCCAAATGTGGGTCAAATTGGGTTCCACTACATTTTTTAAATTCCAATATTATATTTCTAAAATCAAGAGCCTTTCTGTATGGTCTATCTGTCGCCATGGCATCTAAAGAATCTGTTAAAGCCAGAATCCTACTTTCAAAAGGGATATCTTCACCTTTTAATTTGTCTGGATAGCCATAACCATCCCATCTTTCATGATGATGGCGAATAATTCTTCTTTCCTTTGAAAGAAATTCTAATGGTTCAAGTATATGTTCTCCCATCTCTGGATGTTTTCTTATAAAATTAAAATCAATTGTGGATAGTTCTTCTTTTTTATTTAAAAGTTCATAAGGAATCCCTATTTTCCCTATATCATGAAGCAAAGCAGAGATCTCTAATGATTTTATCTGATATTTGGGTAAATTAATGAAAAATGCAAAATTTACTGTATAAAATGAAACTCTAGAAGAATGTCCTTTTGTATAAGTATCTTTTATTTCAATAGCGGATACTAAGGAATTTATAGTATCCAAAAAGTTTGCTTCAATTTTTTCGAGAAGTTGAGCATTTTTTAATGCAAAAGCCATCTGGGAAGCTATAATAGATAGAATTGATATATCATCAGAGTTGATATCTAAATGTTTTTCAGATTCAAATAATAAAAAGCCAAAAAGCTCTTTTTGATAGGCTATGGGGATATAAATATGTGATGAAATTGGTTTTTTAGAGATTTTTCCAATTATCTTCTCATTAAAAATCTTAAATGTTATGGTTAGTGAATTTTTAGCGAAATTGAGCATTTCATCTGGTTTAAATGGGGTTGAATCATAAATTTTATATGCTATTTCCTTCCCCTGAATAAAAAATTGATCTTCTTCATTGTTGTAATTTATGAATGTTCCTTCATCGAATTCATAAATCTTTTTAATATGTTCGATAGTAAAATTTATAGTATCTTTGTAAATATTTGAATAAGTAAAATTTTCAAACTTTTTTGCAAAGGCATATAAAGATGATATTAGGTGACTTTTTTTTGATATAATATCACCCAAATCGGTATTAAAATCAAAATCCGAAATAATTTGCTTCTGATCTTTTTCCATCTCTATAATTAAATTAAAGCATTTTATGTAATCTTCAAGAGAATTAAGAAAAATTTTGTAATATTTATTTGATTTTTTACTATTTAATTTTTGAAATTGGTATTTAAAATCTAATCGAGGTTTACTTATGGAATTGGCTGAAAAAATCATAAATGATTGTGAAGTAAATGAAAAAAGTAGTAAGAATTTGGAAAAAAGTCTTAAAATTATTTTGGATCTAGATTCGACTGGACTAAAGGAAGTAATAGAATTTATTTATAGATCTATCTATACTCATAGTTTGCTATGGGATTCAAATTGCTCCATCAAGATTAAAGAAAAAGTAGTTGCCATAACCAAAATAATACAATATTTTTTAGATTTTAAATCAAGATGGCCAGCGACAATTTCTTCTGCGGAAGAAGTCGTAAAGTATATTAGAAATTTCTGTGCTCCAGACAGAGAGACTTTTATAGCAGTATACTTAGATACACATAATAATGTAATTTCAACTTCTATAATTTCATATGGAACTATCGATTTTGCTTATGTAAATGTTAAGATGATCTTTTCTTATGCTTTGAAATTTGAATCTTCGAAGCTAATTCTTGTTCATAATCATCCAAGTGGTGATCCTTCACCTTCTTCAGAAGATATTGCTTTTACAAATAAAATATCGACCATGGCTAAAGATTTTGGTATTGTATTGTTGGATCATATAATAGTAGCAAATTCATTTTTTTCTTTTAAATGTGAAGGCATGCTTTAATAAATTTAAATTAAATGTTGAAAATATTCTAATCAGATTTATAGTTGTTTTCAAAATAAAAAGGTGGTGAAATGTTATCTATAGATAAATTGATTTACGAAATGAAAAAAAGGAAATCTGCTATCTGTTTGGGTCTTGATCCATTCATAGAAAAGATACCTTCGAAGTTTATTGAAGAAGGCGAATTCTATTTTGGCAAGACCCAGAGCGCTTATTCTTATGCAATCTTGCAATTTAATAAAAAAGTCCTTGAACTTTGCAAAGATAAGATTGCGGTTGTCAAGCCTCAATTTTCCTTATATCTAAGGTTTGGTGTTGAAGGAGTCTTAACTTTTAAAAACACAGTTTCTTATGCGAAAGAACTCGGTTTTTTAGTTATTATTGATGCCAAATCAAATGATATAGATTCTTCAATGGAAGGCTATATTGATGGATTTTTAGGAAAGACTAAGATTTTCGAAAATGAGTTTACTTCATTTGATGCAGATTTTTTAACTATTAATCCTTATTTAGGTGTTGATTCTTTTAAATCCTTAAAGAAATCTATTGATACTTGTGAAAAAGGTGCCTTTATTCTTGCTAAAACTTCAAATCCATCTTCAAATGATTTCCAGGATAAATTGATAGAAGGGAAACCTCTTTATTGGCATGTAGCAAAAAGAATTACCGAATATTTTTCAGATTACAATAAGGAAAATGGGTTCTTACCTGTTGGTATCGTTGTAGGGGCAACAATGCAAGATGAACTCAAATTATTAAGAGAAGAATTTCCAGATTTATTCTTTTTGATTCCTGGTTATGGAACTCAAGGTGGAACAATCGAATCATTGAGTAATATAGTAAAAGAAAACTTTGGTTTTGTTGTTAATGCATCAAGGTCAATTCTCTATTCATACCTAGATAGATACAAAGATTACGATTTTGAAAGTGCAATATTAAAATCTATAGATGAAATGAACGATGAACTTAATAAAGTGGTTAAATACTAAAGGTAAATTATCCTGTAATAGATTAATATTCTTTTTAACATCTCCCCTTATTTTGCTTGGTTCTTTTGTTGGGGAGCAAATATTAAATAATATATATTTTTTGAATCAATTTTACCTTATAAGTATAATATTACTCTTTACTTTGATGGTTCTATTTATTTTTTCATACATTCTGCTTAAAAATAATACTAATACAATTTTAATTTTCATTATTTTTGTTTTTATAATTTTCACTTTTGCCATTTTATATAGATTTTCTGTTGGCGATTTATCTTACAACTATTCAACCTTGCAGCAATACATAGCTAAATATCCATACTTTTATTTGAGAACGACCGATTTTAGTCAAGATTATGAAAAATATTCAAGAATCAAATCTTATATTATTGGATTTACAGATTTAAAGAAAATAGAAAAGACGAAAATTTTTGTCTATTTATATTCAGATACAATATCATCAATATCATCTGGAAGTATATTTCTTTTTTCAACAGATACACTTAAAAAATATTCAAATATTAATTATTTAGAGGATAAGCAAAGAATTTCTCTTTCACGGGTAGATTCTTTAGCAAAGATAAAAGATGGTAGTTGGTTTGGAAAGTTAAGAATTGAAATAAGAAAAATCATATTTGAAAGACTTTTTAAGTATTATGACAGATGGAATGCAGCAAATATCTATGCTATTATTACTGGAAGCAATCAATTTATTTATCAACCTTTGAAGGATGCTTTTCAAAAAACCGGGACATCTCATTTATTTGCCCTTTCTGGGCAGCATTTAAGTATTTTATTATTAATTGTCGGGATATTTACTTCAAATTCTTTTATTTTTATCTTGTTTTCCATTTTGTATTTGGCTTTTGCTGGTTGGCAGGTGTCTTTTTTAAGGGCATTTTTCTCTTTATTATTTGCTATTTTGATAAAAAGATATAACTTAAAACCAAGCTTTGAAAATATCTGTGCGATGCTCACATTATTAGTTTTTATGTTTGAACCAACGAATATCTTATCTATAAGTTTTTTACTTTCTTTAAGTGCAATACTGGCAATACTTGCAGTTTATCTTATGGTTTCAAAATCTAAAAAGAAGGTTTTTAAAATTTTGCTTTTGCCATTTTTATTTAGTTTAAATATAAGCATTTTTCAACTCCCGATAATTCTTTCAACTTTTGGTAAAACAAATTTACTGAGTCCCATTATAAATCTGATTGCGATTCCCTTATTTTGTTTTGCCATTTATTTTATAGTTGCTTCTTTGTTCATCAATCCTTTTTACATTTTTAGCAATATCGGATCTGGATTATTTAATTTGTTATCATTGTTTTTATTATTTTTTGCTAAGTTTAAAGTATTTATCTTGAACCTCAAGCTTCCTGAATCTATAGGCTATTTAATATTTTTTTTAATTTATGCCTTTTACTATTTATTTACTTAAAAAAAAACAATAAATTTATTCAACGTTTAATCCAACAGAAAATATTTATTTTCTTGAAGGAGATGAAAGAAAATTTCTAAAAATATGAAATTATTTCTTTTGAGTAGTTATTTTATAATAATCATGAATTACTTTAAAATCTTTAATAAAGTAGAAACAATTTCAGTTTATTAATCATATATGATGATCTCAAATATATAGGATCTAGACAAAACACTCGGCGTCAAACTCGGTTTTTTTAAAACTTTTTTACAATCTTTAAATAAGGTTTACCCTTATATAACTAAATTTGTAATATTATTGATATCAGTTTCGTCTATATTCAACAAATAATTATTTATTACAGAGAATCTTAAATATTGAATTAGAAATGATATTTTTATCTTGTTCAATAAGATTAACGAAAGAGGCAGAAAAGGTATTGTCTTTTATATATACTATTTTACAGCTTACTTTTAATCTGTTGTATTTTAAAAACATATCTGCTGAATTAATTATTTTGCCAACTTCAATTTTATCTTTATTTTCAGGCGAATCTAATTCTGCCCTAAAACCGCCAATAGAAATATCTTTAAGTTTAGCAGTAAATTTGCTATCTTTTTCATTAACAGAAATAAAAAATCTATTGTTATCTGTAATATTTACTCTAACATGTTTTCTTCTATCATCAGGTTTAATCCCTATTTTTTGAAGAACAGAATAGAGATAACCAATAATCTCTTTTGTTGAAAATGTTTTTAAAAAAAGACCTATTAGTTGATAATTTTCCGAATTTGCAGGTACTCCTTGAAATTTTAAAGCATCCAATTTAGTAATACCAAATATAAGGTTTATCTTGTATTTTAAATTTGAAAAATATGATTTCAAAAAAATCTTGAGTTCCTGATTAACAATATAGAAATCGATTACGGCAATATCGAATTTTTTATTTTGTATTTGTTCAATAAAATTTTTACTATTTTCAGCATAATAAACCTCGAAACCTTTTGGAATAAATTCATTAGTTATCTCTTCGATTAAATCTTCTGAAAAACCAAAAAAGATAAATGATATAGATCTTTCAAATTTTAGTTCATTAATCCCTAAAAAGATAGAAAGATCTCCCGCACTACTAGTCATTTCGATAGCAAAAATAGTTTCATAATATATTTCATCTCTTTGAGAAATAAATGTGACTGATGATATATCTACCTTTTTACCATCTGCAAAAAGGAAATTTACGATTTTAGCTGAAATAAGATTTCCTATCTCAAGATAAGCCGAATGATTTAAATCTTCTTCATTGGGTTTATCACTATTTATTTGACTATTTGAATAATTTTTTAAAAAATTTTCCAATACATTTTTTTTCAAGTTATCATCAAATTTAATAATAATATCACCTTTTAAATCACCAGACAACTTTATAAGTAATAAATCACTATTTACAGCTAAACTTTCATTGGAAGTATAAATGTGTTTTTTAACTAAGTTTGTATTACTAATTTGTTTAATGATATTAATAGCAGAAAGCAGTATGATATTTAATACTCTTCCATCAATGACATTAGGCATATTATTAATATTACTCAATTTTTTACCTTAGCTGAATTATTTTTAAAAAAATTTCTTAATGCCAAGTTAAATATATAATAGTTTTTCATTGGTGTCAAACCAAAATGTGCGACTCTAAAAACCTTACCTTTTAATAAGCCTTGTCCATGTCCTAAATATAAAGAAAAACTATCTTTGCAAAATTCAATAAAATTTTCTGCATCTTCATATTCAAACACAGATACACCATTTGAGCTTTGAAATGGAAATTGCTTTATTCCATATTCTTGACATTTTAATCTTAATTCATTTGCAATTTTTATATTTCTTTCAATAATGTATTTTAAACCCAATTTTGAAATCTCTTTCAAGATTTGTTCCACATAGAATAATGTATTAATAGCAGGTGTAAATGGAGGATCATCAAGATATCTATTGAGATTGAAGTAATATGCATTGATATTATTTTTTTTTATAATTTCAATAGCTTTTCTACCTAAACTTATAAATGAAACACCAGAAGGAGAGTTTAATCCTTTTTGAGAACCTATTAAAATAGCATCTAAACTAAAAAGTTCTTGGTATATATAATCAGAAGTAAAGGAAGAAACAGCATCGGCTATTGAAATTAGATTATATTTTTTAGCTAATTTACCTATAATTTTTGGATCACAGAAAATTCCTGAAGAAGTTTCACAAATCTGAAATGTAATATGAGTAAAATTTGAAGTTAAAAGTTCTTTTTCTATTAGATCATAATCAATTTTCCTGTTTTCTAAAAAAGAAATCTTTTTTGCAGAGATAGAAAAAGAATTGCAGATATCAAAAAATCTATCTCCAAATTTGCCAGTAGATATAACAAATACTTTACTATTTTTGGAAGTTAAAGAAACTATTGCGGCTTCCATAGCTCCAGTTGATGATGATGTTAAAATAGCGATATCACCATAAGGATTATCCAACAGTAGTTTTAAATTGTTTTTAATATTATACCAGCAACTTAAAAATTCACTACTTCTTTGAGATATTGGAGTCTTGAGTAAATATTTTTCAAAACCTTTTATAAATCCAGAAGGTCCAGGTAAGAGATTAAATTCTTTTGTCATTTTTTTTCTTTAGTAAACTTTGAAGTATGAATGTTGCTACATCTTCTGGGAAAGTTCCAACACTAAATCCAGCATCAAAGCCGAGTTCAAGTGCAAGTTCATGAGTTATTCTAGGCCCTCCAGCTACAGTAAGGACTTTATCTCTTAATTTTTCTGCTTCTAAAAGCTCAATAAATTTTGTCATATTAGCTATATGAACATCTTTTTGTGTGACAATCTGGGAAATCAATATTACATCAGCATTTACCTTTTTGGCAAAAGCTATGACTTCTTCAGAAGGAACCTGTGCTCCAAGATTATAGACTTCAATACCATGATAAGACTCAAGTCCTTTATGTCCAGCAATACCTTTCATATTTAAAATAGCATCTATCCCAACGGTATGAGCATCCGATTCTATACAAGCTCCAACTACAACAATTTTTCTACCTAGATCTTTTTCGATTTTTTCAACAATGGTATGCTTATCCCACACTTCTTTAGTAGCCTTTGGTACAACTATGGAAGTGAAATCAATAGTTTTATTTGCAATCCCATAAGCTATGAAAAATGAAAATCCAAGACCCATTTTATCCATGTGGGTTATCATAACATTTTCAAAACCTAAAAGTTCTAAGTATCTTTTTGCACATTCTTTTGCTTCATCTCCATAAGGAACTGGGAGGGTAAAGGAAAATTGAATTTTACCATCATCGAGAGCATCACCATATGGTTTTACCTTCTTCAAATCTATTTCTTTTATTTTCATCTTATCCACCTTATTTTTTAATAAAATTAATTTATAAAATCAAAAATTACTAATTCCACCATAATTGCTATTATTTAAGAAAACTGGGGATTTCTCATTTTTAATTTTTCAATAAATATCTTTTCAAATGGATTTAAGTAATTATCATCCTTTATGAAAACACCATTAAAACCTTTTCCTCCATCAAGTGATCTTTTAATGTCTGCAAAAATTCCTTCAGAAATAGATTCCATAAGTCCCTTTTTTGTTATTTCTTTCAAAAGATTATGGGCGTCATTCAATACTTTTTTTGCCCTATTTGAAATGATACCATCCTTTTTGAATTCAATTTCATCAGAAATATTTCTCATAGTTTTAAATACCATTTTTGCATTTTCTAAAGAAAGATGCCTATCCATCATGAAAGGAGTATGAATGGCTTCGGTTAGCATACCAAGTAGGTGGATTGTCTGTCCGCTCATGATAGATACCGCATTAAAAAGAGCATCCTGAACATGACCTCTAAATATGTTTCCAGTCATAAATTTTGTTGGGGGCATATATTTAAGAGGGGAATTTGGGAATATTTCTTTAATCATCTGAGCTTGAGCAAGTTCATATAAAAACTGATTTTCTATATCAGGATCAATTTCAAAGGCATGTCCAAGTCCCATGAGCCTTTGAGGCATGTAGGCTTTAAGTGCGAATTGCTCATTTATAAGTTCAGAAGCTAAAACAGTATGAGCCTTTTCAAAGGCATCACTTGTAGTAAGGTAATTATCTTCACCAGTATTTATTACAATTTCGGCAAAAGAGTTTATCATTCTTGAAAAGTATTGATCAACGAAAGTTCTTTGCATGTTTATATCTCTAAATAGTATGCCATACATAGAATCATTTAACATCACATCTAGTCTTTCCAAGGCACCAAGTGCTGCAATTTCTGGCATGCAAAGTCCAGAGCAATAGTTTACAAGACGAATATATTTACCGACTTCTTTTGATACTTCATCTAATGCATTTCTCATTATTCTAAAATTTTCCTGGGTCGCATATGTTCCGCCAAATCCTTCAGTAGTTGCTCCATGAGGTACATAATCTAAAAGAGATTGGGCGGTAGATCTTATAACAGCAATGATATCAGCCCCACTTCTTGCTGCATTTTGTGCTTGAACAACATCTTCATAAATATTGCCGGTTGCAACAATTAAATAAAGATATGGAGGTTGTCCTTCTCCATAATCTTTTATCATTTGATTTCTTTTAACAACATTTTGTTCTATTTTTTCAGAAGAAGATAAAGCCATATCCATAGCTTTTTTCTTGACTACTTCAAAATCTAATGGTTCAATAGATTTAAAAGATATTTTACCACTGACAATATTGTCACAAAACTCCTTAAGAGGCAAACCTGTTCTTAAAAGACCATTAACTAGATAGTAAGTTGATCCTCTTGAGATTAGATTATCATTTATCAATTTATCTACAATAATGTTTACATAAGGGAGTTGTTGCTCTTCTGAATACCATTCAACTCCAAAAAGTCTTAAAACAGCTCTTTCTACTGATGAAGTTGATCTTAAATCAATGAACTTTTGAACATCTTCAACTATTTCTTTTGCATAATCTCTTGATTCATCTATTATCTTTTTATCAAGATCCAATTTTGATTTGACTGAATTTATTTTCATATTGTATCCTTAATAGTTTTGATAAGTATTCACTTTTTAATAAATTTTTCAAGATTAAAAAGATTGACATCACCGATATTTTTATTAATTTAAGATTAATTATGGATATAAATGAGAATTTCAAAGATGAACTCTTAATTTTACTGCATAGCTTGCAGATAAAGCATCTTTCATGTTTTATTAATTTTAATGATTTAAGAAATTATTATTTTAATGTTTTTACTTTTCCAGTGATTGAAAAAAAAGAATTTGAAATAGATGAATTTTTAAAATTTCAGAATTCAAACAATTTAATTTCTAAAATAATAAAGGATGAAAAAAAAGATTATTCACTTTTTTTCTTATATCCAAAAGAGTATGAAAATAATGAAAATCTCTTTAATTTTATCTTCTCTTCATTTCAATTATACATTAGTAATATAGAATATCAGCAGAGTAGTATATTAAATGAATTTTATGAATGGACTTTACATGAAATAATAAAAGAGGAGAGTCAAAATCAAAAAATAGATACTTTTTTCCAATACATGTTGAATAAAATAGCTAATTTTTTTGGTGCTATCCAAGGTTATTTTCACTTGAATTTCATGTTAAATCAAATAAAATATGAGTATAGTTATTCTTTAAATAATTCATCAAATGAAGGTTTTGTCCAATATGATATAAATATCTCATTTGAAAATCAATTTAGTTCACTTTTGACCTTGTTTATTCAAAAATCATTTAGTAGTCATTTAGCCATTGGATTTGAAAAAAAAATGATACTATCGAAACTTCAGAAAGTTCTTGGTTTTTTGATATATTCATTCTTCTATTTAAGTGAGCAAAGAACTTATATTGAAAATCTTGAAGAAATTGTTATTCAGAATAAAAGTGAACTAAAAAATAAGAACCAGCAATTGTTAAGACAACTTCATACTATTTCTGAAATAGAACAATCTCGTAATCTAATCTTTAGTAAGATTTATCATCAACTTTTGACACCTTTAAATTCTATATTAGGTTTTGCAATGTATATTATAAATTTTGCAGGAAGCTCTTTATCAAAAGAAATACTTGATGATATTGAAAATATTGAGTTAAATTCATTATTTTTACTTTATAATATCCTTGATATAATAGATTATACCAAGATAACTACAAATAGTTTTCAATCGAAATATGAAGGGTTCGATTTTAGGCAAGTAATTGAAATTGTTCAAAAAATCGTAAATTTCATGCAGAGATATTTCGATGTAAAGATTGAAATGGATTTAGAAGATTTAGAATTTAATTTTATTCATGATTATAAAAGAATAGAGCAATTGATATTTACTTTGTTATTTTTTTCTTTATCTAGTAAAACCCATGGATTATACATATTAAAAATTAAGTTGGATAATGATGGTTTAAGAAAAATCATTGTCACGATAACTATTCAATCCCCAATGATAGATGAGAATTATTTTTTGAAATTGAAATATTATAAGGATAACATAAATTCCAAAAATTTTAAAAATTTTACTCTCGAAGATTTCCTGGCTTATTGCCCCATTCAGATCATTGCACATTGTAACGATGAAATTGAATTTGAAAAAAATCAAAATTCTTTTATCATTAAGTTAAGCCTAATTGAAAAAGTGAATCCTGATTAAAAAGGAGGTAAAAACATGAAAAATAAAACTAATTTCAAATATTCTCGATTAATTTTAATAATCTTAATATTAATCTTACTCCCACTATTTCTTTCAACTTCAAATCCTTTTTCTGGATTGACGTTGAATCAAAAAATAGTGCTTGCTCAAGCTTATTATAAAGTCGCTTTGTATTATTACAGTCATAATAATAAAGAAAAAGGGGATGCATTTAAATCAGTTGCTCAATATCTTGATCCAAATTTCATACAAAAAGAAATTTCAATTATTCCTAAACCATTAAGTGATGAAGAAGTTGAAAGAAAGATTTTATTGGCAAAAGAAAATGCTCCAAACTTTATTATGGATTTTTTTAAATTAAAAGATAAGAAATCCCTTTCTTATCCAATCTATAATCTTAAAACAGCAGATCTTTTCACTGAAGAGTCTATAGAAGCATTATTAAATATTGAACAGATAAACTATTTTTTTAGTAATAGCTTCAAGATTGAAAAAACAGATTATGCAAAGGTAGCTGCTCTTTCATCATTTTTACCTCTTGTTTATTTAGAAGAAGACTTAATATATGTTTTACATGACAATAATAATGAAAACATAGTTGTATTATTGATTAGGAATTTTGGAATAGACCTTAAAATAATAGGATTCCTTCCAATTACAGAAAAAACAGTAATAAAATAAAAATTTTACTAATTTACATTTAAATTATTGAAAAATAAAATTTATAATATAATCTAATTCTGCTTTAAGATACAGGAGCGAAAGCATAAAAGGGAAACAGGTGTAAATCCTGTGCGCACCCAGGCACTGTAATGGTTATTGCTCTTCAAATATGCCACTGCCTCATATTGGTGGGAAGGCTGAGGAGTTCGCCAGAGCCAGGAGACCTTCCTGTATCTTTTAAGAAGATATCCACTAGGGGAGGGTTATCTTCTGGTTCAAAAATCATCTTATTGAACCAAGCATCTCCCCTCCAAAATTCAGTTTGGAGGATTTATGAAATCTAAAAATCTTAAACTTGTTTTACCAATTATCTTTATTCTATTTATTCTATTTACTTCATGTGTATTTTCTGGGGGTCAAAATCTTTTAAACTATGGTAATGATTACTTATTAATACTCAATTCTACGGGGAACAATGTCATTGCTTACGATTTAACCTTTGGCAAATTTATTGAACAACCTATATCTGTTGGTCCTTCAGAAAACACCAACTATTCTCCACAGCAAATGTTACTTTCTCAAGATGAAAATTACATCTATATCATTAATTCTCTTGATAATTCTGTCACAAAATTTACAAGAAACATGTATTATATTGGTAAATATGTTTTACCAGCAGGTACTAATCCATATAATGGATTTATAGATGGGAATTATATGTATATTTCAGGTATGGTAAATGGGAAAGTAATTAAATTAAACCTTGTAGATGGTAATTATGTGGAAAGTGCTCAATTATATTCAGTAAATTCTGGTATTCAAGCAATTGCAAGTTTAAACTCAAATTATCTTATAACAGTAAATACTAACTTTGATTCATCCTCTTTTTCTTACTCAGATAGTATAATTTATATTTTAAGAAAGGATAACCTTGAAAAAGTTAAAGAATTTGAACTGACATCTTCATTTATTGGTCAGGCTTTGACAAATTTCCAACAGATAATAGTGCACGAAGAAAGTACAGGAATATATTGCGACCTTATCTCTACTGGAAGTTATGGTTATTCTCAAGATTCTGGATTTTTAAGGATTAAGATAAATTTATCAAACTTCGATATTATTAAAATTTCTTCCGATATTTTACCTTTAAATGAATATTTTGGGTCGGTTTCATCCATTCATAATGGTTATTTATATTTTACATCTAACAAAGCAATCTATAAGGCTCCAATAAATGAGAACCCAATTGGTTTTTCAAGTGGAATTGAAAAAAATTCAAATGTCAATGGTAAAACTGATCTTTCTTTAATCTGTGCTTCTGATGATTCTAATGGTGATTCATACTTAGTAGTAGTGAATGCCCCTTGGGGAACTCCATCATCTTTTTCAATTTCCAATTTATCTTCATCATTTTCATCTATCTCTTTTCAAAATTATATTGAATTCCCAGGTTATCCAGTATCTATAATTTTTAGGAAAGGACAATAACTAAATTTTAACTTTATGAAAAGGGAAAAAGATAAATTACTAAAGATTTCCTCAAAGAAGTCAATCAATATAAATGTTAAAAATCAATCAAGAATTGCTATTTCTATTTTTTTATCTTTTTCCCTTCATATTTTATTAATTTTTTTGATTTCAATTTTGGCACAAAATTCGACAGAAGTAGAAAATATAAACAAAGTAAATGTAAAATCTATAGAAATTCAGTTAGAAAGTGATTTAATTGCTTTCAAACCTTTAAATAAATCTAATATAAATTTAAAAAGTAGTGGAATATTCAAAGAAGAAGATAATAAAAAAGAAAATAAAATTGAATCAAATGATTTAAAAGATTATCAAGTTTCGGATGATGGTGAAGATCTTAAAATGTCTTCAACTTCTACATCAAACTTATCTTCTGATACATCTTTGAATACTTCTCTTGAAGAATCAGATAATTCTAATGATCAATATTCTCAGAGTTTGACTAGCTTTATTGGAGAAAATATTGGTTCAAATAATGATAGCCAATTTTTAAACGAAAATGTCTTACAATACTCAGTAAATAGTTCATCTTTGTTTAAATACCCAAAGGACGCATTAAGATTAGGAATTCAGGGGACTGTAAAGTTAAAATTGCATATAGATAAACATGGAAAGGTTATCGATCTAATTTTACTTGAAAGTTCTGGCTCAAAAATATTGGATAACTACACCATAAAACAGGCAAGACAACTTCTATTTTCTTTTCCAGAAAATAAAAAACCAGACTCATCTTTTTGGGTTGTGATAAAGGTTGTTTATTCAATAAAATCCAATGTTATTGTAGAAGTAGGCGGTTAATTCATTTTATAGTATTTCTTTAAAATATTTTGTTGATATTTTATTAGAATTTTGAGAATAAGAAAAATTGGTTTTTATTAGTATAGATAAATAATGATTAAATGTACCATAGTATTGTTTGAAAAAGATTCGGATATTTTATTGAATGATGTAAATAATGATAATGATAAATTAAAATTATAAATCAAAAAGGAAAGAATGATCAAAAATATGAAAAATATAGAAGTTCTATTACTGATATTTTATATTTTTTTCATCTCCTTTTTTACTTCTTACCAGACTCAAGCTCAGGAAATAACCATCAATGTAACAGCAGAAGAACAAGATAATAGTGCTCAAAGTGTTGTTGTTTATGATGAACAGGATTTAGAAGAAAGCCAGAAAACAACTCTCTGTGAATTCTTACAATCTCAATCTTTTTTATATATAGCGAAAGGAGTCGATGATTCTGAAATAGGGTTCTTACTAATTAGAGGTTTTTCTACATCAAGAATTGCTATTTTTTTAGATGGAGTTCCAATATCTCTTAATCAGATAAATGCGATGAAACTTCCTTTGAATTTGATAAGCAAAATAGTGATTTATAAAGGTAATGTTTCTGCACTTTTTGGTCCCAATGCTTTAGGGGGAGCCATCCTTGTCTGGACTAAAGGGAAAAATCAAGGTACAATAAGTTTCGGTTCATTTCAATTCTCTTCTTTACTTAATTTGGGGGTTTATTTTCATTTTTCTAATTTTCAAAATGATATCTTTACTAACTTAGATATTAATGCAAAGATTAATACTAATACTTATGATAATTCTTTTGGAAAAAGTGATTTTTGGGATATTTTTTCTAAATTCTTATTTGAATATAAGAATTTCGCTTTTTCTATTTTTTTTGATTATTTTAAGAAATTCTTGCCAAATGATATACAATTCCCTTATTTTACTACCTATAAGGAAGCCTATTCAATTCTCTCTTTTTTTAGATTAAATGAATTTTTGATTTCTTTTCAATACATTGATGATTATTTTTCTTGTAAAGATTATACATATAATATAGATGAAAATAAAAAAATTTTCTATAGTTATATGAACCTTCCTTTTTATTTATTTAAAAATGAAACAACTAATTTAATTTCAAATATAACCGTTAAGTTTGAATATTTAATTGATGAAACATTAACATATGAGAATCTTTATGGAGGAGTGTTTTCAACTTCTTTTATTTATAAAAAAAATTTCTCTTCATTATTTGAACTAATGTTAAGTTTAAGTATGGATTTCAATGCAAAATATTCAGATAAATTTGAATATTTCTTTATGCCATCTATTTACATAAATTTAGGAAAAAAGATAAATATAGATGATAATTTTGCTTTATCATTTTTTACTAAAATAGGTAGTGGGTATCGACTTCCTTCGTATCAAGAACTGTATAGTTCTTATGGCATAGTTGCTATAGGCAACCCAGAGTTAAAGCCAGAAAAATCTTTTGGGGGTGAACTTGGAGGTTCATTATCATCGAATAATTTTAATATAGACCTTTCATTTTACTATTATTACTTTGATGATTTTATAGTCTGGATTAGGAGATTTGATAATAGATTTAAACCAATAAATTTTGCAAAAGGTTACAATTTAGGATGTGATCTAGATTTAAAATATTCGATACAGATAGGTAAGGAATCTTACATTCAGTTTTCTCCAATGATTTCAGTCATAATTCCGAAAATACTAGAAGGAATACTAATATTAAATGAAGTATATGTTCCGTACGTTCCACTTTTAAATTTTATTTTTGATATTGATCTTGTCGGTTCAGATAACTTTAGATTAAAATTAGAGCTTGTTTATAGAGGTATAAGATTCATAACTCTAGAAAACTACAATTGGTTTTCGCCATATTTTTTAATTAACTTTTATTTTTCATATTATTTTTCACAAAAATCAAGTATAGATATTTCATTAAAAAATTTACTTGGAACACAATATTATGATTTATTATATTACCCAATAGATAACATGACTTTAGATATTGAATTCTCTTTTTATTTATAAAATTAAGATATCTTCATTAAAATAAAATATTCTTTTTGCTAAATGATAAAATTGTTTTAAATTTATTCTATGAAAAAGTTAAAAATTATTCAGTTGGATCCCTATCTTGAACCATATGAGAAATTTATTGATGAATTGCAACATAGATATCTTGAGAAAAAAAAGAATTTACTATCAGACGATAAAAATGAATATAAAAATCTATCTGATTTTGCGAACGGTTACCTATACTTTGGTTTTCATTATACTAAAAATTCCATAATATATAGAGAATGGGCACCTAATGCTTATGCAGTATATTTAACAGGTGATTTTTGCGATTGGGAAAGAAAAAAATATAGGTTGGAACCTCAAGGCGGTGGTGTTTGGCAAATCGAATTACCGTTAGATATTTTTAATTTTGATAAGTTCCCATCTGGTGTAAGAGTTAAAGCATATCTTATAACTTGTATTGGACAACATCTAAGGATTCCTATTTATTCAAAATATGTAATCCAAGATCCAGAAACGAAAGATTTTTCTACTTTGCTTTTACCAGAAGAAAAAACGATAACTTTCAAGTGGAAAAATGATATAACCAAAACTAAAAAAGAGAAAAAGACAAAGCCAATACTTATCTACGAGGCTCATATAGGCATGGCTCAAGAAAAAGAAGGAATTGGCACATATATAGAATTTAAGGATAATATTTTGCCTTATATAAAGGATTTAGGTTACGATGCTATTCAACTAATGGGAATAATGGAACATCCCTTTTATGGTTCCTTTGGCTATCAGGTTTCTAATTTTTTCGCGATATCATCAAGATTTGGAACAATAGAGGATTTAAAAGAATTGATAGATACCGCACATTCATATGGAATTTTAGTTTTTCTTGATCTTGTTCATTCCCACTGTGTAAAAAATATTAATGAAGGGATAAATTTATTTGATGGCACTCAAACACAATTTTTCCATGAAGGCAGTAAGGGGATTCATCCAATCTGGGATTCAATGCTTTTTGATTATGGCAAAAACGAAGTAATCCATTTCCTTTTGTCAAATATAAAATATTGGTTAACAGAATTTCATTTTGATGGCTTTAGATTTGATGGGATTACATCTATGATATATACTCATCATGGTTTAGGTAAAGCATTTACTTCATATGATATGTATTTTAATGATGATGTTGATATAGATGCATTGATATATTTGAAATTAGCCAATGATCTTATCCATGAAATTGATCAGTTCAATATTACAATAGCAGAAGATATGAGTGGTTTCCCTGGTATGGCTTTGGATGTAAAAGATGGTGGGATAGGTTTTGATTTTAGATTGGGTATGGGAATTCCAGATTTTTTTGAGAGGTATATTTCTAAAGTTCCAGATGAAGAATTGAATTTAGAAGAACTTGTCCATATATTAATGTCAAAAAGACCAAATGAAAAAGTTATAGCTTATTGTGAATCACATGATCAGGCTATGGTTGGTGGTAAAACTTTGTTCTTTAGACTTGTAGACAAAGAGATTTATACTGGAATGCATATCGATGATGAAAACCTAATAATAGATAGAGGTATAGCTTTACATAAGATATTTAGGCTTTTAGTCTTGCTTTTACCAGGAGAAGGGTACCTTACATTTATAGGAAATGAATGGGGGCATCCAGAGTGGCTTGATTTTCCAAGAGAAGGCAATAATTATAGTTTTAAATATGCTAGAAGATTATGGTCATTGTTAAAAGATGATAAATTAAAATTTAAATTCTTATTAAATTTTGAAAAGGAAATGATCAGATTATTCAAATCAAAACATAATACATTTGAAAGTAAAATTAAATATTTAAAAGTAAATAATAAGGATAAAATCATCACTTTCATTAAAGATGATATGATATATGCTTTTAATTTAAATCCCATTATTAGTTTTGAAAATCTTAGGATAAGAGCTGAGGAAACAACAAACTATTCACTAGTATTTTCATCTGATGATAAAGATTTTGGAGGATTCGAAAGGGTAGATAAATCTATTTTATATCCAGTATTTGAAAATAATAATAGTAATGAAATTTCAATTTATCTTCCTGCAAGAACCGCACTTGCTTTTGAAAAAATAAAATAAAAAAAGGCTGTCAAAATAAATGACAGCCCTAAAACTAGATATTTGAATTCTTTTATTTTTCAACAATGGCAAGAATATCATTATTTTTTAAAATCAGATAATCCTGCTCGTCAATCTTAAGAGATGTTCCAGCATATTTGTCATAAATGATTTTATCACCAACTTTTACTTTGATCTGATCACTATCACCAATAGCTTCTACTAAACCCTCTTGAGTTTTTTCTTGAGCTGTTTGGGGAAGGAAAAGCCCACCTTTAGTTTTTTCCTCTGGTGGTAATACTTTAACTAAAATCCTATCATTTAATGGTTTAATTTTCATCTTATCCTCCTAGGAATCATAAAATCTTTATCAAAATATACAAAAATAGTATGAGAAAAGTCAATATTTTTTTAATATTTAAATCCAGTTACAAAAAACAAAGATTCAATAATATCCTCTTTGGTTATCTCTTTATGATCTTCAATATCTGCAATAGTCCTAGCGACTTTTATGACTTTTTCAACTTTTCTAAAAGATTGTCCAATTTTCCTCATTATTTCAAATAAATAATTTTCTAGCTGACTATCTAGATGAATATATTTTTTGATTTCTGTTTTATAAATTTTTCCATTAAAGACTATATCGGAATCAAAAAATCTAAAAAATTGTTTTTCAAAAGCTTTGATAACAAGATTTCTCATTGATTTTGTTCCTATATCATTATTATCTTTAATAGATTCGTCTGAACATGTCATTGTAATATCTATCCTATCTTTTAATGCATTTGAAATATGAGATAAAAAAAGATTCCTTTGATCTTCAGTACAAGTGCAAACTCTTTTTAAGGAACCGTAATTCCCACAAGGACAAAGGTTGCTTATTAAAAATAAAATAAAGGAAGAAGGTAAAGTAACTTTATACTTAGATCTTGATATTGTTACCTTTTGTTCTTCAAATGGTTCTCTAAGGCTTTCCAGTACTTTTTTATTAAAAAGATTGATTTCATCAAGAACAAGCACACCATGATGGGCGAGGGAAACCTCACCTATTGAAAGAGGAGTTCCACCACCTATCATAGATATAATAGTAGAGCTATGATGAGGATTTCTATAAGGTCTTGTAGATTGATTGACATCAAAAGGAATATTATATTGAGAGTAAAGGTCAATTAATTCATATTGTTCCTTTTTAAGGAGTGGTGGTAAAATATCTTTGAACATTATTGAAAGTAGAGTTTTTCCAGTTCCAGAAGGACCAAGAAGGTATAGGGAATGAAAACCACTAGCAGATATAAGTAATGCCCTTTTTAATAATAAACCACCCTTGTAATCCTTAAAATCATATTCTACATCGCTATCAAGGAAATTATTTGAAATTAAACTGTCTTTAAATGTTGTTTTTGTAATATAAAAGTTTTTGTTTTCATTTATTTTTTCTTTTTCAATAGTATTTTTAATTTTATTCTTGTTTTGAAGATTATTTATTAATAGATCCCAACTATCGGTTAAGCTTTTAACTTTATTTATAGAAATAGGTATAGATAAATTTAAAGGTATTTTTTCATCTGGAATTAAACAGCTTGTAAAGCCAAAGGATTTTGCTCTTAAGATATGGGGGATAACAGAGTGATTTACTTTAGTTTGTCCAGAAAGCGAAAGTTCTCCAAGAATCAAGATATCTTCAATCTTTAAGCTAATCTTATGGATTGCTGCAATTATAGCAATAGCTAAAGGTAGATCAAATAGATTGGTATTCTTTTTTATATCGGAAGGTATGAGGTTAATAAGAATTTTGTTTGTAAAGGAGATATCATAGGCATTCCTGATAGCTTGTCTAACTCTAATAGAACTTTCTTCAATAATCTTTCCAGCCCTACCAGAAAAAACAATACCAGGAATACCTGGCGCAGAATCGCACTCTATCTCCACTATATGGCTTATCCCTTCTTCTATATAAAGTGTTCTTATTAGAACCATATATACCTCATTTTATTAATGGATTCGATCTTATTGCTTTTTATCTATCTTCTATTTTATTAATATTTAACTATAATTATTCTTTACTATTATTTCTTATTAGCTCTCAATAAATAAATAGTAAAAAATTGAAGTTTTATTACAAATAAAATTCCAATTTTGACAATTTTTTTGAATGAATTAATTTAATTTAGTTAAATGAAATAATAAACTTAGGGGAATAGAAATAATCTCAAATATTGAAGATATCTTAGCAAAACTTTTACTTGTTATTAATTCTGAAGAGAATTTTGAGATAGTTCAAATATTACAAAAGATCCAAGATGCAGGATTTAAAGCATACTTAGTTGGTGGTTATATTAGAGATATAATTTTGGATAGGAAAGTAGAAAACATAGATGTTGATATTGCTACAGATGCACATCCAGAAGATATTTTAAATCTTTTTAACAAAGTAATTCCTACAGGTATAAAGCATGGAACTGTAACAGTTTTAGGAGTAAAAAATAAATATGAAATTACTACTTTCAGGATCGATGAGCAATACTATGATTTAAGACATCCAGAAAAAGTTCAATATGTATCAGATATACATCAAGACCTATCAAGAAGAGATTTTACAATTAATGCCCTTGCTTTTGATCCTTTAACTAAAGAGTTGATAGATGATTTTGGAGGGATTGAAGATATTCAAAGAAGAATTATTAGAACTGTTGGTGATCCTCAGGCAAGGTTTCAAGAGGATGCTTTAAGAATGCTCAGAGCCATAAGGTTTTCTTCAAATCTGATGTTTGAAATAGAAGAAGACACATTAAGGCAAATTAAGAAAAATTCTGAACTCTTACTTAATATCTCTAAAGAACGAATTAGAGATGAATTTAATAGATTGCTTTTATCGGATAAACCTTCCTTTGGCATTGAGCTTTTGAGACAATCCAACATATTAAATATAATGATCCCATCTTTAATAAAGTGTTACGGTGAACAACAAAATGATTTTCATCTTCATGATGTTTACTATCATCTTATTTATAGTTGTGATGCTGCACCTAAAGATATAGTGCTGAAAATAGCAGCTTTATTCCATGATATAGGGAAACCAATATCTTTAGCTGAATGCAAACAAAAAGGTATCAAAGAAAATGTCTTTTACAATCATGAAGTATATTCTGAGCAAATAGCAAAAGAATTCCTTACCGAGTATAGATATTCTAAAAATGATATTCAGGTAATTACAAAACTTATAAGAAACCATATGTTTCATTATACTCCTTCATGGACAGACGGAGCAGTTAGAAGATTCGTAGCAAGAGTAGGTGAAGATTTTATCCCTTTACTTTTTGCATTAAGAGTCGCAGATAGAATAGGAAATGGTAAGAATTTTGGTTACCCCAAAATCCTAATCAATTTCTGGGATAAAATACAACAAGTAATAAATGAAAATCATGCTTTAAAAATTACAGATCTTGCTATAAATGGAAATGATATAATGGAAAGATATGAGTTAAAACCATCTAAACTAGTCGGAAATATATTGAGTCAGCTTTTAGAATATGTTTTAGATGATCACTCAGTAAATACTAGAGAGAAATTATTTGAACTTGCTGATATAGTTTTTGAAAAACTTAAAAAAGAATCAAGCATATTGGACTTAACTGAATAAGAATTTTGAAACTTAAAAATTAAATACTCAAAACGCAAAAATAAAAAAATATGTAGAATATAGAAAAATGAAAAATCTTAAGATATGGAAAGAAAGATGAAAAAACTTATAGATCTTTCTAATCTTGATTTAATAGATTCTATAAAAGAAAAGATTGTTTATTATTTATCATACTCAAAAGAAGAAGATAAACAAAAGATAAGAAAAGCCATTGATGATAATGATTTAAATTTATTGAAAAAATGGTTTTCATCCAATCTTGAATTTGGTACTGGTGGCTTAAGAGAAATAATGGATATTGGCACTTCTTATTTAAATGAAGTTACGATATCAAAAGCAGCATATGCGACTTTAGATTTTTTTTGTAAGGAATATGATAGAGAATTTTATAACAAAAATTATATTTCAAAAAAATCAATCTGTATTTCTTATGATACAAGAAAAAATTCTGATATTTTCGCTAAAATTTCTGCATTAATTGCAGTTAAAAAAGGCTTTCATGTATATATAACAAAAGATCCTATGCCGACACCATTTTTATCCTTTCTTGTAAGAGAAACAAAAAGCTTTTGTGGGATAATGATAACAGCCTCTCATAATCCAAAAAATTATAATGGCTTCAAAGTATATGATAAGACTGGATGTCAGATATTATCAGATATGGCAAATAAGATTATTGAGATTTATAATTCTAGTATTGAAATGGAAAAAATAGATCTTTTAGATTTTGAAATTTTGATGAATAAAAAAAAGATTGAATATGTTAAAGATAGTTTTATTGATGATTTTATTGGTAGAATCTGTACAGTAAAATATAATAAGAATTTAGAAAACAATAAAAAACTACTTAATGTAGTATATTCAAGTCTTCATGGAACTGGAATAAATATTTTTAAAAAATTAGAAGAAAAAATAGGCTTTAATACCTTTTATGTCGAATCACAAATAGAGATGAATAACGATTTTCCTAATGTAAAATCATTGAACCCAGAAAATTTAGAAAGTTTTGAACAGGCTTTAAAAATAGCAAAAGAAAACAATTCAGATTTGATTGTCATTACTGATCCTGATGCAGATAGGGTAAGATTTGCCTTTTTAGACGAAAACAGGTACTTTATCCCCACTGGAAATGAGTTAGCAGTAATGTTGTTTTATTACATCTGTTCTCAAATTAGGTTAAGTGAAATAGATACTTCAATAAAAAAAGAGATTAATGAAGATTATTTTTCAGTGACTACTGTAGTTACTACTGATCTTTTAGAAATAATTGGAAGATATTTTGGAGTTGAGGTATTTAAGACATTGACTGGATTCAAATATATTGGGCAAGTCATAAATAAAAATGAGAATAAAAAGTTTCTTTTTGCCGCAGAAGAAAGTTGTGGCTATCTTGTGACTGGTATTTTAAGAGATAAAGATGCTTTTTCAATGATTGTTCTTATATTAGAATTCTTATCTTATCTAAAAAGTCAAAAGATTCATGCAAAAAATTATTTAAAAAAAATTTATGAACAGTTTGGCTATTATTTAAATGATTTAGTAAATATAGATTTTTCAGAAAAGAAAGACAAAGATATAATAGATAAAATTATGATTTATTTACGAGAAAATCCATTGGAAGCTTTTTGTAATTTTAAGATAAGAAAGATATTTGATTTTGTAAATAATATAGAATCATTTCCCAAATCAAATTTATTGCAATATATTGGGGAAAATTTTAAAATAACTGTTAGACCTTCTGGGACAGAACCAAAATTAAAAATTTATTTTCAGGTTGTATCTCATAATGAAATTCAAAGCAAAGAAATACTTGAAACTTTTAAAAACTTCTTTATCAATCTAATTAAAACCGAATGCCTAAATCATGTTGGGAGTTAAAATGAAAATACTAGTTGTAAATCCTGGATCTACATCTACAAAAGTTGCGATTTATGAAAATGATATTTTAATACATGAAGAAAACATAAAACATCCCAAAGAGCAACTTAATGGTTTAAAAAATTTATCTGATGAATTGCCTATAAGGAAAAAAGCGATAGAAGAATTTTTGCAAAAAAAGGGTTATGACATTTTTGCATTTGATGCCTTCGCTGGAAGAGGCGGTCCCTTAAAACCACTTAGGGCTGGAGTTTACAAGGTAACTAAAAAAATAGTCGATGATATAAATAATGGGAATTACCAAACTCTACATTCTTCACTTTTAGGTTCATTGATAACATATGATTTTTCGCAGATTACAGGAAAATCAGCTTTTATAGTTGATCCAATCTCTACTGATGAGATGGCAAATATTGCAAGAATTACTGGACATCCAAAGATAAAATTTGCAGCTTTGACTCATGCTTTAAATGTTAGAGCATGTGCAAGAAAAACAGCTAAGGATTTAGGTTTGGATTTCTTCAATTCAAATTTCATAGTGGCTCATTTAGGAGGCGGGATTTCAATTAATGCTGTTTCAAATGGTAAAATTATCGATGTTTTAGAAGGAAGACAAACTGGTCCATTTTCACCAACATCCTGTGGAGTACTTCCAGTTAAAACAGTTGTCAAGCTAATAATAAAAGGCGAGCTAAAAATTGAAGAAATCGAAGATCTGTTCTCAAAAAATGGAGGATTGACAGCTTATTTTGGTACAGATGATGTAAAAGAATTGCTTGAAAGATCTAAGTCTGATGAATATGTTAAAGAGATTCTTGAAGCGATGTGTTTTCAAATAGCTAAAGCAATAAATGCTCAAAAAACAATACTAAAGGGGATTTATAATTGCATTATTATTACAGGAGGTCTTGCAAAATCTGAAATTATTTTGGATTGGATTAAAAGATGGCTACCTTCAAATGAAAAATATCATATCATCCCTGGGGAACATGAGATGGAAGCTTTAGCATTAGGAGTTTTGAGAGCATTAAATAAAGAAGAAGAAGTTCTTGAATACTGATTTAAATAAATATTTGTAAAAAGATAATTTAAAGAAAACTATTTGAGTTTTTATAAAAATATTTAAGATAAGATTTAGGACAGAAGATATGAAAAAAGGATTATTTAAAACTTTATCGGATAGAGGATTTGTAGAACAGATAACAGACGAGAAAATTGAGCAAATCTTAGATGAACAAGAAGTTAAATGTTATATCGGATTTGACCCAACAGCAAAAGCTTTGCATATAGGAAGTTTAGAACCAATTATGTTACTAAAATGGTTTGAGATTTACGGACATAAACCGATTGCTGTTATAGGAACTGGAACAGCAATGGTCGGGGATCCATCCGGTAAAACTGAAATGCGTAAGATGATGACTAAGGAAAAAATATTTGAAAATGCTAAAGGTTTAAGGAAAAACCTAGCTCAATTTTTACATTTAACTGAAACTGAACACAAAAGTGGGCAAACAAAAGTAAGATACAATAGCGATTGGCTTTTACCTTTGAATTATATCGATTTCATAAGAGATATTGGGGTTCATTTTTCTGTCAATAGAATGCTATCTTATGAATCATATAAGATAAGGATGGAAAAGGGGTTATCTTTTTTAGAGTTTAACTATCAGGTTATGCAGGCATATGACTTTTTAAAACTCTTCGAACAGGAAGACTGTATAATGCAAATGGGTGGTTCAGATCAATGGGGAAATATTGTCGCTGGAATTGATTTGATTCGAAGAATACATGGTAAAGAAGCATATGCTTTTACGGCTCCTCTTATAGTTGCATCAAATGGTGAAAAAATGGGAAAAACAGCAGGGAATGCTATATGGATAGATGGGGATTTATTAAAACCTTATGATTATTATCAATACTGGATAAATGTGGATGATAAGGATGTGAAAAGATTTTTAAAACTTTTTACTTTACTTGATTTAGATTATATTGAAGATGTTACAAGAGAAGATAAAAATATAAATAATGCTAAAAAAATCCTTGCTTTCGAAACAACAAAACTGGCTCATGGTGAAGATGAAGCTATAAAGGCAAGTAAAGGAGCAAAAATCTTTTCAAAGGAAACAGATGATGAAATACTTGATTTAATTCCAAACTTTGATTATGAAAAAAATAAAGGTAACTCTATAGAACTTGCAAATCTTTTAGTTGAATCAAAGCTTTGCACATCCAAAAGCGAGGCAAAAAGATTGATAGAGCAAAAAGGTGTTTCAATAGATGATGAAATAATAGAAGATATTAAATATCAAATTTTAATAGATAAATTGAAAAAAAATTATATACTAATTCGTGTAGGAAAGAAAAAGATAAAGAAAATAAATTTTGTTTAACTTCTAAAAAAATGAACAGGAGTTTTTATGATTTACATAGATAAAGAATGCCTTAGATGCAATGCATGCGTTGTAGTATGTCCATTTGAGGCTATAGAAGAAGGGGATCCTATTTACAAAATCATAGAATCTAAATGCACATCATGTGAAAAATGTATACCAATCTGCCCTGTAAAAGCTATAAAGAAAAAATAAAAGAGGGGAACAATGAGATCTATAATCGAACAATATGCCAAAGACTTAACTACTGGAAGGCTCGCTTATTCATTTGATCATCTTTCAAGAGTTTATTTTTACGCTAAAAAACTCAGCGATAATTATGATGATCAAATTTTACATGCAGCTTGCTTTTTATATAAAATTATTTTAGGTAAGAACTCAAAACAAGATTCTGCAGACAGAGCAGTCCAGATATTATCAGAAACTGGATTTCCTGTCGGTAAGATTCAAAAAGTTGTCGAAGCGATATTGAATAGCGATATAGAAGATACCCCACAAACCCTTGAAGGGAAATTACTTCATGATGCTATAATTATAGATAGCCTTGGAGCAATAGGTTTTGCTAGATTCTCAATAGGTTCTTTTTTTTGGGATAAACCAAATAAATTAGATGAAATATATCAAAATTATAAAAACTTTGTTGATAAAGCATTAAATTCATTTGCTCTACCTGAAGCAAAAGAATTTAGTAAATCAAGAATAGAATTTTCACAGAAGATACTTCAAAATTTTTATGAAGAATTGGAAGAAGAATAAAAAAAACTAAAAAGTGGAAGAAGAATTATAAAAAGAGGAATTAAATAAAATTAAATAAAATCGATATGAAATAAAATCAAGTCTAAGTAATAGTAAAATAATAAGGTTATAAATATGAGCGAGAATAATTTTGAATATAATCCAAAAGATTGGGATGTAATGATTAGGGTTAGAATGAGTCTTCACGATGCACATTATGCTGGAAATCTTGTTGATGGTGCTAAAATGTTGAATCTTTTCGGAGATGTCGCAACAGAACTATTGATTAGAGAAGATGGAGATGAAGGTTTGTTTCGTAGCTATACATCTGTAGATTTTTTAGCTCCAGTATTTGCTGGAGATTATATAGAGGCTTATGGAAAGATAGTTTCTAAAGGTAATACTTCAAGAAAGATGCAATTCGCCGCTTTTAAAGTCATAACAAGTGCTAACCTTCCCGATAATGTGTCTGCATGTGATTTGCTTTCGAAACCTATACTTGTTTGCAAAGCTGAAGGGGTTTGTGTTGTTCCTAAAGATAAGCAAAGACTATAATTGGAGGAAATAATGGATAAACTTATTATTACTGCAGCTATATGTGGAGCAGAAGTTACAAAAAAAGAAAATCCAAATGTTCCTTATACTGCTGAAGAAATATCTATGGAAGCAAAGAGATGCTATGATGCGGGAGCTTCAATAATACATCTTCATGTTAGGTATGATGATGGAACTCCGACTCAAGATAAAGAAGTATTTAAAAAAAATATAGATGCTATAAAATCTAAAATTTCAGGGAAAGGTCCTATCATTCAACCATCTACTGGTGGTGCAGTTGGAATGAAGTGGCAAGAAAGGATTGCTGTTGCAGAACTTAGACCCGAGATGGCTACACTTGATTGCGGAACGACAAATTTTGGTGATGATATATTTGTAAATGATCTTCCACTCATGAGGAATTTTGCAAAAACAATGATAGAGTACAATATATTACCAGAACTGGAATGTTTTGAGCCTGGTCATATACAGAACGCATTGATATTAAAAAAAGAAGGATTACTTCCAAGGCATATGCATTTTGATATTGTTCTAGGTGTCCCAGGAGCATTAAATGCAACGATTAAAAACCTTCTTTTCATGACCGAGCTTTTACCAGCTGATGCCACATGGACGGTCGCTGGAATCGGAAGATTTGAACTTCCTCTTGCTGTTAATGCAATTACAATGGGAGGGCATGTAAGAGTCGGCTTTGAAGATAATATTTTTTATTCAAAAGGTGTACTAGCCACATCAAATGCTCAACTTGTTGAAAGGATAGTAAGACTCGCAAAAGAACTAGGAAGAGAAGTGGCAACTGCCGATGAGGCAAGAAAAATACTTGGAATTGAATGATTTATCATTGAAAGATATAAAAAATGATATATAAAAAAATGGGGCAGCATTTTTGCTACCCCATTTTTTTATATAAGTTAGATAGAACAAACTTAGTATTATTATTGAACCTTAATTTCAATCTGATTTGATTTTTCAGGTTCTTTTTTGGGTAATGATAAAGTAAGAACACCATTTTCATATTTAGCACTTATATTAGAAACATCTACATTTTCAGGGATGCTTATGCTTCTTGTGCAACTTCTAGAAACTCTTTCTTTTTTGTGATACTTTTTTGATTCTTTTTCATTTTCTTTTTCAGAAGAAGCAGATATAGTAAGAATATCCTTATCTACCTTGATTGAAATCTGTTCTTTGTTAAAACCAGGTAAATCTGTTTCAATATAGTAATTTTTATCATCCTCTGAAATGTCTATTGGAGCGACTTTAGCAGTGTTTTGATATCTAAAGAATGGGAAAAGCCATAAATCATCCAATTCTTTTTCAATTAATGTAAAAGGATCGAAATTTTTAAGTAATGATAATTCATTTCTAGCCATACTTACCTCCTTATTATTTTTTATTTTCAACTAAAAATATGCAAAAATTGTGCCAAAAATTATAAATATCGAAAAAATATAATTAGAGTCTTGTATTTGTTTGTCAAAAAGCAATTGTGTGAAAAAATGGTAAGATGGAATAACAAAATATTTTTTTGCTCCAACCAAAATAAAAAGTATATAATATATACAATGTAGAAAATATATACATATAGTATCTTATTTACATCTCATACACTTTGGATAGCTTTTCTACTTATCTTTTTTTTGAATAGATAAGAATAATTATATTGCACAAATAATCAATAGTGTTAAATTCCTTATTAAGAAAGTATTATATGGAGGTTGATACATGACCGTAAATATTAACCCTGCTATGTTTCATATAGGTCCATTTGAAATTCGATGGTATGGTTTTATGTATGTTTTAGGTCTTGTTATAGCTCTAATTTATCTTTCAAAAAGATATAAAATGAAAGATTTCATTGAATCTGTCAATCCACCAATAGATTTTGAATGGGAAGTTATTTTATGGGTAGCAATAGGAATACTTGTAGGGGCAAGATTATTTTTTGTACTGATTTATGATCCAGTTTCAATATTTACCCCTGATCAAGGTAAAAAAGGAATTGCTGCAGTATTAAATGTTTTATGGAATATAATAAATATTCGAAGTGGCGGTCTTTCCTTTCATGGAGGATTAGTTGGAGTACTAATTGCTACTGCACTACTTATGAGATATAGATATTTAAACTTTTATAGGGTCGCCGATGCTTCTGTTGTTATTGCTCCACTAGGATTATTTTTTGGAAGATTAGGCAATTTTATAAATGGTGAGTTATGGGGAAGGCCTTCAAATCTCCCATGGGCTATGATTTTTCCAAACTCAGATATGCCAGACAAACTCGTTCCAAGACATCCATCACAATTATACGAGGCTTTATTTGAAGGATTGATATTGTTTTTAATCTTATTTTTCTTAGAAAGAGCCAATAGAAAGTCTAAGAAATTAAAGACTGGTTTTATCTTCTGGCTTTTTATCTTTGGATATGGCTTTTTTAGATTCTTAATTGAATATACTAGAGAACCAGATAAATATGCTGGTTGGCTTATTAAAAATGGTTTTGTGCTAGGTGGATTAACTATGGGGCAAATATTATGCCTTATAATGATTTTAGTTTCAGCTCCATTGCTCTATTTGGCTCAGAAAAAGAATTACTTCGATATAAGATACCAAAAATTCTTAGAGAGACATAAAGAAGAACTAACACTAAAGAAAGAGAAAGAAAAAGAATTGATGAAACTCGAGGAAGAAAAAAAGAAAGAAAGAGAGAAGGAAAAGATTAAAAAGTTAGTAGAGCAGCAAAAGATAAATAAAAAGAAGAAAAAAAGAAATTGGTAATATTTTATATTAAATTTCAATTGGAGGTTTTTTCATGATAGAAATTAAAAATGTGTCAAAATGGTACGGTAACTTACAGGCATTAAAAGATGTATCTTTTTCAATTGGTGAAAATGAGATTGTTGGGTTTTTAGGTCCAAATGGTGCTGGAAAAACTACTGCTATGAGAGTTATTACTGGATATTTTTTACCAAACACTGGAAGTGTTCGTATTGGAGATTATTTAATGGATGAAGAACCAAAAAAAGCAAAAGCTCTTCTTGGATACTTACCAGAAAATCCCCCTCTTTATCCAGAAATGCCAGTATCAGATTATCTTAAATTTGTCGCTCAACTAAATGGGGTTAGTAGAAAAGATATTAAAGATAGATTAGATTTTGTCATAAAAAAAACAAATCTTGAAGAAAAATATAATAGTAAAATTAAAACTCTATCAAAAGGATTGAAACAAAGAGTTGGTATTGCTGCAACATTGATACATGATCCCAAAGTAATAATTTTAGACGAACCTACAATAGGGCTTGATCCCATTCAGATAATCGAAATTAGAAACTTAATTAAAGAAATAGGTAAAGAAAAAACAATAATTTTATCTTCACATATTTTAGCAGAAATAGAGGAAGTCTGTTCAAGAGTAATAATAATTAATAAAGGTGAAATTATTGCTGAAGATACGGCTGATAATTTAAGAAAAAAACTTCAACCAGACAGACTTTTTTCTATTAAAATTTCAGAAAATGCAGAAATTTCAGATTTCATTCTTACAATTTCAGGTGTAAAAAATTGCGAGAAAAACGATAGTGAATACCTTATTAGAACCGAAGATGTGGCATCAATACAAGCCAACATAACTAAGGCAATTGTCGAGAAAGGATATTCGATTTTAGAAGTAAGAGAGTTAGAGCTTTCATTGGAAGAAATTTTTGCAAAACTTGTTAAAGGGGAATAATTATGAAAATGAGCTGGCTTTTAGCAAAAAGAGATTTAAATTCAATTTTTATGAATTCTATAATCGCACCAATAATTCTTTTTATATTTTTCGAATTAAGTGGATTTTTTTTCTATATATTTTTAGTAAGTGCTCAAATAGCGAGTCTTGAAGGTTTTATACCGAACATGATAATAATTCTTGCTTTATCCATCCCTATAGTTGTTGCTAGGGCATTTCCTGAAGAGAGAAAGAATAATACATTAGAACTTCTATATACTTCACCAGTCAGTGACACTGAAGTATATTTTGGGAAATTTATAGCTTATAACCTCTTTTCACTTATAATGATAAGCCCAGTAATTATTTATACAGCTGTCTTGTTTTTTGTTGGTAAACCTGAAATTCTTCCATTAATTTTTTCTTTATTAGGCTATATTTTACTTACAGTGCTTTTTACGACAATAAGTCTATTAGTTTCTTATGTTTCGAATAATCAGGTAGTTGCTGCTATGGTTTCATGGGTAGTTCTTTTAATTATTTCTCTTATTGATTGGCTAAAAAATCTTGTTTATAAACCATTTTTTAAAAATTTGATTTCTAATCTTTCATATCAAGAGCATCTGTCGAATCTTTCAAAAGGGTTTTTAGATTTAAATGCTCTTCTATATTTTCTAGTCTTTATTGGTCTAATAATCTATGTCAATGTTACACTTGTTGAATCTAAAAAATAATTTTAATTAAAATATTAAATGTGAGAGTCAATTAAAAAATAAGGGGAATAATATATGAATAAATTTTTTAGTTCAATTGCTGCTTTTTATAGTAAACTTCGAAAAAACAAACTAGCATGTGAACTTATATTTTGGATATCATCATTGATTGTAATAGCCTTTTTAATAGTTACATGGGTAACTTCAAAAAAACTTTTCCTTATAGGTTCAGCTGTTGGTTTTATTGGAATTATAATTTATTTTCTTTTAAATCCAGAGATCTTTAAGGAATCGATTAAAGAAGTAAAATCTGATAAAATAAAATCTGAAGGGCTATCTGTTACTTTAAGGATAATTATCGCAGTGGCGATAGCTATCGCTTTATTAGCTATACTAAACGGGAAGTTACCAAAGATAGATTTAACAAGTTCTGGAATATATACTATATCAAAAGAATCAAAAGAACTTGTTAAGACTTTAGATAAAGAAATGCAGATTATCTATTTTGCTACAACATCTAAACTCGACTCCAAAGAAGGATCTATTATTCAATCTATTCTGAAACAATATGAGAAATTTTCTAAAAATATAAAACTTGAGATAGTTGATTTAAATAAAAGACCAGATCTAGCTACAAAATATGGAATAAATGAAGATGGTACAGTTTATCTTGCCTATAACGAAAGAAATAAAAAGTTATCATCTATAGATTTTTGGGAAATGACTCAAGCTCCCGACGAAACTTCACAAGGTAAACAGCTTTTTATAGCAGAAAAACTTATTTCTTCAGCTATTAGATATCTTCTTTCAGCTCAAGGAAAGAAAATATACTTTGTCATGGGACATGGTGAAAAATATACAAATGATTATCAAGAAGCAGGCTATGGTAATATTAGCGAATATCTTGGAAAGATAGATAGAGAAGTTGTTAATATTAATTTACTTGAAAAGGGGAAGATTCCAGAAGATGCATCTGTTTTAGTAATCGCAGCCCCAAAAGAAGATTATTCAAAAGAAGAGATTAAGATTGTTGAAGATTATATTTCTAAAGGTGGAAAATTCGTTTTAATAACCGATTTTGATGTCAATACAAATATCGTAGCAATACTTCTTAAAAAGTATGATGTCATTCAAGAAAAAGGTGTTGTGGCTGATAATACGAATTATTTTTATGGGTTAGGGAGCTTTTATCCAATAAGTCAACTTGCATATCATAAAATTACAGAAAAAGTTCAGGAATACAATAAACCAATATTAGTATCTACTGCGGCTCCTTTAATATTAAATCCAAACACTCCCAAATCTGAAGATTATATAATTATCTCTTTAGGAAACACTTTCGAAACTGCCTACAATGATATTTCTAAAGATTATGACTTTAAGTCAGAACCAAGTTTCGATAAAAATACCGAGAAGAAGGGAGTAAAACATATAGGATTTGTCATTGAATCATTGAAAGAAAAAAATAAAAAAGGTGAAAATGCACCAATTGGGATAATTTTTTCAGATTCAGATATGTTTACAAATAAAACATTAAAGTTAGGTAATGCAATCGGAAATTTATTACTATTTGAAAATTCCATTAATTTTTTAGTTGATGATTTTGCTTTGCTAAATATCCCCGGGAAAGATTTGGATACAACTAAAGTTACGCTATCTGCCAAGACACAAAAACTTATATCATTAACTTCTTTTGTGTTTTTGGAATTACTTATGTTGTTAATTATTTTTGGTATAAGATTTGCAAAAAATTTTAAAAGTAAAAAAGAGATAAA
>JGI12104J13512_1000059_pt1 | contig 114693 bp, 96 predicted proteins | sample TerdegcTABiofilm_FD_13512 | JGI IMG/M metagenome (IMG submission 13512)
ATTTATTTAACTCTCTTAAAAGAAAAAGAAAACAATAATGAAAATTTAATTATTTTTTTTGATCCATTCGAATCTTTAAATTACAAAGTTAAGGAAGTCGATTTTGCAAATGGCTTTCTTTCTTATTTATACCTTACAATTGGTTGTAAGTTGATAGAACTTCTAAGATATAATGCTTATTTATTGACTCTTCCATTGAATAAAAAATCAGTTTCTTTATATGATAAAAATTTTAAAGGACATACTGATTTTCTTATACAAAGATACAATCTTTCAAATGCAAGGATGCTGATGCATTCAGACAAATTATCAATTCTTATGGAAACTAATCATGTACCAATATTAAACTTAAAAAAATACCTAAATGAGAAACATTTTTTTGAAACTTTAAACTGCGCGAAAGAAGCAATAATAAAATTAAAGTTAGAGCCAATTATATATGTATTAGGCTTAAATCCTCATAAATCAGATGATTCTTTGATAGGAAATGATGAAGAGAAATGGATTATCCCTCAAATTTCAAAATTCAATAAGATTGAAAATGGTAAAACAATTGCTGAAGGGCCATATTCATCTGATTCTATCTTTACTGAAAAATCATTAATTAACAAAAAACAAGGGATATTTATAGCTTGGTACCATGATCAAGGCTTGATACCTTTTAAGATGCTTGCAAAAGAAAATGGAGCAAATATTACAATTGGATTACCATTTTTCAGAATTTCCCCTGATCATGGAACTGGTTTTGACATTGCTGGGAAAAATATTGCAGATCCTTCATCTTTGATTTTTTGTCTTAACACTATCTATAAAATGGAGGAAAGGTGAAAGTTAATTTATATTATCTTAAAGAAAAAATAGCTGGGATTTTAGAAAATTTCTTTTTGTCATCATTTTCATATAATTTCAACAAAAATGAAATAATTTCTAGTATAACAGAATCGAAAGATTTCAAAAATGGTGACTTTTGCATTCCATTATTTTTATTTGCAAAAAAATTAGACATAAATCCTGCAAATCTTTCGAAATCATTAGAAAATTACTTTAAAAGCAATATCAAAGGCATAGAATTTGAAGAACTTCAGTCAATTAATGAAATTCAAATAAATAAAGAAAAAGATAAAGAAATAAAAACAAATCAAGAAAAAGGTAGTATCGAATTTCACCTTATCTCACAATTCATTGAAAAGATTGAATCAAGTGGACCATATTTGAATTTTTGGGTCAATAAAAAATATATATTAAACATGCTTCTAACTTTAAAAGAAGAAGATATCTTTTTGGAGAAGTCTTTAAAAGGTCATAATGTAGTTATTGATTATTCTTCCTGCAATATTGCAAAGCCTTATGGTATTGGCCATATAATGAGCACAGCGATTGGAGAAAGTCTGAAAAGATGTTATGAGTATTTAGGCGCCAATGTTTATGGAATAAATTATATAGGCGATTGGGGAACTCAATTTGGAAAAGTTTTGTTGGCTTATCAAATGTGGGGAGATGAAAAAAAGTTAGAAGAAGATGGGGTTTATTATCTTTATGATCTCTATGTTAAATTTCATTCTGAAGAAGAAAAAGATCCAGAACTATTGGAAAAAGCTAAAAATGTTTTCCAAAAACTTGAAGATAAAGATCCATATTATTATGGGTTATGGGAAAGGTTTAGAAAGATCTCTTTAAAAAATTTTGATAGATATTATAAGCTATTTGGAAATACTTTTACATTTATAGAAGGTGAATCAAAGTATAGTAAAAAAAATATTGAAGAAATAATAAGAATATTAGATTTAAATCAGATATTACTTGATTCTGAAGGAGCTAAGGTGGTTTTTTTGGATGATATCTATCCCAATGAGAATATACCACCTTGCATAATAAAAAAAAGTGATGGAACTACTACCTATGCGTTGAGAGATATAGCAGCAGTTTTAGATAGATGGCAGAGATTTCATTTTAACGAAGCCCTTTATGTTATAAATATAGGTCAACAGCTTCATATAAAGCAATTTAAGGGAGTTTTAAAAAAATTAAATTTTACATTTGCTGATTCTATAATTCATGTACCTTTTGGAACCATGACTTTTTCTGGACAAAAGATGCAAACTAGAAAAGGAACAATTTTGTTTTTACAGGATATATATAATGAAGTTTACAGTCAGGCACTAAGTTTGACAAAAGAGAAAAACATTTCAAAAGATGCTGAAGATACGGCTAGTAAATTGGCTGTGGCAGCTATCTTGTTTTCAATATTAAGGAATCAAAGAATCAAAGATATAGACTTCGATTTTAGTAAAGTTTTGAGTTTTGAAGGTGATACTGCTGCCTATCTTCAATATACATGCGTAAGAATTAAAAGTATCTTAAATAAGGCACCTATAGATTTAAAAGAAATGCAAGACTTAAGAAATATCTATAAAGAAAATGATGAATTATCAAATTCTAACTTTGGTGAAATATTTTATAGGAAGTTTTTAGTTGATGATGATAAAAGTGCAAGAGAAATAGTCGATCAGATTCTTTTTGAAATATTTAAGTTTGATGAAGTGATTAGAAATGTGGTAAAAGAAAAAGAGCCTTATTTATTATCCAGATATTTGCTAAAAATAGCGATGTTCTTTAATCAGTTTTATTCAAAGATTAAGGTTTTAGAAGGTAATAAAGAGGATATTGCATTGAAACTTGTATTTATAAGTGAGATAGAAAAAATTATAGAAAAAGGGCTTTTTTTATTAGGGATACAGGTACCATCATCACTTTAAATGGCAAGTATTATTTATGCTTTTAATTTTTATTTCTTTTTCATAATCAATAGTTGAAATACTAGCATTATCAATATGGAATTTATGCAAATTTTGTATATTAATATCGAGTATTTTTGCAATCAAAACTTTTATAGCAACTCCATGAGACACAATTATAATGTTAGAATTTGAATTGTGATTGGATATTATTTCATTAAATTTTCTATATACTCTTTTTTGAACCTGACCATAAGATTCACCTTCAGGTATTGGTGTATTTTCTTTATCATCTTCCCACTTATTTAAAAAGTCCTTATATTCAATTTTTATATCTTCCCAATAATATCCTTCCCATACACCAAAATTAATCTCTTGAAAATCTTCTACTATTTTTACTTTTTTATTTAATTTTTTACCTATTATTTCGGCTGTTTCATATGCTCTTGTAAGATTAGATGAATAAATTGCATCTATCGTATTTGCTTCAAAGTTATTTTTTTCAAAATAAGAAGCTAAAAGATACGCTTGATTGATACCTGTATCATTTAGAGGTACATCCCTTTTTCCTTGAACCCTGAAATCTATATTCCATTTTGTTTCTCCATGTCTAATAAGATATATAAACATAACCTAAACCTCAAAAAAATTTGATAAAATTATTAATAAAAATAGAATAGATTTAAAATACTGCGATTTTATTTTTTGAAATATACTACTATTTGAACCCCATTTTGTAGCATTCCGAAAGAAAATGACCATGAGTATAAATTCCCTTTTACATCGTAGGTGTTTGCATTCATAACAGGTGGGTCTATTCTTATAATAATTTTCATAATAATCTCTTCTTTTTTATTAGCAGGAAATATTGAGTTTCTATTATGGATTTTCCACATAAAAAAAGAATCATTTAATGTTATTTCATTATTAGTAGATAGATCTATCTTATAAAGTCCATTTACAGGGGTGACTTCAAGTATCTGTTCCATAGAAAAAATGTCCTGCATTCCTTGGCTTATAATGAAATCATCGTCAAGACCTAAAAGTGCCAAAAATTGTTTCGCTCCAAGCTCAGCATACTCATTGTAAGAACTAAATACCTGAATTTTGCTGCAATAAAAATTAAAATCTGAATCTATAATAAAATATGAATTTACACTGCAAGATAAAAGTATAATAAAAAAAAGAAGAAGAATGCAGCAGATAAAAATCTTCTTTATTTTAGTATTCATTGTATACTTAATATAATTTTCCCTTTATTGTTTTACATAAGAATAATATATTCAATATTAAGTAAAGTCAAGTAATCATATTTTCAATGTTGAAAATCTAAAATTTCAAATTATAAATTATGGAAATGAAACTCAATAATCAATTTAATATTTTTGTAATTATTTTCTTTTTACTTATTTTTATAAATGTTATCATCACTTTTTTAATATATTACAAAAGGAAGAAAGAAAATAAAAATAATATTTTTTTAGAGTATTGTCAACTTATGATTACTTTAATTAATTTTTTGATTGCCTTGAAAATTAATGAAAAAATATATCTCATTATATTTATTTTTATTGCTATAATTATTTTAATAATGAGACAAATGAAGAAGGTTAAAAATCAAGTTTAAGAAATTAAATAGTTATTATTAATAAATATTATTAGAAGAATAAATATTACTTAAAAGGAATTAATATGGAAGAAAAGTTTGAAGTAAATGATAAAATAATTCATGACTTTATAACAAGTAGAGAAAATTTGAACAAAATTGTTTTAAGCCATGCAGATAATGTGATAAAAAGATTTTATAGCCTTGATTCTCAAGTATATAGGGACTCTATTCTAAGTTCAAAAATTAAAGAAATGCTAGGTCTTGTTTCTTCTCTTGTTTTAAGGTGTGATGATTGTGTTAAATATCATTTAAATCAATGTTTTGAAAGAAAAGTTACCACTGGTGAAATTGTAGAAGTTTTATCTGTTGGGTTAGTAGTTGGTGGTTCTATAGTAATACCTCATCTTAGAAGAGCCATGGAATTCTGGGTGGCATTAGAAAAAAGAAGATTTAATTCTATATATCAAAAAATAGAAGAAGAGATTGAAAAAAAAAGGGAAGATTTTAAGGTCAATAAAATTGAAGTCAGAGAAAATTTGCTAAGATACATATGCGAATTATGTAGTAATAATATTCCCTATTATAATTGGTTTGGTTTTTATTTGGTTAACAACAAAGAGGATAATTTTCTCTATTTAGGTCCTTATGTTGGAGAAGCTACCACCCATATAAAAATCCCTTTTGGTAAAGGAATATGCGGGCAAGCTGCACAGAAAAAAAATACAATTGTTGTGGATGATGTGTCTGGTGAAAATAACTATCTTGCATGTAGTATAAAAGTTAAATCTGAGCTAGTAACCCCAATTTTAAGAGGAGATTTGGTTTTAGGGGAAATAGATATAGACTCACACCAACTAAATGCTTTTTCAGAACTTGACAAGGAATTTATAGAAAAATTAGCAAATCTGATTGAACCAATTCTATAAATAATAAATGAAAAAATATCAGAGGAACTAAATGAATAAAGAAATAGAAATGAGGATTAAAAGATTAAGGGAAAGATATAAAGAGTTTGGAGAAAGATATGGTAAAAATAGGTTTAACCTTGATAAATTTGAACAAAGATACCAGGAGGCTTTAAGAAGTAGATATAGTCTAGAAATTTTCTTATCAGCAGAGGAAGAGGCTTTAACTCAACTTTATCAGGAAACCATAAATCCAAAGGTTGAAAATGAGAAAGATAAGTATGAATCTTCATTTTTAAAAAAAGTAGATAAAATATTGGAAGATTATGATGATAGAATAAAAATTTATCCTTATATAGATTTTCATCCAGATGCCAATGAAGATTTAAAGTATTTATATGGAGCAATTAAGCAGTTTTATTTTTATGTATTTCCACTTTTAGAGATTATTTTTGGTTCAAGGGAACTGGGAACGAATGTCATAAAAGATTTTTCGGTTTTTTATGGTTTTATAGATTATTATGGAAGGGAAACTCAAAATGGATACTCAAGGAGAATTGAGGATCATATTATAAAGTTGAAACATTATTCAACAAAAGAAGTAGAACAGGACTATAGAAACATAATGATAGAATCTGCTCAATATTTTAATAAACTCCAAATTTTTTTAAAAAAATATAAGTCAAATATAAATTTGGAAAAAGAATTAAATGTTTCAGTTGACTTATTTGGCAAAGAGAAAGCCTCATATAATGAGGTAATTGATTATACTATTAGCTGGATTGATGTTCTTTTTTATAATTTTAGAATTAAATCATTTATTTAAATTTAATAAACTTTTTATTACATAAGAAATTTAGTCTTCTTGACATTTTTTTTATAACCTATAATTTATTTCCACTCTTATCCTGTAAAATATTACAGGATCAAAAGGCCATAGGAGGATTTATGCAAAAAAAATATGAACTTTTAATTATTTTTTCTACAAAAGAAAAAAAAGAAGTCAGTTTGATGAAAAACTCAGCAAAAGAGAAAATTGAAGCCCATAATTTTACAATTCTTTCTGAACTTGAAATGGGTAACAGGAATCTTGCTTATCCAATTAATAAGCAAAAAGAAGGATACTATCAAATCTTTTACATCAGTCCTAAAAATGAAATCCCTGAAGTTAACGAACTATTAAAAGATTTAAGAAGAGATCCGGATATTCTAAGAGCTCTTGTTTTTGTTTATGATGAAAAAAGGATTGAAAGAATTAAACAAAAAGAAGAAGATTTTAAGAGAAGAAAGATTGAGCTTGAAAACAAGAAAAGAATGCAGGCTGAACAATCTTCAAAACAACCTATCACAGAAGAAGCATTTGAAAATCCTGAAATGAAAGAAGAAGGAAAAGATGAGTAACGATATTAATAAGATAATTATTTCAGGTCGTTTGACTAGAGATCCAATTAGAACCGAGGTAATGACTCAAAATGGTCCCACTATAATTTTAAAATTTTCCATAGCAAATCAGACTTATAAATCAAATGAAGGATCTTTTTTTGATTGCAATTTTTGGGGAAAAAGAGCAGAGTATTTCTCTAATAAATTGTCCAAAGGTGCTCTAGTGTTGATCGAAGGTGAATTGAAGCAAGATAGATGGAAAGACAAAAACACTTCAGAGAACAGATCGAAGATAGTGATAAATGTTTTAAATCTATTCTTATTGAATTTTGAAAGAAGTACTTCTTTCAAAGAAAATGAATATAATAATAAAGAGATCTACAATAACGAAAAAAAAACAAATAACTCTTATGATAACGATAAGGATGATTTGCCAATTAAAAGTGCAGATGAGATAGATGGAGAAAGTTTGAATAGTTTGAGCAATTTTAATACTTTTAATGACATTGATGAACCCTTCGATATGGATAACTATGAAGATGAAAATAACAAATATTACAGGTAAAGGAGATATGTATGGATAAATATAATAATGATATGTCAAAAAATAATTCAAAAAGAAGACATATGTTTAGAAAAAAAGTATGTGTCTTTTGTAAAGAAGGTATTTATTCAATAGATTATAAAGATATTTCGTTCTTACAGAGATTCACAATGCCAGTAGGTAAGATTCTACCAAGAAGAATAACTGGTACCTGTGCAAAACATCAAAGAATGGTTTCTGCCGCAATAAAAAAAGCAAGAATGGCTGCTTTACTTCCTTATAAAAATATTGAATAGGATTTTCTGGTGCCAAAAAAACAGGTAATTTATTTAGCCTTAATATCTCTTTTATTTTCTATTATTTTCCCTTTTTTTGCCATTGCTCCAATAGTATATTTTATCTTGTCAAAAAACAATCTTATAAATTGGCTTATTTTCTTATCTATTTTTTGCTTTGGCTTATTTATTATATATTTTATCGGATGGTTCAATTCTTCGTTATCTATTGGGGCTACTGCATTAAATTACCTTTTTAACCTTATTCAATTTTTGTTATTACCATTTTTGTTTGCTATTGTTTACTACCTTTTTATTCTTGCTTATAAAAGATATAATTCATCATTAATATTATTTATTGTTATTTCAGCGATACCTTTTGCTGTTCTAATTATTTTATCTTTAATCTTTTTAAAATCAAAAGGCTTTTCTTTCATCCAATTTGCTCCCTCTTTTGAGAAAATGCTTGGTGAAAATTATAGAGAGTACAATCTAGAAGCCTTTTTTCAAAATATTATCAATAAAGAAATACCTAAAAGTATATCAGTTATTTCAATAAGTCTATCTTTATTTGTTGAACAGCAACTTGTATCTTTAGCAAAAAAAAGTGAAATATTAAACAACATTATTAAACCATTAGATTCGACGAAGTTGGGTAAAATTTTTTCCTGGGTAACTATTATTACGATTTACAGTTTATTAGCGATAAAATTCATATTGAAAATAAACAATTTCTCTGTTGAGATTGCTTTATTTAATATTTTTTATTTACTTACATCAATACATTTTATTAATGGTCTTGGCGTGATAGTTTTTTATTATAAAAGAAAAATAAAACCAATAATTGATAATCAGATAATTGTACAGTTGAAAACTAGACCTTTTATATTTTTATTGACTATTATGGCTCTTTTTTTAATAGTTTTAATACTAATTCCTTTTGTTATTTATATTTACTTTGTCATAGCATTTATTAGTGCTATCGATACAATTTATCCACTGAGAAAAGAAAATAATTAAACAATTATTCAGGAGGACATAAAATGGAAGTTGTTTTATTAAAAGATGTAGAAAATTTAGGTTTAGAAGGTGAAATTAAAAAAGTCAAAAAAGGATATGCTCGTAATTTTCTTTTCCCTAGAAAATTAGCGGTAGAAGCTACTGAATCTACTATGAAAAATCTTGCATTAAGATTAAAGTCACTTGAAGAATCTAGAAAAAGAAAGATCGCAACTGCTTCTGAAAAGAAAAAATTACTCGAATCATTAGTCCTTGAAATTACTGCGAAAGCTGGTGAAAAAGGTAAGTTGTTTGGTTCTATTACGACTTCGCAGGTTGCAGAGAAATTAGCAGAAGCTGGATTTAATGAATTTGATAAAAAGCATATCAGAATTCCTCATATAAAGGAAGTAGGAACATATACCGCATCAGTTAAAGTTATTGAATCGATCTATGCAAATGTAAAAATTAATATAATTGCTGAAAAAGAAGAAGAAAAAACAGAATTTAAAAGACCTTCAAAAAGAAATTTTAAAGGCAAAAAGCCTTCTAAAAACGATTCAGAATTGAAAGAAGATGAAAATAACGATTTGCAGAATGAGTAATGATTAATATTTCGAAAATTCCACCCCAGAGTCTGGAAGCTGAGAAAGCGACACTGGGGTGTCTTTTACTTAATAGTGAACTACTTGAAACCTCTTGGGTTTTATCTGAAGATGATTTCAGTATTCCTGCTCACAGATTTATATATAGAGCAATTCAAAATTTAATTCAAAAGAATCAGCCAGTAGATATATTAACCGTCGTAGAACAATTGAAAGTAGACGATCAGATTGAAAAAGTTGGTGGTGCAACTTATATATCTCAGTTACCTGAGTTGGTCCCCACAACTGCGAATTATAGTAGTTATGTTTCAATAGTTAGAGAATTTGCGCTAAGAAGAAAATTGATAGAAGTTGCTAATAATATAATAGGCCAATCATATGATAGTAATATTGAAATCAAAGAGATTATAGATAAGGTTGAACAAGAGATATTAAAAGTTACTGCTTTTGATTATAAAGAGAATTTTCTAATTTTAAAAGACATTATTTTAGAAATATTAAATGACCTCGAAATGAGGAAAAAAACTGATACCATATATTCTGGAATTCCAACGGGTTATCATTATCTAGATGAGATAACTTCTGGTTTTGATAAAGGTGATTTAATTGTTATTGCAGCAAGACCATCTATGGGTAAGACTACTTTCGCTTTAAACCTCGCCCTAAATATGGCTATGGATTATAATAAGACCGTGGGTTTTTTCTCTCTAGAGATGTCAGCTAAGATGTTGGGTTATAAAATTATATCTAGGATTGCGCAAATACCCGTAAATGATATAAGAAGGGGAAATATCCCAATATCAAATATTCAAAAATTAGTCGATGCAGTATCCTTGATATTTGAAAAGAAGATTATCTTTGATGAAGCAGAATCGGTAACCATATTTGATATAAAGCAAAGTGCTAGAAGATTAAAAACGAAATATGGGCTCGATGTCATTTTTGTGGATTATCTCCAATTAATTTCACCTCCTGCTGGAACTAAGATTGAAAATAGAGTTCAGATTGTTTCTGATATTTCAAAAGGTTTAAAACAACTCGCAAGAGAACTAGGGATTCCTGTAATAGCTTGCGCACAGCTCTCAAGAGCTCCAGAAAAAAGAGAAAACAAGAGACCACAACTTTCAGATTTGAGAGAATCTGGTTCGATAGAGCAGGATGCAGATTTTGTTGGTTTTTTATACAGAGAGGATTATTATAAAACAAAAGAAGAATCTAAAGATAATGATCAAAGAGGAGTAACCGAATTTATTATTGGTAAACAGAGGTTAGGAAGAAGAGGGGATATTATAAAATTTAATTTTATTGAAGAGTACTCTCTTTTTAAAGAACTGGAAAACCAAGATTTATGAGCAATAAAAAACCAATTAAATTTAACTACATTTTTGTTTATTCTATCTTATATTCAATTATTTTTATTTTTCTTTTCTTCGCATATAGAGAGCAATTTTCTATACATACTAAAAATATTATAGTGATAATAAATCTTACTATTATTTTTGGTCTTTTAAATTTGGAGTTTATTAGGAAAAAGGCTTACTATACTTATAAATTATTCCTTAAAACAGGTTCTAAAATTTATTTTTATTCTTTAATATTACTTTTATCTAGTTGGTTATTTATAATAATTGGAAATAAATTTTCAGTGGAAAAAAAACTTTTTTATCCTTTTGTCCTTATAATTACTCAAATTGAAATATTTATATATATCTTTCTATTTATAAGATTTTATTCTCAATATGTAGAATCAGCCAGACTTGATGCACCACATTATGTAGTAATTGGATTTGTTAGTTTAATTATTATTGGTGCTTTTTTGTTATTTGAACCTATTTCTCAGAAAAAGGAAGTCTCCTTTATTGATGCTCTTTTTACCTCAACTTCTGCTGTCTGCGTAACTGGTCTCACTGTAAATACAATAACCGAGGCTTTTACTTCAGTAGGTTTAGCAATAATATTGCTTCTTATACAGTTTGGTGGATTGGGAATAATGATATTATATGCCTCTTTTATTTTATTCTTTATAGGTAATCTTTCATTAAAAGGTTTTGAAATAACAATAAAGACAACGGAGATATCGGGGAAGTATAATTCTTTTCAAAGAACAATATTCTTTATTCTTATTTATACTTTTGTAATCGAATTTTTTGGAGCGATTCTTTTAACTATAAGATTTAGTTTTTTAGGGTTTCCATTTAAGAAAGCCATAATTTTAGGAGCATTTCATTCAATATCCGCATTTTGTAATGCTGGTTTCAGCCTTTTTCCAAATTCTTTAATCAATTTTAGGGGTGATATACCAATAAACCTTATTGTAATATCTTTAATAACTTTAGGTGGTATTGGTTTTGTAGTAAATTATGATATTTTTAGGCTCTTAATAAACAAAATAGGAAAAAATAAAAAAAATATATCATTAAATATTCAATCTAAAATGGTTCTTAAAATTTATTTTTTACTTAATATTATAGGAGCAGCTTTATTTTTTTTAATTGAAAATAAAGGGGTGTTAAAGGATTTTCTCCCCCATGAAAAGATTTTTGCTAGTTTATTCCAAGTAGTTACAGCAAGAACCGCAGGTTTTAATACTGTTGATATTTCCTCTCTTTCAAATCTATCAAAGACTCTACTGGAAATTTTAATGATAATAGGCGCATCTTCTGGTTCAACTGGTGGAGGAATTAAAGTGACAACTTTTTTTATTTTAATTTATACAATTACCTCTTTTATAAAGGAAAAGGAAAGTGTCACCATATATAATCATAGAATTTCAAATTATCAGGTCATAAAAAGCTTTTCATTATTTACTGTATATTTGTTTGTTATATTATTTTCATTTTCTATACTACTATTATTTGATAAAAATAATCCACAAAGTTTGCTTTTTGAGACAATATCTGCTTTAGGAACTGTTGGACTTTCTACTGGAATAACCTCATCACTATCAGATATTTCTAAAATAATATTGACATTAGTAATGTTTATTGGTAGAGTGGGACCTTTAACAGTATTTACAGCTTTAAGTCTCACTAAAAAACATGAACCTATAAATTATCCAGAAACCGAAATAATGATTGGTTAATAGTTAATAACGATAATTAATAATATATTAAGATAGTTAAATTGATTTTGAATACTTAAAGAAAAAATTGAGGTATTATCTTATGAAAATATTGATTATTGGTCTTGGAACATTTGGTAAATCTCTATTTGATGAATTAAAAAAAGATGGGACTTCTGAAATCGTAATATTGGATAAAGATGAAAATTTAATAGAGATAAATAAAGAAGGAACATCTTTGGCTATTGCTGGCAATAGCATGAACATAGAAACTCTTCAAAGACTCCCTACCGATATTGATGTTGCAATTTGTTGTATTGGTTCAGATATGTCAGCCTCTTTGATAACCTGCTTAAACTTAAAAGAGCTTCAAATGAATAGAATTATTGCAAGATCATCATCTTCGTATCATTCTCAAATTTTGAAAGCTATTGGAATAGATAAAGATGATATCATTTTCCCAGAGGAAGAGATAGGAATAAGGCTTGGTAGAAGATTACTTCATAGGCATGTTTTTAATAATATTATTCTTGCTGGTAATCATGTTTTATCTGAAATTAAAATTAAGAATCAATTTGTAGGAATGAAATTAAAAGATTTACATTTGAGAGAAAGATTTAAAATAAATGTTGTAGCTATAAAATATAAGGAAAAAGAGATTTCAGATGATGGTGAAAACACTTATATTGAGAGGATTTTAGATGTCCCTGACCCTGATTATATCTTTACTCCTGAAACTACATTAGTAGTTGTAGGAGAAGAAAGCGCCATTGAAAGATTCAAGGAAGAGTTGTAACATTATCATAAGAAAACTAATAGATAAAACTTAAAACAATGATAAAATTAAAAAATTAAAGTTAAAATTAGGTTCAATAGGAATAGCAAAATGAATAATCATCAAAAAGTTTTGATAATAACTACTGGTGGAACCATAGCAATGGCAAAAGGTCCAGATGGTGGTGATGTCCCTTCTTTAAATGGAGATTTACTCGTGAATCAGATACCAAAGCACTTTTTACCTACAACAGTCGAAGTGTATGAATATTCAAATAAACCATCTCCTCATATAACCATGGATGACATGGTAAACTTATCATTAATAATTAAAGAAAAAAAAGATAACTATGATGGATTTGTTATCACACATGGTACTGATGTACTTGAAGAAACAGCATTTTTCCTTGATGTGGTTTTACCTTCATCCATAAAAGTCGCAATAACCGCTTCAATGAGAGCTAATGATGATATCGGAGTGGATGGTCCAAGGAATTTATTATCCGCTATCAAAACTATTTTATCACCTGAATCAAATGGTTATGGTGTTATGGTAGTAATTAATGATGAAATACATGACCCTTATACAGTTACTAAAACATATACCTCAAATGTTGCTACATTTCAGTCACCTGGATTTGGTATGCTTGGAATTGTTGATGATGATAAGGAGTTTTTTGCAAGAACTAAGAAAAAAAGAGTTGTTATTGAATCAGAAAAATATGAGAAAGATGTGATTCTTTATAAAACCTATGTAGGTGATGACGGACAACTTCTTGAAATAATAGTTAAAAATATTCAATTTAACGGAATTGTAATAGAAGGATTTGGCCGTGGAAATGTTCCACCAAAAGTGGGAGAAATTTTAATAGAACTTGCTAAAAAAGGATTGCCGGTTGTCTTATCTACAAGGTGCCATCTCGGAAGAACATTAGGAGTATATGGTTATGAAGGCGGTGGTAAATTTTTAGAAGACAAAGGAATTATTCTTTCTAAGGATTTAAAACCTCATAAGGCTTTGATACTATTAAAATTACTTTTAGGCAATCAATGTCATATTGAAAAAATAAGAGGAATTTTTGATAATTTTTAATTTTTAATTAAAAGTAGTTGTAAAAAAGTTTATTTTAATTATTATATCAATGTCGGAGCGTAGCGCAGTTGGCTAGCGCACTACCTTGGGGTGGTAGGGGTCGCTGGTTCAAGTCCAGTCGCTCCGATTTTTTAATTTTAATTTATTATTTGAATTAAAATCTTTTTTGAATAAATTTTTCATTGAATATTTCTTTGGAGTATGTTTTGAATAACATAACAGATAAACTTTATGAAATTGATAAAATTAAGAATGGCTCTATTAATGATAAAAAAATAATTCGTAAAACAACAAATGATTTATATACAGAAAAAGCTAAGAAAATAATTAAAGAAATTTCAAATAAATTTAAAAAAAACTCAAAAACAATAGCCATTTTCTTGATTGGATCTTATGCTAAAGGTAATCAAAACTCAAAAAGTGATATAGATTTATATATAGTACAAAAAAACATAAGAGATAATGTCGAATTTTTTTATTATAAAAATTTCCCTATACAAATTCAATTTAGAAATCTGAATTCATTTAAAAAGAAGATAAAAAAACGAACAAGAAGTGAACCTATTGGCTCATATGCAAAAATAATTTACATAAAGAAAGAAAATTCTAAGGAAATAAATTATTATCTTTCGATTTCTAATAAACTGAAAGAACTAGGCCCAATAAAGGTTTCTGATGGTGAAAAAAAGCAGATTCTGATTTGTCTGTCAAATGATGTTGATTCGATTACTGGATATATTGAGAAAAAAGATTTTGTTTCAGCCAAAGTTCAAATTATTCAAATTTTAATTAAGGCATTAAATATATTCTATGATTCAAAATGTTATTTTTGGCCAGGAGAAAAACATCTCTTTCAAGATTTAGAAGAAAAAGATAAAGATTTATATAAAGCTGTATCTCAAGCTATATGCGGTTCAGATATAATCGATTCTTTTTCAAAAGGTAAACAAATATGCGAAAAAATATTAGAAGAATCAGGGGTAGTAATAAAATCATATAAGATTTATTTTGATTAAAATAAGTATATAATTTGGAGGTTAAATATATTCCAATATGAAAAATATATTGATATTAAATAAATAAATCAGAAAAGGAGTTGCTAATGATTATCGGTCAAATTTTATTAGTCTTATTCTATCTTATTGTTCCCTTAATATTTCTGATTTTGGAGAAAAAAGTTGTCTTAATTCAGAGGATAAATCCCATAGTCATTCTTTATATTATAGGTATAATAATAGGTAATATTAAAATAATACCAGATTCGTTTTTTGATCTTCAAGATATATTTAGTTCAATATCAATTTTATTTGCAATTCCTTTAATTTTGTTATCATTAAATATATACTCTTGGAAAAGATGTGCAAAAAGTGCATTAATATCTTTTTTAGCAATAATTATAGCAGATATTTTGGCTATTTTAATTGGTTATATTATCTTTAAAAATAAAATAGAAGATGCATCTAAAATAGGAGGGCTTCTTGTAGGGGTTTATACTGGCGGAACTCCAAATCTTGCATCATTAAAAATTGCTTTATCTGTTCCTGCTTCAACCTATATTTCAGTGCATACATCAGATATAGTTGTATCATCCTTTTATCTTCTTTTTATAATAACAATAGCAAAGAAATTGTTTGGTAAATTTTTACCAGCCTTTAGCAGAACAGAAAAAACAACTGAAATTTCAAAGGAAGAAGAAAAAAAATATGAAGGGATTTTAACAAAAGAAAATGTTATCTCTTTTATTAAACTTATTGTCATAGATATTGTGATCTTTATTTTAAGTTATGGTTTATCGATGCTTTTTAATAAAAATACTCAAACTATTATTGTAATACTTGCTGTTACCACTTTTGGAGTTATGGCCTCTTTAATAAAACCATTTCAAAAAATTAAAAATAGTTTTGCAATAGGGCAATATTTCATAATGGTTTTCTGCCTTGTAGTTGGTTCAATGGCTAATCTTCAAAAATTGATAATGGGAAGTCATATAATTTTCTTTTTTGTTACAATTGCTGTTTTTGGTTCTCTTTTGATTCATTTTATTTTAAGTATATTTTTGAAAATTGATGTTGATACTATGATTATCACATCTGTTTCTGCTATATTTTCACCGCCATTTGTCCCTCTTGTGGCGACATCTATAAAAAATAAAGAAGTTATTCTTTCTGGTATGATTACAGGTCTTATAGGTTATGCTGTAGGGAATTATCTGGGTGTGATTTTAAGTTACATACTTTCATTAATATAGAAATTTGAATACTATAATAAGACTTGATAATTATAGTAAGCCATGGAGAATAAAAGTAATCTAGGGAGTTTATATGATACGTGTTAGAATTGTTGAAAACAATAGTGATAGAAAGGATTTTGTTAAATTTCAATTTGATTTATATAAAAAAAATAAATATTGGGTTCCTCCTTTTTTTAATGATGAATTGAATTCAATAAATCCAGAAAAAAATAAGGCATTTGCTTTTAGTGATGCACAATTTTTTCTTTTTGAAAAAGATGGAAAAATGGTTGGTAGAGTTGGTATGATTATTACAAAAAACAATGAAAAAGAAAAGGATTATACCAAAATCTCAAGATTTGAATGTGTAGAAGATTATGAAGTGGCTAAATTTATTTTTGATTTTTCGAAAAATTGGGCAAATGATAGAGGCAAAAAATATCTTCATGGACCTTTAGGTTTTACAAATTTCGATACTCAAGGACTTCTGATAGAAGGTTTTGATAAAATTCCGACTGTGGCATCGGTCTATAATTTCGAGTATTATAAAGATTTTTATGAAAGATATGGATTTAAAAAAGAGATAGATTGGGTTGAATATGAACTTAAAGTCCCAGATAGAATACCTGAAAAAGCTATAAAAATATCTCAGATAGTTAAAGAAAGATACAATGTTAGAATTTTAGATTTTAAAAGTAAAAAGGATCTATTAAGATATGCAAAACAAGTTTTTGATCTAATAAATATTGCTTATATTGATTTGTTTTCTGCTGTAGAACTTACTGAAGAATTAATCAATCATTATATTAATTCATATATAAAGCAGATTGAACCCGAGCTTGTAAAGGTCGCCGTTGATAAAAATGACAATGTCATAGGTTTTGTAATTTCCATGCCATCTTTATCTTATGCTATGCAAAAAGCTAAAGGAAGACTATTCCCTTTTGGATTTATCCATCTTTTAAAAGCGATGAAAAAATATAATAAACTAGATTTATATCTTGGAGCAGTTCATCCACAATATCAGGGTAAAGGAATCCCAGCTATTTTAATGGTTGAAATGACAAAAACAGCAATAGAAAAGAGGATTAAAACAGTAGAAACAAATAGTGAATTGGAGACAAATTCTAAAGTTCAAGGAAATTGGGATTATTTTGATTCGACCTTGATAAAAAGAAAAAGATCCTACATTTTAGAAATTTAATTTTATTAAAATTATAAAAATGGGAAATTATATCAAAAAATTATTCGATTATTTTTCTTCCTTCAATAGAACAGTCTGGCTTTTGGTTTTTGCAACTTTTCTTGAATCTTTTGGAAGGTTTTTAGTAATACCCTATCTTTCAATCTATCTATCTAAAAAAGGTGTCTCATTACCATCCATCGGTGCAGTTATAGGCATAGGACCTCTTGCAGCTGTCATTTTTAGTATGATTGGTGGACATTTGTCAGATACTCTTGGTAGAAAACCAGTTCAGATAATAGGAGTAGTTTTAAGTGGAGTTTCATTTCTCGGATTTGCCTTATCAGGCACAAATTTAATACTTCTGGCAATATTCAATTTTTTGACGACAATGACAAGAACTTTCTATAGACCAGCGGTAAATGCAGCGATTGCAGATGTCACTTCTGCAAACAAAAGATCTGAGGCGATGAGTTTGTCTAGGGTTTCATTAAACCTAGCATATGGACTTGCCCCAATAGTTGGAGTATATCTTGCCAATCAGGACAAACCATATGGATTTATTATTGGTGCGGTACTTTCTTTAATCGTAGCTTTATTTATAGCCATAATGGTTCCAGAGACATCAATAGGGTTAAAAAAAGAGAAACAGTCTAATGAAACAAAATTTAACTACAAATCAATCTTACAAGATAGAGCATTTTTACTATGGACTTTTGCAAATATGTTAATGGTGGGAGTATATAGTTATATCTCTTCTTTTTTACCAATAGAGATAACGAAGAAAAATATCGGACTTTCAATTTATGGAATATTACTTTCAATAAATGCCTTTGTTTGTACTTTATTTCAAATTCCTGTGTCGATTATATTTGGAAATAAAAATATGGGTAAAGTTGCCTTCTTCTCTATGATTGGATATATAGTGGGGTTTTTCCTTTTTGGATTCTCTAAAATCCCTTTTCTTTTAATGATAGGGATGTTTATTTTAAGTACTGGAGAAATTATTCATGCAGCTGTTAATGTTAGATTTATTCCAGAAATCGCACCAAAAGGCTTGATTGGAAGATATATGGGATTAAGCGGCTTTCAAGAGCTAGGTCCATTTATTTTCAGTATTTTTGGTGGATTTTTAATAAATAATTATGGTGGTAAAGCTCTTTTCACACTAGCTGCTATTTCTTCTTTTTTTGCGGGAATATTGAAATATTTGGCTGATAAATTGAATCAGAAAAATAAAGGTATGGTATAATAATGATGCCAAGAAAATAGAAAACATAAAAAAATAAAGCTCAAAATATTGAGTTTTAAAAGAAAAATAGATATAAAAAATTAAAATATCAAAATAATGGTATTAGGAGAAAATATGCAAAGAGAAATCACGGAAAGTATCCCTTTACATGATGAAAATGGTCATATAACAAAAGAGGGTTGGGCAAGAAAACCATTATGGCAATATGATAGAACAAAAATCAAAGCTCCGAAGTGGAAGATTAAAGAGTGGGATTATTATGCAGCTATTTCACAGGATAATGGTTTTGGTGTAGCCTTAACTATAAGTGATATGGGTTATATTGGTTTCTCATCAATAACTTTTTTTGATTTTACTAATAAGTATTATAATCCAGTAGACTCACTTTTTTTCTTTCCAATGGGGAATTTAAATCTTCCATCAAAAAGTGATGAAGGATTGATAAGATATGATGATAAAAAGATGAAAATAGAATTTGAAACAAAAGAAATTCCAAATGATAAGATTGAACGGAAGATAAGATTTAATTCTTCGTCATTGGAAGATTTTCATAAAAATAAAGGAATCGAAGGAGAGTTAACTTTTATTCAACCAAAAAGTGATGATACAATATGTATAGCGACATCTTGGAAAGAAAATAGAAGAGCCTTTTATTACAATCAAAAGATTAATTGCATGACAGTAAAAGGACAGATTAAGGTTGGTAGTAAAATTTATAATTTCAATGAAAGTAGAGATCTTGCAGTTTTAGACTGGGGAAGAGGTGTCTGGACTTATAAAAACAGGTGGTTTTGGAGTTCTTTATCTTCATATGTTGATGATAAAAGATTTGGTTGGAATCTTGGTTATGGATTTTCAGATAGAAGTTCTGCAAGTGAAAATGCAATCTTCTTTGATGGTAATCTATATAAACTTGATAATGTTGAATTTATATATGATCCTAATAATTATTTAAAAAACTGGAAGATTATTGATAATGAAGGAAAAATTGATATCGATTTCTTACCGATAATAGATAGAAATTCAAATTCCGATTTTATAATAATAAAATCAATCCAGCATCAGGTTTTTGGATATTTTAGTGGGACTATTAAATTGGAGGAAAATAAAATTATAAAATTCAATAATCTTTTAGGTTTTGCTGAAGATGTTTTTAATGCATGGTAATATATTAATCAAAGAAAATTATAATTAACAGTGAAATTTTCCTAAGGTTAAAGGAAGTGGAATATGAAAAAATATTTCAAATTATTAATTTTCCTTTCGATTTTTGCTATTTTACATTTTGCATATGATCTCTTTGGTACTTGGATATTAAAAATCTTTTCTGGAACGGACGAATCTGTTTTTTCTCACTTAAAAATAGCTTTCTGGTCTTATTTTTTTACTATACTTATAGATTATTTTTACTTTCAAGCTAGAAAAAAGGAATTTTCTATATATTCAAATCTACTTATAAACTTAATCTTACCTTGGTTCATTGTTATTATTTGGTACATTGTTCCAGCTATTTATGGGAAAATTGAATCGGAATTGTATGAAATTTTATGGGCATTTTTTGTTCTTATTTTATCTGGTATTTTTTCTTTAAGTATCGAAAAAGATTTATTAAAATCGAAATATAGTATTTTAAGCAAAATATCTATCATTATTCTTTTTTTACTTTCTATATTTTTCTATACTTATTTTACTTTTTCAAAACCTTGGGTAGATCTTTTTCAAATTCCATAATTTTTTGAAATTAAATTTTTATTAAAAATTAATAGTAAATTTTTTTTATCTATTTATCAAATAATTTTTTAATTGTTTATTTTTCAAAAATTGCTACAAATGATAACTAAATAGAAGAAGATGTACGATTGATATTATATGGAATTTAAGGAGCTTTAATATGGCTAATGAAAATCAATTACAAGAAAAGATTTCTATTATTGAAATGAAAAGGCATTCTTTATCTCATATCCTTGCAATGGCTGTTCAAACGATATGGGAGGATGCCAAACTTGCCATTGGTCCTGCAATTGAAAATGGATTTTATTATGATTTTGATATAAATACAACAATCTCTGAAGAAGATTTAACTAAAATAGAAGAAATTATGAAAAATCTAATAAAAAAGGATTTAAAATTTACTCAAAAGAAGATGAAGATAGATGATGCAAAAAGCTTATTTGCAAAAAAAGGCGAGATTTACAAGGTGGAACTGATTTCTGAGCTTGCTGAAAGAGGAGAAAAAGAGGTATCAATATATGAAACTGGCAATTGGCTAGATCTCTGCATTGGTCCTCATGTTAGTTCAACTTCAGAGATAAATATAGATGGATTTAAACTTGATAGGGTCTCTGGAGCATACTGGAGAGGAGATGAAAAAAACAAGATGCTTCAAAGAGTATATGGATTGTATTTTGATAGTAAAAAAGAACTTGATGATTTTATTAATTGGAGAGCGGAAGCCATTAAAAGGGATCACAGAAAAATTGGTAAAGAACTCGATCTTTTTTCAGTTCATGAGGAAGCTGGAGCAGGTCTTGTATACTGGCATCCAAATGGAGCAAGGATGAGGTATCTTGTTGAAAATTTCTGGAAAAAAAGACATCTTGAAAATGGTTATGATTTCTTATATACTCCACACATAGGTAAATCCTGGCTTTGGGAAAAATCAGGTCATCTTTCTTTTTATAAGGAAAATATGTATAGTCCAATGAAAATAGATGAGGATGATTATTATATAAAACCTATGAACTGCCCCTTTCACATAATGATTTATAAATCCAATGAGCATTCATATAGGGATTTGCCTTTGAGATGGGCGGAACTTGGAACTGTTTATAGATATGAAATGTCAGGAGTCCTTCATGGACTTTTAAGAGTTAGAGGTTTTACCCAAGATGATGCACATATAATATGTACACAACAGCAGATGGAATCTGAAATAATAGAAGTTCTTAGATTCTCACTTTCCATTTTAAGAGCGTTTGGTTTTAATGAGATAAAGGCTTATCTATCAACTAAACCATCTAAAAGTATAGGAACGGAAGATCAGTGGGAAAAAGCAACAGTTTCACTTAAGAAAGCTATCGATATAGAACAGTTAGATTTCGAAATAGATGAAGGTGGTGGTGCATTTTATGGACCTAAAATTGACTTAAAAATAAAGGATGCATTAAATCGTGAATGGCAACTTTCTACTATACAGTTTGATTTTAATCTTCCTGAAAGATTTGATATGTATTATAAAGATTCAGATGGGACTGAAAAAAGACCTTTTATGATACATAGAGCTCTTTTGGGTTCTCTGGAAAGATTTTTTGGCATTTTAATAGAGCATTATGCGGGGAAATTTCCTACATGGTTATCACCTATAAATGTAATGCTGATTCCTGTAGCAGATAGACATATTGATTATGCGTATCAAATTGCTCAAAAACTGAAGTCTAAAGAATTTTTTGTAAAAATTGATAGTCAAAATGATACTGTTGGTAAAAAAATATTCAGAGCTCATGCTGAAAAAATTCCTTATGCAGTTGTTTTTGGTGATAAAGAATTGCAAAACAATTCTGTAACAGTAAAAAATAGAGATACTCAAAAACAAACTAATTATTCAGTTGATCAATTTATACAGCAGCTTTGCATTGAAAGGGATAGTTATAGTAATACCCTAAACCTTTAATTTTTACTTGTAATTTATTTTTTTTCTTACTATTTTTGATTTTTCATTAAAAATTCTCTGGAGGCAACAATGAAAAATTTAATCATTGTTGATGCCCATTCTTTTATCTATAAGTTCTATTTTTCAGTAGGTAAAAAACCTTTAATAACGACTAAGAACGAAGATGTAACAATCTTACATATGTTCTTAACAAAGCTTATTTCTATAGAAAAAAATTATAATCCAACTCATATGGTTATCTGTTTTGATGAAAAAGGTCCGACTTTTAGAAATGAAATATACGAAAATTACAAGGCTAATAGAGACAAATCTCCAGAAGAGATAAATAGACAAACACCAATTTTAAAAAATTTGCTTACCGAACTTGGTTATAAAGTTTTATCAGAACCTGGGTTTGAAGCTGATGATTTCATTTCTGCTTCTAGCTTAGCTGCATCTAAGAAAGGATTTGAAGTGAAGATATTTTCTCAGGATAAGGATTTGCTACAACTTGTAGATGAGGGTGTCGTTGTTGTTTCTATGAAAAAAGCTGGTGAAGGCGATATTATTTATGATGAAAAACAGGTAGAACTAGATTGGGGGATAAAACCGAGCCAGATGGTAGATTTGTTATCCTTAATGGGAGATAGTTCAGATAATGTGCCAGGTGTGAAAGGGATAGGTGAGAAAACGGCATTGCAGTTAATACAAAAGTATGGAAGTTGTGAACAACTATTAAAGTATTTACATACTGTAAGCTCGGAGTCTATCAGAAATAAAATAAAAGATGGGATAGAATCGTTAAAACTTTCAAAAATTCTAGTGGATTTGAAAAACTCGCCAAAAACAATAGAACTTTCAGAAAAACTTAAACCTGAAGAATGGGTTTTACCAAAGGTAAAGAATCAATCAGGCATCGAACTATTAAAAAAATATGAATTAAAACAATTATATGAGTTTTTTAGTGGACAGATTTTCGAAGGTCCCCATGAATATACTTCAATAGATAGTTCCAATTATTTTCTTGTTGATGATAAAATCAAACTTGAAAAACTTTTCAATTATCTTGAAAATTTTGAAATAATTTGCATCGATACTGAAACTACTGGGATAGATCTTGATAATTTGGATATATTAGGGGTTTCTTTTTCTTGTGAAGAAAATGTCGCTTATTATGTTGATATTAGAGATGAAATTTTACGTCAAATATTTTTCACAAAACTTAAAAATCATCTTATAAGTAAAAAAAAGTTTATTGGTCATAACTTAAAGTTTGATTATAAAGTATTAAGAAAATTTGGAGTAACTTTACAACCTATTCATTTTGACACGATAATTGCCGCTATGCTTTGTGGAATGGAAGGGGAAAAACTTTCGATGGATGATCTAGCAAAAAAATATTTAAGATATCTCACTATTCACTATGAAGATTTAGTTAAAGATAAGAAAAAAACATTAAATGATTATCCAATAGAAGATGTTAAAAATTACTCCTGTGAAGATGCAGATATTACATTTCGCTTGTTCAATTTTTATAGACCAAAAATAGAAGAAAATAATTTTAATCGTCTTTTTTATGATATAGAGATACCACTTCTTCCTATACTCGCCGAGATGGAACTAGATGGAATATTGGTAGATAGATCATATTTTGAAAGCTTAGATAAAGAAGTTTCAGATAGACTTTACAAAATTAAAGGGGAGATTTTTGAACTTGCAGGGAAAAATTTTCTAATTAATTCGCCAAAGCAGCTTGCACAGGTGCTTTTTGAAGATTTGAAAATTCCACCAGTAAAAAAGACCAAGACTGGACTTTCAACAGATGAACAAGTTTTGGATACTCTTGCAGATATGGATTACCCTATAGCTCAAAAACTTGTTGAATATAGAAAACTAGATAAACTTAGAGGAACATATATACTTCCAACTTTAAGTTACATAAAAAAGGATGGAAGGATTCATACAAATTATAAACAAGCTTTTGTATCTACTGGAAGGCTTTCAAGTGTTGAACCAAACTTACAGAATATCCCAGCCTTTACAGAAATGGGAATAAATATAAGAAGAGGTTTTATATCAGCCCCAGGCTATCTACTTCTTTCCTTCGATTATTCACAGATAGAACTGAGAGTTCTTGCATATTTTTCTGGCGATAAAAACTTGATTCAAGCCTTTTCAAATGGAGTTGATATTCATTCAAGTACCGCATCTATTCTTTTTAAAAAAGATATTTCTTGTGTTTCTCAAATTGAAAGGAAGATAGCTAAAACGATTAATTTTGGTGTAATTTATGGGCTTTCTGCCTTTGGATTGAAGCAACAACTTGGTATATCACAATCAGAAGCTCAATCTTTTATAACAAATTATTTTGCTAATTTCCCTACAATAAAAGATTATATAAATAGTTACATGAGCCTTTGTGAGCAAAGAGGATATGCTGACACATATTTTGGAAGGAAAAGATATATACCACAGCTTAAATCTGCCAACAAAACAGATAAAGATGCTGCAAAAAGAGCGGCATTAAACACTCAAATTCAAGGAACTGCTGCTGAAATAATGAAAAAAGGGATGATAGATGTGGTTTCTGTTTTAAATTCTACATATAAAGAAGAAAAAAGAGAAAAGGTAAGACTTCTTTTACAGGTCCATGATGAACTAATCTTTGAAGTAAGGGAAGATTTAATTGAGCCTGTTACAAAAAAAATAAAATATGCATTGGAATCAGTAATGCAAGATGAGAAAAACTGGAATATTCCACTGGAAGTGAATTCTTCCTATGGAAAAAGTTGGGATTTGCTAAAGTAATACAGTAAAGAATATATTTTTGGGGGTGTTAAATGAAGGTTTACATTTCTTTTGATTTTGAAGGGATTGGTGGGGTTGCTTTCTGGAAAGAGACAGAGCAAGATGCAAGATGGAATAATATAGCAACAAAACAATTGAAGGCTTTTATAGATGGTATTTTCTCGAAAAATCCAGATGCGCAGATAGTTGTTTCAGATTCCCATGGGTATGGAGAATCGATAATATGGGAAAATCTTGAAAATGTTAAAATTGTAAGAGGTTGGCCAAGAGTTTTTTATATGGTAGAAGGTTTAGATGAAACTTTTACAGATCTTGTCCTCTTTGGTTACCATAGTTCTATAGGTGGGGAAGGGATGATGGATCATACTTATTCTTCAAGTTCTATTTATAGTATTAAAATGAATGGTGAATATCTTGATGAAGCAAGGATTAACGCGTACTTCGCATCAGAGCTAAATCTACCTCTTTCATTTATATATGGTGATAGACAGGCTATTGAAAATTCTCCATCTTACCCTGAAATAGACCACTGCATATCTAAAGATGCAATATCAAGATTTTGTGGTTTGATGAGACCAGAAAAACAGCTTCTTGATGAACTTTACTTAAAAGGACAGAACCTTGGCAAAAATAAAAAAATTGTAAAACCTCAGGTAAAAAAAGACGGTAAGATTTATCCTTTATTTGTCGAGATGGAATTTACCGATACTGTAAGAGCTAAACTTGCCTCAATTTTACCAGAAGTTAAATTAGTTACACCTCGTAAAGCAATTTTTGAATGTGAAAATGTTGGTATTTTTTATAGATTACTAAATGCAATAACAATAATATGTGCAGCAGCAAAAACAGTTCATTAAATTTTAAAAAGGGACATATTTTCTTTTTACTTTTATCTTTTTTACTTTTGTCATTTATTGGTTTTGAAGAGCAAAATTATACTCTTAGTCTAACTTTTGCTGGAGACGCAATCCCTCATTATATGATCAGATCGATAATTGATTACAAAGGGGAAAAGGGTATATTTGAAGCTTTTTATTTTTTAAGAAAATACTTAAAATCAGATATAAGTTTTTTCAATCTTGAAACCACTATTACAGATAAACCAAAACCTGTTCGGTCATATCACTTCTCGGTAGAACCAATTTTTTTAACTGCTATTTTAAAAACTGGATTCACACATTACACAGTCGCAAATAATCATAGCCTTGATTTTGGAAAAGGTGGATTTGAAGAAACACTAAACTTTATTGATAAAGACAAATGTACTGGTTTTTCAGAGGATGGTAAAATCTCTTATCTTTTAATAAACATTAATGGTTTTAAAATCGCTTTTTTTTCTTTTACAACTTTATCAAATTATCAAGTTGACCCAATACTTAAATACAAACCTGTTTATATTGAAAACTGTTTTACAAATAAATCCCTTTTAGAATTGATAGAAGAACTGGATAAAGAAGCTGATCTTTTAATTACAGGAATTCATTGGGGAAATGAATATCAATTTTATCCGGATCAGAACCAAAAGAAGATTGCAAGATTTTTAATTGATAAGGGAGTCGATATTATCTGGGGAACTCATCCACATGTAATTCAACCATTTGAGATATATAATAACAAATTAATATTGTATTCCTGTGGGAATCTTATTTCAGGTCAAGCATATAATGTGCTCTCAAAAGAAAAAACAGACTTTCATGAAAATTATTTTTATACAAGAGCAATACCTATAATAAAGGTTTACTTAAATAAAGAAAAGCAAATTTTTAAAATCGAACTTATACCATTTTTTCAGATCAATAACTATTTTATAAGAAAAAAAGATGAATCCTATTTTACGACTTTACTTCCAACTAAATATTTTATTAAAAATATTGAAAACTACCAAACTATGTTTATAAATTTTCTTCAAAATGATGAAGATCTAATAGGTGGTCAAGATTTTCAAAACAAAGGTGAGATTATTTACTTTATAGATTATATAAAGAAAAATTTGCTAGATAAAAATTGTATTAAAAACATGATTTTATCAAACAATGCTCAATACAACAATTTTTTTAGTCTATATTTAAACGATAATAATCAAAAAATAGATAATAAATTGTTTCAAAAGATAGAAGAAACAGATTATTCTTATATTTTTATAAGGTAAAAAATTAACTTATTAAGGTAGATTTTTAATTAATAAAAATGAAAAACTATGATGTTATAATTATCGGAGCCGGGCCAGCTGGAGTTTTCTGTGCTATTTCATTGAAAGAAAAAAACTTAAAATTAAAGATCGCAATAATTGAAAAAGGGAAACCTCTTATAAAACTTGTCCAAAGTGGTGGTGGAAGGTGCAATCTTTCAAACAAGAAAGCAAATGCAAAAAACTGTATTCCTTACTATCCAAGAGGTTCTAGATTTATTTCCCATTTATTTTACCAATATGATGTCGAATGCTTTTGTAAATGGCTTTCTCAAAATAAGATTGATGTAAAAATTGAGCAAGAAGAAAAAATCTTTTTAAAAAGTGATGATTCAAAGCAACTTGAAACTGTTTTTATGCAAAAATTAAGAAATTATAACATCGATTTAATAAAAGGAGAGTTTATAGATTTTAAAATTAACTTAAAAAACGATTCTATAGATGAAAATCGATTTGAAGTTGTGTTAAAAGAAAATGTAAAGGGAAATTTCGGTAAAGAATCTGAAGAAAAGATAGAAAAACAGAGCTTTTATTCAAATTTTTTAGTTATATCAAGCGGCTCAAATAGAGAAGTCTTAAAAAAGATAGAAAGTAAAGGAATTATAACTCATGATTTTATCCCATCTTTATATGGTTTTAAGATAAAAGAGATAGAAGAGGCAAAGCTTGCAGGAATTACTCTAAAAGATATAAGTGTCTATCTTGAACCCCAATCTAAAGATGAAAAAGGAAATATCAATATAGAAGTGAATAATGGTGATGAAATAAGAAAGATGAAAAAAAGGAAATCCCAAAAGGTTAATGGGGATTTACTATTTACTCATGAAGGATTAAGTGGACCAGCTATTTTAAAATTGAGTTCTTATTATGCAATTGATTTATATAATAGTAATTTTAAAGGGATTTTACATATTGATTTTTACCCTAATAAAACATTTGAAGAACTTGAAAAAGAAATGCTAGATAAATGTCATAAAGGGGCAAAGATAATAAAAAATATTTATAATGAAATGTATATTGCTGAAAATCTTTGGGGGTTTTTGCTTGAAAAGGTCGAGATTTGCAAGGATATTTTGGCTAATCAAATAAAAAAAGAACAGATTAAAAGATTGATTAAAATTCTTAAAGACTTTAAAGTTGAAGTAAATGACAAATCGATGAATAAAGAAGAGTTTGTAAGTGCAGGTGGTATTGATTTAGATGAGATAGATAAACAATGTAAATCTAAAAAGATAAACAGACTTTACTTCATTGGTGAAATATTAAACATAGATGGAATAACTGGAGGGTATAATTTACAGTCTTGCTGGACAACTTCTTATGTCTGTGCAGATTCTATTGCAAAACTTTCTTGTCAAAATCCGAAATAATTTTTTCTAGGGAAGATCCATATATTTTTTCTGCATTACCATAACTCATATCTTTTAACAGTTCATTAAATTTCTGAATTCCACCTACTTCAATTAAATACTTAACAAAAGCAGCTGAAATTGATGGTTTGACTTGACTGGGCATTGCATTCCAATCCAACCATAATTTTTTAATTGTAAAAGACAATATATTTTGGTTTTTAATTACTTCTTTTGCTTCTTTATATAAATCTGAATTATATTTTTCGATATAGTATCCAAATCCCTCAAAAATTATAGGAGAAACTATTGGATCTAATGGGAAATATCTGTTATAAACTACGATTTTTGCGATAGATCTTGCTATTGAATCCTTATAATTTAAGTGAGATACAAGATAAACATAGTTTTCATAAGGTATATTTTCACCAATTATGATTGGACCAGTTTCCCAGCTTTGCCATAAAAAAATATTTATCCTCTTCCTTGATTCATATGGCACTATTGTTTTGACTAGTTTTAAAGATTCCTCAGCATTTTGTAAAAATGATTTTACATCAAGACCAACAGCTGGCTGCATAAAGATTGAAAAATCATTTGAAAAAGTGTTTTTCCAATCTTCGAAGAAGACAGAAAGACCATAAATTGAAATCCTTTTTCTAGCAAAAGCCACAGAATCTTTTTCGATATTTAAGTCAACACAAAATTGAAGTACCCTTTTGGCTTCAATTGGTTGATTTGTCATATAAAATGCTACACCTTGATATGCAAGAGCCCAAGATTTTATCTTTGTGAAATTAGGGTCATTTTTAATTGCCTTTTCAAGGTAAGGTATTGCAACAACATATTGTTTTAAATCAACATAGATCCTTCCAATGATAAGATTAATCTCAGGATGTTCAGGACTTTTTGAAAGAAGACTTATAGCTAGTCCAAGAGCTTGATTTAGCTCTCCTTTATAATAAAGTTCCCATATAGGAGGTATCTTTTCTTCAACAGATTGATCTATATTTTGCATGGAAAGAAAGATTAGAAGTGATATTAATAAAATTATTGTAAAAAATGATAATTTTTTCATAGATATCTCCAAAATTGCAAAATTAATACAAAAAAAATATAATCCAGATATAACTTTTAGTCAAATTATTGAACATCAAAATACAAAAATAGTATATTTATAATTCGTAATTAAAAAAGGGAAACTTGACATTAAATCTTTATTTTTTAAATTAAGTTAAATTATATTAAAATGCGGAACTTAAATATTTTTTTGCCGGTGTAGCTCAGTGGTAGAGCATCTGATTCGTAATCAGCAGGTCAAGGGTTCAAATCCCTTCATCGGCTTAAATTATCCTTATAATTTTCAATCATTCTAATATTATGATATCACTTAAATGTGGCTACTCTATTAAAATTTTTAGAGAACTGTAATTTTTAGGAGGATTTGTGAATAAAGAAGATAGATATTTTTCACTGTTGAAAAAGCAATTTCCTTCTATCGATTCTGCAATAACAGAAATTATAAATCTTGAAGCAATTAGAAATTTACCAAAAGGGACCGAACATTTTATTTCAGATATTCATGGTGAGTATAAGGCATTTGATCATATTTTGAGAACAGCTTCAGGTGTAATAAAGAAAAAGGTTGAGGAGACATTTAATCAAAAACTTAGCAAGGAAGAAAAAGATGAAATTTCAATTTTAATTTCATATCCAGAAGAAAAACTTGAACTAATAAAAGATAAAGTTAATGATTCTTATTTGATTGAAAAGTTGGAACAACTTTTATCTGTTTGCAGGGTTGTGACTTCAAAATATACAAGATCTAAAGTTAGAAAAGCCTTACCTAATGACTTTGGTTATGTTATAGAGGAACTTTTACATGAAATGGAAGGTAACTTAAATAAAAAAGCGTACCATAATAGCATTATAAGAACAATAATTAGAAAAAAGGAAGGTGAAAGATTTATCATCTCAATCGCTAAATTTATACAGAAAATGGTTGTGGATAGAATACATATATTAGGTGATATATTTGACAGAGGTCCAGGTGCTGATATTATCCTTGATAACCTTATTAAGTATCAAAATGTAGATTTTGTATGGGGAAATCATGATATCTTATGGCTTGGAGCAGCTTGCGGTAACCTAGCATGTATAGCAAATTGTATAAGAATATCTTTAAGATATGCAAATCATGAAATGTTAAGGGAAGGATATGGAATAGATATCTCCCCGCTAGCTTCATTGGCATATGAAAAATATTTTGATTGTGCAAATCCTATATTTGAACCTAAAATTTCAAAGGATGAGATTTCTACTAAGGAATTTAAGCTGATGACGGCGATGCATAAAGCTATAACTGTCATTCAGTTAAAGCTCGAAGCGCAAATCATAAAAAGAAATCCAGACTTTGCAATGCAAGATAGGTCTATATTAAATGGGATAGATTTTGAAAATGGAGTTTATTTTAAAGATTTTAATAAAAATGAAAAACAAAAAATAGAGGTAAAAGAAGAGATAAGATCAAAAATCAATGAAAAAGAAGGTTGTAAATCTTATAAACTTCTTGATAGTATATTTCCTACAATAAACCCTAATAATCCATTTGAATTAGATGAAGATGAAGAATTTGTCATGAAAAATCTATCTGTTTCCTTTTTAAATAGTGAAAAACTTCAAAAACATGCAAATTTTCTTATGGAAAAAGGAAGGATGTATCTAATTTACAATGGCAACCTTTTATTTCACGGATGCATTCCACTTGATGAAAATGGTGATTTTTCATCTTTTATTTTTGAAAAAGAAAGATACTCGGGCAAAGCTCTTTTAGATTACTTTGAAAGAAAGGTAAGAACTGCTTTTTATTCGAGAAATATGAATAATCAAATAATAAATAATGCCAAAAAATTTAATCAACTTGATGAAATTGAAACAAATTTGACGAAAGATGGCAATCTTTTTTCGAATGATATTTTTTGGTTTCTTTGGTGTGGTAAAGATTCCCCTCTTTTTGGTAAAAAGAAGATGGCTACTTTTGAAAGATATTTTATAGAAGATAAAGAGACTCATGAAGAACCAAAAAACCATTACTATTTTTATAGAGATAAAGTAGAAATAGCTGAAAAAATATTAAATGAGTTTTCAATAGAAGATGGGATTATTGTAAATGGACATGTTCCAGTGAAAGTCAAAAAGGGTGAAAGTCCTATAAAAGCAGAAGGTAAATTACTTGTTATAGATGGAGGAATGGCAAAAGCTTATCAAAAAGAAACTGGAATTGCTGGTTATACATTGATTTATAGTTCAAATCATCTTTTACTGGCTCAGCATTCTCCACTTATTGATGAAAAAAATATTGTAAAAAATAATCTTGATTTAGTCCCAAATCTTATAAGTATTAAAGAATTTAAAAATCCAGTATTAATAAAGGATACAGATATCGGTAAGGAGCTTCAAATGCAAATCCTAGCCTTAGAAGATCTCATTGAATATTATAAGAAAACTGCAAGACTTTAGCTTATTGGTTAATATTATTTCATATAAATATTTTAAAAACTATTGATATTATATGTGTCGTAAGACGAAATCAAAAATCTAATTCTCCATTTTGGCATGAAAAGGCAAAAGAATTTAATTTTTTTCTTAGAGGATTTAAATATTTATTTATTGTGAAAAAAATAAACTAAATTAAAAAAACTATATCTTTATTAGAAAAGCTAAATCTTTTTATCTTTAAAATTATTTCTTATACTTCCCCTTCCTCTCCTTCCTTTTCTCTTCTTATTTCTTTTCCCCCTTCTTCACTTCTTATTCCGATTTCTCCTTTATTCATCAACTTTTTTTTCTTTTTCTATATTGCCAGTTAGAGAATTATGCCACTTTTCTAGCTTAATTTCAAAGCCAAGATTACCAAAAGTAAAAAATTTCTTTTCTATTTCAAGATATTTTTGCTTTACCCAATGATTAGGGAATTCATGCGGATATAGATATTTTCCCTTTTCTTCTTTTCCAAAGGCTTTTATTTCTATATTCTTTAAATGAGGAGGGATCTTCATTACTGGTTCTTCTTTAACAGATTTGATAGCTTCTTCTAATCCCATATATGCAGAATTGCTTTTGGGAAGTGCTGCAAAAAGAGCTGTAACCTCTGCAAGTATTATTCTTCCCTCTGGCATACCAATTCTTTCTATTGCAAGCATAGCAGAAGTGGCAATAGGTAAAGCTTCTGGATAGGCAAGGCCTATATCTTCACTTGCAAGTATTACTAATCTTCTTGCTATAAATAAAGGGTCTTCACCACTTTCAAGCATAAGTGCAAGATAGTAAAGTGAAGCATCAATATCACTTCCTCTTATTGATTTAATAAAAGCCGAAATGGTATCATAATGTCCGTCGTAGCTTGAATATAGTGTTTCTTTTGTTTGAAGTATCAAAGAGATTTTTTCATTTGAAACTAGTAATTTTTTATCTTTTTTTTCTTCTTTAATTTCCTCTAAAAGAATTAGTTCAAGTGTATTTAAGGCTTTTCTTATATCAAATGAAGATTTTATGAGATTTTCTAATGCATTATTTTCAAAATCAATATCATAATTTGAAAAAAACCGATCCTTTTGGATAGCATTTAATATGATCTTCTTTTTTTCTTCATCAGAAAGTGGCATTAACTCAAAGACAAAAACTCTCGATCTAAGTGCTGGTTGCATTATGAAAAGTGGATTTTCAGTAGTAGCTCCAATGATATAAATTTCCCCTCTTTCTAATGGTCCAAGCAGCATATCTTGTTTTGGTTTTACTAATCTATGAATTTCATCTATAAATAAGACTTTTTGAGAGGAGATATTAAATATTTTTTTTAATGAATCAGAATCTAATGTTAAAGCGCTTTCTTTAATAAAAAAAAGGTTAAATTCTTTTGATATGACATTTGCTAAAGTTGTTTTACCACATGCTGGTGGCCCAACAAGAATCATCGAATGAAGTATTTTCTTTTCAATCATGGTTCTTATAGGTTTATTAAACCCGACAAGATGATTTTGTCCTACAAATTCATTCAGATTTTCTGGCATCACCCTTTTAGCTAAAGGTGGTTTCTCTTCATAAAATAAATCCATATTTTCTCCAGATTGATATTCGATTGATCTTATTTTAAGATTATTAATTATTATTTATTGTGCAATATAAAAATAAAAAAATCTGATTAATATCTAAATAGCTTTAAATATTATTGACCTTAAAATTTAATACTATAAATTTTTTTCGCACCAACTTTCAAATCAAATAAAACTTGAAATCTAAGTTAAGATCACAATTTGTATTTTTTATCTAATTTTTAATTTATTATGGAGGTTTTATGTATCGAGTAATTGTTTGGGGTCTTGGGCATATGGGAAGTGGGATGGCAAAATTAATATTAAAAAAGCCATCAAGTTTGAAACTTGTTGCAGGAATTGATGTAAGACAGCCTAAAGGAGAAGCCGACGTAGGAGAAGTTATTGGGATTGGTAAGATAGGTGTTCCATATTATACCGATCCTTCGAAAATTATTAAGCAAGGTGCTGCAGATATAGTTTTGCTAAATATCAACTCATTTACAAAGGCTGTATTTAACGAACTAAAAATGATTGCAGAGGCAAAAATTTCCTGCATCACAATAGCTGAAGAAATGGCTTATCCTTGGGCTCAAGAACCAGAGCTTGCAAAGCAACTTGATAAAATTGCAAAAGAAAATGATGTTACAATTTTAGGTACAGGTATCAATCCTGGTTTCGTTCTTGATACTTTGATTGTTTCATTGACTGGTGTTTGTCTTGATGTTGAAAAGATTGAAGCAAGTCGAATTAATGATTTATCTCCTTTTGGAAAAACTGTTATGGAAACTCAAGGTGTTGGAACAACAGTACAACAGTTTAATGAAGGAATTAAATCTGGTAAAATTGTAGGTCATGTTGGATTCCCTGAATCTATTTCAATGATATTTGAGGCTATGGGATGGGAACTAGGAAAAATAGATCAAATTAGAGAACCTATTATATCTACTACATATAGAGAAACTGAAGTGGTTAAGGTAGAACCTGGTATGGTTGCTGGTTGTAGGCATATTGGTATTGGTTATGATAAGGATGGAAAAGAAAGAGTTAGACTTATCCACCCACAACAGATTCATCCAGAAATTGAAGCAGTTGAAACAGGCGATTATATAAAAATTTTTGGTGATCCTTTCGTTTCAATGAGCATAAAACCAGAAATTCCTGGTGGAAAAGGTACAATTGCTATGGCTGTAAATATGATCCCGCATGTTAAAAATGGACCTGCAGGTCTTCTTGCCATGATTGACTTACCAGTTCCAAGGGCTATTAGAAATATTTAAATATGGAAAAATTAAAAAATACTAAGATATTGGCTATATTTGCCCTATGGTTGGCTCTTTTTAGTTGGGGGATACATGGAGTTGCTGGAAGATTCTTAGCCTTAAATAATGTTTCTATGCTAGGAGTCATGGAGTTAAGATTTTTGATTGGGGCAGTCTTATTTTTTTTATATCTTCTAATTACAAAGAACTTGGATTTATCTTATTTTAAATACTATAAATCTCTTTTACCACTATCATTTATTGGTCTTTTTGGCAACTCCATCTTTTACCATCTTGGTTTAAAGTATATACCAGCAACACTTGTAATGCTTTTGGAAAATCTTTCTCCATTTTTTGTGGTTTTAATGGTCATTATCATTGAAAAATCAAGGCCAAAAAGACATGAAGTAATCGCTTTATTTGTTTCATTTATAGGTTTAATCTTGATAGTTCTTGGTAAGGGAGGACTAAAGATATCAAATGCTCAATTTTATCTTGGAGTTTTCCTTGAAGTTGCAGCAGGATTAACCTTTGGTGCATATACCTACTTTTCAGCAAGATTTTACAAGAAAAATTCGATCGATTTTTCGTTTTCAATGATGATGAATATATTATTTCAAGTTTTCTTATATTCATCAATAATGGGACTTCCTTTTTTATTTACTGTAAATTATCCTGTACTAAAGCAGATAGACATAATTCTAATTTTAGAAATGGGTCTTTTTCAATCTTTCTTGGCATATCTTTTATGGAACTATGCTTTATCTAAACTTCCAACAGCATCTACATCAATCTTATTTTATATGACAGTTGTTTTCACATCAATAAATGAGATGATTTTTTTAAAATTTTACCCAAATTGGATTATTATAATAGGTTCAATAATAATTCTTATTTCGGCAATTGTTCTCTCTATAAAATCAAGGAAAATATCTTAAAAATTTATTTCTTGCTTTTATAAAGAATTATTTTTAGATTTATTTAAATTTTGTAATAATTAAAAAATATAAAGATAAAAAAGTTAAAAAAACTCTTGCCTTTTAAATACTGTTTTTAGTATATTTTATATTGAATAAATAATTTAAGTTAAAGAGGTTGAGGCTATGGCAAAAAATATTTTGTTTAGTGAAGACGCAAGAAAATTAATTATTAGTGGTGTCGAAAAACTAGCTAAAACTGTAAAGATTACTCTAGGTCCAAAAGGTAGAAATGTTTTAATCGAGAAGAAATTCGGTGCTCCAACAGTTACAAATGACGGCGTTACAATTGCTAAAGAAATTGAACTTACCGATCCTTTTGAAAATTTAGGAGCTCAGCTTGTTAAAGAAGTCGCAACAAAAACGAATGATGTTGCAGGAGATGGTACAACTACGGCTACTGTTATTGCTGAGGCTATTATTAAAGAAGGGATCAAAAACATAGTTGCTGGTAGCAATCCTATTAAAATCAAACTTGGTATAGAAAAGGCTGTTAATGAAATTGTTAAAGAAATCAAAGCAAAAGCTAAAAAGATTGAGACAAAAGAAGAAATTGCTCAGGTTGCTACAATCTCAGCAAATAATGATCCAGAAGTTGGTAAACTAATCGCTGATGCTATGGATAAAGTTGGTAAAGAAGGTGTTATCACCGTTGAAGAATCTAAAACAATTGAAACTCATCTCGAAGTAGTTGAGGGAATGCAGTTTGATAGAGGTTATATTTCTTCATATATGATAACAAACCCAGATACAATGACAGCAGTTCTTGATGATCCATTTATTTTGATCCATGATAAAAAAATCTCTTCAATGAGAGATCTAATACATATCCTCGAGCAAGTCGCTCAAACAGGTAAACCAATTGTTATAATCGCTGAAGAAGTTGAGGGTGAAGCTCTTGCAACTCTTATTGTTAACAAATTAAGAGGTACATTAAATGCTGTTGCCGTAAAAGCTCCTGGTTTTGGCGATAGAAGAAAAGCTATGCTTGAAGATATTGCTATTTTAACTGGTGGTAAAGTTATAACCGAAGATCTTGGTATGAAACTTGAAAATGCTACAATAAATGATCTTGGTAGAGCAAAAAGAGTCAAAATTGATAAAGAAAATACTACGATTGTTGAAGGATATGGTGATCCTAAGAAGATCAAAGAAAGAGTCGCAACTATCAAAAAAGAGATTGAAATCTCTACATCTGATTATGATAAAGAAAAATTACAGGAAAGACTTGCTAAACTTGCAGGTGGTGTAGCTGTTATTAATGTAGGTGCTGCAACAGAAGTTGAAATGAAGGAGAAAAAAGCTAGAGTAGAAGATGCCCTTTCTGCAACTAGAGCTGCTATTGAAGAAGGTATTGTCCCAGGTGGTGGTATGACACTTATTCATTGCAGCAAAGTTTTAGATAACTTAAAAAATTTAACAGTAGAAGAAGCAGTTGGTGTTAAGATAGTTAAATCTGCTATCGAAGAACCAATTAGAATGATCTCTGAAAATGCCGGTTATGAAGGTGCAATAATTGCAAAAAGAGCTTACGAAGAAAAATGGGGAAGAGGATTCGATGCTAATGTTGGTGAATGGGTAGATATGTTTGAAAAAGGTATCATTGATCCAGCAAAAGTTACAAGATCTGCTTTACAAAATGCTGCAAGTGCTGCTGCAATGCTCTTAACAACAGAAGCAGCAATCGTTGAAATCCCTGAAAAAGAAAAAGCTCCTGCTCCTGGTCCTGGTGGCATGGGCGGAATGGATATGTACTAATAGTTTAAAAAAAATTAAATTTTATATTAAAAAAGGCTATCTCAAATCTTGAGATAGCCTTTTTTAATATAATTTCATTTATAAAATTCTTTTATTTTTATCTTATTTTTATTTGATAAATTATTTCGTTCTATATTATTTTTATTTGTTAATATATATTATTAAAGTTATAACTTTTCTTTAAATATAAAAAATAATATTTTATGAAGTTTTAACTTAATGCATAAAAAACTTATAAAAAATAGGGATAAACAGTTGTAAAATTATATTAATAAGAATTCTATAAAAATTACTTATAAAATATAATTTCAATAATATAACAAAAATTTTATCTATCTATTGACAATTAACAAACAAATACTATTATTATTTTAAGCTAGAAATAGCTGAAAATGTATAAGGAGGATACCTTGAAAAAGACCATTATCGCTATCATACTTATTGTTATCATGGTTTTTGCTTTTAGTTGTAACAAAAAAGCTGCTAAAGCTCAATTTCATATCGGTATTGTTACAGGTACTGTTTCTCAATCTGAGGATGATTTGAGAGGAGCAGAAGCATTAATCCAGCTTTATGGTGATGCTGATAAAGGTGGTATTATCAAGCATATTACTTATCCAGACAACTTTACTTCTGAAATGGAAACCACGATTGCTCAGATTGTTGGTCTTGCCGATGATCCACTTATGAAAGCAATTATCGTTAACCAGGCTGTTCCTGGAACAACTGAAGCTTTCAGAAAGATTAAAGAAAAATATCCAGATAGAAACATTCTTCTTTTTGCTGGTGAACCACATGAAGATCCAAATGTTATCGAAAGTGCAGCAGATCTAGCAGTTAACGCTGATAATGTTGCAAGAGGATATTTGATCATTTTAGCTGCTAAAAAAATGGGTGCAGATACATTTGTTCATATTTCTTTCCCAAGACATATGAGTTATGAACTTCTTTCAAGAAGAAGAAGAATAATGGAAGTTGCATGTAAAGATCTCGGATTAAAGTTCGCTTTTGAAACAGCTCCAGATCCAACAACAGATGTTGGCGTACCTGGTGCTCAGCAATATATTCTTGAACATGTTCCACAATGGCTTAAAAAATATGGAGATAAAGCTGCTTTCTTCTGTACAAATGACGCTGAAACAGAACCTCTATTGAAGAGAGTTGCAGAACTCGGCGGGTTCTTTGTAGAAGCCGACCTTCCATCTCCATTGATGGGATATCCTGGAGCTCTTGGTATTGACCTTTCAAAAGAAGCAGGTAACTGGCCAGCTATTTTGAAAAAAGTTGAAGATGCTGTTATCGCAGCAGGTGGAGCTAAGAGAATGGGAACATGGGCTTACTCTTATGGTTATACAACAACAGCTGGATTAGGTGAATTTGCAAAAAGAATCATCGAAGGTACAGCTAAACTTGATAATTTCAAAGATCTCATGGATTCTTATATGAAATTTACTCCTGGTGCAGAATGGAACGGTTCTTACTATGTTGATATGGCTACAGGCGAAAAGAAGATGAACCATGTTCTTCTCTATCAGGATACTTATGTATTTGGACTTGGTTATCTTGGAATGACAAAAGAAGTTGTTCCTGAAAAATATTTCAATATTAAATAATTAGCAGTTTTTAATCGTGGGGGGCTTTCATAACCCCCCATTTGTTATTTTATTTTTTAAATCAAAATTATTAAAAATGAAAAATGTTCTTCTCTTCTCTAAGAGTAAAAAAAATATTGAATTTATAGAAATATAAAGTAGAAAGAAATAGAAAACAAAATAAAGGGGCTTTAAATGGGTCAAAAGCCTATTTTGGAAATGAAAGAAATTTCGAAAGAATTCTACGGAAACAGAGTGTTAAACTCAGTTTCTTTCACCTTGAATGAAGGGCAGATTTTAGGACTTGTCGGTGAAAATGGTGCTGGAAAATCCACTTTAATGAATATTCTTTTTGGTATGCCAGTCATTACACAAACAGGTGGTTATTCTGGTGATGTCATAATAGATGGGCAAAAAGTTAGTTTTAATTCTCCTTTTGATGCAATTGCTGCCGGAATTGGAATGGTACATCAAGAGTTTTCATTGCTTCCTGGTTTTACCGCAACTGAAAATATTTTACTAAATAAAGAACCATTAAAATATAATTTTTTAGTGGAGCTTTTTGGTAGTAGGATGCAAACCCTCGATTATGAAAAAATGAGACATGAAGCTATCAAAGCTATCAATAAACTTGGAGTAAATATTGATCCAGATATGCTTGTAGCAGAAATGCCTGTTGGGCATAAACAATTTACTGAAATCGCAAGAGAACTTGAAAGAGCAAATGCAAGAATTATCGTTCTTGATGAACCTACCGCTGTTCTAACAGAATCTGAAGCAGAAATCTTGCTTAAAGCTCTTAAAAAATTAGCAAAAGAAGGCGTGTCTATTATCTTTATAAGTCATAGACTACAAGAAGTTTTAGATATAGCAGATAAAATTGTTGTTCTAAGAGATGGTAAACTTGTAAGTGAAATAGAAACAAATAAAACAAATATGAAACAGGTAGTAGAGTGGATGGTCGGACACTCTGTTGATTCAAAAGCTAAAGATAGTATAAAGAAAAATATTTCAGATGAAATAATACTTTCGGTCAAAAATCTATGGGTCGATATGCCTGGTGAACTTGTTAGGGATGTCTCTTTTGATGTAAGAAAAGGTGAAATTTTAGGCTTTGGAGGCCTTGCTGGACAGGGTAAGCTCGGGATTCCTAATGGAATTATGGGGTTATTTCCAGCAGGTGGTGAAGTATTTTTCGAAGGTAAAAGATTAGATATCAGCGATACTCATAAATCTATAAAAAAAGGTTTAGCATTTGTTTCTGAAGATCGAAGAGGTGTCGGACTTCTTTTAGAAGAACCTATAGATTGGAATATATCATTTACAGCGATGCAGGTACAGGAAAAATTTCTGAAAAAGCTATTTAAAGGACTTATAAAGTGGAGAAATGATAAGGAAATAGAAGATATCGCAAAATTTTATATTAAGAAGTTTGAAATAAAATGTACAAGTACAAAGCAGATTGCGCAGCAATTATCTGGTGGAAATCAGCAAAAAATATGTTTGGCTAAAGCTTTTGTCTTAGATCCCAAGATCCTATTTGTATCTGAACCAACTAGGGGTATAGATGTTGGTGCTAAAAAGCTTGTTCTTGAAGCTTTAAAAGAGTATAACAAAGAACATGGGACAACAATTGTAATCATATCTTCTGAATTGGAAGAATTAAGATCTATCTGTGATAGGATAGCAATAGTTGATGAAGGAAAGATTTCAGGAATTTTACCTCCAACAGCAGAACTCGAAGAATTTGGAATGCTAATGGTAGGAAGTTCAAAGCAAAATTAACAGGATTTGTATATGAAAGAAAATTTAAATAACATTAATGAAAAGAGAAATTTTGGTCAAGCATTGAAAAATTTCATAGATGTTGCGGGTTGGCCTAGAATAATAATTGGCATTTTTTTAATATTGCTTTTTGCTATGACTCCAATCGCGAAGCTTAGGCTAAGTACAAGTCTTTCTGATACTCTTGTAAGGGTAGGTATGAATGCCATAATGGTTCTTGCTCTTGTTCCTATGGTTCAATCCGGATGTGGGTTGAATTTCGGCCTTCCTCTTGGGTTTATTGCAGGTATTTTAGGTGCTATTTTAAGTATTGAATTCAATCTAACTGGTTTAAAAGGTCTATTTAGCGCTATCGGAATTTCAATCCCCTTTGCAGTAATTTTTGGCTANGCCTATGGGCAGCTGTTGAATAGAGTAAAGGGTGATGAAATGATGATTGCCACTTATGTTGGCTTTTCTTCGGTTTCTTTATTCTGTATTTTCTGGCTTTTATTACCATTTAAAAGTCCAGTAATGGTATGGGGTTACGCAGGAAAGGGTTTAAGAACAACTATATCAACTCAAAAATTCTGGCAAAATAGTCTTTCAGACATACTTTCATTGAGGATTGGTGAAACTTTCTATTTTCCAACGGGGATGTTTTTATTTTTTGCTCTTTTATGTTTTTTAATCTGGGCTTTTTTTCATACTAAAGTTGGAACTGCCATGACTGCAGTTGGATCAAATCCAGACTATGCAAGAGCATCAGGTGTTAGTGTTGATAAAATGAGGACACTTTCAGTTGTTATTTCTACGGTTTTAGGTGCAATTGGTATTATAATTTATCAACAAAGCTATGGTTTTATCCAAATATATAATGGACCTCTATATATGGGATTCCCAGCAGTTGCAGCTATACTACTGGGCGGAGCATCTGTTCATAAAGCTAACATCGGTAATGTAATAATAGGGACATTTTTATTTCAAGGAATATTAACAATGGCTCCTTCTGTTATAAATAGTTTACTTCAGACAGATATGTCTGAGATATTTAGAATAATAATTTCTATGGGTATGATCCTCTACGCTTTAACAAGAAAAACAAAGGGAAACAGATGAGAAAGATAGATAATAAAAACGAATTACTGAAGAATATTTTCAAGAATATTATGATTTTTATATCTAAATATCCTGTTCCAATAATGTTTATAATCTTTTTGATCTTTACAGTTCCAATGTCACATTTTACGGTAAAATACCTTATAAATGAGCTTTTAACAAGGTTGGCAAGGAATTCTTTTCTAGTTTTATCCTTACTTCTTCCTATAATGGCTGGTATGGGTATAAATTTTGCCATGGTCCTCGGAGCAATGGCTGGACAAATATCTTTGATTTTAATTACAGACTGGAGTATCGTTGGAATTCCTGGATTTTTTCTTGCAATTTTGGTTTCTCTTCCAATCGCAATTTTACTTGGGTTTTTATGTGGCTATATTTTAAATAGAGCAAAAGGGAGAGAGATGGTAACCTCAATGATTTTAGGATTCTTCATGAATGGATTTTATCAGTTTATTGTCTTATACATGATGGGTCCAGTGATCCCAATTAAAAATAAACTTCTTTTACTATCTAGAGGTTTTGGAATTAGAAATGCAATAAATTTACAAGCTATTAGACAATGCATAGACGATTTTATACCAATAACAATTCTTAAAACACAATATGATCCTGGTATCAAAATCCCAATTGCAACTTTTATATTGATAGCACTTTTTTGTTTTTTTATCATTTGGTTTAAGAAAACAAAGATTGGTCAAGATATGCGAGCAGTAGGACAGGATAGACTAATAGCCGAATCATCAGGTATAGCTTCTGATAGAACAAGGTTGCTTTCAATTGTGATATCCACTGTTCTTGCCGCAATAGGTCAAATTATCTTCTTGCAAAATGTCGGCACTCTCTCAACTTACAATAGTCATGATCAGACTGGTCAATTTGCAGCAGCCTCACTTTTAGTAGGCGGAGCAACTGTATCTAGTGCAAATATTGGTAATGTATTTTTAGGAGTCACCTTATTCCATCTTATGTTTATAGTTTCACCTATGGCTGGTAAAAACATTCTTGGAAACGCACAGGTTGGAGAATATTTTAGAGTATTTGTATCTTATGGTATCATAGCTATAGCACTTGTATTATATTCATGGAAAAGGCACAAAGAAAAAGAAAGAGAAAGAATGGCATTAAGACAAAATACTACTACTCCTAAAACAAAAACAGAATAATGATTAAGATTTTCTAAGTAAAGATAATTTTAGTAATGATGATTAGAGAAAAATATTAAGTTTATAGATAAAAACCTTATAATTAGTATTTAAAAAATTGGTATAAGGGGATAGTATGAATTCAAATATTAAGGGGATCATAGTAAAAATTTCCGCTATAATATTATACATATTATTGATAGTTTTTTTATACAATGTTGGTAAAGGCCATACGGTTTATATTTTTAATCAAAAATTTATTACATCAAATGGTACAGAAATTGAAGCTTTATATACATGTAAAATAATAAATCCGGTTAGTAAAAGTGCTTTTGTTGATTTTGCAAATTTGGTTTCTTCAAAAATTTTTGGTAAAAAATTATATCAAGATCAAGTTTTTAATTTCCATAAAGGGGTTCCTGGCCAAATTGTAATTCCATGGCATAAAAAGAAGGTTGTTTTTGAATTTTACGATGGTAAAAACCTTGTAAAAAGGATGGAAAAAGAGGTCGTATTAGATCCTAAAATCACTCAATATATTTGGCAATTGGCAGCACTATATGTAGAAAATAATGAATGGTCTGGTGAATATATCATACAGGAAACTACTGATTCAGAAATTATAAAAGATACAGAAGTAACTACAGAATAAAAAAATACTTTTTATCTTTACTTTTTTATTTTTATTTATTATATTTTTTTAGTATTAACTCTCTTAGTATAAGAATAATCAGTATTACTTTTATTCTATTTTTATTTCTAAATTTAATATTGATATGTTATATTTTGAGGTTAATAAATAAATATTAAGGAATGTAGAATGTTAGTTTCAAAAAACAAAGTTGTTAGCTTTTTTTATACTGTAAAGGATGATAATGGTGTTATTCTTGATCAAACAGAATCAGGTAAACCTTTTAGTTATTTACATGGTGCACACCAGATTATTCCTGGTCTTGAAAATGAATTAGAAGGCAAAAATATTAATGATCGTTTTTCCATTCATGTTGATGCTGAAAATGCCTATGGTTTACATGATGATAATCTCATTATGACTGTTGATAGAACTTATTTTGGAAGTGAACCACTAGAAAAAGGTCTTCAGCTTCAGATTCAATCACAGGATGGCTTTCATATTGTTACAGTTGTCGATTTCACAGAAAAAGATGTGACAATCGATGCAAACCATCCATTGGCTGGGGTAAACTTAAATTTTGATATCGAGATAAGTGATGTTAGAGAAGCTACCAAAGAAGAACTAGAACATGGTCATGCTCATGATCATGGTATAGAAGATGATTACGAAGAAAATGTTGAAGATGATGATAACGATATTGAGTTTAATGAAGATGAAAATGAAGAGGATAATTAATAATAGATAATTTAATTGATTATCTATGCTTCAAAATATATATAAACTGATTAGTGATATTTTTCATTTAAATAACTACTATCTTAAATATATTATCCCGATATTGACTATTCTATTATCATTACCTGTTTATGTACTTTTAAAATTCCTAATTATCTCGATTATAAAAGCCTATCTTTCCAAAAAAAGTAAGATTGAGAAAGATTCATTTAAAAAATTATTTGCTCCATTTCAAAGAAAATTTCTATTCATATTTTTTATACTTCTAGTCTATTTTATAGCGAATCCATTATTAAAAGATTCAAGTTTTAAAAAATATTTTGGTCATTTCATTTCAATAATGCTAACTTTTGGCTTGGCTCAAATATTTATTACTCTCATAGATTTAATATTAAAAACAAGGTTATTTGAATCTTTAGATAAAACTGAGACTAGAAAAACAATAAAAACAATAAATCTAATATCTAAAATACTGATCTGGTTTATAGCAATATTAGTATGTTTGAATATATTGGGAATAAAAGTTACAAATCTTCTCGCTGGTTTGGGTATAGGTGGTGTTATAATTGCCTTAGCTACTCAAAATATTTTTAACGATTTGTTTAGTTATATATCAATCTTGGCAGATAAACCTTTTGAGGTAGGAGATTTTGTCTCATACGAGAATCTTTCTGGAACAGTTGAATTTGTTGGGATTAAATCTACCAGAATAAGGACTTTGGATGGAGAACTCTTAATAGTACCAAACAACATTTTAGTTGGTAGTAAACTTAGGAATTTCAAGAATATAGAAAAAAGAAGAGTTTTTATTCAATTTAAATTACCTTTGAATACTACTCCAAAAAAAATAGAGAAGATTAGGCAATCTATAATTGAAATTATATTAAAACATAAAGAAGCAGAGATTGAAAGATGTTACATTACCTCAATTTCAGATATGACAATTCAGTTGGATGTTTATTATTACTTAATTACAAAGGATTTTATGGAATTTTTAAGGTTTAAACATGAAATAAATATAGATATCTTAAATTTTATACAGAAGGAAAAAATTAGATTAATTTCGAATATACAAGTTTTAGATTTTTATGATGAAAAAAAGAAAAAGGATCTAGATGAAAAAAATTAAATTAAAAGGTCTACTTCTAATTTTACTTCTTCTTACTGTACTTTTTTTATCTTTTCAATCCTTAACGCAAACTTATATCTTTAATTCAAGTCAAGCCTATTCTCATGTTATTGATCTTTCTTCTCCAGAATATGAAGGAAGAAAACCATCAACAGAAGGAAATTTAAAAGCTTTGGCTTATGCTGAAAAATTATTGAATGACTCTGGTTTTGAAACCATTAGACAAAGTTTTTCAGCACTCGTTCCTTTTATAGAAGATAAACCAGTTTTTGAACTTCTAGATGAAAACGGACAAATAATAAAATGTTATATTCATAGAAAAGATTATAAGGAAGTGTTATCTGGTTATGCAGCAGGTGGTTCTGTTAATTCAAAATTTATTATAGATGGTAAAAGCGTTTATGACTTAAAAAGTAAAATATTTAATGATTCAATTGTCATTGTTAATAACGATTATAATGGAAAAGCAGATCAAGATCTTGCTTACATAAAAGCTAAAGTTAAAGCAATTTTAATACCTTATTCAACAGAATCTATTTTAAAAGCCTCAGGTTATCCAGGTTATGATAAAAGTTCTTTTTTAAGCAAAAAAGATAAGATAATAAAAATATATATAACTTACGATGTATTCACGCAATTAAAATCTAAATGTAAACAAATAGAAGAAAATTTATTTGTTTCGGAAAATTCTAAGATTAATCTTTCACTTTCCCTTAGTTTCAAGAATGTAAAGACGGAAAATATTATAGCTAGGTTAAAAAATGAAAAAATAAATACTTCTACTAATGATTTTGCTTATTTGGGATTTTCAGCTCATATAGATCATCTAGGAAAAGATCCAGATGGTTCATATTTCCCAGGGGCTCTAGATAATGCATCTGGAGTCGCTTTTGTCCTTGAAATGGCAAAGGTGCTAGCAAATTATAAAGATATATTGACTGTAAATCCTTTAATAATACTTTTTAATGCTGAAGAAAATGGTTTATGTGGTTCAGAGTATTTTGTTCATTCTAATTTTATGAATTTATTAAAATTAAAATTGATAAATTTTGATATGGTAGCCTCGGAGGAACCAGTAAGTTATAATCTTTTGTTTTATCAAGGAAATAAATCTAATCATCCAGCAAAGGAATTTGCTTTAAAAATTAGAAGTTTTGGAGCCAACAACGATTTTAAATTTATCCTTGATAATTTAAGTTCAAATACAGATCATTATCCTTTTAATGAAGCAGGTTATACCGCTGCTAGTTTAAATCAATTCCCAGAAAGTTTCTACCATACATATAATGATACAGTAGATAAAGTTAGTGCATCAGGATTGGATCAATTGGGAAAATTTATGGAGAAATTTATCTTAGAAAATTATACAGTTAAAAAACAATCTTTATATAATATTTACTTTGTAATTTTCATTTTAACTATAAGTATAGGGTTGCATAGTAAAATAAAATAAGGGGTTTGTGATGAAAAAAATAAAAATTAGAGTTTTCTACCTTATTTTTATTTCTATAGCTATAATATTTTTTTTATCTTTTCAGATTATTAACCAGACTTCTGTTTTTAATGGTGAAAGAGCATTCTCTTATGTTAGAGAATTTACTTCTCCAGAATACGAAGGAAGAAAAGCTTCAACAGAAGGAAATTTAAAATCATTGGAGTTTTGCAATAAAATATTAGAATCGTCAGGTTATGAAATAATAAGACAACCTTTTACTGCATTAGTTCCATTTATAGAATCTGAACCTATATTTGAAATATTAAATAAAGATGGATATGTTGAAAGATCTTTTAAACATAGAAAGGATTTTAAAGAATCATTAGATGGTTATTCATCAGATGGTGAAATAATATCGAAAGTAATAATTGATGAACAAAGTATCTATAATAAAAAAAGTAAATTATTCCATAATTCTATTGTTGTTGTTAATAATGAATATAGTGGAACTGAAGCTCAAGATCTTATTTATATTAATGCTAAAGTCAAAGCAATATTAATTCCAACTTTTAGTGAAAATATAAAGTGGGCAAGTACATATACAAAATATAATAAAACAGAAACATCAAATAAGAAAAGAAAGATAATAAAATTATATATTTCTCGAGAACTTTTATATTTACTTAGGTCGCATTCCGAATTGATTCAAGAAGATATTTATGTTTCGAAAAATATGAAAATTCATATAAAAATGCCACTTAAATTTAAAAAGGTTCAAACTGAAAATTTGATTGCAATTTTAAAAAATCCTAATTTGGAAAGTAAAAATTTTAATTATTTAGGATTTTCAGCTCATATAGATCATCTAGGAAAAGATCCAGATGGCTCATATTTCCCAGGAGCTTTGGATAATGCATCTGGAGTCGCATTTGTCCTTGAAATGGCAAAGGTACTCGCAAATTATAAAGATATACTAACTGTAAATCCTTTAATTGTCATTTTTAATGCTGAAGAAAATGGTTTATATGGCTCTTACAATTTTGTTCATAATCCAATTATTGATCTTTCTAAGTTACAAATAATTAATTTTGATATGGTCGCTTATGCAAAACCAAGAAGTTATAATATTTTACTTTATCAGGGAATTAATTTAAATCATCCAGCAAAAAAATTAGCTGAAAATATAAAAAATTTTGGTTCAAAGAATAATCTTTATTTTTCAATAGGAAATATAATTGGCGAATCAGACCATATCCCTTTTAATAAGAAAGGATATGCAGCAGTAACATTAAACCAGTTCCCAGTTCTTTTCTACCATACATACAATGATACAGCAGATAAAGTTAGTGCCACTGGAATGGATCAATTGGGAAAATTTATGGAGAAATTTATCTTAGAAAATTATACAGTTAAAAAACAATCTTTATATAATATTTTTATTGTTCTAATTCTTTTTTCTCTTCTTTTTAAGTTAAAAAGTAGAAACAGTAATCAAAATTAATGGAAAAATTTTTTGAATATTATTATAATTATATAAACAAACAGTTTCCTTCTTCTATAAGTCAAAAGATTGTCAATGGTTTTAATAAAAAAAGATTTACTACATTTAGAGTCAATACATTAAAAACAGAAATTGATAATGCAATTCAAAGATTAAAAGAAGAAAAAATCGAATTTAAAAAATCTTCCTTTTTCAATAATGCTTATTATTTTATTGATTTAAATGAAAGTAAGGCATTAAAACTTTCTTTAATAAGAGAAGGTCTTATTTATCTTCAAAGTTTTTCAAGTATGCTACCTGCATATCTGATTGACCCTAAAGAAAATGAGGTTATCTTAGATATTACAGCTGCTCCAGGAAGTAAAACTACTTTACTTTCTGCTCTTTCTAATAATAAAGCTATTATTTATGCTAATGAAAAGGATAAAATAAGATTTGAACGATTACAACACAATATTGATTTACTTGGTTGTAAAGTAAATCTTTTGAATGAAAAAGCAGAAAATCTTGATAAAAAATTTCATAACAAATTCGATAAAGTCCTTGTAGATGCTCCTTGTAGCGGAGAAGGTAGATTTTTGAAAAATGATAAGAAAGAATATGTCAAATGGTCTGACAAAGAAGTGGAAAAGTATTCAAATTTGCAGAAAAAAATATTAAATAGTGCATTAAAGACATTGAAAGATGGAGGATTTTGTGTATATTCAACCTGCACTTTAAATAAAATAGAGAATGAAAAAGTTTTAGAAGATATTTCAAAACATTATGAGTTAGATACTTTTAAAAATTCTGAAATATTTAAGAATATCCCTGATGTTTATGTTGAATATATATACTTGAAAAAGGTTAAATTACCTATTTATAGGATTCTTCCAACCCAATTTTTTGAAGGTTTTACAATAACTTTTTTTAATAAAATAAAGAGACTGGATTAAAAATAGAATTGAAAAGAAATTAGATAAGGAGCTTTTTTATGATTAAAATTGAAAATGTTTCTAAATCTTATGTTAAAGAAAGAAAAGCAGTAGATAATTTATCTATCGAGATTAATAATAGAGAAATATTTGGATTTTTAGGTCCAAATGGAGCTGGTAAAACAACGACAATTAAGATGATAACAGGGATTTTAAATCCAGATGAAGGAGATATTTTTATCGATGGTAGTTCTATAAAAAAGCAGCCTATTCAGGCGAAAGATAAATTTGGATATGTACCAGATAATTCAGATATAATTTGGAGACTAAAAGGAATAGAATATCTTAATTTCCTTGCAGACATATATAAAGTAGATAAAAAAACTAGAAAGGAAAGGATAGAAAGACTCTGCGAAACTTTCGAGTTAAAAGATGCTATTCATAACTATATTAATACTTATTCGAGAGGTATGAAACAAAAACTTTTATTGATAGGATCTTTAATCCATGACCCTCAGAATTGGATCTTAGATGAACCAATTGTAGGACTTGATCCTCTTATGGCTCATACGCTTAAAACAATGATGAAAGAAAAAGCTGATGAAGGTAAAAGCATATTTTTTTCTACTCATATTCTTGAAATAGCCGAGCAACTTTGTGATAGAGTTGGCATCATAAATAAGGGGAAATTAATATTTGTTGGTACCATTTCTGAACTTCAAACAATTAAAAATCAAAAAGGAACACTTGAAGAACTTTTTCTGGAGTTGGTAGATGAATAAAATATCATTAAAACTTCTATATATTTATTTTAAGCAGATATTTACAGGTAGATTTGAAAGCCTTAAAAAAGCAAATGAAAAAGAAAATAAAATAAAGAGTGGACTAAGACAGATAGGTTTTATTATTCTTATTATTTATGGATTTGGAAGTCTTTTAGGGTTATGGGGGATGATTTCTTTCGAACTATTTAGTCAGCTTCATGGTTTGGGGGATCAAAAAATTCAGATATACGATAAGATTTTGGATAGATTTGATTTAGCATCCATTAGTATGACATTTTTAATTGTTGTTATTGGCTTTTTAAATATAATAATTACTTTCTTTTCAATAAATTTTTTCTTAAATTTAACATCCAGTGAAGAATATCTTTTGACATTACCTATAGATGATAAAACCTTGTTTTCATCGAAAATAATAAATATTTCATTAACAAATGGATTTTTCTTTATAATAATGGCTTTTGTACAATTTGCAATTTATGGAATAATAGAAAAACTTACCTTTGATTATTACATAATATTTTTTATTCAAGCTATTATCGTAAATCTATTTGCTTCATTCATAGGTATTGCTGTATCTTTATTTTTAGTAAATATATTTAAGTTTTTGAAGAATAAGGATTTGATGACTTATCTTTCTATCTTTATTTTTCTTCCAATCTTGATTGGTTATAATATAGCCTTCCAAAAACTTGCCCAAAACCCTTCTGGAATAATGAATGTCTTGGTGAATCTTTTAAATAAAAATACTAAATTATTAAGCACAATAGAATTAATTTTAAGTCCACTATTCTTGTTTTTTAACTATATTGTAAATAATGTTGTAAAAGAAAGAACAATTTTAAGATTTTTACATTATTTAATTCAAGTAGGCGTTTTATTTTTACTATATCAGCTAATAATTATTATTTTTGGTCCAATATATAAAAAACTTCTTCTTATTACTAATATTAAAAAAGAAAAAATAAATAATAAAAAATCTAAAAATTCATCTTTGTATAATGAAAAAAAGCCATTTATTTCGCTTTTAAAAAAAGAAATACTTTCAATTTATAGAGAACCAAACTATTTTTTAAATGGTCCTTTTGTAATTATATTAATGCCAATAATCCTTGTCATAACTTACTATTTTAGCATGAAAAATACAGCAGATATGAAAAATCTGGCTTTATTGTTATTAAATAATAAAGACAACTTAAATTTTATTGTAAGTATATCTATTGTAATTTCTTTTTTATTGGGAGATTTCAGCAGTATAACAAGTACAGCAATTTCAAGAGAAGGAAAAAGCTTTAGTATATTAAAAACACTTCCAATAAAACCAAAGGATTATATCTTTAGTAAACTTACTCATGGTCTAATTATTACATTTATTGGAATTTTACTTTCGACCACTTTTATCTATTTTTTATTGAAAATTGATATTCTTGTAATTTTACTAATCTGTATTATATCCCTTATTTCATCAATATTATTTCATATAATATCTTTGAATTTTGATATTACAAAACCAAAACTTTCTTGGGATAATCCTATAGTAGCAATGAAACAAAACTTTAATGCAGTATATGCAATATTTGTTGGTATGGGCTATGCAGTTTTCCTTTTTTTTCAAACAAAGTATCTTTTAAAAGCAAGTTCAACTTTTTTAGTAAGATTGATACCTTCAATTAATGACAAATCAAACATTGTTTTGCTAACTGGTCTTATTTTAATTTTATTAATTACATCTTTGGAAAATTTGATAGTATATCTAATTAGTATTTCATCACTTGAAAAAAAGCTGCAAGAGATAGAACTATAAATTATCTTGACTGAATTTAATATGATGTTAAGTTAATAATACATATATGGAAGGGTGACCGAGAGGCTGAAGGTGCACGCTTGGAAAGCGTGTGTACGGGTAAAACTGTACCAGGGGTTCAAATCCCCTCCCTTCCGTTACTGCAACCTGCCAACCTTGCGTATTTGACCTATTGAACCCTGCCAGGTCCTAGCGGAAGCAACAGTAAGTAGGAAGAATACGGTAAGGAAATGGTAGGTTGCAGTTATTTTTTTATCTATTAAATTTTTAATATTGTTTTATTATAAATCAGTAATAGTAAATCAAAAATTTAAAATAATGGTTATATTAAATGAAAGAGGATTTTGAAAATAGAACTTTTACAACCAAAGATATAATTACTTTAAAATTCAGACCTCAAAAATTTTCCGAGTTCATTGGACAACCTCAAGTTACAATCCCTTTAATAAATTCTATTGCAAATGGTAAGATTCATCATGCATATCTTTTTTATGGACCACGTGGAGTTGGTAAGACTTCTGCTGCAAGAATACTTGCTAAAATGATGAATTGTCTTGATTTTAAAAACAATGAACCTTGCTTAAAATGTGAAAATTGTATCGAAATTTCAAATGGATTTTCACCGGATGTTATAGAGATAGATGGAGCTTCAAATAGAGGAATAGACGAGATAAGAAACTTACAGAGTAACCTTGTCTATGCCCCAACAAAATCAAGATATAAGATATATATTATTGACGAAGTTCATATGCTTACAAAAGAAGCATTTAATGCTCTATTAAAAACTCTGGAAGAGCCACCAGAACATGTTGTTTTCATTTTTGCTACTACGGAAATACATAAAGTTCTTCCAACAATAAGGTCAAGATGTCAACAATATCAGTTCACTCTTTTTAAAATAACAGAAATTTCTAATCAGATAGTTAAAATACTAAAAGAGTATAATGTAAAATATGATAATGAAGCAGCTGCTATAATAGCAAAATATGGAAATGGTTCAATGAGAGATGCCTTATCTATTCTATCACAAATATTATCTTACGATGATAAAGAGATAAAGATAGAGACAGTATATAATTTATTAGGAATACATTCATTTGATTTTATTAGGATAATCTTCGAAAAAATAGCTTCAAAAGATCTTTCATCAATCTATTCCATCTGCTCTGAGATATATTATCAGGGAGTAAGTTTAGATAACATAACCACTCAAATTCTCGAATTTATAAGGCTTATAACTCTTTTAAAAAATGGTATTGAAGATATAAACATATTAAATCAAGCTTTTACAGATTTTGATAAACTTACGCCATTATCTGAAGCATTTACAACAAAGAAGTTAGTTCTAATGGCAAAGAAAGTAATAGAGTTTCAAAAATCAATATCTCTATGGTCAAATCCATTTTATGCTTTTGAAAATCTCTTAGTTAGTTTTATTTTTGATGATTTTTATTCGACTTCTAGTGAAATTTTAGCAAAAGTTCAAGAAGGCATTCATTATTTAGAAAAAACATACAATATTATTGAGACAAAACCAGAAGAAATAGTATTAAAAAAAACACTGCTATATGGTTCTCCAAATTCATCAAAGACAGAAAACTTACAACAACAAAATGCTATTATTGGTAAAGGCGAAGTAAATTTACCAAATTTTGAAAAAACAAAGATAGAGGATGAAAAGATAAATGAAGAAATAAAACAAAAAGATTTACTATTTGAAAAAAAAAGTATACAAGAAAATTTAATAGAGGAAGATCTTAATGTTAATAAGAATAATAGTTTAACTGAATTAGATAAAAATAAAATTGATTATGAAAAAGATAAAAACATAATATCTGAAGACTTAAAAAGGATTCTTGATTTTTCCAGATTGGATAATACAAAAAATTCAAAGAAAGAAATAACTCAAATTGATTCTTCATTAGAAAATAAAGAAGAAAGTAAAATAGGAATTGTCAAAAAGAGCTTATTGGAAATAAAAAATGAAAACGAGATTAAAATAGAAAATGAAAAAGATGAAAAAAATAATATTAAAACAAATTTTAAAGAATTGAAAAGCAAAGAATTAAATATGGATAAATTCGCAAACAATCTTAAAAAATCTATAGAGAAAGAGATTGAAAAAGAGGATATTCCAGAACCATTTAAGAAGCTAATGAAATATATGAATGGAAATTATAAGGAGTAAAAGATGTTTGATTTTAAAAAAATTCTAGACCAAGCAAAACAGATAGGAGAGAAAAGCCAAAAAGTTAAAGAAGAACTGGAAAAGATAGAAATAGAAGGTAGAGCTGGTGGGGATTTTGTAATAATAAAAGGAACTGCAAGTGGCAAGATAAATCTTGTAAATATTTCCGATGAGCTTTTTACATTAAATGACAAGACAATGCTTGAACAGATGATAAAAGGGGCAATGATAGATTTTTTAAATCAGCAAAAAGAGAAGGTCTCAGAAATATCTAAAAAACAGCTTGAAAACCTAGAACTTCCACCTATTTTCGACTCATTTCTTGATTCTATGAAGGATATAAATTAGTCAGGTCGAAAAATGGCATTGAATATTTTAAATAAACTTGAAAAAGATTTACTAAAATTCCCAGGTATTGGTCAAAGACTAGCCAGGAAACTTGCTATATATTTATTGACAAGAGATAAAGAAGAAAATATTAAGTTTATTGAGGATTTAAAAGAGATAGATATTAAAGTTTTTAGATGTGAAGAATGTTTTGCACTTGTTGAATCAGGTAAATTATGTGATTTTTGTAGAAATCCTAACAGAGAAAAAAGAATTCTTGTTGTTCATAATGTAGAAGATTATCTATTACTAAGTGAAAATAAGATATTTGATGGCTATTATCATATATTAAATGGTTTAATATCTCCCCTAAGAGGCATTACTCCAGATATGCTTTCTATAGAAAAGTTGATTGATAGAATAGAGAAAAGAAAAATCATCGAGATAATATTTGCACTTCCTGGGACAAATGATGGTTTAATTACGACTCTATATATTAAAAACCAACTAAAGGAAAGGTTTACAGAACTTATTTTCTCTAAGATTGCAGAAGGTATACCTTATGGAAGTGGTTTAAGTGAAATTTCAATGCAAACAATATTGACTTCACTTAAAAATAGAGAGAATATTCAATAGATTCGTACTAATTTGGGGGTTTTGATGATAAGTAAATTTGAATCGATTTTTAATAGAAAACCAGAATTATTTCTATTTAATACGATGAGCCAAAAGAAAGAAAGATTTAATCCAATTGAAGATAATAAAGCAAGGATGTATTGTTGCGGACTTACAGTATATAATTACGCTCATATTGGGAATCTAAGAAAATATATTTTTGATGATACCCTACGAAGAACACTTGAGTTTTTCGAATATAATGTCACTCACCAAATGAATGTTACGGATATAGGACATCTTGAGTCAGATGCAGATGAAGGAGAAGATAAGCTTGAAAAAGAAGCAAAAAAAAGAGGTGAAGATGTTTTAGCTTTAGCTAGGTTTTATGAAAAAGCCTTTTTTGATGATTTACAGAAGCTTAATATTTTAATGCCACATCTTATTACAAGAGCAACAGAACATATAGATTGTATGATTGATTTAATAAAAAGAATAGAAAAAAATGGATACTCTTATTTCTCTGATGGGAATTTATATTTTGATGTGACAAAAATGAAAGACTATGGAAAGCTTGCAAGATTGGATTTAAGTTCATTAAAAGCCGGTGCAAGAATAGAAGTAGATGAAAGAAAAAGGAGTCCTTATGATTTTGTCTTATGGTTCACAAACTCTAAATTTAAGAATCATATATTAAATTGGGAATCTCCGTGGGGAGAGGGTTTCCCTGGTTGGCATATAGAGTGTGCAGCGATGTCGATAAAGTATCTTGGAGAGCAATTTGAGATACATACTGGAGGAATTGACCATATTCCTGTTCATCATACAAATGAAATTGCTGAAGCGGAAGCTGCTACAGGTAAAGATTGGGTAAAATACTGGATGCACAGCGAATTTTTAGTTTTGGATAAAGAGGAGAAGATGTCAAAATCCTTGGGCAATTTCATAACATTAAATGATATAATAACAAAAAGGATAAATCCTTTAGCCTATAGATTCATGTGCTTAAATGCTCATTATAGAAAGAAGATGATTTTTTCATATAAAGCTTTAGAATCTGCTCAAAATGGTTACTGGGGCTTAAAAGAAAAGGTAATAAACGAAAAAGAAAAATGTGAAGCTAAAGAAATAGAGCAAAAAATCTTAGAAAACAACTATGATATTAACGATTTTGAAATAGCAAGGTTTTGCAAAAGTCATATTGAACAATTTGTAACTGCTATTTCAGATGACTTAAATACTCCAGTCGCCATGTCAGTTATTTTTAATTTATTAAAAGATAATTCTATTCCTTCTAGAACAAAATATGCAACTTTATTGATATTTGATAGAGTTTTAGGTCTAGGATTTGCTTCTTTTACTAGAGGGCAGATAACAGAAGAACAAAAAAAATTAATAGAAGAAAGAGAAGTTGCAAGAAAAGAAAAAAATTTCCAAAAGGCAGATCAGATAAGAGAAACTCTATTATCACAGGGAATTGTTTTACAGGATACCCTTGATGGAACTCATTATTTTTTAGAATAATGTATTTTTAATGTTTCTGCTTCTTTTAACTCAATCTTAGCACCTAGGTTTTTATAAATATCTATGGCTTCTTCAAAATAATGAGTGACATCCTCTCCCTTTTTCCCAAGTATTAAGCCTTTTAATGTAAGAGCATCGGCATATTCCTTCATCTCTTCCCTTTCAAATGCATTCATTAAGACTTCATCAATAAGACCTTCTGCACTATCGAACCTTGAAGTTTCAATATAAAGTTTCGCAAAAAATATTTTTAGGTAATTTGAATATCTTTCATAAGATCCTGCTTCAAAAAAAAGCTTTTCTCCTTCTGTAAAATATTCTTCTGCTTTTGCAAAATCTTTCAAAAAAAAATAGCTTTCACCAATATTCCAAGTCGCAGCAGCTTCAGCATCTTTATCACCAAGATATTTTGCTGTATTTATTATTTTTTCATAAATAGAATTTGCTTGATCATACTTTTTAAAAAGCTTATAAATTTCACCAATGTTATTATAAACACTTAATATATTGGATTGGAAACCATATTTTTTAAAATATTCAGAAGATTTTATAAGCGCTGCCAAAGCTTCAGAAAACATCTCTTTTGCATATAATGTAAGTCCTTTCATGCTATAAAATCTACCAGCAATATATGTGGCATATGGAGTTTCGTTCAGAAGACATTTTTTTAATTCATTATTTTCCAATTCATTTAATTCATTTATTAAATCTGAATATTTTGCAGTTCTATAAAGCAAATCAAAAGAAACAATCTTATAATCTAAATATCTGTATAAAGAATCTAGTTTAATTAGCTGCTGCCAATTTTGTAAGATCTTTTCTGAATTCTCTTTATCACCCATTTCAAAATAGAAATCCATCAAAATTTGATATTTTCTAATAAGAAATTCTGTGTAAAGCTTAATATTATCAGCGGCTTTTTCTAATTCGGCTTTATTCTTTAATCTTTCATAAATAACCATCTTAAGAAAAATTGCATCTTCATAGAATCTTAATGTCTTATTTATCTTTTCTTCAACAAATGTAAGAAGACTCAAAGCTTTATCATAATATGTTTTATCTATTAGATATCTCGAAATAGAAATGAAAATAATTAAAATATCATCTTTATTAATTTTTTGTTTTTCATCATTATATACAGATTTAGTAAAATCTATGATTTTTTCTATCTTTTCTAAAAATTGTTCATCCATTTTTAATCCTACAAATCTAATATTTAAACTATCGATATTATAAAGAAAAAATATTGCAAATTATAAATTTAAAATTGCCAATATTAATGAAGATCGTATATTTTGCACATTTTTTCATTTACCTTATAAATTTCTTTATAACAAAAAAACCATGATAAAAATATAAAATTAAAAATCTATTATTTATTATCGTAATTTTTTTCATTTAATATTATATTTTAGTTTGAGCTCAAGTTTATATAATGGAAAATATTTTTTTATAATCTTAGAATATTTGATAATCATATGATATAAGAAATTATTAGGATATTATTTGTTGACAAAAGTAAAAAATATATCAATTTATGCAAAAGATCTAAGGTGAGGTGATATTTTTGGCTAGAGTATATGCAAACTCTGATGAAAGCGTGGAACTTCTATTAAAAAAATTCAAAAGAGAATGCGAAAGAGAATCGATTTTACGCGAATGGAAGAGAAAAGAGTTTTATGTTAAACCAGCAGAAACAAGAAAAGTCCAGAAAAAGGCTCTTGAAAGGAAAAGATTAAAGAAGCTACGCAAAATGGAAATGTCTGGTAAAAGGAAAAAATAGTTTTAGGGGAGGGTCTATCCTTCCCTTTTTTTATCTATATTTTATTATAAAAATAAAGAGAATAAAATGCCACTATATGTTTTAGCAACACCGATCGGTAATTTAGCTGATATAACTTTAAGAGCCTTAGATACTCTTAAAAATTCAGAAATTATTCTTTGTGAGGATACGAGACAGACAATAAAGCTTCTTAATCACTATCAGATTTCTAACAAAAAGCTCNTATCTTTCTATGCTCAAAATGAAAAAACTAAAATTCCAGAAGTTATAAAAAATCTAAAAGAAAATAAAGCAATTTCACTTGTTGTNGATAGTGGAACTCCCTGTATTTCTGATCCAGGGTATCACCTTATAAATGCTTGCTATGAAAACAATATAGAGGTTTTTTCGATTCCAGGTCCTTCGGCTGTTACCTCGGCTATATCAATTTGTGGATTTTCTGCAGATACTTTTTTATTTTATGGTTTTTTACCTAGAAAAGATGGTAAAATAAAAAAAATACTTCATTCCTTAAAAGATATTGATGGATTAATAGTCTTTTATGAATCACCATTTAGAGTAAAAAATACTTTAAATTTAATAAAAGAGGTTTATGGTGAAGATGTTAAGGTTTTCTTAGCAAGAGAACTTACCAAAAAATTTGAAGAAAAATTTATTGGAAAAGTTGTGGAAATTTTAGAAAAAATTTCCGATAAAATAAAAGGGGAATTTGTAATAATTGTGAATTTGTATAAAAATAAAAATAATACTAAAGAAAATTTTCCGATAATAGAATAGGAGGCAATCTATGACCATCGAAAAAATTAATGGTGTTGATAAAATATTTAATAATAAAGAGATTAAGCCTGTTAGAAAAAATGATAAAATAGATAAATCAGATTCTATAGAAATATCTGACAAAGCCAAAGAATTAGCTCTAAGAGAAAAATATATCAAAATGATAAAAGAAAGTCCAGAGATTGACAACTCTAAAAGGATAGAAGAACTCAAAAAGAAAATGGCTGAGCCAGATTATATCACTCAAAAACTTATCGATGACATAGCCAGGCGTATTGCTGAATCTCTGGGGTTACTCTAAAACACTTTGAAATATTCTTATGAGTGAAATCATTAGTTTTTCAATTCCAGCTGATATTATCTTTGGCATTGATTCTTTAATGAAATTGGGTGATGTAATACATAGTAAAGGTAATAAGGCTATAATTATTACAGAACCCATGTTTTATGATAACAAATTAATAGGACAGATAGAACAGTTATTAAAGTCTTTTAATATCGATTATATTATTTATGATGAAATAAATGCAGATTCAGGTTCTGAAGATATATCAAATATCGCTATTTTAGCTCAAACCGCAAGAGTTGATGTAATCATAGGTCTTGGTGGACAAAAATGCTTAAATATTGCAAAGGCTGTTGGGTTAATAGCTCCACATGAAAAAAGTTTTTATTATTATTTAAAACATCCCGAAGAACTTGATGAAAAAATTCCAGTAATATTACTTCCAACTACTATTAGAGATTATTTTGCACTTTCAGATATGATTTATTATAAAGATCAAGATATAGGTTATTCAAGGATTTTTACTCATCCTAAATTGTATTCAGACTATGTTATAATTGATCCTATACTTTCGGCAGATATACCTAAGAATATTATGACTCTTATGCTTATTGAAATGTTAGGTTTTGCAATTGATTCAGTTTTATCTCCAAAATCTTCTATATTTACAGATACTCTTTTATTTAAAACTATTGAAACTATTAATTCAAATTTTGATCATATTCTTGAATTTCCTGATGACTTAGAAGTTAGAAAGAATATCTGTCTTGGAGGTCTTTTTTTGATGTTTGCAGGAAGAATAACCGGTTTTGGNCTTCTACAAACTCTCGTTCTTGGACTTAACTCCTATTTAAAAATACCAAAGCTCTCCATAGTAATGCCAGTATTACCTCATATTTTAGAGTTTTTAGTTCAATCTGCTCCTGAAAAATTTGTGAAAATAGCTAATTGCTTAAATTTAGCTACTAAAAATGGAAGCGTTGTTGAATCTGCTTTAAAAGTCCCTGAGTATTTTCAAATTATGGCTGATACACATAAAATTCCATCGAGACTCTCTGAGTTTGGAGTAGTAAAGGAAGTCCTATATAAATTGGCCGATCATTCTATAAATTTTCCCTTTTATTCAAACACCTTAAAAGTAATATCAAAAGAAGATATCTATAATATTCTATATTCATCACTGTAAAATTTAAGTTAAAATCAAAAAATTTTTATTCAATTATTGAAATTTAATTTCTATCAATATACTAATTGTTAAAAACAACTCTAATTATTGATAATATTGATCTAAAAGAATCAATTTTGGATTTATATAGGAAAATAAATGTATTTAAATCTTTTATTATATCATTTGTCAAAAGATTATCATCTTTGGATTGTAACATTAAAATATTTGTATTAAATTGATATATTTTCTCAATTAGATTAAAATAATATAAAGTAAAGATATTATATAAATTTTGGATTTTTGTAATATTATCCTCAATTTCTTTTAAATTTTCATCACTATAGTTTTCTAATAGATAAAAAATTTGAATATTATCAAAAAAATCTTTTAACTGTACTTCAAAGTTATTAAGTTGGATTATAAAGTTATCAAGCGAAAAAAGTAGTTGATTTGTTTCCCAGATTAAAGATGAATTTTGAGAATAATTTTGAGCATCAAATGAACTTTTATTTGTAATAGCGATATTGTATAGTTGAAGCGATTTTATTACATTTGATTTCTGATATTCATAATCTTTTATTGATTGTTTAAAGATTTCTATATCTTCAAGTATTTGGTTGATAAGAATAATTCTTATTATTAAAAATTTCTTAATTTCTTGATTTTTCTTCTCGGTATTTTCTTGATAGCTTAAATTCTCGATTTCATTTTTTAACTTAATGTTATATTCTTTCTGTTGGTCGATAAATAATTTTTTAGGAAATTGAATTTGAGGGTATTTATTTTTTAATGTTTCATATAGCAGGTTTGTCACAAAGATAATATTGTCTTGTATATTTATTAATGATTTTATATAAGTGATATCTAAATTTTCAGAATCCTTATATTTAAAAATTTCACTCTGTATGAAATTAAGATAACTTATGTATTTTTCTATCTCTTTTGAAAATATATTATAATAAAGTGAAGAATCTTCTTTTTTTAGAAAAAGTTTCAATAATTGCATATATTTATTATATGCCTTTCCTATTTCGTCAATTATAGAAAGCATTGAAAGATAATCCTCTTCATAATCTGGATAAAATTGGATTATAGTTGAAAGGAGTTTATTTGTATTTTCATTTTTTATTAATTTGGAGTTAGAAAGAAGGTACTTTAAAATTGTTAAATTTTTATTAAGATTTGAAAAATTATTTATAAGATCAGCCTTAATATCATCGGCTTGCTTTAAATATAAAGACTTATATACAATGTCATCTAAAGAAAAAAATTTATTTATTATCTTTTCATCTTCAACAAATTCATTATTTAAAAGCAATAGAATATCATATAGTCTATTTATATATATTGTCGTAGAAACTTTGCTTTCCAATTGTATTAAAAAGGTCTGTGAAATTAATGTTATCAAATCTTTTGGTAATTGGTTGTCATAATTAATAAAGATATCATTTAGTTTGCTTAGCATATTAGATTTAATAATTTCAAACTTGTTGTAAGACTTATTAATAACACTATTAGAATCTAAAATATTTATATATGTTATTTCAAGAACTTCATAGGATAATTTTATCGTCTCTGTAAAAGATTTTATTTTATTATAAAGAATCATGAATGAGGATTTTGAAGAATAATCTGGAAATTCATCAAATTGATTTAATTCATATACATCATTTGCATATTCTATTAATCTTTTATAATATTCAAAGTAATTTCTCATCTGAAAGTAAAATTCAAGATAATGGTATCTAATAAATTTATAATCAAGAATTTCACCTTCGATTAACTGAAAAATTTCTCCATAATTGTTTAAGAGGTTTAATATGTCAGAGTTTTTTTCATCAAATTTTTGGAGTTGTTCTTTTACCTTATTTTCTATTTCATAAGCTCTTTTTTCTGAATAATTTATTCTTTCAATAAAAGAGTTGTTTTTTTCTATTAAATAAAAAATCCTTTCAAAAAATATATCTATCAAACTGTTGATATTTTCCACTTTTGTTTTTATTTCTTTTGAAAATTGATCAAATTTATTTATTGGTAATTTTTCCTTTGATTTGATAATATTCCCATTATTAATAGTAAAGATTCTATCATTTTTAGTTGGTTGAAAACTGGTAGAATTTATTTCTAATTGCGCATCACTAATAAAATTTATAATAGTTTCTTTTGAAAATTGAATAATAACTGTACCTCGATAAATCAACAAATTGTCTTTACCTGATATAATATAAATATTATCCAAAGTGTTAATATAGATTGTTCCGCTAATTAAAATTATCCTATCATTTTGTATTTCTAAAGTTGTTGAAGGCAAGATTCTAATCAAGCTGGTTTTTGAATGAATTTCAAGATATCCATTTTTTGAAGTAACAATTTTACAATTTGAAGGGATAATAGAATTATCAACCAAATCAAAGGGTTGATTGAAATTAGGTATAATATAGTTTACCGTACCTTTTATTATAAATACTTTGAAACTTTGTAGATTTTGAGCAAGAATAGGATGACTCAATGAAAAAATAAAAAATAATAATAACAAAATCCTAAATATATTATAACTAGAATTGGGCATAAATAACTCCAATACTTAAAATAGGAAAGAAATGCTAATATCAAGGAAAAGATATTCAAAAAAATCTTGTTCGACCTTATCATTAAGGCTTTTATAGGAAATCAAACCTTCTAGATTCAGATTTTTAGTAATAAAGTAAACCACCATAAACTTAATTTGAGCATATATTTCAGAAATCGATGAATCTGTTAAAAAAGCAGCACTTATATCATTTAAAAGCAAAAGAGTGAGATATTTGTTTGGTATAAATTTTAAGATAAGTTCAAAAAATAATGTTAATTCGTTTTTCTCATTTTGCATAAACCAGTAAGTATATTGAAAAGAGGATAAAAAATCTATTAAAAAAATATTTGAGGAAGAATAAAACAAGGTGTTTTTAAATTCTAAAATAGTTCTATTGAGATTTGAAGGAGAATTTTCTTGAGGGAAATATAATATTCTAATATCTATTGAATGTGAACTATTAACATTTTCAGAATAAAGAACTGTGAATAATAGTTTTTCTTTGATTTCAGAATAATCAATATCATCTGCTAATACAGATGTTAGAAATTTATTGTAAATCAGGTGTAACTCGGAAGAAAAACTCATTGCACTTGAAAATGAAGAATAAAAAAGATTTGATATAGAAAAACCAACATAATTTCCACTTGTATTATTAAATGAATATCCTCCCAAAATGGATATTTTTGGAATTATCATTTCATTTATAGAAGGAAAAAATGTTATTTTTGTAGATAGAATTGCTTTTATTAGGGAGTAATCGAACTGATCATCTGTTTTATATGTTATATCAAGACTGTTGGATAAAATATTACTTCCAATAGGCAAAGAGATATCACCATAAAGAAAAAAATTTACAGGTGATTTTATAAGATTAGTAGTAAGTTGGTCATATTCAGCACCAAAAGAGAAGTTTACCATAACCTTTTTTAAGGATTGATAGTCAAATTTTGTGAAAAGAAAGTTTCCAGTATAATAATCTTCATTAATTAAAAAAAGATTGAATGGAATATAAAAAATATAATAATTGATAAATGTGGAAGATGACCTATAAGAAAAATCAAGATTTAATTTGTTTATGAAAAAGTTGTCCAACGAATAATAAAAACTATTTAATACGAAGAAATTTGTAGTTTGTGAAGAAAATTTATAAGATAAACCAATATAAGGTAAAAAATTAGTATTAATGTTTGAATACATATTGACATAATTATAACCAACAGTTCCAATAAATTGAGCATTAACATTAATTTGAAATAAAATGATATAAGAAAAAAAAAGGAAGAATAACATAAATTTAAAAATATTTTTGTTTATAAATTTTAGATTTTCGTTTTTCATAATTATTACCTATCAAATAAAATATAGAACAAATATTGACAAAAGCAATTTGAAGTATATAAATATATTGTGCCGGAATGGCGGAACTGGTAGACGCACGAGACTCAAAATCTCGCGAGCTTCACAGCTTGTAAGGGTTCAAGTCCCTTTTCCGGCAAACTCATATTATATTTTTCGGATAAAAATTTCCGTGATAAAATCAAAATGAAAAATTTTAATTTTTTAATTACAAATGACGATGGTATTTTCGCTGAAGGTCTATCTTGCGTAATAAATTCATTAAATGATTTAGCCAATCTTTTTATTGTCGCACCAAATGGCAATAGATCATGTACTGCTCATTCAATGAGTTTTCATAAGAGAATATATTTTGAAAAATTGGATGAAAATCGATATACTATCGATGCTTTCCCTGTAGACTGTGTTTTTGCTGGGACAAAAGGGTTTTTCAAAAATCAGAAATTCGATCTTGTCATTTCTGGTATGAATCATGGTGCAAATTTGGGAACCGATATATTTTATTCAGGTACTGTCTCTGCAGCTTTTAGAGGTGCAGAAGATGGAATAGATTCGATTGCATTTTCTTCTTGTAGAAATATTCCACCATTTGCCTCAGACTTTATCAGTAAAATGATAAAAAGGATCACCATTAAATTTCTTGAAAATAGAGAAATTATAAGGGAAAGAGCCATTATTTATGCTAAAGAAAATATTGATTATTTAAGAAATATTAATCCAGATAATGTTTCAATAACCTTAAATGTTAATTTCCCAGATTTTGAAAAATTTAATGATGAAACTATTGTACCGACTGTGCTTGCTTCAAGGCTATACCTTGATCAGGTCGTTTTTGAAAATGAAGCAGGATCAGAGTCAAAAGATAATATTAAGGAAGGATACTTTGAAATTGTTGGGAAACTAGCAAATTCTCAATGCAAACCAATAACAGATTTGAATGTTATAAATAGCGGAAAAATATCGATATCACCCTTTTTTTATTTTTTACCTGGTATGATACAGTTGATTCCATCGACTATAGAATCAATCTTTTAAATTATTATATTGATAAATATAAAAAAATGTTGTATAAATTAAACAGAAAAAATATATTATTAAAAATTATTAAATAATTGAAATGGATATCCCATCAAGAGATGAGTTTTATTTTACCAAAGGTAAAGTTCTTTTTGATGAAGAAAAATATGAACAAGCTATAAAATCTTTTGATAAGGCTTTAGGATTAAATCCAGAACATATTATGGCAAACTATCTAAAAGCTTTATCATTATGCAAATTAAATAAAATCGATGAAGCAATTGAACATTTGAATATAGTAGCTGAAAAAACTGAAAATTTCTTAATTCAACAGCAGGTATATCTAATACTTGGATATATTTACTCCACTAAAAATAATGTTGAACTTGCTATCGATTATTTTGAAAAGGTTATAGGAACTGGTCTTGAGGCATCAGCAGCATATAATGCCTTAGCAGCACTTTTTCATAAAAAGAAAGATATTAAAAAAGCCATTGAAAATGCTAAAAAGGCACTTGAGTTAAAAAGTGATAATTACAACGCTATGAATACATTGGCATATCTTCTTATTGATAGTAATATAGATGTTGAAAAAGGAATTCAACTTGCAAAAAAAGCCTTAGCTCAAGAACCAGATAATCCAGCAAGACTCGATACAGTCGGTTATGGTTACTTAAAACTTAAAAACAAAGTGCTTGCGGAAGAATTCTTAACAAAAGCATATAATCTTAATCCTCAAGATATAGAGATTCAAACACATTTGAAATTATTATCTAAGCTTTGATATCAAATTTTTTTGCTTCTTCTAAAATTTTATCATGAAATCGTATCTTTAAGTACGAAGTTTTTAATTTATTTGAATTAATCTTACTTAAATTGTTTTTTATAATTTTCGAAGCTTCTTTAAGTAAATTTATCTTAGTTTCAGTATCAATTGTCTCATCGAGCTTGTATCTAAGATAGTATATTAGAGGTTTATATTTAAACTCCAAGATTATAGATGAATTTTCATACATCTTTATTTCATAAAGGAAAAACTTCGCTTTTTCAGTGTCATTTTTTTGTAGTGATATTAATACAAGTAGCAGTAATACTTCGCAACTTGTAACATGATCTGAATTAATGTTTGTTATTTTAAGCGCATCAAATGCATAATCATATGCTTTTTCAATATTTCCTGAAAGATAATATGCTTCGGCAATAAATGCTTGTACTCTAGCTTTATAATAATCATTATTTAATTGTTTTGTGTTATACTCTGCTTTTCTTAAATAATCAAAAGCTTCCTGATGTTTCCCAAGATAAAAGGAAGCGATTCCAAGATATGAATAGATCCTAGAGTATTGCTTGTAGGTTGGAATTGCTTTTTGAAGAAAAAGATTGCATGTATCATAGAGTAAATCAAATGCTCCAAGTTCATAGTAGAAAGAGATTAACTCTAATAAATAAAGGTTTATTGAAAAATCATCTGTAATATCTGAATTCTTAATTTTTTCTTTTTCTTTTTCTAAGAAATCTATGCTTTTTTCATAATTTGATGTATAAAAATTAATTATACAATTTAAGTAGTTGTATTCAATAGATTTTGTAGGCAATTTTTCAAGAAGTTTTTTTGCACCATCTATATTTCTTTTATAAAAAAGTGCAATAGCCGTAAATCTTAGTAAGTTATAGTAACTATAAATTTTACTTTTATCGGTATCTTCAAGTTTTTCATAATAGTACAGCCCTTTTCTTCCAAAGAGTTCTGCATTAAAATAATCAAAATGCTCATAATTGTATGTGGCAAGTAAATGGTAAAACATTGCATAAGCTTTATTGTTGTTTAAAGAGAAAACCTCTTCTCCCATTTGAGATATCACCTGAGGGATTTTATCTATAAAACCATTATTATAAAGAATAGAGTATTTAATAAATAAGATTTCTATAATTTTATCTGCTTCTTTTGGATTTAATGCACTTAAAAGCTTATCAAGATAGGGGACATAATCCATAGTATAGTTTGTTACTTCATTAAGCATTTTATATGCTTTATAGATATCTTGTGCTTCAAGCAAGTGATAAATTATTTTTAGTGGTTCTTTTCTTTTTATCTTAATAAAAAAAAGAGCAATAAGTTTGTGAAGAACCATTTTATTTTCTTTTAATATTGTTGAGTAAACCACTTCTCTTGTAATTTCTTGCCTAAACTTAAATTGTTTACCTGTTCTTTCTATAATATTTTCACTAATCAATTTATTTATATCTATATCTAAGTTAGAAATATCACCACCAGTTTTTTGATGTATATAGGACAATTCTTCAATAGAAAATGTGGAACCAATAACAGATGCTTTTTGTAAGAGTTGTTTTAAGTTCTCCGGTAATCTATCTATATGTGAAAGGATTATCGTCTGTATAGATGATGGAACTTTTTTAAACTCACCTTCAATATTTATAAATTTGGCGAATTCTTCTATGAAAAAAGGATTCCCATGAGATTGTTCTATAATAAAAGTGATATCATCATCATCAAGATTAATCTCTATAAGTTTCTGAATCAAAGAGTAAGATTCTGCTTTAGTTAGAGGTTGAAGTTCAATTTTTTCGTAAATTGGGAAAATATTAGCAATAATCTCTTCGAATTTCCTGTCTGTAACAAGAAAAAAAGGCTTATACTTCAAATGATCTATTAGGTACCTAAAAAAATCTCTACTTTTTTTATCTATAAAAGAGATATTATCAATAAAAATGATTGGCGAATAGATACTTTCTTCAAATTTTTTCAATATTAAAGTATAGACTTCTAAAAGTACATCAAATACAAGTTTCTCGTCTATATCAGAACTCCATTTTAACATAAAAAGTTTTACCAATGTGTCTTTCTTATCATTATTAAGTTCTATGCTATTTTCAAATAGGCTTTTTGATATTTCTTGCTCTGTTAATTTAGGGATATTGGCTAACTTTAGATAGAAAAGAAGTAGTTTTATGACAATAGAGAAATTTGAGTTTCCATACGGTGAAGCACTCGTATAAAACAAGGGTGAAGAAAATAGTGGGAATTTCCTTATCTCTTCAATAAATTGTACGAGGAGTCTCGTTTTACCTATTCCAGCTTCACCATAAACATAATAACAAAAACCATTTTGGTCGTCGAATTTTAAATATTTTCTAAGCATCTTATCAAGAATCTCTTTTCTTCCTATAAATTCAGAATAATAATTTATAATACTAAGATTTCTTCCTAAAACTATGTAAGCATTTAAGATTTCACTCTTTCCTCTTAAAGATAGTTCAATAGGTTGAGAAAAGATAAATTTGTTTAATGTTTTTTGATAGACAATTTCTGAAACTAAAATAGAATTAGCAGCGGCAATAGATTGAATTCTTGAAGCCACTGCGAGTGCATGACCTGAAACAACTTCATATTCTCCTCTTTTCCCTTTAGTTAATGTACCAGAATGAATACCTATCCTAAAAGAGATATCTTTATTTTTAATTTTAAATTTTGATTTAATTTCAGAATTTATTATTTGAAGATTATCAATAAAATCTAAAGAAGCATTTATTGCCCTTTCTGGATCATCTTCATGAATATGTTTTGCTCCAAAAACAGCGACAAGTGCATCGCCAATATATTTTTCTACCCATCCTTCATAACTATTTATTATTGATTCAAAATTAGAGAAGATTTTTGTCATTATTTTATCTATATCTTCAGGATCAAGATTCTCTGTAAACTTAGTAAAATCTTTCATGTCAGCAAAAATGACAGTTGCTTCTATCCTTTCACCTTTTTGAAGTGGAAGAGAATCATCAGTATTTTTTATGTTTTCATTTTCTTTTGTTTTTTTTAACTTAGGATAATTATTTTTCTTTTTCTTAGTCAAAATAAACTCCCCAAATAAATTTTAGCACAAAGAAATAAAATCAAAATAACTAGTTAAGCATTGATCTTGTATTGTATTACGAGAAAGATGAATACTATGACCCCCATCATATAGAAAAAACTTAATAGGCAATTTTATTTTTAAGTTAGATTTTAAAGTATTATTGTTTTTTAATTTTTCATTAATAAAGGTAAAAGCCTTTTGGTTTTTCCCAAATGCTATAAAGATGGGAACTGGTTTTTCTTTTATGAGTTTAAGGGCTTTCCCTTTAGAAAATAAAAAACTTAAAAACATTTTTATGTCAATAGACCTTGTAATTTCAGAAGATGTAGTAATTTTTTTTAAATTCTTTTTATCGTCTGTTTTATCTTTTAAGTATTGATATAAATCTAACCTAAATTTACTTAAAAAGGATTTGAATAGAATTCTTAAAAAAAAACTATAATTTATAGAAAAGGTAAAACCAGAAATAAAAATTGATCTTATCCAAATTTTATCGAGAAAATCATATAATATTTTGATAATATAGGGGGATGTTACCCCTGAAGTATAGATATGAATACCATTTTTTAAGTCAAGTGATGAAAATAGTTTTTCAAAAATTTCAAAAAAAACTTCTTGACGATAAAAACCTCCCCTTTTACCGTCGGAAAGTCCCTGACCTGGTAGGTCAAAGATGGTAACAGATAAATTTCTTTGAATCAATTTTTCAATAAAATCATCGTACAATGATATAGTTTCACTTATATCTGGTATAATTAAAACCGAAACTTTAGAGTTTTCATTTTTAAATTTTCTAATAAAAAAGTTAAACCCAAATGATAAAGTAATTTTTGAGATTTCTTTAGTCATATTATTATTTATAAAACCTTATAAAATATTGCAGATTGAGGGAAAAAAAGATAATAAAATCAAAAAATCAAATATTAAAAATTAAATTAAAAAATTAGAATTAATTATAAAAATAAAAAATAAAATTATCTAAGAAAAATAGGATAGGAAAAATTTAAACTCTTTCTTCAGCACTAACGAATTCTTCTTTCTTAAAATATTTATTATAAAAATAATTGTATATGTATCTTGCAACAACTAAAAACAATATAATACCTTTTATAATTTCGACAATTGCACCAGAAATCCCTATGTTTCTTTGCATATATTGGCCACCAGCATCCAAAGCTCCCCATAGAAGTGCTGTAAAAACTACTGCAATCGGATCATTAGAAGCAAGAAGAGCCACAGATATACCATTCCAACCATAACCAGCATTCAATTCTTGAGCAAGTTTATGTTCAAGTCCAGTAATTTGAGAGACTCCAGAAAATCCTGCAAGCATACCAGAGATAATTAAGGTGATAAAAATGATTTTTCCAGTATTTATACCCTGCATTTTTGCTGCATTTATGTTTTTACCTACAGCTCTAATATCATATCCAAGTTTTGTATAGAAAAGGATATAGTAAACGACTATGGCAAGAACTATAGCGATTAGAATACCAGTATGAATCCTATAATCAGCATTTGGCAAAAAGGATTTCATGGTGGGTAATCTATTAGTTTCAAGTATTTTATCTGTTACATAAGGATGCTTAGATCCAGCTGTTGGGTCACCTCCGAAGCTTCTTATAAAAATAGGTGAAAAGTATCTGGCAATATGAGCAAACATCATTGTAGTTATTACTTCACTTGCACCAGTTTTAACTTTCAACCATGCTGGTATAATATTATAGATACCTGCTATAAAAGATCCAACAAGAAAAATAATTAGTAATGAAAAAATTGGTGGAAGTTTTATATATAAACCTAAAAATGCAGCTACCATTGCTCCGATATAGTATTGACCTTCAGCGCCTATATTAAATAGGTTCGCTTGAAAGGCGAAAGCTATTGCAAGACCAGTAAAAATAAGTGGAGTAGCATTTATTACTGCTGTTCCCCAATTTTTATAAAATCCTCCATAGAATAAAGCGGCATAAGCTTCAAATGGATTATATCCAGATATTATCATTATTATACCACCAACTATCAAAGAAACGAAAATTCCAATCAGTGGATATAATATGACCTTAAATTTTTGTTTTAAAAATTCCTTAAAACCATCTTTCTTGTTTGAGTTTAAATTTGCTAACAAATATATTAATATTGAAAGGAAAATGAATATTAAACCATAGAAATATTCACCCATATAAAGTGTTACACCAATTGCAAGGAAAAGAATAGAAATAGATATTAGAAGATAATAAATAGTATTGTTTTTAATTAATTTTTCCATAATTTTTATCACCCTTATATCTTGATTTTAAGCTTCTTTAACCTTTGTTTTGTCTCCACCCATCATATAAAAACCTACTTCCATCTGATCTGTTTCTTCTGTTTTGAATTCTTTGGTGATTTGTCCATTATACATAACCAAAATTCTATCTGAAAGTGAAAAAATTTCTTCTAGTTCTAATGATATAAGCAAAATAGCACAATTAGCATCACGCATTTCAAGTATTCTTTTATGAATGTACTCAATTGCACCAACATCAAGTCCTCTTGTTGGTTGAACTATTAATGCAAATTTTGGAGTTTTCGAAAATTCTCTTGCAAGAATTACTTTCTGTTGATTTCCACCAGATAAATTAGATGCAATATTTTTAGAATTAGGAGTTCGTATATCATATTTTTTTATTAACTCGTCAGAAAAGTTATATATATTCTTCCATTTTAATATGTTATGTTCCCAGAACTTACCTTTCCCTTGATAACCTAATATTAAGTTTTCTGCTACTTGCATTTCTAGTATAAGACCATGCCTTTGTCTATCAGCAGGAACTATTGATATACCCCTATCTAATCTTCCTTTTACAAAATTATTTTCGAAAAATAACTTATTTAATATTGAGTTTAAGCTATTTTTCTGGGTTTTATCATTTATAGGTAGATTATAATTGTCAAGTATAATCTGTCCTTCATAAGAATCTCTAAAACCAATTATGGCTTCAGCAAGTTCAGTTTGACCGTTCCCATCTACACCGGCAATACCGACTATTTCACCAGGATAAACCTCTAAACTTACATTATTGACTGCTTTAAGTTTTTTACTGTTATAAACAACAAGATTATTTATTTTTAGAGTTGGTTTTTCACCTCGCTTTTTAGGAGTTCGTGTAACTGTCAGGACAACATCTCTTCCAACCATCATGTTAGCAAGTTCGTTTTTTGTAACTCCTTTAGTGTTTCTTTCTCCAACAAGTTTCCCTCTTCTAAGTATATACACCCTATCAGCTATATCTAATACCTCTTCCAGTTTATGAGTTATTATAATTACCGAAACCCCAGTTTTAACTAGATCCTTAATGACTTCAAAAAGCTTTTCGATCTCTTGAGGTGTAAGAACTGCGGTTGGTTCATCAAGTATTAATATTTTAGCTTTTCTATACAGGGCTTTTAAAATTTCTACTCTTTGCTGTAAACCAACGGAAAGATTTTCAATCTTCTCATCTGGGTCAATTTCAAGTTTAAATTTTTTAGATAATTCTTTTACTTTTTTTCTAGCTAAATTGTAGTTTATAAAACCAGTATTTCCTGGCTCCTCTCCTAAGATAATATTTTCTGTCACAGTTAAATTTTCGACAAGCATAAAGTGTTGATGAACCATTCCAAGATTATGTTTTATGGCGTCCTTTGGAGAATGAAATTGAACTTTTTCTCCATCTAAAATTATTTCACCAGAAGTTGGTTTATAAAGTCCATAAAGAATATTCATCAAGGTAGATTTACCCGCGCCATTTTCACCAAGTAGAGCAAGGATTTCTCCTTTTTTTAAGTTTATTGTTACATCTTCATTAGCAATAACTTTTGGGAATTTTTTGGTAATATTTTTCATCTCTAAAATATATTCTTCCATTTGTAAAAACTCCTATGATTGCTACTTCAAAAATTAAACAAAATTTAAAAATTTAATATACTATAGACTAAAAGAATAATATATTTAAAAAAAATATTTGCAACTTTTGACTTTAAATCCTAAATTCTTCAAATAATGCAGCTTGTGGCAATCTTCTTTTATATTCACTTCTATTTACAAGATTTTCAACTCTTTCAATCTCTTCTTTTTTATATCCAAGTTTTATAATTTCATCTTTGCTTAATCTTTGTTCAAATAAATAAATTAAAATCTCGTCTATATTCCTATATTTTAATCCAATTTCTTGCTCGTCTGTTTGATTATCCCATAGTTCAGCCGTAGGAATTCTATTTACTATTTTTTCTGGTACACCTAGAAACCTTGCATAATTAAATACTTCGGTTTTGTAAATATCCCCCATCGGATGCAATGCAGCTGCCGAATCTCCCCACTGAGTCGAATATCCCAAAAGAAATTCTGTTTTATTTTCTGTTCCAACGACTAATGCATCATGTTTGGCAGCGATATCATAAGATAGAATCATCCTTATTCTAGCCATAATATTACCTTTTCTTAATTTTGACTTTGGATTATTTTCATTTAATGATTCATCTAACTCCAAATATGGTTTCATAAATTTATCAATTGAGATCTCATAGTGATTTTTAATATTTAACATATCTATCACAAGATTATAAAATTCCCTGCTTTCATTTGAGGTTATGGAAGATGGGAAAAAAGCTGCTATGACATTATCTCCCCCCAAAATTTTAGTAGAAAGATAAGCAATTGTAGCAGAATCGACGCCTCCAGATATAGCAACAAATGCCTTTGTATATTTGGCTTTTTCAAAATAATCACTAAAAAATTGGCTGATTACCAAATCGATTTTTTCTGGTTTTAAGAATTTAATCATTTTCATTACTCCTATTTTAATCATATTTTAAATTATTTTTATGTTTTAATAAAAAATTAGTTTATTACTATATTTCAATTACTATATTTCAAGTAAACATTATTGTGTTATTTTTCAGATAAATATTTAATTATGGACCAATAAATTGCTTTTTTAATAACAGCTATCTTTATTTAAAAAAAACACTTTTTGATAGATATCTAATTCAACTTTAATAATTATATAAATTAATAATTATACAAACCCAAATTCATCTAAACAAAAATTTATAATATGTTAAATTATTTTTGGGCTAGATATTGATAGTTAAAACTTGAGGTTAATCATGGATATAAATTTTATAGAAAAATCTATAGATTCTCATATTGATAGTTTTATAAAACTGAAAGAAGACAAATATATATTTGATATTTTCATAAAAATGACGGATGTATCTATTAATGCTATTAAAAATGGTAAGAAAATATTTTTCGCTGGGAATGGGGGAAGTTCTTCTGATGCGCAACATGCTAGTGCAGAACTTGTAGTGAGGTTTAATAAAAATAGAAGAGCCATCAGTGCAATAGCATTAGGGACCAATACAGCGATATCAACTGCGATTTCCAATGATTTTGGTTATGACTATGTTTTTTCGAGACAGTTAGAATCTTTGGCAAAAAAAGGAGACATCGTCATAGGAATATCTACTTCTGGGAATTCAATCTCGATTGTAAATTTACTGACAAAAGCCAAAGAAATCGGATGTATAACAATCGGTTTGACTGGGCAGACTGGTGGTAAAATGAATGAGTTTTGTGATTTTTTAATAAAAGCGCCATCAAAAACAGTTGCTACAATTCAAGAAATTCATGGATTTTTATTGCATCTTTACTGCCAGATTATTGAAGAAAATTTATTTATGAATAAATGAAAATAAAGAATTTTGATAAAAATTACGAATTACAGAAAGAATGAGAATAACAAAAGAGTCTATTGAAAAAATCCGTTCATCTATAAATCTTTCAGATGTAGTTTCCATGTATGTCAAAGTCCAAAAAGTTGGAAGTAGATTTAGAGCCTTATGTCCATTTCATAATGAAAAGACTCCATCTTTTTATATAGATGACAATAAAGGCTTATTTCATTGTTTTGGATGTAAAGCAGCGGGGGATATTTTCTCTTTTGTTATGAAAATTGAAAACTGCGATTTTTACGAAGCTGCACTTAAAATAGCAAATCTCGCAAATGTTTCGGTAGAATATGAGAAGGGAAGTTTTGATGATGAAAAGCCAGATTTAATAAAAAATATTTTTTCAGAAGTAACTTTGTTTTATAATCAAAATCTCAAAAGAAATAAAAGTGCACTTTCATATTTGCAAAATAGGAAAATAAAAGATTTTATTATTGAAAAATATAAATTAGGATGGGCATCAAAAAGCGATCTCCCATTTTTCGACAATCTTAAAAAAAAGTACAAACTGGACAATGAGATTTTATTTCAACTAGGACTTTTGAAAAAAGGAGATAACTCTTTCTATCCGTTTTTTTATGAAAGATTAATAATTCCTATTCAAAACCATTATCTAGAATATGTAGCTTTTGGGGGAAGAACATTAAATGAAGAATATGGACCGAAATACTTAAATAGTCCAGAACATCAACTTTTTAAAAAAGGAAACCTACTATTTAATTTTGCATATGCAAGAATGGAAAAAGAAAACAATAAAATCATAATAGTCGAAGGATATTTCGATGTGTTAAGTTTGGTTCAAATTGGCATAAATTATGTTGTTGCCCCTCTAGGAACAGCACTTACTTCATATCATCTTCAAATTTTATCAAGAAAATTCTCACAGCTTTACCTTCTTTTTGATATGGATGAAGCAGGTAGAAAAGCTACTTTAAGTTCTATAGAAATAGCTATTAAATTTTTTTCAGAGATTTATGTTATTAATCTTCCAAAAGGCATAAAAGATATAGACCAATTTATTAAAGAAAAAAATGTAGAAAAAGAAAGTTTTGAAAAATATATTACTGAAAATTCAATTTCAGGTATTGACTTAATTATTACTAATAAGTTATATTTAGATAAAGAGAAAAGAGATATTAATAAAGCATATAAAAATTTTATATATTTCTTACATTCGCTTAATGATAACATCTTATCTTCAACTCTTATTAAGAGAGCTGCGTATCTTGATGGCACTTTTTCAGAAGATCAAATTGTAAATATGTACAGTTCAAGGAAAATAAATGATATTAATGATAAAATTTTAGAAAAATCAAAGGTGGAGAAAAATCCTCAAGATAAAAACTATGGGGAAATAAAAAAATTAGAAATGGAATTCGTTGGATTTATAATTAATAATGAAGATTTTATTAATATAACAAGGCAATATATAAAACCAGATTCATTTATTTCAAGTGAGGCCAGTGATTTTTATAAAAAAGCTCTTACATCTTTAAATTACAAAGATAGAAATATGTTTTTAAGAAATGAATTAACAGAAGAAGAAGCTAACTATATGTACAATCCCGCGATAAAGGATTACAAAGATATTCAATCTGTTTTTGAAGATTATCTTTCTTTCTTCAAATTAAGAGAACTTGAAAAGGAACTTGAAATTATTAATAAAGAGATAAAAAAGGCTGAATTAAACAAATTTAATACTTCAGAATTACTTGAAAAAAAGCAATTTCTTATTTCTTCGATTCAAAGGTTAAAGGAATTTAGAAAAAAAATTTATAAAAATGAATAAAGGTATTGAATTTTGATTTTATTTGGTATATAATTTTTTTTGCACTAGAAGAAGTAAGTTAAGTATAAAATCGTTAAAAATTTTGTGAAGATATATAAATCAAGGAGCAAGAAGTTAATATGTTTGACTTAGAAAATTATCCTGAATTTAGAAAATTAATTTTAATAGGAGAAAAAACTGGTCAACTAACTTATGATGAAATAAACAATAATCTACCAGATGATGTTATTTCACAATCAGTTATTGATCAATTAATCGCATATTTAAGTTCAAAAAATATTGAGATAGTTGATGAAAGAACTAAAAGTGACGATTTCGATTATTTTATGCAAGATAAAGAACTTGGAGTCGATTTTGATGAAGATGCTTTTGAAGAATTTTATGAAGAAGAGATAGTTGAAGAAGAAGTAAAACCAGAAGAAAAGTATGTTGAAACTGATTTTACAATATTGCCAAATGATCCGATAAGGCTTTATCTTAAAGAGATTGGAAAAGTATCTCTTCTTACACCTGAAGAAGAGATAAGATTGGCTAAGCAGATAGAGGAAGGTAAAGAACAGGTTATTAAAGTTTTATTAACAATGTTTTACACTTTAAAATATTTTAAAGAAAATGTAATTGAAAATAGGAAAAATATAGATATCTATTCTGTATTTGATTTTGATATGATTTTAGATAGTGAAGAAGGGAATAAAGAAAGAAAGGAATTTGAAAAAAATCTATATGATTTAACAAGGTTATATCAGCAAAGTTTTAAAAGCATTGCAACTTTAGTCGAAAAAAAAATTGTTAAAGCCGATGAATTTATTTCGGAAGATGAAGATGAGTTAAATGAATATTTCGATAAATTCGCTAGAAAGTTTAGAAAACTTAAAATATCCAAGCGAGAGTTATCGAATATCATAGAAAAACTTAATATTTACTATGATTTGTATAGAGACTGCAGAAAGAGGACAAGGAAATATTTTGAACAAGCCTATGAAAAAGTAAATTTGACAAATTACAAATCATCTGGCGGAATTATTACAAAAACAATAGTTATCAAAGAAATAACAGACAGATATAAAATTAGTTTTGAAGAACAATTACAGTTAAAAAAAATAATAGAAAAAAACAAAGAAGACTTTGATAAAATTCAGATTGAAACTGGAGAATTTGTAGATAACTTTATAGAAAAATTTAAAATAATTGAAGAGGGTGAACATAAGATAAAATCTGCTAGAGAACAACTTGTACAGGCAAATTTAAGACTTGTGGTATCAATAGCTAAAAAGTATACTAATAAAGGTTTACATTTTTTTGATTTAATTCAAGAAGGGAATATTGGTTTAATAAAGGCAGTTGAAAAGTTTGAATATAAAAAAGGATATAAGTTTTCGACTTACGCTACATGGTGGATAAGGCAGGCTATTACAAGAGCTATCTCTGATCAGGCAAGAACCATAAGAGTTCCTGTTCATATGATTGAGCAGATGAATCGTGTTCTGAAAGAAAGTAAAAATCTTTTACAATTATATGGGCGAGAGCCAACATTAGATGAGTTATCTGAAAGATTGGGAATGCCAGTATTTAAACTTAAACAAGTACAAGCCATTATGAAAGATCCTATTTCGCTTGAAACACCTATAGGTGAAGATGAAGATTCTCAACTTTCCGACTTTATTGTTGATGCAAAAGGTGATTCACCAGAAAAAAATCTTACCTACAAATTATTAAAAGAAAAAATCTATGAACTTTTGCAGGATTTACCTCAAAAAGAAAAAGAGGTTATTGAATATAGATTTGGCTTACGAGACGGTGCTTGTTTGACCTTGGAAGAAGTTGGATTTAGATTCGATGTTACCAGGGAAAGAATAAGACAAATTGAAGCTAAAGCATTAAAAAAATTGCAGCATCCAAATAGAAAGAGTAAGATTTCAGAATTCAAAGATAGTATTGATTAATTAAATTTTTAAGTTAAATTGTATCGATTTTATTTTAGATAGAATTAAGGAGTATGTTGATGGAATCTACTATTGCTAATCTTATAAAAGCTCAAGAAATACAAAAGTCTATTACTTATCTCGAAAAAGAGATAGAATTAATGCCAGCAAGACGAGAAGAAGCTCTAAGCAAGATAGAAAACAATGAAAAAAAAGTAATCTCTTCCAAACAAGAGATTGTTGAAATTGAAAAAGAAATTGAAAATATTTCTAAATTGATAGAGGAGAAAAAGAAAGAAATAGAGAATCTTGATAATGATACTTCATATTCTACAAGTTCAAAAAATGAAAAAGAGGAAAAAAGAAAAGATCTTGGAATGCAAATTGATAACTATAAGAAAAAAATTGAAGACTTAGAAGAGCAAAAACATAAAAAATATAAGGATATTCAGACAAATGAAGCGACTTTAAAAGTATTGAAAGAAGAATTGATAAAAGAAGAAGAAAATATTAAGAATAATAGACAGAAAAAAATAGATGAACTTCAAGATTTATTAAATAAGAAAAAAGAGATATTAACAAATATTGATGATGATATTATAGAAAAATTTGATAGAATTTTCAGAAACAAAGGTGATCTGGCAATTGTTCCAGTTTACAACAACTATTGTTCTGGTTGTAATATGATTTTACCATTTTCTTTAATAAATAAAGTCAAAGCCCAAAAAGAAATAGTTTTTTGTCCATATTGTTCTAGAATGCTATATTTTTCAGAAGATGAAATAGTTTGATAAAATTTAAATATAACTGGACAGGAAAAGGTTCGCTCAAAATCTATTTTTGAGAGGAAAGTCTGAACTCTTTGGGGAAGGCAGTAGCTAATGGCTATTGGAGGGAAACCTCATGGAAAGTGCCACAGAAAAAAAACAGCCAATTAATAGGCTAAGGTGAAAATGTAAGGTAAAAGCTTACAGAACAAAATTATTGTTAATGGTAAACCCTGCCTTGAGCAAGTGTTGCATGGATAAAAAGCCCCCTTCTTTTCCATGTTTTAACGCAAAAGCTGTAAAGTGATTTTTAGCTAAGAGAAATGAACCTAAAAACAGAATTCAGCTTATTCCTGTCCAGTATTTATTACTATCTATAATTTTTTATATTAATTCATTTTTTCATTTAATTTATTTAAAGAATCTTTTGGTAAAAGTTTATCTATAGTTGTTATTTCATAATCGAAATCTTTTGATAACATTACAATTGGTAAATCTTTTGAAAATTCAGAAATAACCTGCCTGCAGGCTCCACATGGAGGTATAGGTTCATCATAATCTGGAGAATATATAAAGATAGAAACGAAATCGGTGTCCCCATTTGAAATAGCAGAAAAAATAGCACTTCTTTCTGCACAATTAGTCAAACCAAAACTTCTATTTTCTACATTTACCCCAAAATAGATATTATTTTTTGTAATAAGTGCGGCTACAACATGGAAATTGGAATATGGAGCATAAGAATTCTTGACTTTAGAAATTAAATCTTTTTTTAGTTGATCGATTAATTTAGGAACTTCCAATTTTAAGTTTTTAATATTGTTCATAAATTATCCCTTCTTATCTTTTTATTGATAAATTTAAATATAAAATAGCGTTTTTGTTTAAGTAAAAATAAAATTTTGTTGAAAAAAAGCAAGAATTGATTACTAATAAAGAAAAGGAGCTTTAGATGAAAGGGAAAGGTGATAAATACGGTTCTCATAGAGTAATTGAGCCAAAAGGAGTGCTACCTCAGGCTGCTTGGAAAATTGATAATGATATGGAAATCTATTCTAATGAAATACTATGTGATGTAATAACATTAAATATCGATTCGGCTTCTTTCACTCAAATAAAAGAACAAGCTAATCAAGACGAAAAAAAGATTGGTGAAATCATCCTTGATACTGTTGAAAAAAGAGGTAAACAACATAACCCTGTAACAGGTTCTGGTGGAATGTTCATCGGGAAGGTTAAGGAAATAGGAAAAGATTTAGAGGGGAAAATTGATTTAAAAGTTGGGGATAAAATTGCTTCATTAGTTTCACTTTCTACCACTCCATTAAAAATCAATAAAATTCTTAAAGTTAAGAAAGATAAAGAGCAGGTTGATATTGAAGGTACAGCTATTTTATTTGAATCTGGAATATGGGCAAAAATACCAGAAAACATCCCAGAAACAGTCGCTCTTGCTGCTTTAGATGTTGCAGGAGCAGCTCCTCAGGTTGCAAGACTTGTTAAACCAGGTGATACAGTTTTTATAATCGGAGCAACAGGTAAATCTGGTGTGCTTTGTGCTTATGAAGCTAAGAAAAGAGCAGGTGTAAATGGAAAAGTCATTGGACTAGGACATTCTCCTCACAAAGTCGAAAGATTGAAAAAACTTGGATATTGTGATGAGGTTATTTGTGTAGATGCTACAAATCCTTTAGCAGTTTTGGAAGCTTTTACAAAAGCATCAAATGGCAAACTTGCTGATGTAACTATAAACACTGTAAATATTCCAAATACAGAAATGGCTTCTATTCTTACAACAAGAGACGATGGAGTAATATATTTCTTTTCTATGGCTACTTCATTTACAAAGGCAGCTTTGGGTGCTGAAGGTGTTGGTAAAGATGTTGTTATGTTAATAGGAAATGGTTATACAAAAGGACATGCTGCTTTTACTTTACATATGTTCGAAGAATCTAAAGAATTATATGAATTATTTAAGGAATTATATAGTTAAATTTTTATAAAAAGCTATATTATTATCTTAAATATTTTACTATCTAAAACAATAAAGTTTATATCTTTAATTGATTTTGGAGGCATAATGGACGCAAGGAATAAAAAAATACTCGAAATATTACAAAAAAATGGAAGGATTACCAATAAAGAAATTGCAGAGCAAATCTATCTTTCCCCGCCATCGGTTCTTGAAAGAGTGAAAAAATTAGAAACAGATGGAGTAATATTAGGGTATAAGGCTCTTCTCAATAGAAAAGCGATAGGTAGACCTATCCTTGCGTTCACTTTTATAATGCTTTCAAACAATTCTGCAGAAACAATAACTAGTGTATTAAAATATCTTTCAGATATACCAGAACTTTTAGAGGTATATCATTTAACTGGAAGATTCGATTTTTTAGTTAAAACAAGTGCTACTTCCTTAGAAAATTTAAATGAAATAATCTCTGAAAAGATATCTAAAGCACCTGGAATTCAAAAGGTCGAGACATCTTTAGTGCTAGACGCTGATGAAAAAGATATGTATCCAATTGAATAAAAAATCTGAAGTAATATTCTCTTTATTTTTGATCAAAAATCTTTTTTAAATAATTACAATGAAAAAGAAAATAATCCAACAAATAGAATTTTCTTTTGTTTACTTATTATTTAATTTAGCAAAAATAATTAATGAAAAAATTCTTAGAAAATTCATAAGAAATATTATAAAATTCTTATTTTCTATTATAAAAAGCCAAAGAAAAATCATTTTCAAAAATCTTGAAATTATTAATCCTAATTTCTCTAAAGATGAAAAAAAGAAGATATTTGAAAAATTCTGTAAAGTTTATGCTGAAATTTTTTCAGATCAAATTTTATTTCAAAAACTTAATAAAGAAAGATTACTTAAGAAAATGGTCGTGAAGGGATATGAAAATGCTCAGGAAAGTCTATCAAAGGATAGAGGAGTTATTATAGTTCTCGGTCACCTTGGAAATTGGGAAATTTTTGGTTCGCATGCTTGTATAAATGGGTTTAACTTAAATGTAATCTATCGACCTCTTGATAATAGGATTATTGATAAGTATTTAACAGGTTTTAGAACGAAATTTGGGTTAAAATTAATATCCAAATTCTCATCTCCATTAAATATGATTCGTCCTTTATTAAAAAAGAAAATTTTATGTGTAGTTGCAGATCAAAACACAATTAAAAATTATATTTATATCCCTTTTCTTGGAAAAATTGCTTCGGCGAGTAGGGGTTTTTCTTTTTTTCATTTGAAAACAAATAGCCCTGTATTATTTGCATATTCTCTAATTGATGAAAATTATAATCAATTTGGCTTTATTGAAAAAGAATATGATTTTGAAAAATTATATGACGAACTTACTATAGAGGAAAAACATTTCCTTTTCCTTTTTAATAAGACTTTTAACTTAAGTTCAAAGGAAGAAGAATATAAGAATAATTTGGAGAATTTTAATAAATTTTATTCGATTGATGATAATTTTAGTTTGAAAGAAGAGAATAAAAATTCTGATTATTTAAAAGATTTTAAAAATAATATTAAAAAATACGAAGATCTAAGTTTTGATGAAAAATCTTTCTATATTACATATTTTTTTCATCAATCGTTGGAAAAAATAATAAAAAAGTATCCTGAGAACTGGTTACTTTTACATCCAAGATTTAGAAAGCAACCACCTGGTTTTAAATCTATTTATAAATCATAAATAAAGACTTTATTATTTATACTACATATTATCTTTAGTTTTTTATTTTCAACATTATTTGTCAAAAAATAGATTAATCTTAATGTCTGAGGAAAAGGTTGGACTATTAGTATTTTTTTTTCTTTATTAAGCAATAAACTTGAAAGCTCTGAATTCTTAAGTTCTTCAGGTAATTTTGGGAAATAGATCTGATTTTCTATTTTTAAAATAAATGAAGTATAAGGATCAATTATGTATTGATAATTAGAATATATTGATATTTCAATTATTAAAGGATAAATATTGTAAGATTTGGATTCATATTCTATTTTTAAAGGCAGTATGTTCCCAATATTAAAAGCTATTTGAGAAGGATAAATAACTTTAAAATTTAGGTAAATAGGGGCATAAGGGGTATAGATGATATAATTTAAGCTTGAAGCGCAGCTTGTAAACAAAAAACCTATTAATCCGATAATCAAAAAAATTGTAAAATATTTATATGAAATTTTATTCATATTTTTATTAATAAATTAGGATAATTAAAAAAAATCAATAAATTTTAAAGGTACCATTAATGAATAATAAAACTATACTTATAGTTTTTAAAATTAATAGTAAAATTTTTTCTTTGATAATGGATGATCAAACTAAGATTGTTAAAATAGAAAAAAGAAATTTTATTAAATTAAAAGATTTTATATCTATTAAATCAATTTTGAAAGACAAATTTAATTTAAATTTTGAAGATACTGAAAAAGTTGATAGTTTTAATCTAATAGTTAGAGATAATAAAACTATATTAGTCCCATTAAATTTTTACAAAATAATATTAGATGAACAAATAGTAGATAATGGTGAAAATTTTATTATAAAAAAAATTGAATTTAAAAGTAAAGAGATTATAATTTTATCTATAAAATGGATACTAAAAAATTATTTTTTAACCTTAAAAGAAAAAACAGTTGGTGAAGATATGGAAAAAGAAGTAAAAAAAGAAGATATTGAGAAAAATCCAGAACATACAAACGAAAACCCAAAATATGAATCCAATATTGATGAAGCAAAGAAAGAAGAGATATTTCAACAAATAGAAAAAGAAGTAGATAAGCTAAAAATATCAAATTTTCATGAAGTTCAAAAAAAATACATGAAAGAAAGTAAATCATTTACTCCCCAGCTTGTAATCTTATATTCTATTCTTATATCTTTAGCAATAGTTGTTTTTATAGTTTTAAATGTTTATTCTGGGCAACAGGAATCTAAAATGGCTCAGGAGATAAAAAATATTGGGGGAATGGAATCATTAATAATTAGAGAACTTCAAAGAAAACAAGAACAAGAGAAAAATCAGTTAAATGAGCAGTTGAAAGAAATTACAATGCAACTGGAATCTTTACAGAAGCAAAAGGATCAATTTGAGAAAAATCAGATAATAGCATTAAATCAAAAAACTAAAGAGATAGAAGATGAATACCTCAAAAAGATAGAAGAAGAGAAGAATAAATTGAATAGAGGTTTGATAAGCAGAGCAGAGTTTGATAAAAGATACAAAGAGCTAGTTGCAGAAAAGGAAAAAAGACTTCAAGAGGCAAGGAACCAAATTGATGCTCAAAGAAAGGCATTTCAGCAACAGATAGAAGCAAAAGAAAATGAATTAAAAGCCAAAGAAAATTCTTATAAACAAGCCTTATCTGAAAAAGAGAAACAGATTGAACAAGCTAACCAAGCAATAAAAGTAGCTGAAGAAAAACTCGCTTTATCTGAAGAAGCACAAAAAAAGATTGAGCAAGAAAATGAGCAATTAAAACAATCTTCAGCCATTCAACTAAAACTCAAAGAGAACCTTATTGGATATTATAAAGCAATTCTTGTAGCATACAATAATAATGATAGAATAAGACTTAAAAAAGCTCTTTCAGATTTTTATTCTTTTATTTTTAATAATCCTTCAGCAGCCATAATGGCAGAGGATGAGAAGCTATTTGATAAATTTGTTATAGATATAGTGTTAAATGATCTAAGTCAAAAGGAGACAACCGAAACAAAGAAATTGGAGAAATCGAAACTTCTTGAAAAAGCCATAAATGAACATAAAAAAGGAAATTTGATTTTGGCTTATGAAAACTATTACCTTGCTTTTACTAAATATGATGTTATTGTTGATAATGAAAAAATGTATTTTGAAGATTTTTTGAAAGTAGTATTTGAAAAACAAAATATGGAAGTAAACCAAACTTTGGAAGCAAATTCAGCATCATTATTTAATTCTATATATAATGCTTTTATAAATAAAAATTATAGTCTTGTCATTCAATTAGCAAATAATTATTTAAGCCTATATCCTAATACTAAAAACTCTTTAATAGTAGTTGAATATAAGGTTAAATCAGAGATAAATCTGGAAAATAAAGGATTGGAAAATTCAGCAGCAAAACTCTATCAACAAGCAAAGAACTATTTTAATAACCAAGATTACGATAATGCAGTCAAATCTTTGTTAGAATTATTTAGTAAATATGGAAATACTTCATATTCAACATTAGGGTCAGAATTATTACAGCAAATCTATATAAATGTAAAACAAAATTCTAATTCAGTTTTAAATGTGCAGGAACAAGAATTAGCTGAAAATGAAGTAAAAATAGGAAATGTATTCAAGATTTTTCCAGAAATAATCCAGATTTTAAAAGATCCAAACCTAGCTACAAAAGTAGAAATTGGCGATCAGCTTATAGTTAAGCATAGAAACGATGATGGAACTTTTACTCAAACCGCAATTGTTGAAGTAACTTCTTATGCTACAACAATAGTAAATGCTAAAATCATCAAGATTTTTGGTAAGGGACCAAATATTGGTGATTATGTATTTTTAATTAGAAAATAAATTTTTCATATCTTTATAAAGTCTTAATTTTTCCGATACAATTCATATAACAAGTACAATTCATATAATAAGTTTGGTAGGTTCTTAGAATGAAAAAGAGCATATTCTTTTTATTGATAATATCTTTGATATCTTCAATGTCATTTTCATTTGATACTAATACCTCTTTAATAAACCTCGATGAAAATCAATTGATCCATCTTAGAGATAGCAGTGCTCCGAAGATATACAAAAATGGAATTTTGTTTACTTACAAAGGTAATGCTAAAGTAGTGTATTTGTCAGGTTCATTTTTAAATTGGGAAAAGCTGATTCCTATGTCTTTATCTTACTTTGGCGTTTGGTATTATTTTCATAAAGAATCTTTAGATGTCGGTCAATATCTTTATAAGTATAAAGTGGATAACTTCTGGATTTTAGATCCTATGAATCCAGAAATTGCTAGAGATTACTACGATCAATCTTTATCACTTTTGAAGATTGAAAAAAAATTAATAATTTATGATAGATCTCCTGTGATAAATAGTAAAACTAAAGAATGTTTGTTTTGGATTGAGAATAAAACTGCAAGTAACATTTATATATATGGTGATTTCAATAATTGGAATCCATATCAATTCAGACTTACTCGAGACGGAGATTTCTGGACAATCTCACTGAAGCTTGAAAGTGGAAGATATGGATATAGATTTATAGTAGATTTTGATAAAGAACTTTTAGATCCTCATAATGATAATATAAAATTGAATTCTCAAAATGAACCATGTTCAATAGTTTATATACCTTAAAAAATCCTATTCTTCTACAGTAATATTATCTTTTATTTTCCATTTTAAATCTTTCGATATATTTTCATAAGTAGTTTTTTCAACATAAAAAAGCTGATTTGAAAATTCGACAAGATAACCATCCCATTTCATTAAAGGAGAAGAATAATTTATAATCCCTAGTGGCTTGACACTATACCAGTCGGAACAAGTTCTGAGTTTAGGTACAATTTTCAATTTGTTCTTTGAAATTGTCTTGTTTTCAATGATCTGCTCAATTGTTTCTTTCCAGATAATCATAATAAATCCTTTTAATTAAGTATTAGAAAACCTAAAAATATATATTAAAAATTTTGAATATATAAAGAACTCCCGATAAATTCTCTTAAAAGTGAAGTATTTGGTACATAATCCGCTGGAATTGGGACAAAGTGAAGTATAAAATCTAGCAAAATAGATGCTTCAGTATAATATTCACTCTCAAGAGGAACAGACTTTAAAAGAGGTTCTGCAAAGGTCCTTAAAATAGCTTGCTCATAGATAAGAGCAGAATCGAAAAACATATCGGCATTATTTTGATATGGAAAAATATTTTTTTCTTCACCTTTTACAACTGATGACCATCTTGCAAGGGTGCTTACAGCTGTAACTCCTCTATATCTAAAATCTCTGACCATTCTCCTAATTAATCTTGCTCTTGTCGTTGGTATTCTAATTTCAGGGCTGATATTCAACTGGGTTAATGGAGAGATATAAATTTTAAAAAGATATTTTTTATCTATTTTATAGGTTAATTTTGGATTTAATCCATGTATTCCTTCTATTATAATTATTTCATTTTCCTTTGGTTTATGAATTATTCCTTCCTTTTTTCTGCTACCAGAGACAAAATCGAATAGAGGCAATTCAACTTGCTTACGACTTAAAATATCATTCATATTTTGATTAAAGTAATCTATATCTAAAGCTTCTATACATTCAAAATCATAATCACCTTTTTCGTCTTTTGGTGTCTTTTCTCTATTCACAAAATAATCATCTAAGCTAATGGCAAATGCAGGAATTCCCAATGATCTAAGAGCAACCATAAGTTTTTTTGAAAAAGTGGTTTTTCCAGAGGATGAAGGTCCCGCTATTGTAACAAGTTTAACATCTGGACGGTCAACTATTTGTTTAGCTATATCAGTAATCTTTGCCATCTGTATTGTTTCAGCTATTAGGATAATATCAATAGCTTCACGCCTTATAATGGCTTCATTTAATTTGCCAACAGTATCAATTTCAATTGAACTTAATATTTTTTTATGTTCTTTATAAATAGAAAAAAGTTTACTCTTTTCGTCGAAAGGTCGAAATTGGGGGAATTGAAAATATGGAGGGAAATGCAGTACTAACCCATCATTATAATGAATTAAATTAAAAGGTTTTAATACTCCTGTATATTGAGCTATAGGTGTTATTGAGATAGTGGTATATCCATCTAAAGAGACAACTATAAAGGAATTGGATGATGAATATATAAGCAAATTTGAAATATCTTCATCATTTTTAAAAAAGTTGATTGCCTCATCTTTGTCCCAAAACTCCACATCAATAAAAAGGTTATTGTTCACATATTCATTCATTTTATTGATGATTTTTTCTACCATATCAGAAGTTATTATTCCATCTTCAAGGTAAAAGTAGAAAGAATCACCAATTGAATGAGATATTATAAGTTTTTTCTCTGGGAAAAGTTTGTGAAAAGCAGTAAACAAAAGGAATGTAAGTGAATTCATGAAAACTTGATGTCCTTGTTTATCTTTTGGAGTTAAGAAATTTATTTTACAGGAAGATTTTATAGAATAGTTAAAAGATACAACTTTTGAATTCAAAAGAGCTGCAACATATTGGTTATCTATTATTTCTTTCTGTTCTATTAAATCTCGAATCTTAGTTCCTCTAAGAACAGTTATTTTTTTAGAGTTGATCTTGATTTCTATCGATTTCATTATTGCCCTCAAATTTTATAATTAATATATACTTTTCATAGGAAATTTAATACATTTTATTAAACTTACAATATTTACGAAACACAATAAAGTTTTATTTCTTTATTAATCTACTTTACTTTTTTTCATTTATTGCTAATAAATGGGTAAGCGTAGGGGTGTTGGGAGTGTGCCCAACTGAGAAATACCCTCAGAACCTGATCGGGATAATACCCGCGTAGGAAACGCACACAATCTTCACCTCCTTGCAATAAAAAGGAGGTTCTATGAATCCATCAAAAAAAATCACCATTTTTGAAATTGTTTTGATTGCTGTTCTAAGTGTTGTAATTGGAATTGCTTTTTGGGGTTGGACTTATGTATATGAGCAATTCAAGCCATTTTTAAAACCGTTTGGTTTTAAATATCTTCTAGCTGGCTTCTGGCTTTTATCTGGGGCTCTTCTTCCTTTTATAATTAGAAAACCAGGAGTTGCTGTTATCTCTGAAACAATAAGCGGTTTAGTAGAAGGTTTTATAACAAGATGGGGATTACTTGCTGGTGTCTGGGGTTTTGTTCAGGGGCTTGGTTGTGAATTGGTCTTTCTTATTTTTGGTTATAAGAAATGGAATCTACCACAGCTAATTCTTGCTTCAATAGTTTCTGCCATTGCAAGCTTTTTACTCGACTATTTTTATGAACCATATTACGATTTAGCCTTGAAATTTAACTTGTTTCAGTTAATTTCATTTATAATTTCTTCTATTTTATTTACTAGCCTTCTTTCTTACTTTTTAGGAAATGCACTTGCTAAAACTGGTGTTTTAAATCAATTTGCAATTGTTAAAGACAAAATGGAAAAAAATTAAATTGAATAAAAATAGATCTTTATTGTTTTTGATAAAAAATATTGAAGTAGAATATCCTCAAACCTTTAAAAAATTAAAATATGAAGTGGATTTTCCCATTTTCGAAAAACAAGTTGTATTGTTTACTGGACGCTCTGGTATAGGAAAATCCACTTTATTCCTCTTACTCAATGGTATACTTTCCAAGATTTATTCATGTAATATTTCTGGAGATGTATTTTATTTTAATGGAAATACTTATGAAAATATAATTGAAAATTACCCTGAAAATATAAAAAAAAGGTTAGGATATCTCGGTCAGAATCCATATACACAGATAGTAAATCCGAGAGTAATTGACGAACTTGTCTTTGGAATGGAAAATCATCAATTTTCTAAAGAAGAGATGAATAGAAATGCAGTTAAATTTTCTAACCTTTTTGGTTTAAGCTATAAGCTCAATGATAAGACAAAAACACTATCTGGTGGCTATTGCCAAAGACTCAATCTTGCATCTATTGTGTCTTATGAACCAGATATCATTTTACTCGATGAACCTGTCTCTTTTCTTGATTCAAATGCAGCAAAGTCTTTTTATAATACTATTAAAAGTATAAAAGGGGAAAAGACTATTATAATTATAGAACATCTTTTTGAACAAATATTGGATATAGTTGATAATGCTCTTATCTTTGTAAATGGCGATGAAAAGCCAGATGAAAAAATCATATCAATTATTAAAGGTAAAGAATATGGTATTGCAAGAGTGAGTCCTGAAAATAAAATATCTCAAATAGAAAGAGAAAAAGAGTACATTCAAATAGAATCTAAGGAAGTTTTTGAAAAAGATAAAGAAATAAATATAAAAGAGAATAATATCAAGGAAAAATTATATAGCTTATTAAAAATTGAACCTAAGAGAGAAATAAAAGAAGAGATAAAAATAAAACTAAAAGCAGAAAATGTTTTCTTTAGGTATAATAGAAATTCTGAATTTATATTTGAAAACTTAAATTTTGAATTTGAAAGTGGTCAAGTGATAGGAATAATAGGTGAAAACGGCTGTGGTAAATCAACTTTTCTTCAACTTGTTTCTGGAATTTTGAAGCCAGAAAAGGGGAGTGTAAAAATTATTTACCCAAATAAAAAATCTAATGAATCTAATAAAAAAACATATAAATATGTTTCAATACTATTCCAAAATCCAGAATCAAGTTTTTTCTTCCCTCTAGTTAAAGATGAGATTTTACACCAAATCAAAAAGGAAAAAGAAATAGATGAAAATTTACTTGAACTTATACATCCTAACTTTTTTGATATAGTTCAAAACTTCAATAGGTCCGCTTTTACTTTATCTGAAGGAGAAAAAAGAAGGCTTGGTTTCATAATACAACTTTTAATGAATAGACCTATTCGTCTTTATGATGAACCTACTTATGCTCAAGACTATAATCGAGTTGAATCGATGAATAAGATAATGAAATATTGTAAAAAGCAAAATATCTTGCAGATAATTGTATCACATGATTTTGATTTTTTGAAAACCATTTGTGACAGAGTGTATCTTATAAAAAACAAAGGATTAGAAGTCTTATATTAAAATTAAGATGATTTATATTAAGATGATTTATACTAAAGACAAATAGAATTATGAAAAAAAAGACTCATTCAATTAATTTTTTAATTCTCTATATTTTCAGTATCATTCCAATACTATTGAGACCTAAAATATACTTTAATCTTATATACTCAGGCATTCCAATTTTAATTTATTTATACTATGGTTTGGATTTAAAAAAATTGTCTAAGTCTTTTCTGGTATCATTAATACCATCTTTATCTTATTTTATTATGATTTTCTTCTTTGCAGAAGAAAACCTTAAAAGAGGATTACTTTATGAAAGATCCTTAAATTTATTTTCCTTAAAAATTGTCCTGAAAATATATGAAACTCAACTTCAATATGCCATTGCAGCAAGTTTTAGAGTGTTTCTACTATCATTTTTATCTTTTACTACAACATTTATGCTTGATATTTGGCAGATTTTTAAGTTTTTCATGATAAAAAAAGTCATAAGTTTCAGTTATGGATACGCTTTTTCTATAGCATTAAATTCAGTATCTTCTATAATTGATGAAGTTCGAAGAGTAAATTTTCTTATGAAAAATAGAAAAGTTTCTCCTTTTTACAAAGGATTTTTACCTGTTTTAGTATTTGGCATTAGATATTCAGAACTAGCTTCCATTTCTTTAATTTCGAGGGGATTTTCAGAAAAAAGAACAATATTTAATGAAGAAAAAATCAATAAAAATGAGTTTATTACCTTTTTGATTATTAGTATCATTATTTTAGTTATGCTATTAATAAGGACCTAAGAAAGATTAGCCTTTTTTCGCTCTTGAAATATTAAAACCAAGCTCTTTTAAAATATAATTATTCTTAGACCAATTTTTAACAACTTTAACAAATAAATGGCATTTTACCTTTTTACCAAAGATAAATTTCAAGTCTTTTTCAGACATTACTCTTATTTTTTTAATAACTTCTGCATTTTTACCTATAATTATAGGTTTTTGTGATTCCTTCTCACAACAGATATTTGCTTCTATCTCTATCAAATCTTCTGTTTCATTGAACTGCAATACTTCAACATAGGTTGAGTAAGGTACTTCTTCGTAAAGGGTTAAAAAGATCTTTTCTTGAATAATTTCAACAACCTGCTGCTTTTCATACATCGTTGAAATAATATTATCAGGGTAGTAAAATGGATTTATTGGAATATATGGATATAATTCCTCCAAGATTTTAGCTCTTTCAAGATTTATTGCAGATATCTCCAAAGATTTATCAAAGATATTTTTTTGATTTAAAACTTGAATTTTATTCTCATTCTTCCCTTTATCTATTTTATTTAAAAGTGCTACAACCTTTTTATTAAGTTTAATTTTAATCTCTTCAAGTTTTGAGATTAATGCAATCTCATCTTCATCGGTTTCTTTACTTACATCTGTTATAAAAAGAATTAAATCTATTTCTTTAATAGTTTCAAAAATCTGTTCATTCATCAATTGATTAATTATTTTTGGACTTGTGTGAAAGCCAGGAGTGTCTATAAAAATCAACTGTAAATCGAGATCTTTATCTGTAAGAATACCAGTTATTCTTCTTCTAGTTGTCTGAGGTTTATCTGTTACACCTGCGATTTTTTCCCCTAAAATACTATTTAAAAAGGTTGATTTGCCAGCGTTAGGGATTCCACAAATAAGCAAAAAGCCACTTTTTGTTTTTTTTTCAATCATTGTATAAATACAATTATTGTACAAAAACTATATTACCAAAAACAGCATTTGCCTCAATATAAACAGCATTATCAGATGTAGTAGATGTGTTATAGTTAATATCTCCAAATCCAAGACTTTGTTTATTTGGAAGTGTGACGCTTCCAAAAACTGCAGAACCTCTAACTTTGATAGCTAAATCTTTTGGAAGTCTAATAACTGCTGAACCGAATATTGCTGAAATTTCAATATGCTTGCCAATATCTTCATTAGTCATACCTGATAGATCTATTTCTCCTTTTGAGAATATTATATTATACTCATTTTCAACTTTATCTGGTTTTACATTCATTTCAGAAAAAACAGCAGTTTTCCCATCATTATAAGATTCCATTCTCCAGCCTTTAAAACCAAGTATGATATAGACACCTATATAAATAAGAACAAGACCAACAAGAATCTTAAAAACTGGTATGTTGAGTTTGAATATAAAGTTAATTATCATCAAAACTCCTGCAGCGACAAGAACTAAACCCCAAAAAATAGCATTAAACAAAGAATGTCCTCTAATCATGTTTCCTCCAATCTTAAAATACTAATCTTAAAAATATAATAGATTTTAAAAATCAAAACTTTATGCTACATGAGATATTATAGAATGATAAATTAATTTATCAACAATATATTAAATTCTTTATATAAAAATATATTAAATTATTAATATAAACAAATATTTTTTTGTTAAAAAAGACTAATTAAAAAATCTTTGATAAAATTCAGAGTATCATCAGATATCGTTTCTTTAATCAAGGCATATTCGAAGATATTTCCTGTACTTGCTTTTTGGAAAAGATGATTAGCTGATGGAGCAACAATTATTTTTAAGTTTGTTTGATTTGTTTGAGAAAGAATAGAATTTATTGCTTCAAGATTTTGTTTGGCTGGGACTTGCAAATCTTTTTCACCAAATAGAAGTAGGGCTGGGCATTTTATTTTTTTTATATAGTAAGAAGGATCTATGGCAATAAATGTCTTAAACCATTTCGAAGTTAATTCGGCTATGACTCTTTCTGCATCTTCTTTTGATAGCTTATATTTTTTGGCGATATTTTTAATTTCATTAATTAAGTTTTCATTCGACTGTTCATCTTTATACTTTATCACTGCTCCATAAAGTGCAGAGTTAATTTCTATCATCTTTTTTATATCTTTTTCTTTTACTCCACTCGCTCTTGCTATTGCTTCTTGCTGCAAAAGAAGAAGAATATCTCCTCTTAAAGCTGGACCTGCAAGAGAAATTATAAAACTAATATCTTGAGAATACTCAGAAGCTAAAATAAAAGAAATAAGTCCACCCTCTGAATGTCCGAGAACTCCAATTTTTGAAATATCTATAAAATCAAGAGATTTAAGATAATTTATTTGACAAATTGCATCAGAAATAAAATCAAAGGTGTCAGAATTAGAAATAATTTTACTATCTATTCCAACACCTCTATCATCTACCCTTAAAGTTACAAAACCAAGTTTTGTCAAAAAATCAGAGATCACTAAAAATGGTTTATGACCAAAAATTTCTTCATCTCTATTTTGTGCTCCAGAACCTGTTATTAAAATAATAGCAGGGAATTTGCCTTCTTTAGAAAGACTTTTATTTGAAGGTACAGTCAAGGTTCCATTCAGATTTATTTTACCATTTGTTAATGTTACTTCTTTTTCTTCATATTCATATGGAGGAATCGGATGTTGTGGTCTTGGTATTTTTGAAAAAGAAAGCTCTGTTTTAAAGGAACCTTGTTGGAAAATTGTTTTTAGCTTATCCTCATTTTTGTTTAATATAGTTATCTTAGCCTTAATTGAATCAAAACTCACTATTAAATTTGAATCTTCATACTTTACCAAGGAGGTTGGGATCATCGATCCACCTTGATCTATTGAAATTAAAATGGCATCAAGCTTATCTTTTATAAATAGATTTTTTGAAATAACTAAAGCTAGTCTTAAATCTGATGAACCCACCGATAAGGTGCCAAGATACACACCTTCAATATCATTTAAAGATTGTTGATTTAAATTAAAAGAGAAAAAAGAAAATGACAAAGTTGAAAAAATCAAAAATAATAATATTAAAGATAAAGATTTAAAAATATTAAAATTCTCTTTTTTCATAATTAATCTCCCTATTTAAATTTTTATATACCACTTTATAAATTTGTCATTTATGAAATAATAAACCAATTTTTCACTTAAACTATACATAAATATTTTAAGTAACCAAAACTAAGTAATGAAAAGAAAGATATTTATAGATTTTTTCCATTATTTTTTTATACTTAAATATATAAATTAAAAGATTTTAGAGAATGAAAAGAGTATGATAGAGGAAGTGAGAAATGAAAATTGCATTTACTGCAGATTTACATTTAAAAAGCAAGGTACAGTCAATTGAAAGGTATAATGCTCTTTTTTCTATGGTAGAAAAAGTAAGGCAGATGAAAATCACTAATATCATTATTTGTGGTGATCTTTTTGATCAGGATTACCCAAGTTATTCTGATTTTGATAATTTCTGCAAATCAAATAATGATTTGAATTTTTTTGTTATACCTGGAAATCATGATTCAATTCTTAACGATAAATATTTTACTTCAAGTAATATCAAAGTTATTAATCAATCTGAAATTGTCAACTTTGATGATAGTAGTTTCCTTTTTATTCCATATAATTTTAATAAAAGTATAGATGAGGAAGTCTCTAGATTTTTAACTGTATGTGAAAAAGAAGAAGAAAGGTCTTTTGAAAATTATGTATTAATAGGTCATGGGGATTACCTTACTTCTAGTTTTAATATAAATATAAATGGGTATGAAGATGGCTTATATATGCCTCTTACTCCAAATACTATAAATAAATATAATTTTAAAAAGGTAATATTGGGACATATTCACAAGCCATCTAATTTTGGTAAAGTGTATTATCCAGGTTCTCCTTTCCCAATTAATACTACTGAAACAGGAAAGAGATCATTCATAGTTTATGATACTTCAAATGATAATATTGATAGAATCTTTATAGATACCGATTTTATATATTTAAATATAGAAATCTTATCTTTTCCAGGTGAGGATGAATTTAACCTCATCAAAAAGCAAATTGATAAATATATATTTAATTATGACTTAAAAGAGAATGAGCTAAAGAAGGTAATATTGTTATTGAAAATAAAGGGTTTTACTAAAGACATTAAAAATCTTGTAAAACTTATAGTAGGATACCTAAAAGAGTTGGGATTAAGAATTTATGAAAAAGATAGCTTAAACAAAGATAGTTCAAATAAAAGTGAACTAAGTAAAGATGATACATATAAAAATTGGATCAATATAGATGAACTTAAGAATATATTTGAAATAGATAGTGTTAAAATGGTTTTATTTGAGAATTTTAAGCAGAAATTAGAAACCTTAGATTTACAGAATCTTTTAATAAATGGTAATAGTGTGAGTTGTCTAAAAGAAGATATAATGATGGATGGTATGAATATAATTTTTGATTAAAGGTATTTTCAATTTTTATTTATATTAAAATATTAAAATATAAAAATACTAAAATAATGAGGTATCTATGGGGATAAAGATATCAAAAATAAATGTGAAAGATTTGGGACCAATTAAAGAGCCTATAAATTGGGAATTTAAAGATTTTAATCTTATATATGGTAAAAATGAAAAGGGTAAATCTTTAATTGTTGAATTTATAATAAGAACACTATTTAAATCTGATTACAAGAAAAATAGAGAAGATATAGATGTTGATTGGGGATATTTGAGAAGAATTGGGAGTGGTAAAGTCGTTGTAAAAGGTATTAGAAGTCTGATTGAAAATAATACAACAGATGAATATGAGTTTTTTTCAAAAGATAAAAGTCCAAATTTTTTAGATTTTCTTATAAAAAGCCCATTAAATCTACCTTATAATATTCAAAAATTATTTATCGTAAAAGAAGGAGAAGTCTCAATTGAAAAAAATTATGAAGAAGGGATAAGTTTAAATTATATAAAAAATATTTTTTCTATGGACAAGGTGTTGAATGATATTGAAGAAAATGAGAGTAAAATACCAAAAAATATAAAAAATTATGGATATGATAATAGTCTTGATTTTGAATATAAAAAAAATATAAAATTAACTAAAATGGGACTAGCAAAGGATTTAGAAGGATATATCCAAAAGATTAATGTTTTAGAAATGACCTTTGATAAATTCTTAAAATCATATCAAAAGGATGAAGAGTTAAAGCTAAAATTAAAACTTAGTGAATTAATGGAAGAAAAAGAAAAATTACTGTATTCAAAAAGATATAAGGCTTATACTTTATCTCAAAAGTTAGATGAACTTAGAGAAAAAGAAAAATTCTTTAATAAATTTGAAATTGAAAGATGTGAGAAACTTTTAAATGAATATAATATCAAAAAAGAAGAGCTAACTAAACTAGAACAAGAGATAAATCAGATTGAAAATGAAATAATGGATGAACCAGAACTTTTTAAAATAACTGAAAACCAACTTAAAGCAAAAAGATTTAAAGCATATTCTTTGGCTACTAAAATAAGTAAAATAAAAGAAGAACTTTTGAAATATTCTGAAGAGGAAATAACTAAGCTTAATAATCAAATAGAATTGTATAAAAAAGAGAAAGAGCAATTTCTTGAAGATGAAAGTTTGGTAAAAGAATATTTAGATAAGACTAAAAATTATTATTACTTACTTTCATTGAAAGATTTATATAACAAATATCTACAATTTGATAAAACAAAAGTTTCAACGAAGTTTTTTGGCTCACCTATTTCTATTATAATATTCTCAACAATTTTGATATTATTGACAATATCTTCAATAATCTTTTCTTTGTCAAATTTTAATCTTTTCATTAGAGTAGTTCCAATGATCTTTAGCTTTTTAAGTGGATTTTTTTTAATTTTTTCTATAAGTAAGTTTATAAATTTCGTCAGGGAGGAGAGACGAAGTTATGAGGTTGAAAAGATAAAAAAAAGATTTGAATCTCATTTTGGAAAACCTTTAAAAGATATAACTGATATAGATGAAATGATTTCTTTTAATCAAAAATTGATAAATCATCTTGAAATATTAAAACCAAAACTTCAAAGTTTAAGCATTGATCTTAAAACATTAAAAAAACAGATAATTGAAAAGTTTGAGAGTTTCGGCTATCCAAATTTAGAGGAAGAAGATTGGAATAAAATTATTTATGATATTAGATTAAAAAATAATGATTTGAAAGAAAGGTTGGATCAAATTAAATCTAGTTTTGAAAAACTTGATGTTGATCCTTCTAGTTTTGAACTTAAAGATCCCGGAATCGAGTATGATTTAAATATATACGAAGAAACTAAAGAAAAACTTAAAAAGTATGAAATCTTAAAAGATAGAAAAAACAAAAAATTTATTGAAAAGGAAGATCTAAAAAAGGAGATAGAAAGTTTAAAAAAAGAAATAAATCAAATTTTTGAAAATTTGTTAAAAGAAAAAGTTGATACTCAGAATTGGGAAAATTGCTTAAATAATGTTAAAATGCAAGCTTATGAGATCTCTAACGAAATATCTAAAATTCAAGGTGAACTAAATGGACTAGCAGTAGATAAGGAAGAATATAAAATGAAAGATAATAATATCACTTTTTCTCAGCAAAAACTTGAATATATAGAAAAAGAGATTGAGAATACAAAAAATAAAATTGCACAGATAGAACAAAACAACATAAGCATAAAAGCAGAACTCTCATCAAAAACTGGACTTGATATTAGTTCAAATATAAATGAGTTAATTAAAAGAATCTATCAATTAAAAGAAGAGTATTTAAAAACTAAGAATCAAGTTGAATCTAAAATTATATCTACTATTCTTGTTTATGAAAGTATTTTAGAACTTAAAAAACAGGAAGATGAAAAACTTAAGATCTTTTTACAATCGGATCTTATAAAAAGTAGTATAAAGAAGATGACTTCAAGGTATAATGAAATTTCATATGAAAGTATTTATGAAATTAGTGATATTAAAAGTTATGAAAATGTTGATACCAACAAAAATAGTAGTAAAAATAGAATAAAAGATTTTGAAATTTTTATAACAGATGGTTATGAAAAATTCAATGTTAAGGATATAAGTACTGGAGCAAAAGAACAATTGATGCTTGCACTAAGAATCGGTTTTTTAAAGTATCTGTTAAAAAATAAGAGTGGCTTTCTTATTTTAGATGATGCGTTTCAACATTCTGACTATGAGAGAAGAAAAATATTAATTGATTCTTTAATAGAGCTATTAAAAGATGATTGGCAAATATTTTATTTCACTATGGATGATAACTTAAAAAATTTGATAAGAGAAAGGATTAAAAATAGTGGTTATGAGCTTTTTGAAAAATTATTATAATAAATTTGAATTTATAAATTTAATTTTTTTTTAATTATCTAAAGTAAAAAACAAAGTTGAACAATATATTAAAGGTTTAAGGATTTTTGTATTTGTTTAAGAAAAACATATCTGGAGTAAAAATATGTTAGTTAGGAAATTAATAGGAGAAAAATGTTACCTTTCTCCATATGATGTATCATATTCTGAAATCTTTTATAGATGGGTAAATGACCTTGATGTCGTTTCTTCTATTAGTCTTGCAAATAAGACTATCTCTTTTGAAGTAGAAAAAGAAATCATGTCAAAACTCTCAAAGGAGCATAGCTATTTAATAGTTGATAAAGTTGATGATAAAGTAATAGGTGGATGTGGTTTTTTTGATATTGATCATATTAATAGGACTTCATTAGTAGGAATAATAATCGGAGATAAAAATAAATGGGATAAAGGTTTCGCAACAGATGCACTGAAAACTCTTTGTGCTTTTGGATTTAATTACTTAAATTTACATAATATTATGCTAACCGTATATTCTTTCAACAAGAGAGCTATAAGATGTTATGAAAAAGTTGGATTTAAAATTATTGGAAGGAGAAGACAAAGTTTTTATCAAAATGGAATATATCATGATGAACTTTATATGGACATAATTTCAGATGAATTCAAAAATCTATGGAATATTTAATAATTTAAAAATAGATAATTTAGGGTTTTTGAAAAATTAAAAATAATAGAAATGTTTTTTGGTTTCTTAATAGGAAATTAGATGAAAAAATTTTTGAATTTCTTTTTAATCTTTTTCTCAATAGTTTTATTGGTTGCACTATATAGATTTAATTACTTGATTTTTCATACAATAGTTGAGCTATTGTCTATTAGCTTAGGAATTTCACTATTATTTTTTACTTTTACAAAAATTAAAATCAATGAATTAACTAAATTTGAAATATTAGCTTTATCTTATGCATTTGTTGCAATTATAGATTTAATGCACACCTTAACTTACAAAGGAATCGGTGTTTTTAATAGTATAACAGCTAACGAACCTACCCAATTTTGGATATCTGCAAGATTTTTAGAATCAGTCTCAATATTATTTTTTACATTATTTTTTCATAAAAAGGATATAGAAAAAAATATAAAGAAATTATTTTATTTTGTTTTTTTTATACTATTAATCTATTTAATCTTTTCAATCTTATCTATTCTTGTTTTCGATTTTTTCCCAATCTGTTTTATAGAAGGATATGGGTTAACTAAATTTAAAAAAATCTCTGAATACATTATAATTTTTATACTCTTAATATCATTAATCTTGAGTAAAAATAATGATGATGGCTCATTTCATTATTATCGATACGCTATCATTTTTACAATATTTTCTGAATTCTGTTTTACATTATACAAAGATGTTTTCGGTTTATATAATATGACTGGGCATATTTTTAAATACTTATCCTTTATATTAATTTATAGATATGTTATGGTTAATATTATCGAAATTCCATATTCAAGGATAAAAACATTAAATACTCAGCTCCAAAAAGAAAAGCAAGAGTTGATTTTAGCAAAATCAGAGGCTGAAAAAGCGAACAAAGCAAAATCTGCTTTTATCTCAAATATAAACCATGAGATAAATACACCATTAAATGCTATTTCAGGATTTTCTTTTATTTTATTCAATGAATTAGATGATTCTGAAAAAAAAGAATTATGTCAAAATATATTTGATGCTTCTCAAAATTTATATAAAATTTTTGAAAATCTAATAACAGTGTCCGAAATAGAAATTGGAGAATACAAGATTGAATGGAACAATGAGAACTTGAAAAATTTCATTGAAACGTTTGTCGATGTTTATATGGGAGATGCTAACGCTAAAGGGTTATATTCAAAATATGAATTGCAAGATAATCTTGATAAAATTATCCCAGTTCCGACAAATGTCATTGGGATAATAATTGCAAATCTTTTGGGCAATGCGATAAAATTCACTGATAAAGGTTTTGTTTCTTTTTCTGCTCGACTCGAAGAAAATTTTCTCTATATGAATTTTAAGGATTCAGGAAATGGAATAGATATAGCTTCATATTCAGATTTAATAAATCCTTTCAACATTGGGGAGTATTACTTAAATAAAACTCATGATGGTATAGGGCTTGGCCTTTCATTAGTAAATAAACTTGTGAAACTTATGAATGGTAAAATAGATTTTAATTCTAAAATTGGTGAAGGTTCTGAATTTTCAATCATCATTGATATTGATAAGGGAAAATATGAAAATCAAAATTAAAATTAGATTAATTAGATTTTGTTAATAATTTAAATAACATATTAAAAATCAATATTCATATTGAACTTATCAAATAAAAACTATCAATTAAATTTACAAAGAATAGTTGTTTTAATAAAAAATAATAATATATAAGTTAAACAAATTTTTTAATTTAATCTTGATATTGCTTGAATAATATTTTAAAGGGATTTAAATTTTGATAAAAAAAGATTTTCTTGACATATTTTCTCTATTTATTATCAACTGGTAAATACCAATATTATAAAAATACAAGTGGACTATACCAGTATATTTAATAATTTTTCATTTAACAAAGAAAATAAGGTTCCTTATTATATTCAGCTTTCAGAATTTATAAAATATAGTATTCAGAACAATACCTTAAATTTTATACCATCCGAGAGAGAATTATCATCTTTTCTTTCTGTTTCGAGATTAACTGTAAGTAAAGCATATGAAAAACTTAAGAAAGATGGGATTTTATATTCAAAAAAAGGAAGTGGTTATTTTATAAATAAAGATTCAATACTTTTTTTATCCAGTAGAAAAACCAAAGCCTTTTTTTTAATAAATCAATTGATTGATAATTTATTAAAAGAAGATTTCTCATTTAATGATATAAAAAATTTCTTTAACTCCATATTATCTTACCAAGAAATAAAAAGTGAAAACATAAACATAGCATTCATCGATTGTAATCCAGAATCTTATTTTATAATAAAAAATCAAATAAAAAAATTATTTAAAATAAATTCACATTTTCTTCCAATAAGTTCTTTACTAAGAAACCATAATAATAGGTCAATATTGGATAAGATTTCCGGCTTTGATATAGTTCTTACAACGAAAAAGCATTATAATGAAATTAAAAATCATTTAAAAAATTTGGTTACAGGAAAAGATAAAAATGATTTTAAAAGGATAGATAATTTAAAGTTTTTTGATAAGTTTAAATTAATAAAAGTTCATATTGAACCAGATCCAGATACTTTAATAAAGATTGCTAAAATTCAAAAGAATTCAAAAAAACTTGTTATTTGTTATTCAAAAAGATTTGCAATAATCGTAAAAGAATATCTTGAAAAAATTAATGATCTTTCTAATACTGAATATTTAATTCTAGAATCATTATATAAAACAAATAAAGGTAATCTTTTTGAAAATACTATAGATATCAATCAAGAAGATAAGATTGAGAGACTTGTAAAGAATAAACTTGAAGAAATAGATTACTTAATAATTCCAGCAGAGTTTAAGGTTTTAGAATATAAGGATTATATTTATCAAAATTTTAAAATAGATAGTTTTAATGAAAACTTACTTATATTATTCGAAAGGCTTCAGAAAATCTATTCAGATAAGATCATCAGTTTTAATTACAAAGTAGATAATGGATCATTAATTTTAATTGAAGATAAAATAAATGAAATCAATAGCAAAAGATTGAAAGAATATATTGAAAAAGGGGTTATTGATGAAGAAAATTAATATAGTTACTGGAGTAATAGGGAGTGATTGTCACGCTGTTGGGAATAAGATAATTGAAAAAGTATTTTCTGAGGCTGGATTCAATGTTATTAATCTTGGTGTGATGGTAAGTCAAGATGAATTTATTGATGCAGCTATAGAATCAAATGCGAAAGCAATACTTGTTTCTTCCCTTTATGGACAGGGGGAGTTGGATTGTGAAGGTTTAAGATCTAAATGTGTAGAAAGAGGAATAGAAAATATCATTTTATATATTGGAGGAAATCTTGTAGTTGGTAAGCATGATTTTAAAGAAGTAGAGGAAAAATTTAAGAAAATGGGTTTTAATAGAGTATTTAGTCCTGATGTAGACCTAAAAATAGCAGTCGAATTATTAAAAAAGGATATTGAGGAAAAGTTTAGTGAAAAAATTGATTAGTATCGATATAGGTTCAACATATACAAAGGGAGTTCTTTTCTTATATTTTGAAAATGAATCGATTGATGAAGTCTATCTAGAAACCAATAGAATAAATAAATTATATATTAATGGTATCTTTAATAGCTTAATAATACCGATAAATAGAGCTCAAGTGCCAACAACTACAAATCATCTAGCAGATGGTTTCTTTGAAGTCCTCTCTGAACTTTTATCAGAAACAAAAATCAATGGTAAATTTATAAATCAAAATAATATAGAAATCAAAGGAAAAGAGGAAGAAAAGAACAATGATATTGAGGTATTTTATTCGTCTTCTGCAAAAGGTGGTTTAAATATTGTAGCCATAGGAATAGTTCCAGAATTAACTTTGAAAACAGCAAAATTGACCGCTCTTTCGGCCGGAGGAAAGGTCACAAAAGCTTATTCATATAGATTAAACAAAAAAAATATAAAAGAAATAGATCAAATAAATCCTGACATTATTCTTTTTACTGGGGGAACAGATGGAGGGAATGAAGAAATAAATATTCATAATGCTAAAATGCTCTCCAGTTTATCTATAAGACCCGTAATTCTTTATGCAGGTAATCAATCATGTTCCGATGAGATCTATGAAATTTTATCATTAAGTAATTTTGATATAAAAGTAACTGAAAATGTTCTTCCGGAAATAGATAAGATTAATATCGAACCAGCAAAAGATTGTATAAGAGATATATTCTTAAAAAAAATAATCCATGGAAAAGGTCTTGATCAGATTGTAGATAAAATTGGTTTTTACCCTGAACCAACGCCACTTTCAGTTTTTAATTTTATTTCAGTAATACCTGATAATGTAAAAAAGATTAAGGGTTTGCTACAGAAATCAACAATAGTACAGAATAATATTAAAGAAAATGCTTATTATGAAAATATAACTAAGCTATTAAATAAAAATTGGGAAAGCTTTATAGCGATCGATATGGGGGGAGCAACAACAGATTTTTATTCCTATCATAAAGATAAAATAGAGGATAGTAATGTTTTATTAAGGGGACTAAGCGAACCAACTGTTAAAAGAACCGTTGAGGGAGACCTTGGGATGAGAGTATCCGTAAAGGCGGTTTTGGAAAGTGGTATGGAACTTTTAAAAATAATTTCTAAGGATAATATTATAAATATTGAAGAAAATGATTTTATTGATATCTTTTCTAATTATATAGATAAAATCCATGAAAACCCATCTTATATCCCAGAGAATGATGAAGAACAATATTTTGATAGAATAATAGCAACAATCTGTATTAGATTATCTTCGTTAAGACACGCTGGCAAATACAAAAGGATATTTACTGTAAATGGTGAAATACTTATTCAATATGGAAAGAATTTAAGACATGTTAAAACATTAATAGGAAGTGGTGGTTATCTTTCTAGGATGAATGATATGTTTTTAAAAAATTTTTTAACTTTTTCGTATGTGAATTTTTTCAATAAAGATTCCTACTATGAAGTAGATGAAGAAATCCCTTTGCTTCCTGAATCAATAGATTATTTAAAAGATAAAGAATATTATTTACCAATACTTGCAAATGTAGCGAGAAAATATCCTTTAGAAAGTGTTTTATGTTTTATTGAAAATTTAGAAGTATACGATTGAGAATGAATAAAATAATTAATTAGAGGGTATTTATGGTGTTCAAAAGAGAATTAAAAAACAAAAAGATCGATATTGAACTTTTTTTTGAAGAAAGAAAAGAGGTACTTAATTGTTGGTATACAGGTAAAATATTAGAGGATATCAGAGAAGGTGTTGAGTATCAAAAAAGTATTCCAGAGTCTAAGAGATTTTCGACCTTGTTAAGGGATGCTGATCAAAAAAAACAGACACTAGTTCAACCAAGGGCAGGGGTTGCATTAATTGAAGAGCATATTGAACTTTTAAGGTATCTTGAGCAAGAAGCAGATCTTCTACCAACCACTATAGATGCATATACTAGGCAGAATAAATATATTGAAGCCGAGAAAGGGATACAGAGATCTAAAGAAGCAGGAAGATCTTTGTTAAATGGTTTTCCTGCAGTAAATTGGGGTGTAGAAAATTGTAGAAAGGTCATAGAAAGTTTAAAAAAGCCAGTACAGGTAAGGCATGGGACTCCAGACGCTAGATTGCTTGCTGAAATAACCCTCGCTGCAGGATTCACTTCATTTGAAGGTGGTGGTATATCTTATAATATACCATATGCTAAAAGTGTTGCCTTGGAAAAGTCATTGAAAGATTGGCAGTATATTAATAGATTGATTGGGTATTATGAGGAAAATGGTGTAAGAGTAAATCTCGAACCATTTGGACCACTTACTGGTACATTAGTACCACCATTTATTTCTAATACTATTGCAATTATTGAAGGACTTCTTGCTTTAGAACAAGGAGTCAAATCTATAACTTTAGGGTATGGTCAATTGGGAAACCTTGTCCAAGATGCCGCAGCTATCATATCTTTGAAGGAAATAGCAAATGAAATATTTAATAAATTTGGTTATAAAGATTATGAATTAACAACAGTTTTCCATCAATGGATGGGTGGTTTCCCAGAAGATGAAGCTAGGGCTTTTGGAGTAATATCATCTGGTGCTGTCGCTGCTGCATTAGCAAAAGCGACTAAGGTTATTGTAAAAACCCCACATGAAGCATTAGGAATACCTACAAAGGAGGCAAACTTACAAGGCTTAAAGGCAACAAAGCAAGTTGTAAATATGTTTTATGAGCAGACAATGGACAGATCAGAAAATCTTGAAAAAGAGATAAAAATAATTAAAAATGAAGTACGATATCTTTTAGAAAGGGTTATTGAAGCAGGTAATGGCGATTTAGCATTAGGGGTAGTTAAATCATTTGAAGCAGGGATTTTAGATGTTCCATTTGCTCCTTCTATTTATAATAAAGGCAAGATTATGCCAGCAAGGGATAACAATGGGGCTGTTAGGGTCCTTGATGCAGGATTTGTACCTATTTCAAAAGAAATGTTGGAATTCCATAAAGAAAAAATTCAAGAAAGAGCAGATTTTGAAAATAGAGAACCAGGATTTCAAATGCTTGTTGATGATATATATGCAATTAGCAAGGGTCGACTAGTTGGAAGACCAAGAAAAATTTGAAAGATGGTAAGTTTTTGAATTTTATAAATAAAATTGGTTAAATCTTTAAAGAAAATATTTGAGAAAAGGAGAAAATTATATGAAGATAAAGGATGTGATATTTTCTGAAGGGAAAACAGGTTTCTTTTTCGATGATCAAAAAGCTATTAAGAAAGGAGCATCTCAAGACGGTTTTATTTACATAGGAAAACCAGAAATTCAAGGTTTTGAAGCAATAAGACAAGCAGGAGAATCTATTTCAGTAATTATATTGTTGGAAGATGGGCAGATTGCAGTAGGGGATTGTGCCGCTGTTCAGTATAGTGGCGCAGGTGGTAGAGATCCTCTATTTTTAGCAAATAAATATATACCTTTTCTGGAAAAAAATATAAAACCTCTCCTAATAGGAGAAAATTTAAAAAGTTTTAAAGATCTATCTCGAAAAATAGATAACCTTATTATTGACGGAAACAAGATTCACACTGCTTTGAGATATGGTTTAAGTCAAGCTATTTTGGATGCTACCTCAAAAGCTTATCATGAAACTATTGTCGAAACAATATGGCGAGAATATAATCTTCCAAAAATTATAAAGAAAGTTCCAATCTTTGGTCAATCAGGTGATGAAAGATATACTAATGTTGATAAAATGATCTTAAAAGAAGCAGATGTCCTGCCACACGGACTAATTAATAATGTAGAAACGAAGTTAGGAAAAAATGGTGAACTGCTTAAAGAATATATAAGTTTGATTGTGAACAGAATAAAGAAAATAAGGATTCATAGTAATTATAATCCTACTATCCATATTGATGTTTATGGTACAATTGGTATAATATTTGATAATAATATAGAAAAGATAGCTGATTATTTAGCCTCTTTAGAAAAATATTCTGAAAGTTTCCAATTGTATATAGAAGGTCCAGTTGATCTTGGGGAAAAGAATAGACAGATAGAATATTTAAGTAAAATAAAGGAGAGATTGGAAAATAATGGTTCAAAAGTAAAGATTGTTGCAGATGAATGGTGTAACACATTTGAAGACATTATCGAATTTACAGATGCCAAAGCATGTCATATGGTTCAAATAAAGACTCCGGATCTTGGTTCTGTACATAATATAATTGAAAGTGTTATATATTGTAAAAATAATGGAATGGAAGCATATCAAGGAGGGACTTGTAATGAAACAGATGTATCAGCAAGAATTTGTACGAATATAGGTGTTGCAGTTCAATCAGATAGATTGCTTGCAAAACCAGGTATGGGCTTTGATGAAGGATTTGCTATTGTGAAAAATGAGATGGAAAGAATAATAAATATTTTGAAATATAAAGATATTAGAAGATAGTCAATTAATACTTTTATTTAAAATACTAGTTTGTACTAGTAAAATTCATAATGAAAAATTAGATCTGATTTGGAGGTAAAATGATAAGAAGTGATATATTAAACAAAAATCCAGAAAAAGATGAATTTAAAATATTATCCCCAACCGCGATTCTTGGATATGGATTTCCAGAAAAATCCTTTTTGAATGCTATGGAGATGAAACCAGATCTAATTGCGGTAGATGCTGGTTCTACTGATCCAGGACCATATTATCTAGGAGCTGGTGTTTCATTCACGGATAGACTTGGAGTAAAAAGAGATCTTAGATATATTCTTACTCATGGTGTCAAAAATGGTATACCAATTGTCATTGGTTCAGCTGGAGGAAGTGGAGCTAAACCACATATGGATTGGTGTGAGAAGATCATTAAAGAAATTGCTATGGAAGAAAAACTTACTTTTAAGCTTGGTAAGATATATTCAGATATTGATAAAAAATTATTGACTGAAAAGCTTAAAAATCAAGAATTAATCCCACTTGGAATTCCAAATGTTTTAAATCTTGATGATATTGAAAAAACTACTTATGTGGTTGCTCAAATAGGTGTCGAACCTTTTATTGAACTTTTAAAGGAAGGTTGTGATGTCATTTTAGCTGGAAGAGCCTATGACCCTGCATGTTTTGCATCTTTGCCAATAATGCTTGGTTATGATAGAGGATTGGCTATTCATCTTGGTAAAATTTTAGAATGTGCAGCTATAGCTGCCTCACCAGGTTCAGGTTCTGATTGTGCTTTTGGAATATTGAAAAAAGATTCTTTTGTACTAGTGCCATTAAATGAAGATAGGATATTCACTACGCAATCAGTTGCAGCTCATTCTTTGTATGAAAAATCAGATCCAGTTCATCTTCCAGGTCCAGGTGGCGAGTTAAATCTAGAAGATGTACAGTTTTTAGATATTGGAAATGGAATGGTAGAAGTTAAAGGTTCTAAATATATCAAATCAAAAAAAAATATGTTGAAATTAGAAGGTTCCAAAATGATCGGATATAGAACAATTACAATTGCAGGCTCTCATGATCCGGTAATGATTGAAAAAATAGACTCTGTAATAGATAAGGTAAAAGAAAGGGTCAATATGCTTTTAGAAAAAGAAAACATTAAAGGGGATATCTTTTTCCATGTATATGGAAAAAATGGTGTAATGGGTCGTCTTGAACCAATTAATAAGGCTTTTTCTTATGAGATTGGAATTTTAATAGAAGCCATTGCTGATACTCAAGAAAATGCAAATACCATTTGTTCTCTTACAAGATCTACTATGCTTCATTATGGTTATGAAGGAAGAATTTCAACAGCAGGTAACCTTGCTTTCCCTTTTTCACCTTCAGATATTAAAGCAGGAGAAGTATATATATTTTCAATTTACCATCTTATGGAAATAACCGATTTTTCATTGTTTAAAAAGGAAATAGAAATTGTTAATTATTGTTAATTGATTAGATGTTTAATTTTAATAAGAGGGAAATATGGCAAAAAAAAATATTAGAGAGATTGCAAAGGTCATAAGAAGTAAAAATTCAAGTCCATTTGAAATTACTTTTGATATTATATTTAAGGATCTTGAGACTTTTAATAAAGTTAAGGAAAATAATCTAATAACTAAAAGTTTGATTGCTAGTTTATATAAATTAAAAGAAGATGAAATAATGGATATTATATATTTTATGCCAGCATTAGCTGTAAAGTTTGGAATGAAAAGAATAGTTACTTCAGGTGCTCCGGGAGATACAGATGTCTATGGTGCACAGCAACATGGTCCGCTTTTAAGTATTGAACTTGATCTATAAAACTTTTAAAAGATTGAAAAATGAAATTAAGATTATAAAATTTTTATTTAGAAGGTATTATATGCTTTCGATGCCAATTAAAGAAAATTTAAGGTTTGCCGTATATTACGCTCCCAGAGGAAGATATAGGTTGTATATCTTGGGTAGTCAAATAGCGGATAAATTTTTATATCCTACTGATTATCTTATAGGGATAATAGGTGCAGAAGGATCTGGTAAATCAACTCTTATCAGAGGGGCTTTCCCTGGGTTAACCCTAACTAATGATGATGAAGGAATCAATATTAGAAGAAATCCAATATTTGACTTTGATTCAGATGATTTTTTTTCTGGACATACCTTCCATATAGATGTTAGACATGAACTTGCATTTCATCAAATGTATGAAATAGTTGAAGCTATCGATAAAGTTGTTCATTCAAAAAGAAGAGTCATTGTTGAGCATTTTGATCTAGTTTACCAAAATCTTGGTTATAATGCCCAAATAATTTTTGGAATCGGAGAGGAAGTTAGAGTATATAGACCTTCAATTCTTGGTCCATCACCTTATAAAATAAAAGAAGTTGCTGAAACCAACCTTATATACAGATTGATGGCTCATACAGCAGAAGATATGGTTGGACTCGTATTAAATAAATTGTATGGAACAAAAAGAGATATCTTACATTCTGATGTAAGACATGGTTTTGTCATAGGTTTCGGTGAAAAACCAGATATCGATATAGAATTAGTTGAAAATGAAGTAAAAAAACTTATAGATAAAAATTTACCTGTTTCCCCTCTTGCTGGAGATTATATATCTATTGGTGATGAACAATATTATTGCACTGGAAAAAGAATCCATGTAAAAAATACTAAGGATGTAAAAAATTTTAGACTAATAAAACAATTAAAATTTGATCCAATATCAAAACAGTATTTATTAATTGGTTTTATAGGAGAAGAAGAAATTGAAATAATGAATGAATTTCCACCTTTAATTATTGATAATTATTGATTTTGCGGATTCCCAATAAATTACATATCAAAATGATTTTTTTGAAATTTAATTTGGTTGAAAAAAAATAACTATAAAAAGGAAGAAGATGAAAGATAGGATAATTTTATTCAATGAGTTAAAAAACAAAATTTATGAGCTTATACTTAAGACCTCTTATGATTTACCATCAGATGTTTATATAGCTATCGAGGAAAGCATAAAAAAGGAAGAATCATCTCTTGGTATTTCTATATTGCACAAATTAATCAAAAACGCAGATATTGCAAAATGTGAAAAAATGCCAATTTGTCAGGATACTGGGACAGCAGTTTTTTTTGTTGACATGGGAGAAGATGTTAAAATCGAAGGTGGCTATATTAAGGATGCAATATTTGAAGCCACAAAAGATGCCTATGATAAAGGTTATCTAAGAAAATCTATGGTCAAGGATCCCATTTTTGATAGAACCAATACAAATACAAATCTTCCTCCAATAATTCATTTCGATATAATCGAGGGTGAAAAGATAAAAATTAAATTTGCTCCAAAAGGAGGAGGAGCTGAAAATATGAGTTCCTTAAAGATGTTTAAACCTTTAGATACAGAAGAAGCCATAACAAATTTTGTGGTAGATACAGTTTTAAAAGCGGGAGGTAATCCTTGTCCTCCTATTATTATAGGTATAGGAATAGGTGGTAACTTTGAAGAAAGTGTAATTCTTGCAAAAAAAGCATTATTTAGGAAAATAGGTGAAAGAAATAGTAACCCTAAATATGCTAAACTTGAGGAAAAAATAAAAAATGCAGTCAATAATACAGGTATTGGACCACAAGGTTTAGGAGGAAGAATTACTTGCCTCGACCTTTTTATAGAATATTTTCCTTGTCATATAGCTTCATTACCAGTTGCTATAAATTTAAACTGTCATGCAGCAAGGCATGGTGAAATAGAGATTTAAAAATTGATGTAAAGAAAATGATTGAAATTAAGTATAAGTAAAAATTTATTTTGAAGGAATTCTAAAAAAAGATAAAAAATATTAAATTTAAAAAGACTAAAATAAGAAAGATTAAAATAAGAAAGATGGTATATATGGAAAAGATTATAAAAATTAGTACACCTTTATTGGATGATGTTATCAAAGAATTGAAAGCTGGAGATGAGGTTTATATTTCTGGTAAAATTTATACAGCAAGAGATATGGCTCATAGTAGGCTTATTGATCTAATTCAAAAAGGGGAAAAACTTCCAATAAACTTGAAAGGAAATGTAATTTATTATGCAGGTCCAACTCCTCCTAAAGAAGGGCAAGTAATAGGAAGCATAGGACCTACGACTAGTGGAAGAATGGATCCATTTGCACCAAAACTATTAAATGCAGGATTAAAAGGGATGATTGGTAAAGGAAATAGAAGTAAAGAAGTAATTGAAAGTATAATAAAAAATAGGGGAATATATTTTGTTACAATTGGTGGAGCTGGAGCTTTGATATCCAAATCGATTAAATCTTCTAAAATAATATGTTATGAGGATCTAGGCACGGAGGCTATTCGAGAGTTAGTTGTAGAAGATTTTCCCGCTATTGTCGCAATAGATAGCCTTGGAAATAACCTATACGAAATAGGCATAGATAGATATAGAAAAATCTAATATTATTTTCTTATTCAATTATTCTTTTTTCAATTATTGCTTTTGAAGCAATCAAGTTATATTTTTTTCTTTTTTGACCTTTATAAGTTTGACAAAAAGAACCAATTTTCATATATTTTATTTATAAAATCTTCTTTTAAAAAAATATTACAGTTTAAATATAAGCATTATCAGGATTATGAGGATTTTATAAGTAAATTAAAAATTCAGGTGGTAAAAATGACTTTACTTGAACTTAAAGATGTCACACTAGAAAAAGAAGGTAAATATTTACTAAAAAACTTGGATATGGAAATATGGGCAGGGTATGTTCATGCAATAGTTGGTCCAAATGGTGCTGGGAAGTCAACTCTGGCTCATACTATAATGGGACTTTCTGGTTATAGGCAGATTTCTGGAGATATTATATTTGAAGGAAAATCAATAAAGGAATATTCAATAAATGAAAGGGCTAAACTTGGTCTTACTCTTGTTTTTCAAGAACCTGCAAGATTTGAAGGGATAAAAGTAAGTGATTTCATTTTAGCTGGAAGCAAAGAAAAGAAGGTTGAAGTTGTTGAGAATGCACTAAATAAGGTTGGATTAAATCCACAAATTTATAAGGATAGGGCAGTAGATAAGACTCTTTCGGGGGGAGAAAGAAAAAGGATTGAACTTGCCTCTGTTTACGCTATGAATCCTAGACTTGTCTTGATGGATGAACCAGATAGTGGAGTAGATCTTGATTCTTTAAAATATATTTTTGACATAATTAAAGATATAAAAAATAGAGGTTCGACAGTAGTTCTTGTGACTCATAGTCCAACTGTGTTAAAACAAGCAGATCACGCTTTTTTAATATGTGGTGGAAAGATTGTCGATAAAGGGACAATGCATAAAATGTTCGAGTACTTTAGTGGCAAATGTAAACCATGTGCTCATGTAGGGAACCCAGATGAAACTGAAATGTCTAAAAATGTAACTTAAATAAAAAATAAATTCATTTTATAAAATAAATAAAGAAGGATTCAAGATGCCAGATGATAAAGAATTACTTTCACAAATGCTTAAATCTATAGATATCGAGCAGTTTTCAGAAGATATTGCTCATGTTGAAATTCATGGAAATAAGGTTTTAGGACTAAAATTAGTAGAAGGATTAAAAGTAGAATCGCAGAGTATTGAAGATGGTATTAATGTTAAGATTGTTGTAGAAAAAAATATCCATATAAGAAATCCAGTTAGATTTTGCTTTGGGATGATTCCAGAAAATGGTGTTCAAAAGATAAATATAAATACAATTTTAGAAGAAAATTCTTATGCTTCTTTTATTGCAACTTGTACTTTCCCAAATGCAAAAAATATTCAACATTTAATGGATGCAAAGATAGTTTTAAAAGAAAATTCTACCTTGAATTACTTTGAGAGACATGTTCATGGTCCAGAAGGAGGAGTAATAATAATTCCTAAAACTATTGTATATTTACAAAAAAAGGCAAAGTTTAGTACAGAGTTTGAACTTATAAAAGGATCTGCAGGATCAATAGATTTAAATTATTCAGCTTTCCTTGATGAGGACGCCGTTGTCAGTATGACCACAAGAATTTTTGGTAGAGCCAGCGATAAAATAAAAATAAGTGAGAAGGCAAATCTTAAAGGAGATAGATCGGTAGGAGTTTTAACAAGTCATATCGCATTAAAAAATAT
>JGI12104J13512_1000071_pt1 | contig 103320 bp, 92 predicted proteins | sample TerdegcTABiofilm_FD_13512 | JGI IMG/M metagenome (IMG submission 13512)
CACCTGCCACAGCCATGGCTTGATGCACCAAAACGAAGCATACTCCCATTGGCTTGCCCACCGCAAACCAGTTAGACACAGGGTGAGAAGACAGTCCATGACTCGCCAGATGCCAAAGGATAGCTCCGGCGAAAAGGGCAGCGCCAATGCCCCAAGCACAAGGCCAGGCAACAAAAGAAAGTCGGTCAATGGCACGGCAAGGAGATTTATAGGCAGGGCCAACAGGGAAAACCTCTGAAAATGCCATGCAATAAAGGGAGCAGTGGCCAAAAGGGCCACAGACCCTGCTACAAATAGGGAGACAAAATGATGTTTCAATCTCTTCAAGACAGGCCTATTCTTGTCAAAATCGGTTGCTTTTTCAAATTGTTGCAAAAAAGGCGTGGCCAGGGCGCACAAAAAGAAGACGGCAGCAAAGGACAACTGAAAGGATGGGCTGAAAAGCTGAAGCGGCTGAGACAGCAACAGGACCAGACCAGCCAGGGCCAGTGCGTTCAAAAGGCCTTGTGGCCGATTCAGGACAAAGGCGGCTGAGACAGCGATGGTCATCAGCACAGCCCGCATGGCTGAAACAGAAAAACCCGCCATTCCGGCATATACCAAAACAGCCAGCACAGCCACACCTGCCGCTATGCGCCGCACTGAAGTTCTCAAGGCAAGAAACTGCCAGCGAATGAGGAGACGATACACTACCCAGCCGGCCAAAAGGCTCACCAGAGTCATATTGGTGCCTGAAACCGCCAGCAGATGGCTGATGCCTGTGGCCTGAGCCACCTCCAGCACATTCATGTCCATGCCCACTGCCTCGCCCAGCAGCAGGCCCACCGCAAGACTACGGGTGTCATTGACAGGAAATGCCTGATGTAATGCCCTGACAAGCCGCATTCTGGCCGTTTCCAGCACATATCGCCAGTAAGGCAGCACAGGCGAAGAGGGAAAATGGCCTATCACAGCCCACTTGAGGGGGCTAACCACGCTTGCCGTTGCATGGATGCCCTGAATCTCCATCCAAAGCCTGGAATCAAAGGCCCCGGGCACAGCAAACCCCTTAGGCTCCCGCAGCCTCACTGCAAAACGCAAGACATCGCCAGGCGGCACATCTCCTATTCGCAGACCCTTCACATGCAAAAATATATCGCCCTTCAAAGGCGACTGGCCCGATGGTTCGGCCAGGGCCAACAGGCCGATGTGCAGACGCGTCTCGCCTCTGCTGTTAAAAACAGGCATGCGAATCACCTGCCCCACCAGCACCACCTCTTCATTTTTTTGCGCCATATCCCAGAGGGGCCGCCCCGCGTCAAAATAGTCCTTTTCATAAAACCTGACATTCAAACCGCCCATGCCTAAAAACAAAAGTGCCACAAAAAGGCAGGACACCAGGCATCTGGAGATATGCAAAGACCCTTCTACACCCTGCCTATTTTGCCGCACAAACAGCACCAACTGCCACACAAGCCCGAAGCCGCCCAAAAGGACACAAGACCAGCCCATGAGCAGCCAGGCTGCATCACTTTGAATGGCCTGAAGAAAAAGCGGTGAGTAACGGGAGGAGACTATGATGCCGAGGCAGAAGGAGAAAATGGCTGTTATGAATAGAAAATGGTGCAAGGCAAGGGGCTCAGGCGTATGTGTCGATGGTCATGCCAGGTGACACAGACCACCTGACCGCCATGCCCTTGTTCTTTTCATACTGCAACCGAACCAGTTGAGCCTGGGCCTGAGCGGCTATCATGGCGGCCTTGGCTGCCACTGCCCGGTCCTGAGGGGATGGATCCGGCGGAGCGAGGGCGGAGCGCTGGACCACTGCCATCTTCTGCACCGTGGCCCGTGGGTCCCTTTCGGGCGAGACATCTATGGACACCTCGCCTGCCACTGCATATCTATTGCCGTCAGGTCCTACTTTATACGAATAGGACGCTGCCTTGGAGACATAGCTGCCGCCGGCGGCTATGTGGGCGGCCTCGTGCTGGCGCACCTGTTGATCCGTCTTTTTAAGCTCCAGAAGCACCGCCATCTCTTGGGCTGTGAGTTCCTGTTTAGAGGCATTGGAGGATTGGGAAAATGCAGTGCGGCCCTTCTGGCCCGTTTTCTCGTCTGTGGCCTTGAATCTACCCTGGCCATCGGGCTGGACCAGAGAGGATGCCGTATTATCGGCTACAGATGGAGGTAAGACCTGGGCCTGCAAGGGATTTGGCAATCCCCCAGGAACAGCCATGCTTTGCGATGATATACCGGCTATAGGCATATAAATCACTCCATTTGCGGCTCAAAAGGCCTATGCAGCCCTAACTTTATACAAAATATAATGCCCTTTTATTCAACGGCCAAGGCATTCGACAACCTTCTGGTATTTTTTAAAATTATAACTCCCGTGATAGAAGTATCTGCCACATAACACCCTCTTGATCCCGACCATACAATCATATCCGTGCTATCGGCATTGTAACAAAAACTATATGTTGACTCAAAAGGAACCTTGCCCCGGGCGATATTTTCCGATTTCATGGTTAGCAAGATACTACTTTTTTTTAACAGCCTATGGCTTCAAAAAATCTTGACAAATACTATGTTACAATTTATTCTTAATTCAGAAAAAATCTGATTTAGGAAAATAATGCAAAATGCAGAGACATGAAACCGACCCAGAGGCGCTGCTGGAAATCTTTCAAAGAACCTTAATACAGGCAGGGATCAAGGTCACGCACCAACGCCTTGAGATCTTTAAAGAACTCTGCAAAACAACAGGGCATCCTGATGCTGAAACCGTTTATAAAAATATCGCTCCAAAGCTTCCAACCATTTCTCTGGATACTGTCTATCGCACACTTCAGCTCTTTGCCAAGCTCGGGCTGATAGATATTTTCGGAACTCAATACAGCCGTATGCGCTTTGATACAAACACTAAACCACATCATCACTTTATCTGCACCAACTGCGGAACCATATACGACTTCTATAGTGAAGAACTAAGTAACCTTAACATACCAGATGCGGTAAGAAAAATAGGTGAGATACAAAAGATTCAATTGGAGATAAAAGGTATCTGCCACCAGTGTGCCAATGAAGCTGAATCAACAAAAACTTGATGAATCAATTAGGTAACTTAAATACCAAAACAGGAGGTATATTCAAATGATGGACAAAGAAAACAGATGCCCTGTTACTGGCATCACAGACAAAACCGAAAACACCGGAGGATTAAGGCAAAACTGGTGGCAGACCAAATTGAATCTCAAGATGCTGCACCAAAATCCTTCAGTAGCCAATCCCCTGGGCAGGTCTTTCAACTATGCCGAAGGATTCCAGACATTGGACCTTCAGGCCGTAAAAAAGGACCTACATGCCCTCATGACCCAATCCCAAGAATGGTGGCCTGCAGATTTCGGCCACTACGGGCCGCTGTTTATTCGCATGGCCTGGCACAGCGCAGGCACCTACCGCATTGGAGATGGCCGAGGGGGTGCCAGCAGGGGTAATCAGCGCTTTGCTCCATTAAATAGCTGGCCTGACAATGTCAATCTGGACAAGGCGAGACGCCTATTGTGGCCCATTAAAAAGAAATACGGCAAGAAGCTCTCTTGGGCTGACCTGATGATCCTGGCCGGCAATGTGGCCTTAGAATCCATGGGGGTAAAGACCTTTGGTTTCGGAGGCGGACGCGAGGACATCTGGGAACCGGAAGAGGATGTGTATTGGGGTGCCGAGGAGAAGTGGCTGGAGGACAAACGGCACCACGGAGAAAATGAATTGGAAAACCCCCTGGCTGCCGTGCAGATGGGCCTTATCTATGTCAATCCCGAAGGCCCTGGTGGAAAACCAGACCCAGTGGCTGCAGCCCACGATATCCGTGAAACCTTCAGGCGCATGGGAATGAATGATGAAGAGACGGTAGCACTCATTGTAGGAGGCCATACCTTCGGCAAATGCCACGGTGCAGCACCTGCCACACACGTTGGACCAGAGCCTGAGGCCGCCCCCATTGAAGAACAGGGGCTTGGCTGGAGAAACAGCTATGGCACAGGAAAGGGCAAAGACACCATCTCCAGCGGCCTGGAAGTCACCTGGACATCCTCACCCACCAGGTGGAGTAACAACTTTTTATGGAATCTCTTCGGCTATGAATGGGAGTTGACCAAAAGCCCTGCCGGAGCATATCAATGGGTTGCCAAGGGGGCACCGGAGATCATTCCTGATGCCCATGATTCCACCAAAAAACACAAACCGACCATGCTCACCACGGATCTTTCGTTGCGGTTCGATCCCATCTATGAAAAGATTGCCCGGCGGTTCCTGGAACACCCTGACCAATTGCATGATGCCTTTGCCAGGGCATGGTTCAAACTGACACATAGGGACATGGGGCCAAAAACCCGCTATCTCGGCCCGGAAGTGCCCCAGGAGGATCTAATCTGGCAGGACCCATTGCCGCCGCTGAATCATGAGTTGATAGATGAAAAGGACACAGCCCTTCTCAAGACTCGCATATTGAACGCCGGACTGGGCATTGCTGACCTGGTCAAAACCGCCTGGGCGTCTGCATCTACATTTCGCGGGTCAGACAGGCGAGGGGGTGCAAACGGTGCCCGCATTCGTCTCCTGCCTCAAAAGGATTGGGAGGTAAACGAACCGCAAAAACTCGCTGATGTGCTCGCTGGACTCAGTGCCATTCAAGAGGACTTCAATAGCACACAGGGCGGCAGAAAAAGGGTCTCCATGGCGGACTTGATTGTATTGGCAGGTTGCGCTGCCATTGAATCAGCGGCCCAACAGGCTGGTTTTGATATAAAAGTGCCGTTTACGCCTGGTCGGGTAGATGCCTTGCAAGAACAAACCGATGTGGAATCCTTTCAGGTCCTGGAGCCCATTGCTGATGGCTTTCGCAACTATATAAGGCCCAAATGCCAAGTGCCCTCAGAGCAGTTATTGGTGGATAAAGCGCAACTCTTGACATTGACTGCCCCTGAGATGACCGTGCTCATTGGAGGTCTTCGAGTCTTAAACGCCAACTTTGGCCAGACACAACACGGTGTCTTGACTCATAGACCAGGGTTGCTTACCAATGATTTTTTTGTAAACCTGCTGGACATGAATACAGAGTGGAAGCAGGTTGCCGGCAACAAGGAATTATTTGAAGGACTGGATCGAAAGAGCGGTAAGCCCAAATGGACGGCAACCCGTGTGGACCTTATCTTTGGGGCGCATGCCCAGCTCAGGGCATTGGCAGAGTCCTATGCCTCAGATGATGCGCAGGAACAGTTCGTACATGATTTCATAAACGCATGGGTTAAGGTAATGAATCTGGACCGCTTTGATTTACACCGTTAAATTCCATTACCAAACCCACTGAAAACACGCCAGGGGCGGCCTTGATGTATGCCTCTGGCGTGCCTCATGTTTGACTTGAAATGCCTTGAGCCTATGCAAGCTCGGCTATAATGTGCTGTAATTTTTCGTAATCTACGGGCTGCTGCCCCAACGGCCCGTTTTTGACCGCATCAAAATACTCATTCAATGGAACATCCTCCCCTCGAAAGAGCACACCAATGGGTATCCGCTCCTCAAACTCCATCGCCTTTTCTATGGCCTTCATGCGGTCAGTGGCATCATAAGAGGCAGGAAGCTCGTAACACCTTTCCCTGTACCAGGCATAGGTATTGATCTTGTTAAATGAAACACAGGGCTGAAGTATGTCCACTATGGAAAACCCTTTATGCCTGATGGCCTCCACCATGAGCGATGAGAGATGCTCAGGCATACCGGCAAAACCACGGGCCACAAAGGTGGCGCCCATGACAATGGCCACTGCCAGTGGGTTAAATGGCCTGGAGTGATTTCCCTCGGGCTGGGCCTTGGTCACAAAGCCCTTTTCAGAGGTGGGGCTGGCCTGGCCCTTGGTCAACCCATAGACTTGATTGTCGTGCACAAACAAGGTGATGTCAGGATTTCTGCGAATGGCAGCCAAAAAATGATTGCCTCCCTCGCCGTACACACAACCGTCTCCGCTTTCCACTATGACGGTTAGGTTTGGATTGGCCAGTTTGGCACCTGTTGCCACAGGCAATGCCCTGCCATGCAACCCATTGAAAACATTACAGTAAAGGTAATGAGGGGTCTTGGCTGCCTGACCTATGCCAGAGACCATCAGCACATTCCAGGGCTCTAATCCGCAGGCCACCAAGGCCTTCTTGAGGCTGTTTAAAATGGCAAAATTGCCACAACCAGGGCACCACGCTGTTTCAAAACTGCCGTAGTCTTTCAGCTCAACCATGGCCAATTCCTTTGGCAACCTACAAAAGGCCTTTAATGGCCTGAATGGCCTTGTCATAGTCAGGTGGTGAGGTTATTTCAGGGACTATCTCCATGTATCGAATGAAGTCATCTGTATCTATGACAAAGATGGCCCTGGCCAACAGACGCAACTCCTGAATCAAGACACCATAATTCATGCCAAAGGAGGCATCTCTGTGGTCTGACAATGCCACTACCTTGTCTATGCCGGCAGCAGTGCAAAAGCGAGAGATGGCAAAAGGGAGGTCCATACTGATATTCAAGACCACCACCTTGTCTGAAAGGCCGCTGGCCTCTTGATTGAAACGGCGAATCTGCAGGTCACAGACAGGTGCATCCAAAGACGGCATAACGCTGATCACCTTTATTTTTCCCTTAAAATCAGCAAGGGAAACCGCAGCGAGTTCTTTGCTCAATACCTGAAAATCAGGTGCCCTATCCCCTGTTTTCAGCTCATTTCCAACTAAAGTGAGCGGATTTCCTTGAATGGTTACCAGACCTTTTCGTTCCATAAGACACCCCCTGTTTTTATAGTTTTGAAATGCTATTTAACAGATACTCGGCCGTAAAAGGAAGGCCGTCATAGCGCAGGACATAGTCGTGTGCAGCTATACCTGTCTCTGCCTTTAGAATGCGTGCAAACTGGCCTGTGGCATTGCTTTCCACTGCTACAATCCGTTTAGCTGCTCGTAGCCTTTGGGCAAAATGGGCCGCATTCAAGGGCCAGACCTGGGAAAAATGCAGATTCGCCACAGACCTCCCCTGTCTGCGCAGCTCTTCTCCTGCCTCTCTTGCGGCACCAAATGTGGAACCCCAGCTCACAAGCAAGATATCCGCTGAATCAGGGCCCAGATACTGCGGGGCCAAGACTCGCTCAAACACCAGACAGAGTTTTTTGAGGCGTTTTTCCACCATGGCCTTTCGCACAGACAGGTCCTCTGTGATGTGACCGTCTTCTGTGTGCTCGTCGCTGTCTGCCACCACTAATTGATTGGTCATGCCTGGAATCAACCTTGAAGACACTCCATTTTCCGTAAGCTCATAGCGCCTGTAAGGCACCTTTATGCCGGTTAGCATGTCTTTCCCCCATTCTACTGGCCTTAATGCAGAAAGGTCAAAGGGCTCAACAGCCCGATAGGAGTCCGCCAGAAACTGGTCCGTCAACACAAAGACCGGCCCCTGAAATGCCTCGGCCAAATGAAAGGCCTGATACATCAGGTTAAAACCTTCTTCGACGGTGCCTGGGGCAAAGATGGCCCTGGGAAACTCTCCATGACCTGAATGCAGGACAAACTCCAAGTCCCCTTGTTCAGTGCGAGTGGGAAGGCCGGTGGCCGGGCCAGGCCTCTGGGCCACCACAATCACAAGGGGTGTCTCTGTCATGCCTGCCAGGCTTACAGCCTCTGTCATCAGGGCAAAACCACCGCCTGAAGTGGCCACCATGGCCGGACTGCCGCAAAAAGATGCTCCGATGGCCATGTTGATGGCAGCTATCTCATCCTCTGCCTGTTCCACCACCAACCCCATATCTTTGGCATGCCCTGCCAAAAAGATGGGTATAGATGTGGCTGGAGTCATGGGATAGAAGGCACAAAACTTCACACCTGCCGCCATGGCCCCCAGGGCAATGGCCTGATTGCCGTTTAGCATAAGGCGCCTGACCTCTTGAGGCATGGGCGCCGGCAGAGGGTTATTCATCACCACCTGCTGTGCCGCCGCCCAGGCCCTGGCCATGCCAAAGACCTTGAGATTTTCCTGCAGGACCTCCGGGTGTTTGGCGCCAAAGACCTCTTGAAACAATTGCACAAACAGGCCTTCATTCATGCCCAGGAGCACGGATAACACACCCAAGGCAATGGTGTTTTCCATGGTGGCAGACCCAAGCTCCTGAAACGGCACGGCAAGGCCTGGAAGGTTCAGCGAGGCATCTTTTCTATAAATGGCAATGCCAGTTTCATGCAGGTCATCTCTATGTAACAATAGGCCCTCTTTATTTAAGGCCAACAAGACATTTACGGTCTTTATGGGCGAAAAAAGCGGTTGCGTGCCCACGAGTAAACAAAAGGAGTTATGCCCGCCTCGAATGCGCGATTGGTAATCCTGAGTGACCAGAATGAAATAGCCAGCCCGCACCATGGCCTTGGCTAACATCTCGCCGATGGTGACTATGCCCTGGCCTGCCTCGCCGCAGATAAGGATGTTTAATTTGTGCATAAAAGACCTCTCATCAGCCGAATGAATAAGGGAGCCTATGTATCTTCTCCCTTCTACCGCCAAAGCACATGGACATGGTGGGACCTTTTGTGTCAATATAGTGAGGCATCTTTACCTTGTCAAATTGAACACAGGAGTAAGTTGATGTGAATGGGCATCTGTGTCTTCACTGGCCTTTTGTGTCTTTGCCGAAGTCTTGCAACAAACTCATCAGCAGCGGTGAGCGAGGCTCTACAAAAGGATTGATCACCCTCACCCCGCGCCAGATGAAGCCATTCTGAAGGTCTTCCGAGAGCAGTAGTTGGCAATGGTTTTCCGCGGCAACGGCCAGAATCAATGCATCCCAGATGGGCAGGCCGTGATCGGCGGTCAAGTCCAGTGCAAATTGAAAGGCTGACCAGGTGGAGTCCGCCACTGCGTAGCTGTCTGCCCAGTCCAACACAGCCTCGCGTGCCTGGCTGGGCGTGCGCTTGGCCTTGATCAAGAGAACGCGAGAAAGCTCTCCTAAGGTCTGTGCCGGCAGCAATACCGCTTCACCTGGTAGTTGTTCCAGTAAGCGGATTGCCGCGCTACAGCGGGCTTCATCCCCGAGCCCTTCAGCATAGGCCAAAATATTCGTATCCAGGGCCACTCTCACAGATCAGGCCTTAAATTTCATAAAGTTCCTCGCGCTTCCAATCACATTCGCCAAGGGGTTGTTGCCGACGCAGGCGTTCGAGAAGGCTGAGTCTAGCAACTTCGCGTTTGGCTTTGTCCGCTTGCACTGGCGCAATCGTAGCAACAGGCTTGCCGCGAGAGAGGATGGTGATAACCTCGCCAGCCGTGACTTCGCGCAATAGGGGGTAGAAACGGCGATTCGCTTCGGCAGCAGAGATGGTTTTCATATGGCTCCCTTTACGTTACTTTGTAGTGCTCGTCATTACATGTTATGTTTATTATACTCATTGTCAATAGGAAGTACAGCGCTAATCTTGGGCATTACATACCGCCTAATACCTGATAAGACACACCAAGGGCTGGCGTTAGGGCAACCATATTTGGCCCTCACACCTTCCTGCCCAGTGATTGACAACCATATGACAAGCCATTATGTTAAAAAATGGAAGCGGAAAGGGCACTGGTGGCCCTCCTGGACTTCAAATCCAGTGCACGGGGTGAAGAGCTTCGTGGGTGGGTTCGATTCCCATGCGCTTCCGCCATATTTCAACTCAAACTCCAAAGAATAACAGACAGCCATGGCCACTCCTCTCACTCCACAAAATCTACCCCTTGAAACCCAGACCCTTGCCGTTCAGCTCAAGGACCATTCGTACCAGATTTACATCGGTCCGGACCTGCTCTCCTGCCTGCCGTCCTTTTTAGAACAAAGGCACCTTCAGGCCAGCAGGTATGTGATCGTCACAGACTCCACTGTAGAGACCCTCTATGGCTCCAACCTTCAAGACCAGTTGGAGGATAGGGGCATCAAGGCAGAGCTCGTCTCATTTCCTGCCGGCGAGGCCAGCAAAAACATGGAGACCATCTTATACCTTGCCAAAGAGCTGCTACGCATCGGCGCTGACCGCAAGACCATGCTCTTGGCCTTGGGCGGCGGCGTAACAGGGGATATCACAGGCTTTCTGGCCTCCATCTATATGAGGGGCATTCCATTCATACAGCTTCCCACCACTCTACTTGCCCAGGTGGACAGCTCCATCGGCGGAAAGACAGGTGTGGACCTGCCCGAAGGGAAAAATCTTCTGGGCACATTTTACCAGCCCAAATTGGTCCTGGCGGACATCAACACCCTCTCCACTCTACCCGAACAGGAGCTAAAAAACGGCCTGGCTGAGGTGATAAAATATGCCGTGATTCGAAGCTCGCGGCTCTTTCGCATATTGGAGCAGCAGTGGGACGAGGTCTTGGCCCTCAAATCAGATGTGATCACCACCATCGTTGCCATGTCCTGTGCCATAAAGGCAGACATAGTGGAACAGGATGAAAAAGAGGCAGGCCTCAGGCGAGTCTTAAACTTCGGCCATACCGCCGGCCACGCCATAGAGGCAGCCGCTGATTATACCATCTCACACGGAGAGGCTGTGAGCATGGGCATGGTGGTGGCCGCCCGCATCGCCTTTAAGCGCCAGCAGATGGTCTTTGAGGAATTCTCTCGCTTTGTTAGGCTGTTGGAGAAAGTGGGCCTGCCCTATGTGATTCCCTCCCGTTTCACGCCTCAACAGCTCCTAACCATCATGAAACACGACAAAAAGGTTCAAAACGGTGAGCTTCACTATGTGCTCAACAAAGGCATTGGGGATTGCGAGGTGACAGTAGTTCCTGAGGAAGAGATTTTGACCACCCTCGAGGAGTGCACTGGAAGCCTGTCTTACAACTTTTAGCCTCACATAGCCTCTGCTTCAAATGCCCTCAAGCTGTTGACCACATATTCCACCTGCTCAAGGCTCATGGCCTGATGAAGCGGAAGGGTTAATATCTGTTCATAGGCAGCCTCTGCCACAGGGCACATGCCAGGGCCTGTTCCAAAGCGGGTGCGATAAAAGGAATGCAGATGCACGGGCAGGTAGTGCACATTGGCGCCTATTTCGCGACGGCGCAAGAACTGGAAAAGAGGCCGTCTCCACTCAGGCCTTTTGAGCCTCACCACATAGAGGTGCCAGGCATGTCCCTCCACCGCTGCCTTCAAGGGAGTCAACCACTCAAGGTCCTGTAAAAGCCTGGAGTAATGGGCCGCCAGCTCCCTGCGCCTCTGTAGCCAGGCCGGCAGTTTTTTCAGTTGACTCCTGCCCAAGGCACACTGAATGTCCGTAATACGATAGTTGTAGCCCAGTTCCACCATGTCATAAAGCCATGTGCCCTGTTCCTCCCGTTGCCTGTGGTCCGTCTCTATGCCATGATTGCGAAACCTGCGCGCCTTTTGGGCCAGTTCTTCTCGATGAGTCACCACCATGCCGCCTTCGCCCGTGGTGATATGTTTTACAGGGTGAAAGCTAAAGACCGTGAGGTCCGCCAATGTCCCCACCCTTTTTCCCCTCAGCTCCGCACCCAAACTATGGCAGGCATCGGCCACCAAAAACAATCCATAGTCCTGGGCTATCTTTCGCAATGCCTCATAATCGCAGGGTTGACCTGCATAGTCCACCGCTATGATGCCTTTGGTGCGGCCAGTGATTTTGGCCTTCACATCCTCTGAATTCAAAAGCAAGGTATCGGCATCTACATCTGCAAAGACCGGTCTTCCACCTTGAAACACCACTGCATTGGCCGTGGCCACAAAGGTCATGGCCGGCACGATCACCTCATCCCCTGGCCCAATGTTCAGACAGTGCATGGCAGTATGCAGGGCAGCAGTGCCGCTGCTCACCGCCACGGCAAAGGATGCGCCAGTAAACCTGGCCACCTCCTCCTCAAAGGCACGGACCTCTGGCCCTGTGGTGAGCCAGTCGGAGCGCAAGGTCTCTGAGACCGCTTGAATATCCCCTTCGTCCACCAGTTGCCGGCCATAAGGAAGCCTCATATGTTGATCCCCTGTTGAATGAGCATGGCCTTCAGCTCCTCGCCGGAGAGCCACCAGTCATTGGTGTTACTCGCATAGGTAAAATGTGCCTCCACAGGCTCACCAGAGGCATATTTGGAGGATTTCCAAAGGTCAATCGCCGGCTGAACTATATAGATGCCTTGATATCGAACGGTATATCGGCCTTCATCCTCATTTATCAACACCTCGTGCAACTTTTCTCCGGGCCGAATGCCTATGACTCGTCTTTCGCAGCCATGGGCCAGGGTCTCTGCCAGGTCCACAATGCGCATACTGGGGATATGCGGAACAAAGATCTCTCCACCCTGCATGAGATGAAGGGCTGTCTCCACCAGGCCCACCGCCTCCTCTGTGGTGATCCAGAAGCGGGTCATGCGTTCGTCCGTCAGGGTGATGACGCCGCTCTTGCGCTGCTCCAAGAACAAGGGGATCACACTCCCGCGAGAGCCCAATACATTGCCATAGCGCACACAGGCAAAACGGGTGGATCTATCGCCGCTATAGGCATTGGAGTGAATAAAGAGCTTGTCTGAGCAGAGTTTGGTGGCGCCGTAGAGATTTACGGGGTTTACGGCCTTATCAGTGCTCAAGGCCACCACCTTGGGGACCTCATTGAACAGGGCCGCATCTATTACATTGGTAGCCCCCAGGATATTGGTCTTCACTGCCTCAAATGGGTTGTATTCACAGGCAGGCACCTGTTTCATGGCAGCGGCATGGACTATCACATCCACACCACGACATGCCTTGATCAATCGTTCGCCATCCCGTACATCACCTATGAAAAAACGCAGGCGCTCGTCCCTAAACTCCTGCTGCATATGAAACTGCTTGAACTCGTCGCGACTATAGATACGAATGGCATGGGGGTTGTGGTGCTTCAAAAGATGCCTTACAAAGGCCTTGCCAAAGGTGCCTGTTCCACCTGTCACCAGCACCACCTTATTACTCCAATCAAAACTGCCGTTGGCCATGTTGCCTCCCTCCTGTTTTTATTGTTAATTGTCAATCACAAAAATATGCAACAAAAATGCCACTTACCACATCTTTATCTCATTGGAACTGTTCACCTGGACGCAAGGGCAGAGGCGGCCGGGCTCTACGGGCTTTTATGCCAGATCAGGCCTCAAATCATTTTGGTGGAGATCAGCCCCTTTTCAGTGGCATTTCGCAGGGCCAATGAGCGCAAATGGCTCACTCAATTATACCGACTCACAAAGGATTGGCCCAAAGAAAAGAGGCGGCATGGCGCCATAGAACTGCTCAAACTACAGCTCAGAATGCCCTTTGAGTGGAAGATAGGCCGACACTACGGCCAAAGACACGACATTCATGTGCTTCCCATAGACTCCAACTCACTGGCCAAGGAGGAACTGCCCTTGTGGAGGAATGAGCTCTTAACTGCACAAAACCTCAATTACTTGGTGGAACAGCCGCATGTTGAGCTCAACACATATCTGGCAGGCCAATACCGATTAGCCCAACAGCTCCTGTGTGCACAATTAGGCCCACAAGGACAGCCGGGGCCGAAACCCATGCCTTCAATGGAGTGGATGGAAGAGGGGTTTTGGCGCAAGCGAGAAGAGACCCTGGCCAGACGCATTAAGCGCATAGCAAAGGCAGGGCTTTTAACCGTTTATATCGGCGGATGGATGCACCTCATACGCCACTCCACTCACAACACCTTGATAAATCAGCTTATTTCACTAAATCCACAGGCGTTGCTGGCCCCGCGTGAGCCTGAGAGAGCAGGTCACTTACGGTGATTTTGCCTGTCTTCTCCAAAAAACAGGCGTTTCCTTGCAATAAAAGGGCAGAGATCGCAGGCTCCCAAGGCCTCTGAATGGAATGAAAAGGCCCTGGCTCAGGCATCAAGGCCGTGTCAGTCTGTTTGGATGCGGTGTGGCCTATGGCGCTCCAGATTCCATAAACAGTCAAGAGATGCGCAGGCTGAAGGGGCAGAATGCGGTGTTTCTTTGCCTCCAATGTCAAAATCTCGTGTCTCTCCAGGGCATTTAAGACCGGCCTGACATCCCTGGGAGAGGCACCCAATTCCGCGCACAACTCCACCAGGCTGAGCCCTGGCAGACCGTTTTGAAACCGCCAGTACACTGACAAGACCAGATGCAATGCCAGAATATTGGCGGAATTGACCTCCTCAAAGACCGTGCCCTCTTGCCTTCTTTGAATGCCACGCCAATACTGATAACAATAGGCCACTTCAGCGCCATAGAGGATGATGCACCAACTGATAAACAGCCACAGAAGAAAGATGGGAATGGCCCCCAAGGAACCATATAGCTTGGAATAGGTCAGGACATAGGTATTATATATGGTATAGATCTTGGCGGCCAAAAGCCATAAGGAACCGCCCACCAGGGTGCCGACGGCTGCAGCCTCGGGCTTTATATAGGTGTTGGGCAGAAACATATATGTTGCCCACAGAAAAAACCAGATAGACAGCACGGGCAGCAGGCGTAAAAACTGCATAAAAGGGTCGATGAACAGCAAAACAGACTTGAATGCCTCTGCCTGTGAACTGAGAAACAAGGTCATGAGCAGAGGAATGACCATAATCACAGGCCCCAAGGTAAAGGCCAACCAGTAAAGGGCGATGCGCCGCAAAAACGGCCTGTGCCCGCTGGCGGACCAGATGTAATTCAAGACATCCTCCAGCTCCATGAGCAGCAAAAATGCAATTACGATAAAAAACACGATACTGAAGGAGCCGATGGGCGCTGATTGCGCCTTTTCCAGAAGCTCCCGCAGGGTCTCCTGAACCAAGTGCTGCCCACCAGGGGTGAGCATCTCTGAGAGATAACCGAATATGACATCGTGCAGGGACTCCAACCCGCCCAATGAATGAAATATGGAAAATACTATGGCCAGTATGGGGATAATGGAGAAGATGGTGGTATAGGTGAGGGCCTGGGCAAAGCTGAAGCAATGGTCACTTAAAAATTTACGCGAGGCATAGGCAATAAATGCCCAAAGCCGGGCGGCTGTGTATTGAATATCGTCTGGTTTCATCATTCAAGTATGCCCAACAACGGAATTTCCTTGGCAAATACGCCTGGCAACTGCCTTGTATTCGGCTCATACCCAAAAAGTCCCACGGCTCTTCGCTGCATGGAATATCTTATTCTCTTTTTTACATATCCAGTCTGGTAATAATACCATGCAACTTGTTGGCTGGTAACCGGTAAAACTGCACAAAATTCGGGGCAATCTTCCTGATCAGAGCGAATATCTTCCAGATAAAATTGGGAGTGACTATATCCTCCACACCGTAGAATATGACCTTTTCCTGAATGCCGTTGGCTCGCAGCAGGGCCTCCACATCGATAAGCTCCATATAACCTGCCCTGATGATAAAGAGGTCCAGGCCGGGGCCAATGTCGCGCCTCAGCTCTGTCTCGATGCCGAAAGGCTCATCTGTGCGCAAAATGGACACAAAAATATTGTGCTCGTAAACGATATTGCTGTGCAGAATGCAGTGCACTGCATAGGGCGGAATGTTGTTGAAATCACGTGTCAGAAACAGCGCCGTACCTGGTATGGTCCTGCCCGTTTCGTATATCTGGCGGTAACCATGCAGGAATGAATCCCTGTCAAGGGGTTTCAGGGAACTGTAAAGGGCCCTGTTCCCTCGAGTCCAGATAAAAATTGTCATAAGCGGAAAGGCGGCAAGCACCAATGACCAATAGCCGCCGTGGTGCAATTTGTTGAGATTCGCCATCAAAAACAACATATCCACAAAGGTGACAAAAGCCGCCATTCCCATCTGCCACCACCTGGAGGTACGGCCAAAGATCATGGTCATCATGATGCCTGTAATGGCCATAGTGGAGCTTACGGCAAGGCCGTATGCCATGGCAAGTCTTTCGGAGGCCTGAAACACGAATATGATAAACAATACCGCACACATCAATGACCAGTTAACCCATGGTATGTATATCTGGGATTTGAGATGCAACGATGTGTAGATGACCCTCATGAGCGGCATTATACGGGTGTTTATTCCCTGATATACTATGGAAAACATACCGCTTATGAGCGCCTGAGATGCTATGACGGTGGCGGAGATGGTAAGTAGCAAAAAGGGCAGATAGATGAAAGGCATCTCCCATTTCACCATGGAAAACAGCAGATTGCTCTCTTGAGGATGGTTAATCACATAGGCGCCCTGGCCCATATAGTTTATGACGAGCGCAGGCATTACCAGACACCACGCCCTTATGATGGGCCGCTTGCCCAGATGTCCCATATCGGCATAAAGGGCCTCGCCGCCGGTGGCGCAGAGAATCACCTCAGAAAGTATGAAAAAACCCGCTATACCATGTTCCCTGAAAAAGGAAACGGCGTACCAGGGATTGACCGCCTTGAGTACGCCAGGGAAGGCCAAAATGGCGACCGCACCAAATGCGGTCAGCGCAAAAAACCAGAGGGCCATTATGGGTCCGAACATACCCGCCACCCGCTCGGTCCCCCTGGACTGCATCAAAAACAAGAAAACCACTATCACAAATGCAATGAGCATCACATCTGTTTGAGACATGGCCTCGAAAGCAGGTATCAGTCTCATACCTTCTACGGCCGAAAGGATGGAAATGGCCGGAGTGATGACACCATCGCCAATGAGCAATGAGACACCCACATAAGACAAAACCGTGACAAAACCCACGGCCCTGCCCGTCCTGAGAAGCCGCACCAGTATCTCCTTGAGCACAATGGTGCCGCCCTCGCCCTTTCTGCCCAGGCTCATGGCAAGCCAGGCATATTCCACAGTTACCAGGATCATGAGGGTCCAAACAATGAGGGAAAGTATGCCCATGACATTGGGCACAGTGACCGGCAGCAGGGCAAAGATGACGGTAAGTGTATATATGGGGCTGGTGCCGATATCCCCGAACACCAGCCCCATGGAATGGATTATCTCCTTTATGGATGAGGTCTGCTGGTTTTGGGGCAAGGAAGGTTCCATTCTCTTTAGCTTCACATAAACAAACGGCCTCTATTCCTGCACTCTGAATAAAGGCCGTTTGTTAGCTAATTGTCATCGCTTGGTTAAATACGCACCTTGATGACCTGAAGCTGAGGGGCCAAGGCATCCAGCCATCTCTTGGCCCACTTGAAGCTGAAGGCATCGGGCATGGAACTGGCCAGGGAGCATACAATGGCGGCCAGGTATGGAATGGACTGAATTAGCAGAATCACGGCCCACGCATTTATTTCAAAGGATTGAGTCCCATACACGACCCAGATGTTGACGGCAGCCAGGGTCAACAGCAAAAACATGGCCAACTCCTCGCGCACAACCAACAATCCGTGAACAAGAGGTGCAGTGGCCTCTCCCTTGGGCGTTCTCATAAAAGGCAGTCTGGAGGTAAACAGCCCAGCTATCACTGCCTTGGCTATGGTATGAGTCAGGGCCATGCCTGCTACGGCAGCGCCGATGCGCTGTGTCAGGGTACAGGGCACCCTGTGCTTATAGAGCAAAAAGCTGTGCAAGACCTTTAGAACAAATATGCCAAGGGTCGGGGCCAAAAAGACCGCCAAAGGAAACTCGAAATACTGAGGCCAAATGGCCAAGGCCGCAGACCAAAAGATACCTGCCATTGCAAAGAGCAGATGCAGGGCATCAGCAAACCAGGGCATCCAACCGCTTGCAAAGTGATAACGCTGGGCATTGTTGAGTCTGTCCGCGCCATTCGCCTTGAAAGTAGGCAGGAACAACCTCCAGTGCCCCTTGATGATCTGCATGGCACCATAGGCCCAACGGAAACGCTGTTTCTGATAGGCAGCAAAGGAATCCGGAGTGACGCCCTTTCCAAAGGCGTCATTGACATAAATAGAGTCATAGCCAGCATTCAGCATACGAAGCCCTAGGTCTGCATCCTCACAGATACACCACTCCGACCAGTTCCCCATGCTGTTTAAAACCGTTTTCCGCACAAGGGTCATGGTCCCGTGTTGTATAATGGCATTTCTTTCATTCCTATGCATCATACCGATATGGAAGAAACCGCTGTACTCCCAGTTACACATGGTCTTGAAGGGATTGTTTTCCCAATCGCGATTGTCCTGAGGGGCCTGAACAAAGGCGACCTTTGAGTCCTCAAAATAAGGGGTAAGGGCCAAAAGCCAATCCGGCCTCACTACATAATCGCTGTCCACCACGCCAACGATCTCGGCCTCGGGCGACATTTGAGTCAGGGCAAAATTCAGGGCGCCTGCCTTGAAGCCCGGCCATTTGGGAAGATGGAAAAAACGGAATCTGGCCCCGAGGCTGGCGCAGTGTCTCTCCACCGGCCTCCAGACGGCCTCGTCCTTTGTATTGTTGTCGATGACCAGCACCTCATAATTCTGATAATCCAGTCGCGCCAGACTGTTCAGGCTCTGAATCACCATGTCAGGCGGCTCATTGCAGATGGGCAGATGTATGGAGACCATGGGAAGCCGCCTGTTCACCACATCCGATCTTGTAAAAGGCCTGAAAAGGCGTTTGAGACCTGGCTTCCAGATCATCTCCGTAAACTCGAAACCATTTACAAGCACCACACCCAATAACAACAACTGGGCCGGGAAAAGGGCGAACCACACGGCCTTGCTCTCTATGGGCAGGTCTGTAACAACAGGCACGAAACCGGTCCAGACAGCCAGAGAGGCCGTAATCTGAATCAGGGCGGCAAACACCACCTGGCCCGGCAACTGAATCTCCTTGAATGCAAACAGGAAAAGAAACATGGGCAACAGGGCGAACAGCGTGGCGGCTACGGCCTGTCTGGCCCAAAAGGGATTCTCGGCTATCTCTCCTGTAAAGGGAAACTTGGGCATGCGGTCCACATTGAAGACACCCCAGTGCATACCCGCAGGGCCTTCAAGAGGTCTTTTCCAAGGCTGATCAAAGGCCTCCATGATGAAATAATCGATCTTTTCACGGCTGGCGATGTTCAAAAACTTTCGAATAAATTTGGCCTGATTGGTGAGACTGGGCTCCGCTGCCTCCAATCTGTTGCCTCCGCTGGGCCAGCCAACCTCGCCGAAGATGACATGTTTGCCAGGAAAGGTCTGTTTCACCTGTTCATACCTGGACAAGGCCCAGTCCACCGCCTGATTGGCAGGTATCTTTTCCCAGTAAGGCAGGACGTGTATGGCTATGTAGTCCACTTCATCGGCCAGTTCCCGATGGGTCAACCAGACGTGCCATGGCTCAGCGGTACTCACAGGGACCTTCACCTCTCTTTTGACACGTCTGATATACTCGGCCAGTTCCTTGACTGTCAGATCTCCACGCAGGACCGCCTCGTTTCCCACGATCACACGCTCGATGTTGTCATATTTCTTCGCGATCTGAATGAGGCCGTTGATCTCACGTTCATTGTTGTCCTTACGCTTGTCCAGCCATGCGCCGGCTGTAACAAAAATGCCCTGCTCTTTAGCAAGCCGGGCCGTCTCCTCCACGCCGTTGATGGAGGAATATGTGCGCACTGAGGAGGCCTTGCCCTTCAGGAAACGCATGTCGCCGGCTATGTCGTCGATGCTTGGGTATTTTTCTTTGAATGGATCCTGACCTCGCTGATAGGGGCTGTAAGACAAACCGCCTATCACACCACGCCAATCTTCTTCATGCGCAGGTTGATTGAAAAAGGCCCACACAGAAAGATTTGTCAGGGCGATCAGGGCTATCACCAGAATGGTAACGGATTTCACTTCCAACCCGGCAATGGCCTTGATCCAGGTTTTCAAATGGTTCAGACACACTGTCATGCCTGAGGGTTTCATGGTTTGTTCTCCTTGGGGAATAAAAAAAGGAAGGGGCTAAAATAAGAATGGGTGCATAAATGATATTATGACCTTGTCGATAGATTTCAACACAACCTCTCATCAATCCGGCTAAAACAATTTGTAACAGCCAAAACTGGAGTAGTGTAAATACACCTTTTTCAAAAAAAGTAAAGGGTTTTTTTGCACTGTGGAAACACAAAAAAATGTTAACATAACTATCTGTTTTTATTTGTTTTTATACTTACTCAACACAGCCTTCAGATGTTCCTGCATCACTGCCTTGTCCTCTGTGGGGATCACCTCTACAGGCAACTCTTCCAGACCTTCTTTATGCATAAAACGTTCCTTTTGTTTGAGATATATCTCCCATCTGCCGTCCGACACCTCCTGCGGCTGATTGAGCCTGTTCGCCAACCGCCTCTTCACCTCAGGCTCAGGGCAGGTGGTCTGAAGGAATATGGGCTCGGCATTGCAGTATTCAACGATCTCCAGCAATCTTTTTCTTTCAAGTGCATTTATGTAGGTGGCATCCAGAATGACATCCTCATTCAACACCAAATGCCTTGCAGCCAGACGGGCCATGGCATGGTATGTCTTTTGAGAGAGTTCCCGGCTATAAATGCCCTGACCAAAGGCCTCCAGGCGCCTTTCTGTGGCAGGGATGCCCGCCACCAATTCCTTGCGCACCTGGTCCGAGTGATAGACAGGGAGATGTGCCATCTCAGCCAACATATTGGCCACCGTGGTCTTGCCAGTGCCACTCAATCCATAAACCACATAAAGCTTGGGTCTCTTGGGCTGCACATAGCGGCCGGCCAGCTTGAAATAGCGCAGGGCATTGTCAAGCGCAGCCTCCCTGGCCGCTGCATCTATGCCTGAATCCGCCCATGTAAAACAGCCGATCTTGCCTCTCACCACCGCCCTGTAACATTTATAAAAATCCATCAGCTTCAGCATATCAGGGTCATTTAGGGCATGGGAAAGCTGCGAAACAAAGTAATATGCCAGGTCTGGATAGCCGTGCAGGTCCAGGTCCATGGCCAAAAAGGCCGCATCAGAGGCCACATCTCCATAGCGAAAGCGGTCATTGAATTCTATGCAATCAAAGATATAGACCTGGTTTTTAGAGGCATCGAAGCAGATATTGGCGGAATAGAGGTCACCATGGCCGTCTTTAATGTATCCCTCCTGGCGCCGCCTTTCAAAGAGGTCTGCCTGGGTCTGTAAAAAGCCTCGAGTATAAGAGCAAATGGCCTCGTATAGTTGGGATGGAATAATTTGCGCCACAAATGGCGATATCTGTGCAAAGTTTTCCTCGGTATTGTGCCGTATCACCTCGAGGGAGCCCATTTCAGCAGCCAACTGGGCATGCCTTGCATCTCCATCGGCATTCAAGGAATAAAAGGACACCAATTTGTTCAAAATGGCGTCGATATGCCCTGAATTGAGCTCATATCTTTTTAAGAGATGTGTCATGATGCCGTCTTCAGGCATACGACGCATTTTGACCGCCCATTCCACGGTCTCTCCCTGGGCGTCAAAGGCATAGGCGCCGTCAGGGGTTTTGACTATGGGCGCCACTCCCAGATATATCTCCGGACAGAGCCGCCTGTTCAGACGCACCTCTTCCTCACAGAAAAACCTGCGCTTTTCCAGGGTGGTATAGTCAAGAAAACCGAAATTTACGGGTTTCTTGATCTTATATACTATCTCATTGGTCAAAATAACCCATGAGATATGGGTCTGTATCAAACGGTGGGTATCCGCTTGGTTCGACCCAGAGACCTTCAGCAATGCGTCCAGCCATTCAGGTTCCATGAAGAGGCCCTCCTGCCATTTTGTTCTGTTAAATTAAGAAATAATAATGCAGAATTAGGCAATATACCACTGTCAACCCAAATGCCGTGATTGAATTTAAAGAACAAAAAAATTGGAAGGGGGCGGCAGCTGCCGCCCTTCTCGTCCCTGCGGAACTCCGTGTCCATAATGGGTGCCCTATTCCTTTTTTCTTTTAATCCTCTTGACATAGGATTGACCTGCTGTAATGGCTGAAGCGGCGTTTCTGTGAATAAAAGCCTCAAAAAACATAGAATTGGCTTTCACTCCTCTGTTAACCAAAATGCAAAGGGTCTATGTCTTTTTTAAGCGGCTTCTGATGTAGGATGTGGAGGTGGGGAGGGGCGATGAGTAGCCGCTGTTTGTGGAATAGGCGCCATGAAGGGCGCCGGCCCCACATTCTCCGCCAAGGAGGGCGGTTATGTGGGGCATGGAACAAATGCCGGCTGCTCATCGCCCAGATATTGAATTATCACCATGTATTAAAACTGAAAAATCCACAAGCACGATGTCGGTTAGAACCCCTCATCCGCAAAACAAATCCCTGGAATTATCTATATGCTGGGTAAAATATGTAACAAAAAAGAATCTTCAGACTAAAGACCTTATTTTGCCCTTACTTTTGGTTGACAGTGAGGTAATTTTAATGATTTTTGATAAAAAATTTAATTAAAAATATTATTCAAGAATGTGACTGTCCTTTTTTAGATCCTCGAGCGCAAAGGTTCCAGCAAGGCGCTCATCGACACCGGCTTTCTCGTCAACGCCATCACCCAGAAGATCATGGCCGACAAGGCGTTTGTCGGCCTGCTGCGCGGCACCGTCAACAAGGACGGGGAAGACATGGTGAACATCGGTGCCGTCATGGAGTACGGAGCCACCATCAAACATCCGAACGGCGCGACCATCGTCATCCCCGCCAGACCCTTTCTGCATCCGGTGATGGAGAAGTACCGCGAGCAGATCCTCCTGAACTATCGCGAGGCGATCCGCTCCGCGCTTTGAGCCTCCGACACATCGCCAGCGCTTCCGGTAATGCCATTTAAACCGCCGCCCATCGCCTGGTAAAAAGCGGCAGTGTTGACCAGGCGTTTGGCCTGGCCTTCTGTTAGATCGAGTTCGGTCTGAAGCCGTTGTTGTTGTGCGATAAGCAGATCGTAATAGCTGGCTGTTCCAAGCCTATACCGACGCTGTGTTGACTCTAAAAACTTCTCTGAAGCGGAAACAGCAGCAGAAAGAGCCTCCAGCCTTTTTGAATCATTCTCCAATGCCCGCAATACATCAGCTACGTTGCGAAGAGCTTCCAGAACGACGGACTGGTAGTTTGCCGCAGCCGCATCGAAGGCGGCGAGAGCTGCTCTCTTTTCAGCGGGCAAGCCTGGATTGAACAGGGGTTGTGTCAGCTGCCCCACCAGACTCCAAACAGCGGAACCACTGCCGAACAACGCACCGGTCGTCAGTGCCTGTGATCCAAGATCGGCGCTAAGGTTGAGTTGGGGATATAGTTTCGATATTGCGACCCCGTATTCTGCATTAGAGGCATGCAGCAACGCTTCAGCGCCGAGAATATCCGGCCTTGCACGCACCAGTTCAGAGGGAATTAACAACGGCAACTCCGGAGGCAGGGTGAAATCCTCCAAGGTAAACGACGGCAACAAGCTCTCTCCTGGAGCTTTACCCACAAGAACGGCCAAAAAATGTTCGTTTTGTTGAAGTTGATAACGTAACGGCGGCAGTTTGGCGCGCGTTTGCTCCAACTGTGTCTGCAGGACTAACGCATCGTCCGGTTCTCCATGACCAAGACGAATGCGTTCCCGGGTTAGTTCGAGTTGGTTTTCCTGCGATTTCAAGATGTTTTCTATAATTTCAGTCTGCCTTTTCAGGCTTGCCTGAGTGATGGCCGTTGTGACGATATTTGCCACCAATGTCAAACGAGCGCCTTCCAATTGAAACTGCTGATAATCGCTCCGGGCAGCCAGAGCTTCCAACGCCCTACGATTGCCCCCGGCCAGATCAAATGTATAGCGAACACCCACGCCAGCATTGTAGAGACTGAATTCCCGTGCTTCTCCGGTTTGTCCTAATGTTCCAGGATTGAAGCGTTGGCGCTGGCCACCCAAGTTGCCCTCTAATTGTGGATAAAGCGTCGAACCAGCCCTCGCCGCGTAAAGTTCCTGCGCCTGACGCAAAGTAGCCTCTGCCGCCATCAGGGTTGGATTACGTTCCAGGGCCTCGCTGATGAGCATGTCTAGTTTGTCGGCACCCATCGCTCGCCACCAATGTTTTGTTAGTCGTTCTGCCTTAATAATGTTTTGTGGATCACCCAGCGTGGTAGGGGAGGAATTCAAATTTGTAGCCAGCGGGGTGGGAGTATAACCAATCACATCAGGGGGTGCCGGGCGCTGGAAGTCAGGCCCAACAGCACATCCTGCCAACGTCAGAAGACACATTCCTATTAGAGCATAATGAACAACCATATTATTATTTCCCATAAAAATGCTCCTTGAATGTTTTTCTAAAACTCTGGTGACAAGCGAGACAACTTTTTTGGAGTGTTGCGAACTGTGCTATCACCCCTTTACCGTCTTTTCTCATGGCGATTTCTTCTAATTCCTTTGCGGCTTGATGTGTCTGCTCGTCAAAACTTTTGAATTTGCTCACATTGGAACCTGCAAAACCTAAAATGCGCATCTTCTCTGCTATCGGCGGCTGTGGATGTTTGGCAATCTGCGACGCAGTTCCCGCCACCTGTTCCCAGTCCTCTCTGGAAATGGCATCAGTCACTATCTGCATGTTATTGCTCAATTCCTGCATGATATTTCTCAGCGAGAGCGCTTTGACTGCACTATCGTTCTCTTCGGCCCACGTTGCAGAACTGATTGCGGTTACAATAGTCATGAGCACAACCAATGCGACTCGTTTAAGCCAGACGTCTTTTGTCATTCTGAATACCTTTCTATATTGATCTCATTCGAAACCACGTCCTTCGCCTTCTTCTTCATAGGTTACCCCGTCACGGATGTGATATATGCGTTTGAAGGTGGGAATGATTTTTTCATCGTGGGTGACGACAATAATGGCGGTCTCGAATTTTTTGGCCATATCGTTCAAGATCCGGATTACGGCCAGGGCGCGCTCACTATCAAGCGGAGCGGTCGGTTCATCGGCCAGTATTACCGGGGGACGATTCACCAAGCCACGTGCAATAGCCACTCGCTGCTGTTCTCCACCAGAGAGTTGAGATGGCATGGCCTTGGCGCGATGCTCCACATCAAGCGCTCTAAGCAATCCTATTGCCCGTTTACGCGCCTCGGCATTTGGCATTCCCGCCAGCATGGGCAGAAGGGCGACGTTGTCGGTGACGTCGAGGAAAGGAATCAGATAAGGTGCTTGGAATACAAAGCCTATCCGGTCCCGCCGCAACGCACGAAGATCTTTGACCTTCCAGCCGTCATCATAAATGACGTCATCTCCGAGTATCATTTTTCCGGCGGTCGGCTCGATCACCGCTCCCAAACATTTAAGGAGCGTAGTTTTGCCAGATCCAGAAGGACCTATCAGTCCAACGACCTCGCCCGGCGCAACGTGCATGTCGACGGTCTTTAGGGCATCAACGGCGGTATCGCCACTTCCATAACGTTTTTTTAACCCCTGGATACGAATACCTTTAGCAGTCATGTCAGCCCCCTATGGCTTCGGCCGGATCGACTCTGAGCGCGGCACGAATGGCGATAATGCTCGACAGTACGCAGATCATAACCACGGCGATAAAACCCATAACGGAGTCGAGTGGTTGCAGCAGCACATATTTGGGAAAGATTGGCGCCATCAATAACGTTGCCGAAATCTTACCCACCACAAAGCCGATCAAACCTAAAGCGATGGACTGTTGCATGATCAAACCGACAATGGTGCGATTTTTAGTGCCAATCAGTTTTAACACAGCAATTTCACGAATTTTCCCGAGTGTCAGTGTGTAGATGATGAAGGCCACAATGGCGGAGCTGACAATCGAAAGGATCACCAGGAACATGAAGATCTGTCTGGCGGAGGTAGCGATCAGCTTACCAACCAAAATCTCCTCCATCTGGCTGCGGGTATAGACGGTTAAGCGCTTCCAGCGGCGGATCGACTCAGCGACGTCTTCCGGGTCATGACCTGCTTCAACCCGCACCAAAACCGCATTGACGTAGGGGTTGGTGCTTTGCGAGGCAATAATCGCATCGAGCAGGCCTGGCACTTCGGGCCGGTTGAAGGCAGGGTTCTCGGCCGTGCGTCGACGCTGCTCTCGGATGGCGTCATTATCCTTGAGAAACTGTGCTTCCTGAGCATCTTTAAGAGGAATGAACACCATCGGATCTCCATTGGAAGAAACCATCCTCCTGGTCAGCCCGACTACGGTGTAGTGGTTACGGCGGACCTTGATACGTTCACCAAGTTTAAATCCTGAAGCGATATCGGCGACGGCCTCGTAATGACTCCGAGTAATCTGGCGACCCGCGACTAGATATGGCGGCCACCCGGGTGTCCCAGGTTCTCCAGGAGTGACGCCAGTAACCATGGCACGTACGTCACCATCTTGTTTTCCCACCTGCATGGTGAGATAAGTGATGTTTGCCGCCCGCTCCACCCCCGGCATGCCTCGAATCCCACGCCAGATATCATCGTAGATGCTTGATGACTCAGCGTAGGGACCAAGGGTATCCTTCTGCACCACCCAGAGATCAGCACCGCTATTGTCGAGCAACACTTTGGCGTCATCCACCATGCCACGATAAATCCCCGCCATCGACAGTGTGATGCCGATCAGCAGCCCAAGACCCATGCCGGTAAAGACGAATTTTCCCCAAGAGTGCATGATGTCGCGTCCTGCCAAGCTGATCATTGCGTCACCCCCGGAATATGGTCAACGACGTGAATCCGGCTATGCTCATTCAGGGCGTTTTCGCTGTAGGCCACTACTTGGTCACCAATCTTGAGCCCTTCTCGTACCTGCACACGGCCCTCCAAATCGGCAATCCCCAGTGAGACTGGTGTAAAGTGAAGATCGCCATTGATGACCTGCCACACGCCCAATCTGGTATCAATGTGATGGATAGCGGCATTTGGGATAACCGGTGCTGCCGCAAGCGTTGGTAAGGTAATCGTAACTTCGGCCAGTTCGCCGATAGGTGGCATCGGATCGGGAATTTGATCGAAGACAACCTTGGCAAGTGTTTCCTCCGTTACCGCGTCTGCCAGGGGTTCGACTCTCAGAACGCGCCCTGCCTGCAGTTTACCTGCCTGGGATCGTAATGTGATCTGGGCTGATAAACCGGCGGCGAGACCTTGCGCACGAATTTGATCGAAGCGGACATTGACCCAGAGCGTGTTTGGGTCGATCAGTTCCACGACAGCCTGACCTGCAACCACGGTGGTTCCCGGGTCGGCATCACGCGAAACGACCAAGCCGTCAACTGGCGCAACCAGAGACAAATTGCTGCGCTGCGCCTCTAATGCCTCTCGTTCTGCACGTACACGAGATAGTTCCTCTCGCGCCGCAGTCAGCCCTGCTTTCGCAACCAAGAGGTCTTGTTGTTTAGTGGCCACCACTTCCTCACTGGTGGAGCGCGCTTTAAGTAGCTGCTCGTAACGTAAAGCCTGTGTCTGCGCATAATCCTTACGCGCCTGCGCTTCGCTTAATTGAGCGTTTGCTCGTTTCAGGGTGGCATCCTGAGCCCTGATACGTTCATCAAGGTCGACCGGGTCCATTTCGCCAAGCACTTGCCCCGCCTTGACACGCTCACCTACGTGTACGTCCAAGCGTTTGACCCGTCCCGCAAACGTTGGGCCAATCTTGTAGGTGTAACGAGCCTCAATGGTTCCGATGCCGAAGAGTGCCGGTGAGATGCTCTTGTTCTCGACGGTGGCTAATACAACTGATACCGGAGCAAGCGGCCCCGAACGCAAGGCCACATAGACAAAAAGCGCAAGCAGAGGAAAAAGCACAGCTATCAGCGCCAAGGTACGTTTTTGGAAGGGCAATTTTTTCATGATGCACTCCTGATGCCCCGTTGATAGATGGCAAAAACTTTCGGTGCATTGCGACGCATATGGCTGACATCTTCAGCTACCAACGATTGCATGACCAATCCTTGAATAGTGCCGATGAAGAGCGTGGCCGCAGCCTCGTTATCAAGTTTCCCATCAAGCTCACCGCAGGCCTTTCCTTGTTCAAACAAACGATTGAGGCGCTCCCCATAACGGCGGATGAGCGTTTGCGCCATCCGCTTGGGCGCGGTTTCCTCAGATCTTTGCAATTCACCAAACAACATACGGGGAATACCGAGGTGCTCTGTTATAAAGTCCACATGCGCCATAAACATGCTTTCGAGTGCGGCAAGAGGAGAGGGCTCTGCATGAACTGCTTTTTCAATGCGGGACATTAATCGTTCGGCCACCCATTCCATAACAGCTTGTAAAATGGCATCCTTGTTTGGGAAATGACGAAAAAGAGCGCCCTGGGTCAGTCCCATGCGTTTGGCTATGGCAGCCGTGGTAATCTCGCTCGGGTTCTGTTCACCAGCCAACTCGACCACCGCCTCTACCGTCAATGCCCGTCGTTCATCAGCCGGAAGATGTTTGTTTGATGAGTTCATATAAGCCTCCATGAAAGTGAGCAATTAATTACTATCTTTATTCCTTGTACGGGATTTGTCAACAGTTTTTTGAAAAACAGAGCAACGAACCATTCAACCGTAAAGGAGAACAACCGTGATCGAGATCAGAAACCAGCAGTTCCAACCCCTGACGTTCAACCTCTCCGGCCAAGGAACCCTCCACCTCGGGCCGCGAGAACGCAAGAGCATCGCCCGCAAGGACCTCTCCGCCGAAATCAAGACCGCCGGAAAACGCGGCCTGGTGCGCATCACCGACCTTATCGGCGGCGCGGAACCGGAGCCGGAAAAGCCCACGGCGACCGAGGACACCGGAACCGATGAGGCCAAGACCACCACCAAGCGGAGGAAATAGGAAATAACAAAAGGAATAACAAAAGGACAGACACATTTCTGATCAACTTTTTTAATTAAATCTCTTGGGTGACAGCGGTGAAGCATTTGTTCCATGCGGCGCATAACTGCCATCCCTGGCAGGATGCGCCGCCGGCGCCCTCCATGGCGCCTATTTCACAAACACTCCACCACTGCCGCCCTCTTCGTCCCTGCGGAACCCCATGTTTATAACGGATGCTCTATTCATTCCTACTGCAATCCCACTGACAACGGATTGACCTGCTGAAATAATGAAACTGCCCTTCTGATAATAAAAATCGCTGGCTAAACCGACGTTTCTGCAAAAAGTGAATTTGGCCTTTACCTTCATGTTCACTCAAGTGCAAAGAGTATGTGCTGCTTTGAAGCGTCGTTTACGGTTGGGCGTGGAGTTCAGGAGGGATGTTAACTAAAGTTCAAAGGGTCTATGCCTTTTTTAAGCGGCTTCTGAGGTAGGATGTGGAGGTGGGGAAGGGCGAGGGCAGGCGGTGTTTGTGGAATAGGCGCCACGGAGGGCGCCGGCCCCACATTACCGCCAAGGAGGGCGGTTATGTGGGGCATGGAAGAAATGCCGGCTGCCCCCGCCCCAAAAACAAAAACATGTTATTACTGGGGATTGCTTCGCTTCGCTCGCAATGACAACTCCCTGTCCTGCTCATCACCTGGAACCGGCGTTTCTGTCAATAAAAAACGTGGAATTGGTTATTTTACCCTCTGTTAACCAAAGTTCGAAGGATATGCGGTGTTTTGAAGCGTCGTTTACGGTTGGACGTGGGGTTTCAGGAAGGGGGGTAACCAAAGTCCAAAGGGTCTATGCCTTTTTTAAGCGACTTCTGATGTAGAATGTGGAGGTGGGGAAGGGCGATGAGCAGCCGGTGTTTGTGGAATAGGCGCCATGGAGGGCGCCGGCCCCACATTACCGCCAAGGAGGGCGGTTATGTGGGGCATGGAACAAATGCCGGCTGCTCATCGCCCCAAAAACAAAAACATGTTATTAATCAGCTGCATACTATAATCTACAAAAAACATTGGGGGGATTGCCTCGCTTCGCTCACCTCGGCGTGAGCGCCATTCGGGCAGAGTCCTCTGGCGAAGCCTTCGGCGCGTGGCACAATGACAACTCCATGTGCTGCTCATCGCCCAGAAATTGAATTATCACCCCCTGTTCTTTGGCAAGATGGGCAAAAATTCATAAACTGGAGGCAAACCATGCTGTCTGAAAAAGAAGAGCTATGGGAGTCTTTGACTATACCCTACCCCTCACCTTTTGATATAAATCGTCAAACAGGCTATAGAGCACAGGCACATAGACCAATGTCAGAAAGGTGGAGACCATCAAGCCGCCTATGGCCACAATAGCGAGGGGTGAAAGCCTCTCTAATCCGATGGCCCACTCCATGGCAATGGGTATCATGCCCACGCTTGTCCCCACCGCTGTCATGAGAATCGGCCTGGTTCTGATGCGCACACTCTCCACAATGGCCTCCTGCACGGAAAGCCCCTTTTGTCTGGCCTCCTGAATGAAATCTATGAGCAAAATGGAGTTCTTCACCACTATGCCAGCCAAGAGTATCATGCCCATGAAAGACGGCATGCACTGGTGCTTACCTGCGATGAGCATGGACCAGACCGCACCTATCAAACCAAGGGGAATGGCGGACATGATGGTCAAGGGATGTATCCAGGAATCAAAGGCTGGCACCAGGGAAAAATACAATAAAATCAAACCTATTGCCAATGCCGCCAGCAACCTGCCAAAGGACTCCTTCATCTGCTTCAAATCGCCTTCATGCGTCAAGGTATAGCCTGGTGGAAGATTGAGCCCGCTCAGGGCCTTGTCGATGTCCTCGTGAATGTGCGACACAGCGGTAAGCCCGCGATAGCCATAGATGTCCAGAGTTGGCTGAAGATACTGCCGCGTCAAAGTGGTCTGCGCCTTTATCACAGAGATAGCGCCCAGCTCCCTTAGAGGCACAGGCCCCTTGGGTGTCTGTATGAGCATGGTCTCGATGACCGGAATGCTGTCGCGAAACTCCGGGCCATACTGTACGCGAATACCATAGCCGTCCTGACCAGGCACACGAAATACCGAGACCACACCCCCGCGCACCGCTGCGGCCACCTGCTGAGAGATGGTGACAGGCGACATGCCGTAGATGGCGGCCTTTTCCATGTGCACTTCAAAGGCCAGCTCGCGCTTGTCCAATGTCCAGCTTCTGGCGATGCTCTCCAAGCCCTTTACGCTCCGAAGCCTGGACATCACCTCCTCGCCGATTTCGTCTATCACTCTAACATCAGGCCCGCTTACCATTATATCCACTGTGGCCTTGATGGAAGAAAGGGCTGTGGCCCCATAATCAAAGACATCCACATACTTAAGCCCTGGAATGCCCCTAAACTCCCTTCTAAGCTCGTCCTCCACCTGCCACAGGGTCTTATTGCGATGAAATCTGTCCACCAGGTGCACGGTGATCTGACCCTGTTGAGGGATACGGCCGCTTCCAAAGCTGATCACTCCAGGTTCAGAACCTGACACAGTGGAGATGCGCACCACTCCAGGCAGGCGCTTGATCACGGCCTCCATCTCATTTATGATGCGCTCTGTCTCGGCCAAAGAGGTGTTGGAGTCCGCCTCAAAGTTTATCTTGAAAATGCCTGTATCCATGGGAGGCATCAGGTCCCTGCCCACCAGAGGCATCTGCCGCATGCTCACCAACAAGACCACTCCGGCCAACAGCAGAGAAACCGCCCTATGGCGCATGGCTATCTTTAACAGCCCTACAAAAAAGTCCCGAATGGGCCCTAAACAGTAACGGTCAAAGAGCTGAATCACTTGTTCCAAACGATTCTTTTTGGCCTCAGCCTTAAGAATAAGCGGGGCAAACAGGGGGATAACGGTGACAGAGACCACATAGGACACCGCCAGGGCCAGACACAGGGTCAGGGAAAGGGGGCGTAAAACGGTCTGTACAAAACCACCGATAAAGATGATGGGAATCAACACCATCACTGTGGCATAGGTGCCTGAGAAGATGGCCAGCATCACCTCATCTGTGCCACCAAAGACGGCTGTGCGCAGTGGTTCCTTGTTTTGATGGTATCTGCGCTCTATGTTTTCCAACACCACTATGGCATCATCCAACAGCATACCCACGGCCAGTATAATGCCTGTGAGCGTGACCATATTGAACTCCATGCCCAGTATATACATGAAGGCAAAGGTCAAAAGATAGGTAAAGGGAATGGAGATGGCGGCCAGGAGCATGCCTCGCACATCCGCCAAAAAGAGAAAGATCACCAAAACGGTCATGATGATGGCATCCCGCAGGGCATCTATCATGTTATCCACGCTCTTTTGAATGAGCTCCTTCTGTGTGTCCGAGATTTCAAACTCCAGCATGGAATACTTGGCCTTGAGTGCGGGCAGGGCCTTTTCTACTGCCTCTATGGTGTCGATGTCATGGCCTGATTGACTGCGCAGAATGCTTATGCCGATGGCTGAACGGCCGTTTCCATGATACAGGGACTGCCGCTCCTGATAGCCTGTGCGCACCTCAGCCACATCCCTCAAGTGCACATCGCCTGAACTCACATGGGCTATGACGATATTTTCGGCCTCATCCTTGCGAGAGAGTTCGCCTTGTGTCTTTAGAATGAACTGGTTTTCTGCCCTTATCACATAGCCATTGGGGATGTTCAGGTTCTGGCTGCTGACTGCTGTGAGCACCTGAGGCAGGCTTATGCCATAGCTGTTCATGCGGTCTGCATTTACGACAATGGTCAGCTCTGGATTATACCCACCAAACACCTCCACATTGGCCACTTCTGGAATCCGTAACAGGTCCTCTTTCAGTTCGTTGTCTGCCAACTGCCGTGTGCGGGCCAGGTCGTAGGATGAACCCTCCTTTGGGCTTACCGCCAAAATGAGGTCAGGCTGTGTGGCCTTGCTGATCTTAAAGAGCTGAGGCGGCCGAATGTCCTTGGGAAGCTGCCCCTCGATCTTTTTTAAGGCATTGGAGACATCTGTGGCTGCTGCATCCAGGCCTTTGAAGTATTCAAATTCTGCTGTGATGGCCGTGATCTCGTCCTTTGTGGAGGAAGAGACCTTGCGCACCGCATCGATGGTATTGACCTCCTTTTCCACGAGCCTTGTGACCTGATCCTCCACATCCTGAGCAGAGGCGCCTGGGTAGAAGACCACAACGGCTATCTGGGGATAGTCGCTGTCAGGGAAGAGGTTTATGGGCATGTATCGAAAGCCGATGAGCCCTATGGCCGAAAGCAAAAAGATGAGGGAGGTGATGAGATATGGCCGTTTCAGGTAGTTTTCCGTGATGCGCATGGTCTGTTACCTCTGGCCCTTGAGGGCATTCACCGCTGCGACCTCCATGCCCTCGTTCAAGCGCATGAGCTTTCCTTCGTCTGCCACCACCACTGAGGCGCCTGCTGGAATTTCACCCTTGATGCAGGCAAACTGGGCGTTTTTGCCCAGAATCTCCACAGGCACTACATGAATGCGGCTGTTTTTCACCTCATAGACAAATGCGCGGTCCGTATTGATCAAAAGGGCATTCAATGGCACGATCAAGCCTTCGACCTCCCCTGTGAACAGCTCCACGGGTACAGAGGCACCTGAGGGCAGGCCAAAGGGCCGTATCTTGAGGTCTATCTCCACAGTGCCCAGAGTGCCGTTGGTGACAGCGGGATAGATACGGGAAATGCGGGCCTCCATCTGCTCCGTGCCATTGGAAAGCCTGACTCGTTCACCTGTCTTAAAGGTATTCACCTGATTTTGAGGCACCTGCACAGCCACCTTAAAGGCGTCTTGTGCCTCTAAGTGCAAAATAGGCCTTCCCATCACCGCCAAGTCCCCCGGCTCCATCAGGCGTTTGGCCACAACCCCATCTATGGGAGCGGTTAACCTGGTATAGCTGAGCTCCACCTGTGTGGCCTTTACCAGGGCATTTTGCGCCTCAATACGGCGCTTCGTCTCTTCTACCTGGGCTCGCAGGGCATCCCGCTGGCTGCGAGACCGTTCAAATGCCTCGGTGGAGATGGCGCCGTTTTTATGCAAGACCTCATCCCGCTGAAATACAGACTCCTGAGTGGCAAAAAGGCTTTGAATGCCGGCAAGGCTGGCCTGTAAGGCGGCCAAATTTGCCTTTTGTGAAAGGAGTTTCTCCTGCAGGTCCCGATCATCCAGCGTGATTAAAAGCTGTCCCTTTGAGACACGCTCACCTTCCCGCACATTTATACTAAGAATGTGGGCAGAGATGCGGGATGAGAGGTCCACGGCTGTAAATGCCTGAAGCACGCCAAGATAGCCCACAGTGAGCTCCAGCCGACCTGAATTGACCGATGCGGTCTTTACAGGAAGCGGATAAGATGGAACCGTTGGGGTGTTGGCGAGCTGCTGTTTCTTTTTGATGACCACCAGGGCCGCTCCTGCTATCAGAGCCAATATCACGAGGACCGCTATGAGCTTTTTCATATGTTACTCCTTTGAGTTGAATGAGGAGGCCTGAGTACTTGGGGCTGAAAGGCTACCTGTTGCCCTTTTAAACTCTATGACCGCAGCGGTGTAGTCATACAGCGCCTGAAGCCTGCCCGCCTCTGCCAAACTAAAGGCGGACTGAGCCAACAGGAAATCTGTGATGCTGGATGCCCCTGTTTTATATCGCAACTCCTCTATGCGCAGGGCCTCTTTGGCCTGCAGCACAGCATTTTCAGCCAGCCCAATGCGCGCCTCTGCCTCCCGCACACTGGAAAGGGCGTCTTCTATCTCCTTTGTAGCCCTGAGCACACCGGCCCTCAGTGCCTCTTCGGCCTTGGCCACCACGGCCTGCTGCCGGGCTATTTCAGAGGAGATCACTCCGCCATCAAAGAGGTTTACAGAGGCCACCACCCCTGCCTCCCAGACCTCTTCCCGATCCCTTATGCCTGTGCCGGCTCGATTGCCGTAATCGCTCACCAGACCGATGGATGGATAGCGTTTTGCCTTGGTGACCTCTAATCTGGCCCTTTCCGCTTGAAGGCGCTGAGTCAAGGCAGAGACATCGGGCCTGGCCTGCACCAGATGGGAGATATCAGCCGCAGCCACTCGTTCCTTTGCCTCTAACCCCCCCTTTAAGCTGCCGAGTTTTGATGTCTCAATCCCCATAAAATATGCCAGGGCGTTTCGAGCACGCCTAAGCCCCTCTTGGGCGCGCACCAAATTCTGCTCCTCTGCCGACAACTGGACATCCATGCGCAGCATCTCCACTTGCGGCACTCTACCCAACCTGAAACGGGCATCCATGTCCTCTCGGGCCTTGCGCAATGCCTCCACTGAAAGCCCATAGGCCTGCACCAATGCCTCCATCTGCAGGCATTTGTTAAAGGTGTTGCTCACATTGGAGATCAGGTCTTGCAGGGTCATCTCTTTTAAAAGGCCTTGGGCCATGCGCTCCAACTCTGCGACCTTTATTTGCCCCACCAGCCTACCGCCTTCATAGAGGGGAAACTTCAGAAACACACCCCACGCATATACCTCATCACTAAACTTGGCTGGAATGTCGATGGCCTGGGCAGGTATGTAAGGAATTGCTTGATTTTCCTTGAGATAAGAGGCATTGAGGTCCAAGCGAGGCCAAAGGGCCGCACGGGAGCCCTGCTCCACTGCCTGAGAGGCACGCTCCTCCTCTGCGGCTGTTTTTAAGAGGGGGCTGTTTTGAACAGCGGTCTCTATGGCCTTCTGCAAGGAAAGGACGGTCATTTCAGGGTCTTCAGGTTCTTGGGCATTTCCTGAAAATGAAAGGGCCAACAACAAGACCACTGCCACACAACAACCCAGGAACCATGAACAAAAGGCCGGTCGCCGTAAACGATGCTTCAAAACACCACATACTCTTTGCATGAATAATAAGGTAGGGACGACTGGCCGGTCGCCCATACCATCCTCCTAATCAGAGTCAATATATCAAAATAAATTTATACGACTTGACTCACTTGTCAAGTGAATTTTACGCATTCTCCAAAATCTCCTGAAGCGCCCCTGCCTGCCCCTCTGTGAGGTGTCTGCATTCCTCCAGGTCCTTATCAGCCAAACTGAGCCGAGTGGCGAAGGCCAAGCAGGTGGGCTCTCCACAGTCCTTGCAGTTGGTCTTGGGCAGGTGCTTGTAGAGTTGAAAGGCAGGCGGTCTTTTGCGCTCCTTTTTGAGGGGGGTTATACCTTCTCTGCGCTCCCAGAGCTCATTTAAAAACCGCACCACTGATTCCAGGGCCTTTCTGCCCTCCTCCACACTTGATACAGTGGCTGCCGCCAATTCCTTGGACCGCATGGCCACCCTGTAGCCATCGTGTTTGAAGATGATCACAGGCTCTTGGGAATCATAAAAGACCACCCTGGCCACCGCATTGACATATGGCATGATACCTTCAAGGTCCGTAGAAACAGCCACTTTGGCCTTGAACAGACAGCCTCCCACATGACAGGCGGCAGGTTCTAAAATGGGGTCAATGGCATCAGAGATATATGGCATATGAACCTCCTGAATGTATTTTTCACAACTATACACCTCATGTTTTTCAGTTCAAGCATTTTCACTTGACATATAAATGAGCTTTGTTTTATCATGTAGCCATGAACAGCCATTCCATACAAGCCATCGCCGAACTGTTTAAGGCCATTTCAGACACCAACCGTCTCAAACTGTTGAAATTACTCCAACAAAAGGAGCGATGTGTCTGCGCCCTTACAAAGGCCATGGATATGAGGCAATCCCATGTCTCCTTTCATTTGGGGGTGCTCAAAAAAGCGGGGTTTATCACCAGCAGAAAGTGCGGGAAATGGCAATATTACAGCCTTAACCAGAATGACATCTTTTTAAGATTTCTCATCCTTTCGGCGCTGGAACGGATTCCTGAAGAGGAGATGGCAGAGGAGTTTCAAAGGCTCAATGAATTCATAATCCAACAAGACCAGACCAACAACGGAGGTAAAAGATGTCCAGTGTAGCTAATCGGCTGTCCTTTCTTGACCGTTTTCTGACCCTGTGGATCTTTTTGGCCATGGCGGGTGGTGTGTTTTTGGGCTATATCTTTCCGCCGGCTGTGGCATTCATCAACAAATTCCAGTCAGGGACCACCAACATCCCCATAGCCATCGGCCTCATTCTCATGATGTATCCACCCCTGGCCAAGGTAAAATATGAGGAGTTGGGAGAGGTATTTCGCGACAAAAAGATATTGGGCCTGTCTTTAGTTCAAAACTGGGTCATAGGCCCCATTCTCATGTTCTTTTTGGCCATAACCTTTTTAAGTGGGCATCTGGAATACATGTATGGCCTGATCATGATAGGCCTGGCCCGCTGCATTGCCATGGTGATCGTCTGGAACGACCTGGCAGGTGGAGACCGGGAGTACTGTGCTGGTTTAGTGGCATTCAACTCCATCTTTCAGGTGCTCTTTTTCTCCATCTACGCCTATGTCTTTATCACGGTCCTTCCGCCCATATTCGGCATTCAGGGCACCACCGTCCATGTCACCATAGGACAGATAGCAGAAAGTGTCTTTATCTATCTGGGCATCCCTTTTATTGCAGGGCTGCTCACCCGCTTTCTTCTCATCAAGGCCAAGGGCAAAGAGTGGTATGAGACCCGCTTTGCCTCCCGCATCGGTTTTATCACATTGGTGGCCCTGCTCTTTACCATCGTGGTCATGTTCACTTTAAAGGGAGAATATATCGTAAAACTCCCGTTGGATGTGTTAAAGGTGGCTGTCCCCCTGCTCATATATTTTGTGGTGATGTTTTTGGTCTCATTCTATATGGGCAGACGCTTTCGGGCAGACTATGCCAAAACCACCACCATGGCCTTTACTGCTGCCAGCAACAACTTCGAACTGGCCATTGCAGTGGCTGTGGCAGTCTTTGGAATAAACTCAGGAGAGGCCTTTGCAGCGGTAATCGGCCCGCTGGTGGAGGTGCCTGTGCTCATAAGCCTGGTCAATGTGGCGCTGTACTTCAAAAAGAGGTATTTTGAAGGCGCTTAAAACAAATCCACTACTGGAGATTTTTATGAAAAAACTGCTGTTTCTGGCCATCTTTCACCTGTTTTTCCTTGTTTTTGCCGTAAACGGCCATACGGCCACCAGCAGGGAGCTTCTGTCCTTGGCGCGCACCAAGGGCATCCCTGTCATGCTGGAGGTGGGTTCTGTTCAATGCATTCCATGCAGGCAGATGAAACCCATTCTGGAGAAATTGGAAAAGGAGTACAAAGACAGATTACAGGTCATCTTCGTGGACATCGGAAAGGACGAAGAGAAAAAGCTCGCCACCATGTATGGTGTCTTTGTAATCCCCACTCAGATCTTTTTGGATAAAAACGGCAAAGAGGTGGCCAGACATGTGGGGTTTTACCCGTATGAAGAGATACAAAAGGTGCTGCAGGACAAACTGGGCATAAAATAGGCGCCAAGCACTGGACTCAATGGAACAGCTCGCCACCTCCCTGTCAACGCTTTTGGCCTCTCAGCATGGCCTGGCATTTCTGCTCAGCTTTTTGGCAGGGTTAGCCTCTTCCTTCAGCCCATGTGTCCTGGCGGCTGTGCCCTTGGTGATCGCCTATGTGGGAGGTTATTCTGAAGGCAGCCGATGGAAGGCCGCCCTTTTTTCAGGACTTTTTGTCTTGGGCCTTTCCACCACCTTCACATTATTAGGGGCATTTGCAGCGCAGATAGGAAGCCTGCTTCTTTTTGCAGGTAACTGGCTGCAGCTCGGTTTTGCTTGCCTGGCCCTTTTCATGGGGCTGCATCTTTTGAACCTGTTGCCCATGAATTGGAACATCCTGCCTCAAAGAAACCTCAATATTCGAGCAAAGGGTGCCATAGGCGCCCTGCTTTTGGGGCTTTTTACCGGAGTGCTCTCCTCCCCCTGCGCTACGCCTGTCCTGGCGGTAATCCTGGCCTATGTCTCCACCGAGGGCGATGTGGTCTATGGGGCATTCCTCCTCTTTGCCTATGCCATCGGCCACTGTGCCTTGATCTTTGTGGCAGGTCTGTCCATAGGCATCACAGAGGCCATTCTCAGCTCAAAACTCATGCAGGGAATGTCCCTGGCCATAAAAAAGGCCAGCGGCCTGCTCCTGGTTTTGATCAGCCTCTACATCCTTTACAAATCACTTCTCGTATGAGCCAATTCAACACTCACTCCAACACCAATCCACTGGCATGGGCCCTGTTGGTCACAGCTGTAATCCTGGCAGCCGAGGTCATAGGAGGGCTTCTAAGTCACAGCCTGGCCCTTTTAAGTGATGCAGGTCACGTGTTTACAGACGGCATTGCCCTGCTCTTAAGCCTGTTGGCGGGTCTGATGGCCAAAAAGGCCGCGGATTTTCGAGCCACCTTCGGTTATCAGCGTATCGGCATCTTGGCAGCCCTCATAAACGGGGCAAGCCTTTTGGTAGTAGCCATACTGATCTTCTGGGAGGCCTACAAACGACTGTTCAATCCCCTGGAAATTCAAACAGGGATGATGATCTGGGTGGCGGTATTGGGCCTTTTGGGAAACCTCGTCATGGCCTGGCTGCTGCACGGAGGGCATCATGACCTGAATGTGCGCAGTGCCTGGCTGCATGTGCTGGGAGACACCCTGTCCTCTGTGGCCGTGGTAATAGCAGGTATAGTCATTTCCTATACAGGTTTTTGGCTGATAGACCCTATTCTGAGCGTTATTGTGGGCATTGTAATCGTTTTTGGGGGCATCAGGGTGGTAAAGGAGGCCCTTTACATCTTTTTGGAATTGAGTCCGTTAAACCTGCATGCAGAGGAACTGGCCCAAGGCATTCTGAAGATTCAGGGCATTCTCAATGTGCACGATGTACACCTCTGGTCCATCGGCTATGGCATTCCCGCCTTTTCCTGTCATGTGGCCGTGGAGGACATGACCATGTGCCAGGCGGATCACCTGAGACAGGCAGTGGAACTCTATCTCAAACAACACGGCATTCTACACACAACCATTCAAATGGAGTGTGCCTGTAACTCCGATGCCTTTTATTGCGATCTCGGTCAAACTGCTCAAAAAAGTGAGGGCTGTTGCGGGCATGTACACTAAAAAAACACAGTTACCTCATAGACCTGCCAATTGCTCTACCTTGTCCCAAATGGCCTGAGCCACTCGGTCCTTGGGCAGCAGAGGCAGTTCCTTCACGACTATCTCCTCCTGCCGCAAAGACGGCCCTGATTGTTCCCTGGGCCTTTCGGACCAGAGCAACAGCACTCGATTGGTCTCCACATCAAAACCTGCATCCTTTTGAGACACATCGTTGGCCACCAAGAGATGCACCCCCTTGGCCTTGAACTTCTGGAGGGCATGTTCCCGCAGGGCCTCTGTCTCTGCACAAAAGCCCACTATGAACTGATTCGGCCTGCAAGAGCTGGTAAGGCCTGTGAGGATGTCTGGATTGCGTTGCAACTCCAGATGCAGGGTCTCAAAGGTCTTTTTAAGCTTTTGTTGAGCAGTGACAATAGGGGCATAGTCAGAGACAGCGGCGGTCATCACGATGATGCGGGCCTCTTGCGCCAGGGTCTGCATGGCATTTTGCATCTGCGAGGCCGTTTCCACAGACACCACATGCACTCCTGGAGGCGGCTCCAAGGACACGGGACCGCTTACCAGTGTCACCTCCGCACCCCGTCTGGCCGCCTCCTGCGCCAAGGCGTAGCCCATACGGCCTGAAGAACGATTGGAGATGAAACGCACGGGATCAATGGGTTCACGCGTAGGCCCTGCCGAGATGAGGATGTTTATGTCCCTGAGTGTCTGGGGTGTCAGGGCCTTTAACACAGCCTCTCTTACCACAGGCCAGTCCGGAAGCCTGCCTTCTCCGCACTCGCCGCAGGCGGTCTCTCCGTATGCAGGGGTTATCACTCTATGACCTACATCCTTCAACCTGCGCACATTGGCCTGCACCACAGGGTTTTGCCACATGACAGGGTTCATGGATGGAAAGAGGAGAATGGGCCTGCCATGAGAAAGACACAGGGTGGAAAGCAGGTCATCGGCCAGGCCGCAAGCAACCTTGGCCAGGGTATTGGCCGTGGCGGGCAGAATGCAGAAGAGGTCGGCCTTGCGCGCCAGCTCTATGTGCAGCATGGCACTGGAGGAATCAGGCTCGAACATATCTAAATGAACGGATGAGCTGGTCAGGGCCGCAACCGAAAGGGGCGTTACAAATCGAGCGGCGTTTTGCGTAAGCACAATAAACAGCTCTGCACCCAATGCCTTGAGCTTACGGCTATAATCCACGGCCTTGCAGGCCGCTATACCGCCGGCGATACCCAATAATAAACGCCTGCCCTCCAGCAGCCCTTTTGTGGCATTCTCGATCATTTCAAGCCATCACATACAGTTGTAGCCGGTCGCCCCTCTTAATAGCGGCTTGCACCGGCGTTCTTGTTGGTGATCACCCAGAACTGCACCTCGGTATCGTAGCCGAAATTGGTTTCGGAGATGTTAACGAGACAATAATCACCATTGGGCTTGGAAAAGGCCATGAGGTTCTGTTTGGCATGAATGGTGCCCTTGAGGGTCCAGCCGTATTGGGTCATATTATTAGAATAGAAGTCTATCAAGGAATTCACGGTGAGCTTGCCCCTCATCACCAGAAAGCCACCCTCAAAGTCGTTGGTGCGAATGACCATGCTCTTGTCCTCATCCTTTTTGAGTTCCACAGGCGCTGGGATATCAGGCATCACCAGAGTAGATTGAGTGGATGTGGGATTTGGGTCATTACTGCCCGCACCAGGGCCGAATTGGGCGCAGGAGGACAGTAGAGGCATGGACAACAACAGGGACAACAGGACTGCCAGGGTTGTTCTTTTCATAGGTTATACTCCTTTCTGTAGGTCGTTATATACTATAAGTTCATTTAAGGGCTTACGATTAGAGGTCTGATTGGTTTTGGCGGCATAACCCATGGCGATCACGGCCATGAGCTCCAGATTCTCAGGTAGTGCGAGGATATTGCGCACTGCCTCGGCATTTTTCAAAATCTCGCCCAGCCACACAGCGCCCAGGCCAAGGCTGTGGGCGGCAAGCAGCATGTTTTGAAGACAGGCGCCCATGGACTGATGGTCCTTGGTGGCGTGATACATGGCGGTTTTATCAATAAAAACGGGCAACAGAACCGGCGCATCAAGCACTACCTGTTTATAACGTGTAAGCTCTGAAACAGCCTTTTTCTTGGCTTCGTCAATCACTATGGCAAAACGCCAAGGCTGGTTATTGAGCCCTGACGGCGCCCAGGCCCCAGCCTTTAGAACCTCATATATTTTCTCGGGCTCAACGGCCTGAGGCGCAAAATGCCTCACACTTCTGCGTTCATAAATGGCTTTAAGCACCGTATTTTCCATATGACATTCCCTTTATAAAACAGGCAAGCTGTATTATAATCATAATTAATAAATATAACACAGTTACAGCCGAAATCTAAAAAAAAACAACATGAACTCAAAAGACAGGGGAAAAATCAAGGCCGTGCTGTTCGACATGGACGGCGTCATATTGGACAGTATGAAGTATCATGTAAGTGCATGGAAAGAGGCCATGAGGGATTTCGGCTGTGATATCTGCGAGGAACTGCTCTATCTACACGAAGGGGCGATAGAGCCGAGTACTGCCGTGGATATCTTCTGCAGTCATGGATGCGCCATGAGTGAGGAAGACTTCGCCCACATATTTCAAAGACAGAAAGCCATCTTTCATGCCAAATATGCGGCACAGGTGTCTCCATATAAGGCAGTGCCTTCAATGCTTAAAACCCTGCACGAAAACGGACTCTGTTTGGCTATGGTGACCAGTTCCCATTTGGAGGTGGTCGTGTCCACGCTGCCTGCCACGATTTTGATGTATCTTTCACATGTAGTCACCGGTGACAGAGTAACTCGACGCAAACCCCATCCAGACCCCTATCTTGCCGCTGCATCCTCCCTTGGGCTGAAGCCGAGGGAATGCCTTGTGGTGGAAAATGCGCCAGCAGGCATAAGGGCGGCAAAGGCCGCTGGCATGGAATGCGTGGCCATCACCACCACCCTTGCGCCCCACCATCTGCGAGAAGCGGATGTCACTGTCACAAATCATCTCGCCTTGACCTCATTCCTGCCCATGAGTCACCGAAGGCCTGATTAGGCGATATCCATTTCCCTCATCTTCTTCCAAAGTGTTACACGGCTTACACCCAATGTACGGCTGGCAGCGGTTCTGCTGCCGTTGTTGGCCTGCAAGGCAGCCAAAATGGCCTCACGAGTCAGCTCATGCCTTGCAGCGGTCTTTGTGCCTGAATCGGCAATCTTAAGCCCGTCATTATTATTGCCATATATATTATCTGCAAGAATATGCATCGGCATGTGCGATATATCTATTTGTTCCGCGTCAGAAGAAGCTATGACAGCATACTCTAATACATTTATCAGTTGTCTTACATTTCCAGGCCATTTATAATTATACAATAACTGCCTTACTTCATCTGTTAGTACTTTAGTAGGTACAGCATTCAAATTACATATATGTCCTAAAAAATGTTCTATCAAAATGGGAATATCATCAGTATGATCCCTGAGTGCTGGCGAATGTATTGGAAAGATATTTATTCTATAGAACAAATCTTCCCTAAAATCACCACGTTTAAGCATAGCACATATATTTCTATTAGTAGCTGTTACGATCCTTACATCTACCTTTCGCACTTTGTTATCGCCAAGTCTGACTATTTCTCTTTCCTGCAATACCCGCAACAGTTTACTCTGCATAGAATTTGACATCTCTGCTATTTCATCCAAAAACAATGTGCCACCATCGGCCTCTTCAAACTTACCTTTTCTATCCTTGACTGCACCTGTGAAGGCCCCTCTCACATGGCCGAACAGCTCCGATTCGATCAGGGTTTCAGGCAGAGCGGCACAATTAACCTTGACAAACGGCCCATCCCTTCTGTGACTCAAGGCATGAATGGCATTGGCGATCAGCTCCTTGCCCGTCCCTGTCTCACCGCAGATAATAACCGATGCATCGGATGATGCCGCCATCTTGATCTGCTTATAAAGCGTTAACATAATGGGACTTCTGCCTATCATGCCCATGAAGCCATCAGACAATGAAACAGGCTGTTCTGACATATTATTTTGCGGCCATCTCTTGAGAGATGTCATATCCACCATCAATTCTATACCGCCTATAATATTCCCATTTAGATCCTTGATGGGTGTTACACTTTTCAATACATGAATTTTTGTGCCATCCTTGCGCTTCATATGGCAATTTTTTCTTATGATATCCCTGCCTATCAATATGGGACATCTTTTCTGAATAGCACCGTTATGTATGATGCATGTATCAGAATCCAACAGGGAACAATCCTTTCCCAAAACTTCTGCGGAAGAATAACCGGTGATCTTTTCGGCTGCCTTGTTGAAAAACAAAATGATGCCTTCTGCATCCACTATCATGACACCCTCGTTCAAATCAGAAAAAAATGTCTTTAGAAGCTGTTGATTTTTGAACACTGTTAACACGGGTTAACGCCTCCTCTTAACGCTGCTCTTAACACTTTTTTTCTTCAGCCTGTCGATCTTTACTCAAAAAAAACTAAATTAAATACAACTTATTGATTTTATTGGCACCATGATCCTGTCTCAAATTTTCATTTCATACCTGCGTCATAACGATGAACACGCTCTGTTCAAATAAAATGGGCATGTATGTTGCTTAAACTATAAGCACCATATTCAAGTAAGAATACAAGAAGGAGGAGAAAAATATGCCATCATAAAAAGAAACATTATTGTTTTTGCAACCCCTTTCCAAAGAATTTTATTACAATTATCTTAACTTTCAAGGAGATTGTTATGTTTAACTACAAATTGTTTGTCGTAGGTGTGGCTGTGGGCACCCTGTGTCTCACATCTGTGATGGCGCAGGCTGATTCCCATTACTCGAAAATCGTAAAAACAGAACCCGAAACTTCGTCCAGTACCACTACCAGCACAACTTCCACTTCATCAAGTCCCCATGCCAATCTGACTTGGCAGGGTCCTGGCACATGCCTGGCCTGTCATACAGACAAGGCCAAGGAAGTACATGCCTCAGCCCATTATCAATGGCAGGGAGCAGCCCCTTATATGGTAAACGGAGCGGCGCAACAGGGCAAACTCAAGACCGCTATGAACAGCTACTGCATCAACATCATGGGTAACTGGAATGGATGCGGGGCCTGTCACGTAGGTCTCGGCGCACAACCCAATCCAACGACCAACCCCACGCAGACCGACCTTCAAAACATCGACTGTCTCATCTGTCATCAGAAAGATTACAAAAGGGTGAAGGTAAACGGCGTATTCGTGCCTGATACCGCCAATATGACCATTACCATGGACCAGGCCGTTCAGACGGTACACAAGCCTGTAAGGGCCAACTGCATTCAGTGTCACGCCAAAGGCGGCGGCGGTGATAACTACAAAAGAGGGGATATGGCAGTGGCGCACGCCAATACAACAGATAAGGTATTCGATTATCACATGTCCACCAGCGGCAAAAACCTCACCTGCCAGCAGTGTCACACCACCAAAAACCACAGGATCGCAGGAAGAGGGTCTGATCTGAGGGAAACAGATCTGGATGTGAAGGTGACCTGCACCAACTGTCACAGCAGCAAAGCCAGCCTGACCACAGGGCACTCCTCCACCGATATCTCTCATCACGTAAGCCGTGTGGCATGTCAGACCTGCCATATTCCGGTCTTTGCCAAAAATGCAGCCGATACAACGGCCACCGAGGCCACAGAGATCTATAGGACATGGGTGACCCCTGAGTGGAATGCCACCCTCAACAGATGGGAACCCACCATCACCAAGGCCAATAATGTAAAACCAGTCTATAGATTCTGGAACGGCTACAGCTGGGGCTACAGCCTTTATGATGTAGCAACCATGAACCCTGCCACTGGCAACTATCCCACATCCTATCCAATAGGTGCCATCAACGACGCCAACAGCAAGCTCTATCCATTCAAATACAAGACAGCAGAGGCGCCTTATGATGTCACACGGGGGACACTGATTGCCCTGGCTACCAATGTCTATTTCAGCACAGGCAAATACACGGATGCCACACTGCAGGGTCTGATAAACATGGGCTACAGCACTGCAGACCAGTATAGAGCGGTCAAAACAGAGACATGGCAGCTCATCACTCATGAAGTACCGCCAAAGAGCTACGCATTGCAGTGCTCTGCCTGCCATACCAGCTCGGCCACTCAGATGAATCTCAAATCCATGGGCTATGTGCTGAAGGCTGATTCGAGAACCGTGTGCTCACAGTGCCATGGTTACAAAGACCCAACCAAGATTAGCTATACCAGCCTGCACAGCAAACACGTGGCATCCAAAAAATACGACTGTTCCAAGTGCCATAACTTCTCCAGGCCGGAACGCGGACTTAAAATGTAACACCCCACCCTAACCGTTGGCTGACCGTTAAACAGCCGCAAAACAAAGGGGCCGGCACTCCTCCACCGGCCCCTTTTTATTTCCGTATTTCAGTTTTTTTGAGGAGATCAGTGGCCTTGGGCATTCATTTGGGCCTGAAGCATGGTGAGAGAGGCCTGGGCTTCAGAGGTCAGGGCTACCTCATAGCCGGCATTGGCAAGACCTGACACAGCGGCTGCTGCAAAACCTGAATAAAGTACATTGGCCTCGGCTGCCAGCTCCAACAACCCCTTCCCAACAGGCCAGCTAAATGCCCCTTCCCAATTGGTTATTTCTATGGCTAAAGGCCGCCCAGTGGGCACTCCTCGCCTTCTAAATAACTCATTGCATTACAGACATGCTCCTTACTTCCGATCAACAGAAGCACATCGCCGAGTTGTAATACATAATCAGGATTTGGATTTTGTATAATATCTTGATCTCGTTGTATTGCAATTATTGTTACGCCAGTTTGCTTGCGTAATTCTAATTCTCTGATACTCTTATTTTTAGCAATTGATTTTTCTGTTATTATATAAATTTCAGTATCTATTGATTTTAAAAAATCTTTCCTTTGACCCAATGGCAGTAAAGTTTGATTTTTATTACGCAACATGCCATAATTATTTTGTCTTATATTATCAACATATTTAATTATTAGATTACGTGGCACATTATAATGAGTTAATACTCTTGCAAAAATTTCTATTGATGTCTCAAATTCTTCTGGTATTACTTCATTTGCACCCAATTTAATCAAATCATCTACTTCTGCTAAATAACGTGTTCTAACCAAAATATATATATTAGGATTTTCATGTCTTGCGATTTGCACTATCCTACGGATTGCTGCTGGATCCGATATAACTATTACCAGCATTTTTGCTTTTTTTATTCCAAGTTTATGTAATATCTCTATACTTGTTCCATCACCATAATAAATCGGTTCATTCAGTTTTTTATATTTTTCTACTGTTTTAGGATTCATTTCTAATACACAATATGGAATGGATGAATCCTTTAATGTTTTTGCTAAATTCATACCATTTATGCCAAAACCAATAATTATCACATGTTCATTAAGCATAAAGCCATTATTTTTATCATCAAGCATGGCCTTTTTGTTGATAAATTTTGTGCTGAGCTTGGGACACAATCTAATCAAACCATGACTTAATTGTTCAGAAAATCTGACCAACACAGGTGTCATAAGCATGGTTGCAATGGCACTCATGAGAAAGATTTGATATGTATCATCAGATATAATTTGAAATTTTCTACCAGCAGTAGCCAATACAAAAGAAAACTCACCGATTTGAAATAGATATAACATAGATTTGATAGCTACTGTAATATGACTTGATAAAAGAATGGTTGTAAAAAATACAACTATTGCTTTTATGATTATAATCACAATAATAACAAGAGACATCAATGCCAAGTGATTCATTAAAAAATGAAAATCAATTAACATACCGATAGAAATAAAAAATAAAGCAATAAAACTTTCCTTAAAAGGTAAAATATCTGAAATCGCCTGTGCAGAATACTCAGATTCAGAAATAATAATACCTGCTAAAAATGAACCTAATGCCAAAGAAAGACCTATAGATGATGTAAAAAGTGCAGTACTGATACAAAGCAGTAAAATGATAATTATAAACAGCTCTCTACTTCTAATCTTAACAATTTCCCGCAATAAAAGAGGAATTATCCATCGAGCTGCGATAAATATAAGCCCTAACAACCCAAAGGCTTTAAAAATTGTAGTCAAGAGATTTATAACCTGACTGTCTCCTTGACTAAGCATGGGAATGATTAGCATCAAAGGCACAACGGCAATATCTTGAAACAGCAATATGCCCACCACATAACGGCCATGTGGACTGCTGGCCTCCGACCGCTCCATAAGAAGCTTTAAGGCGATGGCAGTGCTGCTCATGGCCAACAAAAAGCCGTAAAAGACGGCCTCATTGACCTGATAATGAAATAAAAGGCCGAACAACAAGGTGGCAAGTATGGTAAGCCCCACCTGCAGAAAACCCGCACCAAAGACCTCTCTTTTCATGGCCAGGAGCTCTGAGATGGAAAACTCCAGCCCCAAGGTAAACATGAGCAAGATGATGCCGATCTCGGCAAATATCTCTATTGCATGAATATCGGTGATGAGGTTGAGTCCGAACGGCCCCGCGATAAAGCCTGCCAGAATAAAACCGATAATCGAAGGCATTCTCAGCCTGCCCAATAAAAACACCACTACTGCTGAGATGCCGAAGATGATGACCAGAGGTCTAAGTAGTGCTATCTCCATCCTCTCTCCTCAAGATGATACGCAAGGCCAACGGCGCTACAAGGGTGGTGACAGCCACTACAAAGACCACCACTGCGTACATGACCTCATTTAACACCCCTGCCTTTTTCCCAACTTCAGCAAAGATCAATCCCACCTCCCCTCTGGGCACCATGGCCACACCAGTAGCCAATTTTTTATTCCAGCCACCTTTCACCCAGACACCACTTGCCATCTTGGCTGCTATAGCCACACAGCTTAACCCCAAAGCCGCCATCCAAAAGTCTTGAGAGCCAAAGTCTATCACTCGCAGGTCCATGGATGCGCCCACCACTACAAAAAATATGGGCACAAATAGGTCTATGATGGACTTCATCTCCACCTCTATTTTCTCCGCCAAACCATGGCTATAGTGCTCCAGCCCCGCAGCCAAAGGCAGAAAGAAGCGTCTGGCCAATGCGATGCCTGCGGCAAAAGAACCCAATATCTCAGGCGCACCCACTTCATGGGAGAGTACCGCCATACCCAGGATCAAGGAGATGATCAGGGTTGGAAGCATCCCCTTGGTTTTATTGGTGTCCGACAATTTACCAATGAACAGGGACAAAAAACGGGCCACCACTGGCGCAAGCACCATAAAAAGGCTGATAAACATCAGGACCTTCAAGGTCTTAAGAATACTTACCTCGCCTGTGGAGACAAAGTCATAGAGCAAGGCCAGGATCACAACCCCCACCACATCATCTATAACCGCCGCCCCCAAGACCACTTGTGCTGTCTTTGTCCTCTGCCGCCTGAGGTCCGCCAGCACCCGCACAGTAATGCCTATACTGGTCGCGACCAATGTGCCACCTATGAACAGGGCGGCTATAAACGGAAGCCCCAAGATGTGATGGGCAAAATAGTATCCCAAAAAGGCAGGTAAAATCACACCAGTAACGGCTACCAAAGTAGATTGCACGCCTACCTTGGTCAACTGCCCTATGTCTGTTTCCAGACCTACTTCAAATAAAAGCAATAAGATACCTATCTCCGCCAAGAGATGAAACACGGCATCAGGCCTCACCACATCTAAAAGACTGGGGCCCAGTATCACGCCTGCTATCACCTCGCCCAACACAGAAGGGAGTTTCAGACGGGCAAATATCTCAGCAAAGAACTTGGCCGAGAGCAATAATATCAAAAGCTTTAGAAAAAATGTTGAGACATCCAAGATTGTTCATCCCTTCAAAAAGTTAAAATCCTTTTCAATATTGTCCTATGCCTTGTAAGGAAATGCAATATCCCCTTGATTTTCACTATATCTATTTTTATATAACGATATGAAACAGTCAAAGCCCAAATTTACTCTTGAACAAAAGGACTTAACAGAGGCCGATGCCGCCATTTCCAAAGGCCTATATACCCTAAAGGGAAGGTTCTGGCTGGAAGGGCCTTCGGGGACATTTCTCGGTTATGGCCGGGTAATACTGCTGGAGCGTATCAAATTATACGGCTCCATCTCAGAGGCGGCACGCTCCATGGGCATGTCATACCGACACGCCTGGGACCTGGTGGATTCCATAAACAAGCAGGCAAGGGTGCCGTTAGTGGAGACTGCAACAGGCGGCAAGGGTGGTGGAGGCGCCCGCTTAACGGACGCAGGTGAGTTGGCTGTTCAGGCCTTCTGGAGACTTTATGCCAGGTTTCAACAATTCCTTCAAGAAGAGGCAGGGCGGCTGGAATTTTAGAAGCCCATTGGCCTACCACTCATTCACTGAGCAGAAACAGCCTTTCCGGACACATACAAATCGTTGCCGAATCCCCTCTTTTAAGAGAGAGTTTGCTTGCGGCATAGCCGGGTACATCTATCTGAATGGTGATGAAAGAGCCATCCGGTCTGAAAATGGCTGTATAATCCTTCCCTTGAAAAAAGACATCCTCAATAACACCTGTGATCAAATTCTTCTGGTGTTTGTTGGCCATTCCAGGCCGCAATAACATGACATGTTCTGATCTGATGCCGATTAAGACGGGGCTATTGGGCGCCAATTCACTCATGTCCCTTGTTTGTTTGAAAAAGAGAATGAGTTTTTGAGGCATATCTTGCAATGTTATAATTACTTCCTGGTCCTGCACATACAGGATTCTGGCAGGAAAGAGGTTTTTGAGGCCCAAAAAGGCGGCTACGGCTGCACTTTTGGGCCTTTCATAAAGGACCTCTTTTTTATCAGTTTGAAGGAGCTTGCCCTCCACCATCACGCTTATCTCATCGCCAAGGAAAAATGCCTCTTTAAGATCATGGCTGATCATGACAATGGTCAACCCCAATTGCCTCTTCAACTCTAATATCAGCTGCCAGATATCCCTTCGAATGGCCTCATGCAGGGCAGAAAAGGGCTCATCTAAAAGCAGATATCTGCTTCCCGGGGCCAGCGCCCGCACAAGCGCCACACGCTGACGTTCACCGCCGCTTAAGTTCCCTATACCCCTGTTAAGGAGATGAGAGATGCCCAGCTCTTGAGTCAACTGCAGAACAAAATTGCGCCGTGCCTCATTTAATCCCTTTTGCTGTTTAATGCCGTAAAAGATGTTACCTTCCACGCTTAAGTGAGGAAAAAGGGCAAGGTCCTGCGGCAAATAGGCGATCCCCCGCCTTTCAATGGGCAGGTCAGTGATATCCCTTCCTTCCAGTCGAATAACCCCTGAATGGGGCCTTCGTATGCCCACAATGGCCTCAAGGAGCGTGGTCTTACCACAGCCCGTGGGCCCTACCAGCACATGGCAACAGCCCGGCTGAATCGTTAGATCTATATTCGTTACAGAAAAGGTCCCTGCCTGAATGGTAAGCCTTTCAAGCTCAAGCACGCCGTGACCCCTTTGTTAAAAATCGAGCAGCATACAACACAAAAAAACCCACAGAGATCAAAATCAAAATCAGCACAACCGTACCGCTTATATCAGCGCTTGCAAGCCGCATGAATATGGCCACAGGCAGGGTCTCTGTCTTCATTGCCATAGAGCCAGCCACCATGATGGTTGCCCCGAATTCACCTAATGCCTTTGCCCATGTGAGAATGACAGCTGCCAGAATGCCACGCTTGGCCAGAGGCAGAGTGACGGTGAAAAAGGCCGAGAGAGGGGATGCACCCAGAGTCCGGGCCACCTCCTCGTATCTGGGAGGTATCTCATCCAGAGCTGCCTTCAAGAGCCTGGTGGCGACTCCCAGAGTGGTTACGAACTGGGCAACTATAATTCCGGCAAATGTAAAGACGAACTGAAGGGTATTGTTCTGTAAAGCTTCACCCAAGGGGGTGTTGAAAAATATCAAAAGCAGGGCGCCGAGGGCCGCGGGCGAGACGATCATGGGAAATTCCAGAATGGTATCGATGAGATCCTTGCCCCTGAAATCAAATCTGCTCAAGGCATAGGCGGATGGTATGGCAAGAAACACGGAAAGCGTCGTTGCAAGGGTTGCGGCGATGAGGCTCAACCTTATGGAAAAAAGCGTCCTTTCGGACAGAAAGGTCTCCATAAAGAGATGGCCGCTGAAAAAATAAAATATCGACAGGACAAGACCCGCATAGACCGAAAATGTAAAAAAGGCGCAGGAGATGGCGAGTCTTTTCAGATTCATCTCTTGATCCATTCTTGACTTACTACAGGGGCGCCGCCCACCGGCCTTTCAGCCCCTAAAAAGGCATAGGCCTCTTTAAGGGATGTGAGATATCCATACCTTTTGAACACCTCTTGCCCCTTGTCCGACAGGATAAACTCGGCGAATCTCTCCGCCCCCTGGGGGTTTTTTGAAAATACAGTGATGCCTATCTGGCCGTTTCCGATGCGGATGACCTCATTTGGTCTCAACCTTACAATATCCACCTTGTCAGGGGCCCATCCCTTGAGAAAATCAAATCCCAGCACCGCATCCACCTGATTCATCAGGAGATAGCTCAAGAGTTTTGATATATCCTCTGCATAGGTCTGCACCTTACCCCTCAAGGCATTGAGCTTATCAGAAGGGAGGTTTTTATCAAAAATTTCTGCGGCAAGCTGCCCTACATATACTGTCTCAGGATTCGCCATGGCAAACCTTACGTCAGGCCTGAGGAGGTCCTCGATACCATGTATGTCTTTGGGATTGCCCTTTTTGACAACTATGACGGGAACGGCATAGATGAAACTCTTTACACCCTCCTTTTTCACAACCCCTTTTTGGACCGCCTTCTCCATGATATCAGGTGACGGCACGACAAAGACATCACCCTGCCTGCCGAGACTTAACTGTGTCAACATGGCCGTTACAGCCCCATAGTTGGCGCTCACCCTTGCCTTATCGTAGCCTTGTATGAGATCATCCAAGGGTTTCTTAAAGGCGGCGCCGCTAAAGACCATAAGCTCTTCAGCGCCTGCAGTGGCTGATATGTTCAGTATTATAAAAGACAGCATCACAAGATAGATTAAAAGTTTTGAACCCATTCTCTTCATTGTTTTTCCTCCAATGCTAATATGTTTCGTCTGCGACTAAGGCAGGCATTAAACAAAAGGGCAATTTTAAAAATACAGCCATTAATATGCACACGGACAATACCTTTCATATCCATAAATCTTTGCTATGCCTGCTATGGATACGCCATAAAATATAACTGGTTTATCCCTGGTAAACTTCTCAATTGTAGCATTTATGGATGTTGATCCTGTTGCGATAATAATATCAGCCCATGATACTATCTCACCTGTCTTGTCAGGTCCGTTTATTATCACTCCATATTTTTCCTTACCGATATTATCTTCATCAAGATCAACGACCTTTAGTTCAAATGACCCTGATAGGCTGTTTATCATTGCGGGTTGAAATCCTATAAATGCTATTTTGGGTTTTCCAAAGCGTTTCTGTATATAATATGGAAACCCCGCTGCACACCTTTCAGGGTCTCTATCCCTGCAATGGATTGTCTTTTCAACACTACCGAGATGTCTCATAACGGCATTTAAGCTGGATATCAGACATGCCCTTTCAAAATCATTAAAAAGAGAAAAGGCGATAACATCCTCTATTGCCCCCTTATAATCGCCGGGCATACTGGTATATGCCTGGCCCTTTTGATTCAGAAACCGGGCCTCAATCATCACCTCTTTTCCTTTTAGAAGCGGGAAATCCCTTCTTTCTGGCTCACCGATAGCCTCTTTTGGAGTTAAGGTCCTTGCAGTAATTGTGACACATTCTTTAAAAAGATTATGCCTTTCAACTAGGTATCCCAGCTCTTGTTTTAAGCGATCGTAGAATTCCATAACCTTCTGCATCTATTTCTTTATCCATTCACTTGGCACCACATACTCACCACCCACCGGTTTTTTCTCGCCGATATACGCAAAGGCCTCGTCAGGCGTCATGAGGTAATGATATTTTTGAAAGATCGCCCTTCCCTCTTCCGAGAGGATAAAATCTATAAACCGCTGAGCAAGGTCTCTGTTTTTGCTAAAGGCGGAGATGGCTATGGGAATATAGCCTACCCGTATAATCTCATCCTTTTTAAGGGGAACAGTCTCTATGCGTTCAGGATCCCAGTAGTGAAAGACCCTCCAGCCGATCACCGCGTCCGCCATCTTAAGCGATACGGCGGTGGCGGTCTTGTCACAACTCTCTGTATAGTTAATGAGATTTTTTCTGAAGGCATCCTTTTCTTGAGGGGTAAGGTTTTTTTCAATTATCTCCACGGCATAGGTGCCCACGCATACGCCCTCAGGGTTGGCAATGGCGACCTTGAGCCCTGGTTTTGTGAGGTCCTTCAGGCTATGAATGCCCTTGGGATTGCCCTTCTGCACATTTATGGCAGGGACGAGATAGACCACTATCCTTTCCGTCTCAGGCAAAACCGCACCCTTCTTCTTTGCTATCTCCATAAAATCAGACGAACCAGGGAAATAGATGTCCCCTTCCTTTGCAAGCATCATCTGAGAGAGGACGGTCCCTGAGCCACCAAAGCTGATATCCACCTTCACGCCGGTCTTTGCCTCAAAGGCCTTGGCCACCTCCTCTGTGGGCGGCTTTGAGGCAGCACCCGCAAAGACCATCAGCCTCTCAGCACAGAATGCATTACCTGACAATGAAAGAGTAGCAATCAAAACCACAACAAAAACAGACAGAAACATGTTTAACATCGTCATACTTCCCCCTTTATTTGAATTTTCGTTATATATAGCAGAAAATAACGATATTTGCAACCACAAAAAAATCGTTATTTTCGATGACAACCACAAAATTCATAGGTTTTTTCAATTTTGCATATTGAACAAACCCCATTATGTTGAAGACATCATCTCTGGAGGTGTCCCATGCAAACCTATGAGGAAATGTGGCGAAATTTAGGCTTAAATTTAGATGCCCATGAGGGTCTTCTGAAGGCCTTGAGTGGTTTTTACTCCTCCATCTATGCCTCTCAAAAGAACAGGCCCAATGCCATGAAATACTTCGATTTTGTCATAAGCGAGGTGCATGGCCTGCGCATAAAGGAGCTGCAAGAGGCAAAGGCTCAGGGGAAAAAGGTCATCGGCACATTTTGTGTCTTTGTGCCAGAGGAGCTGATACTTGCGGCAGACGGCGTCTGTATCGGGCTCTGTGCCGGTGCCGAGGCCGGCTTTGAACTGGCTGAGCAATACCTGCCCAAGAACACCTGCGGGCTCATCAAGTCCTTTTTTGGCTTCAAGCTTGCCAGGCTCTGCCCCTATGCCAATTCCTGCGATTTAGTGGTGGGAGAGACCACCTGCGACGGCAAGAAAAAGGCCTATGAGCTCTTTAACGAGTTTCAGCCTGTACATGTGATGGAGGTGCCGCAGACCAAGAGCGAAAATGCCAAGTCCCTATTTCACTCCGAGGTCATGCGCTTCAAGGAGCGCCTGGAGGCCTTAACCGGCACAAAGATCACAGCCGAGCGCCTGCAAAAGACCATTCAAATAGTCAATAACAAACGACGGGCATTAAACCGACTCAACGAGCTGCGCGCAGCCCCAATTCCACCCATAAGCGGCCTGGACAGCCTGCTCATCAATCAAATCGCCTTTTACGACGACCCCGTACGCTTCACAAATGCCGTAAATGAACTCTGTGACGAACTGGAGGAGCGCATCAAAAACAATGTAGGCGTGGCCAGAGGCGATACAGTGCGCATTCTGATGTCAGGCTGCCCCATGGCCATTCCCAACTGGAAGATACCCGCCATAGTAGAAGGGACAGAGGCGGTGATCGTCGGCGAAGAGAGCTGCGTGGGCGTGCGCAACACAAGAAATACCGTGGCAGAGGGCTGTAAGGATGTGAATGAGATGTTGAAGGCCATAACCGAACGCTACTTCCAAATCGACTGCGCCACCTTTACGCCCAATACGGAGCGCCTAAATCACATCGTGGAAATGGCTGAGACCCTCAAGGCCAACGGAGTCATTCACTATGCCATTCAATTCTGTCAGCCCTATACCATAGAATCCAAGCGGGTGGAGGACATGCTGGCATCAAAAGGCATTCCACTCTTGAGATTGGAAACAGACTACTCCATGCAGGATGTGGAGGCCTTAAAGACGCGCATCGAGGCCTTCAAGGAACTCATTTCGCCATGAAAATAGCAGGCTTGGATGTGGGCTCCAGGGCCATCAAGCTGGTTGTCCTACAAAAAGGCGAGTGCATCCTTAAAAAGGAGGTGGCCACGGGCTTTGATTATGTGCAGGAGGTGCAGACACTGCTCGAGGAAATTCAGCCTCACAAAACCTTGGTCACGGGCTATGGAAGGCATCTTCTTGCTCAGCACATGGGTTTTGAACATGTTACGGAAATCAAGGCGCATGCCAAAGGCGTACACAGCCTGTTTGCCGAGGTGCGCACCATTTTGGATATAGGCGGTCAAGACACCAAGGCCATCAGCTTAAACCCGAACGGCCGGGTGCATAGCTTTGTGATGAACGATCGCTGCGCTGCGGGCACAGGCCGCTTTCTGGAGGCCATGGCCACCTCTTTGGGTTGTTCCATCGTTGAACTGAATGCACTGGCCCTGCAGGGCTCCAATGACTTCAGCATAAATAGCACCTGCACGGTCTTTGCCGAGACCGAGGTGATCTCATTAAAGGCGCAAGGCGCAAATCCAGCGGATGTGGCACGGGCCATCTTTAAATCCATAGCACAACGGGCGGCAAGCCTTCTAAACCGCCTCTCCATAAATCCACCCCTCTGCTTTTGTGGAGGCGTGGCCAGAAATAAGGCATTGGTACAGGAGCTGAAGGCCATGTTGCACATGCCCGTTTTGGTGCCGGAACAACCGGAGTTTACAGGCGCCCTGGGCGCAGCCCTGCTGGCATCTATGACCTGATGCACTAAACGGCGTATGAAACGCCATTATGAATATGTAAGCACATCAGGCAGTATAAAAAAGCCGCCCGTTTTTTACGGGCGGCTGGCTCAAGGGGGTTACACGAGACCCTCATGACATAAGGTCAAATATGGCTCTGGCAGCCCCTTATGCCACAAAGATTAAAATCGATAAACCAATGCAGTGTTGATCATGTACATCTCTCCGTCCAGGTCAGAGCCCAAATAGGCCTTTTTGTCACTTAACTTTCTATACCCACCATTTACATTTAATGCCACTCCACGATAGAGCTCCATCTCACCGCCCAAGACCAGATCCACAGTTCTATAATCCAATTCCGCCAATAAATCCGAACCTGTATAATCCAAATAGTTGCGCATAATGGAATAGCTATATGGGAAACCAGTATTGGGGAAATAGACATAGACCTGATTTGGGCCGAAGTCTGGCACACTCAAATTCGCCTTACTCCAAGTGGCGATGATGTCACCATAGAGCTTGAGTTTTTGTATGGGCTTATAAGTGCTGGAGAGATAAAGCATGTGCACCTTAATGTCATTATCTACATCGGCATAACGGGATGCGATCTGGCCTGACATGCTCTCGCTAAAGCAGCCAATATAGGTTGGAGTGCTATATTTGGTCTCATAACTGCTCTTTTGGTAATCATAACCCAAACTAAAGGAGAGCTTTTTGCTCATCAAGATGTGAGAACTTATACCGCCATTCCAGGTCTTATTGCTCCAGTCACTTTCCACATCGTTCTTCTCGTTCAGATACATACCATTGACCTGAAAAGATAGCCAATCATTGGCCATCCAGGTGGCAGTGGCCTTGATACGATGTTGATTCTCAGCCACATTGGAGCCACTTGCAGTCCTTCCCGCCGTATATTGTGGAGCTGGGCCATCTATGCTTCTAAAGATCTGATAAAATGGCGTATTTTGAGATGCCATATCCACACCGTCATTGGGATAGAGGTCTATCCATGTAGTAGTGTAACCCAGACCATGATAATACATAAATGGGTCTTCCACATGCTGGAATCTGTAATCTATACGGGCATTCACAGTCTTTATAGGTCTTCCACTTAAGCCCAGATCCAAAATGTGATATTGCGTCTTTTCATCCTCAAGATATACATGATCTATGAGTTTTGGACTATAAAAGTCCTTAAAGAAACGGTTATCACGGTCTTCTATCTTATAAGTGTAACCTCCGGTCAGATGATAACCATGACTCAATCCATAACCAAAGTTTAGACCTGTTTCAGTTACATTTCTACTAAGTGTGGAAAGACGCTCATAATCCCAAAATGTAACTGGCTGGCTACCATTGATTGGATCAGCTGTGAATAATACAGTTTTATCATTGGCATAATTTGCTAAGTTTATAGCTATATCATCATTATCCAGCGTATAATACTTAACAAATGCCTTTAAATTTAACTTAGGAATCATACGATTATTTAAGCTCAAATAATAAGTATTTGTCTTGTATTCATTGTCTCTACTATCATTTTCTGTGCGAGAAAATACTGCACTTGAGTAGATAGTAGTGGCATTTGGTGCGTCTATTCTCAGCTTAAATGTATCAGTATGTTTATTTGTATCAGGCATATCGCCAATTGCAGCATGCTGATTGTCATAGAGCTCTCTACTACGCCTGGCATCTGGTGTCGCCCCTGTGCCTGGTACAGCATCGAACCAATAGTCGTTGTCCACAAAGCCATTGTGAGCAAACAGATCCTTGCCTGAATCAAATTTGGTTATGCCATGAAAGTAGCTAAAGCTTACATTGCTATGCCTATATGTGGCACCAAATTTGAGATCATCGGTGGTGTAGTCAATCTTTTTGCCCACTGCCACTGCATGGCAAGGCGTGCACTGGCCTACGCTTAAGGAATGCTGTTTCCAGCCATCCTTCTGCTGGCGTTTTAATTGAATCTCAGGTACCAAATTGGGAAATGCTGGCAACTGCAGGCTGGCCTTCCATTCTTGCTCCATACGCCTTATGGAATAATTGCGACTCATGTCCAGGTCATTAAATGTGGCTGTCTGAAACCCTTCTGTAATAAGACTACCATCCTCTTTTTTTACAGGGACTGGATTGGCAGCGGTTACACCAGAATACATGTTTTCATAGCCAGGGGCACCATTGTGTTCCGCCGTAGCAAAGGTTGCATCTGGAGTGCCAGGGTTGATGGTACCTGTCAATAAGGCCTTGGGGTCTTTTTCATGAAAGCTATCATGACGAGTCCTATGCAGAAAGCTGTCATGATTGAACTCCATCTTGAAGATACGACTCACATCCACAGAGCCAGCTGTCTGATATTCATCAGAATCCGTATAATCGGCCCTGCCGCGAAATGCCATATTCTCATTGGATAAGGACAGATCCACACCGCCAGTTGCACTGGAGCGGGCGCTGTCAAACTCAGCAGTTTTTTCAAGGCTATCTGTTCTGCCCACAGCATGATAACCTGCCTCCACCTTGCCGCTGAACTCATTGGTGGTGGAGTCATCTGCGCCTACGGCAGTTGAAAGCAATAGCAATGCGGAAATAATGGTATAAGTCTTAAAATTATTCATCTTATCCCCTCCTTTTTATCGAGTTAGTCTGCTACCACCGCCTGGAGTATAGAGAGACGGCAAGTCAGAGCCATGCACCATGGAATGGCATTGTGTGCAACGAGTCATCATGGCAGTCTGCATGGAATGATCACTTGGTACGCCAGTTCTAAACTTATAAGTGCTTGGCAGTGCATCGGTGTTGGGCCTAAATGAGGTATGAAAGTGCAATTGATGACACTGCAGACACAAGAAGGGCTCTTGCTGCTTCAAAAGGTTGTCAGAGACAGCGCCATGGGGATTGTGGCAGATGCTACAGTCCTCCATTACAGGTGCATGCTCAAAGGCATAAGGCCCTGTGTATTCCATGTGACAACTTAGACATAGTTCACTTTTTCTGTCCTCTACGCGCAGCATGGGCCGAGTCTGTGTTCCATGGGGATTATGACAGTCAGAGCAGACAAGCTTCCCTTCCTTGATGGGATGATGATTGGGATAATTGGTTTGAACACGAACGGAATTGTGGCAATCAAAACATAACTCTGGCTCTGGCTTTTTTAGGCCTGCATCTTTGGTGTATTTGCGTTTATAGCCCCAAACCATTTCACGATTGGTCAGGTCATCCTTCTCATGATGCACTGTATGGCAACTCACACAGGCCATATCCTGCATGGAATGCACAGATGAATGCCACTCCAATGTCTCTCCACTTGCATGACACTGTATGCACAGGGCAGCGGACTCCATGCCCTCAAGCTTTGCGGGATTTAATATGCTTGAGGTATCCCCGCCTGACTCCACATGCTTGCTGCCAGGTCCATGACATGCCTCACAGCCCTCACGCGTAACACCATTAACTGCAATTTCAAACTTGGCTATTCGGCTATGAATGTTGTGGCCAAAGTCCTTACACACATCCGAATGACATTCGGCACAGGCCTTGCTTCCAACTGCCTTGGCATCCTTCATAGATGCCGGAAAGTGCACCTCTGACAAACGATTGCTCGTGGAACACGACACCAAAACAGCGGCCGCTATTCCACAACCAATGGGCAAAATCCATGTCTTGAGATAGTTTTTCATGCTTCCCTCCTACGAATTGAGATGTGATAACTAAAACCAAAACACCTACATTCCTTTATCTCTTATTACAGACCCTCACCCCCTTTATTGTGAATTATTTTATAATTACAAGGTATTCTTCTAAAATCAAATCGATTAAATCAATAACATTTTGAAATTCCATCAATAACTTCTATAAATCACCATACTTTTAGGCTAAAATACATAGGAAATACAAATCAAAATCATTTATTCAATTGATAATTTCTATTTGCACTATTCTCCGCATTGGAACTATAATGGCAAAATGAAATTACAATGGGGGCAAAGGTGCTGGCGCATCCCACGGGCTGCAAACCCGTCGGCCCTGTCTAAAAAACAGGGGGGAGGTTCGATTCCCCTTGCCCCCTTTTCATTGGCAGAAACTCTAAGGAATGCGAACCATGCGTAATTCCATCATCATAGCCGTGGCAGGCCATGTAAAACACGGCAAGACCAGTCTGGTAAAGATGCTCACAGGCGTTGAACTCAATCGACACTTAGAGGAACGGCGCCGAGGCATCACCATCACATCAGGCCATGCGGTCCTGCGATTCCCTGACAACAAGACCGCCTTCTTTATTGATCTGCCAGGGCATAAGGAATTTCTGCACAACGCCATCAGGGGCATTTGGGGCATAGATGCAGCCATATTGGTCATAGCTGCGGATGAAGGAGTAATGCCGCAGACACGCGAGCACCTCGCCATCTTACAGCTTCTGGGGGTACCGCGGCTCATCTGTGTAATCACGAAGGTCGATCGCATGGAAAAAGATCTGCTGGCTTTGGCCCTGGAAGAGACGGCCGATCTGCTCAAGGCCACGCCATACACCGCTGCGCCAATTATTCAGACCTCATCAATTACCATGCAAGGCCGTGAAGGGCTGCTGAGTGCGATCGGGCATCTATTCGACATCCTGCCAGCGCCTGATTTGGAACAGCCTTTTGTACTGGCCATCGACCATATACTGCACAAAGAGGGACACGGTCTGGTAGTGACAGGCTCTGTAAGTTCCGGTTCGCTTAACCAAGAAGACATCATCGAAATTCAACCTGTTGGAATAATGGATCGAGTAAGGGCCATACAGGCCGGCGGAAGACCCCAATTGCAGGTACATGCAGGCATGAGAACGGGGCTGAATCTGGCCACCCTGCGCACAAAGGATGTAACCACAGGATGTATAGTGTCCACCCCCGGCGCATTGCCGAAGGGACGTTTTTTAAATGTAGAGTTATATGTCCCCAATGGAATGCCGTCCATAAAATCCTATATGTCGGCGCGGCTCTTTATAGGCACCCTGTACACCAATTGCAAAGTGGTTCTGATGAATTCAGAGGGCCTGAATGCAAATGAGCGTGGCCTGGCGCAATTACGCCTGGAAACAGCCATTGCGATTCCACCGAATTCACCTTTTGTACTCACCTCACTGCACAGAAATGACCTGTTGGGCGGCGGCCGCGTGCTGGAAATCTCTGACAGAAAATGGCGGAAACGCTGGAACGAACACGGGGCCCTTCTTCAAACCCTTGCAACCGGCGATTTGTCCGAGATCATTCCTGCACTCATGCGCTTTAATCCCCTTTCCATCCTGACTCCGGAAAAGATTGCAATCCTATCCGGCTATCCCTTACGCATCATCAAAGAACGCTTAAGCCTATTATGCTCGGCCAAAACCATCAGGCCCGTAGGAGACGGTTATTTTCTTTCAGACGCCTTTGAAGCCATTCAAAATTCCATTTATGAAACAGTATTGAGACACCATGCAATACATTCTGAACAAGAAGGCATGGCCCGCGAAACCCTGCGCACCCAATTCCCAAATCTGCCCCTTGTTCTGTTTGATGAAGCCATCAACGGCCTGACATCAACAGGCCGATTGGAGTGCAAGGCGGGACTGATTCTGCAAAAGGGATTTCGTCCCAGATTCAACAGACAGATCGAACATCTCATGCAGCTTATTTTAAAGACGGCGGAAAGCAGCTGGATTATGCCCATCACACTGCATGGCATCTTACAAACCCTAACTTTGCCTGAAAAGGAAGTGAGAGATGCATTCAAGATATTAACAAGGCAAAACAAACTCATAAAAATATATAAAAGCAAGACTGGAGAGCGAGAGGAATACTTAACGCCTGCAGCCTTGCAATTTATAAAAGACAAATTATTGGATTTCTTTAAAACCAATAAAGAATTGACAATAGAAGATGCAAAAAATATATTTCCGATTGGCAGACGCATAATAAATATACTTGACTATCTTGATTCAGTATCATTTACACTATTTGATAAGAATAAAATGAAACGGATTCTATATCCTCATGTCAAACATAATTCTACTGCATCAAATTCATCCAACATTCCACAGAATAAAAATCTATGATTTTTACGCATAGATAAAACCTATCAATAAAATAAAATCAATGGGAATAATCTATTGGAATGTTAAAGCAATCCATGCTATTATTTTCTTATGGAGTTATTTAACATTCGCTCAATTTCTTAAATCAGGTACAATGCAACAACATAATGCAAATACATTTGGGGCATCTATAATATATAACTGGCTATCATATCTCGTTGATTATCCCAACAAAAACTTTCTTTACTCCAATGAGGTCCATTTCTTGATCAGCCTCCTGGAATCCCTTAGGCTCACACAAAATGCCCACGGTATTCAGGCATTCGCAAGCACACCCGATGCCCTGTTACGGCTTCAGCTGGAATATACCCGTTTATTTATTCAGGATGGCAAAAGGCCGGCAGCCGCCCCACGCTATGCATCTTTCTATTTAGAACACCGGCTGTGGGGGGAGTCCACAGAAGAAATCATGCGCCTCTATAAAACCCATGGATTTAATTTGCCACCAAATGAAATACCAGATGCCCTTTGCTGGGAGCTGGCCTTTCTGGCCCATGTGGCCGAACAGGGTGATATGCAGACTGAAGGACTCATGTTGCAACACATGCGCACATGGTTCCCCATATTTCAAGAGTATGTCGAAACCCATGCCGAACACATATTTTATCCCACTTTAGTTAAACTGATTCAAATACTCATTCAAAAGGAGGATTCTTAGAAATGGCTGAAATCACACGCAGACATTTTCTGCAGGCAGCCGCATTGGCCGCAGCATCGATACCGCTTTCAAGGGCGATAAAGGTTTATGCGGAAGAAAAAAAGCCGGACTTCGTACCCAAAGGCAGCTTTGAAGACACTCAGAGCATAGCAGGCGGTGTGTGCGAGATGTGCTTCTGGCGCTGCCAGCTGGTTGGAAAGGTGAGAAACGGCAGGCTTGTAAAATTGGAAGGCAATCCCAAGAGCATAGACAACGGCAAGGCCATCTGTGCCCGGGGAAATGCCGGCATCATGCTGGCATATGACGCAAACCGCCTCAAATACCCAATGAAAAATATAGGCGAACGAGGCAACCCCAAGTGGCAACGCATATCATGGGAAGAGGCGCTGGACGAGTGTGGCAAACGCCTCAAGGCAGTTTTGGACAAATATGGCCCTCAAGGCATCTCCATGTTTCCTCACGGTGCCTCAGCCAAATACCCCATGGACTTCTTTGAAACAGTTGTAGGCACTCCCAACATCAGTGAGGCCTCGTTCTTTCAGTGCCGTGGAGTAAGGGATCAGGCCTATCTCACCACATACGGGCACACCTGTGACGAAAATGTGGATATGGCCAATGCCAAGGTCATATTCCTGACCGGCTCACATTTGGGCGAAAACATCCATGTCTCTCATACCATGAGCTATCTCAAGGGATTGGAAAATGGTGCAAAACTCATCGTAATAGACCCCAGATTTTCGGCTGCTGCATCCAAGGCCGACATCTGGATTCCCATTCGACCAGGCACAGATACGGCCCTGCTGCTTGCCATCATGAATCACCTCATCACCAAGGGCCTCTACGACAAGGCCTTTGTGCAGGCCAACTGCACAGGCTTTGAGGAGTTCAAAAAGGCGTGCAGCCTGTGGCCGGCAAAAAAGGCCGCCAAGGAATGCGATGTACCTGAAGCTCAAATCATAAAGATAGCGGAGTTATTGGCTCAAAATGCACCAAATGTGGCCATTCATCCTGGCAGATTCAGCTCATGGTATGGCAATGACTTTCAGCGCATTCGGGCGCTGGCATGCCTGACCGCACTGCTTGGGGCATATAAGGTGCCTGGTGGCTTTACAAACCCCATCTCACCCAAGACAGGCTCTATAAAGTGGAAAGACGCCGCCGAACCCGATGAGAAGATCAATATGGCAGAGAAATGGCCTTTTCATCCCCCTGGAACACCCACTGATGCCATTCGAAACGCCGGCATCACAGGAAAACCATATCCCATAAAGGCCACGGTCATCTGGGGGCAAAATATCGTTCAAACCATACCAAATCAGGCGATGACCATTGAATTCCTGAAAAAACAGGACTTCGTCTTATGTGTTGATGTGATGCCCACTGATGTCACCATGTATGCAGACATTCTGCTTCCTGAACCCACTTACCTTGAACGCTATGATGTGATCAAAAAGGGAGGCAAACTGAGCACGAATGGGCCTGATAAGCAATATATTGCAGCCCGCATGCCCATCGTAACCCCATTACATGATGTAAAAGACAGCATCTTTATCACCAATGAAATAGCCAAACGCATGGGGTTTGAAAGACATATTCCAGTTCAAAACCAAGAGGAATATGTCAACAAAATACTGGAGCCGGCCGGGCTCTCCCTAGAAAAGCTTAGGGCTGAAAATGGCGTACACATAGAGGAATCCACTAAAAAGGCATATAGAAACGGAAATGAGTTGGAATTTGAGACTCCATCCGGCAAGATCGAACTCTTTTCCAAGGAGCTGGCAGAAAAGGGCTTTGCAGGCGCACCTGCCTATACGCCACCGCCCAAAAGACCCGCAGGCTATGCCCATCTGCTCTTTGGCCGCGTCCCTGTACACTCCTTCACCCGCACACAAAACAATCTCTGGCTTCACAATGAAATGCCTGAAAACGCCCTGTGGATAAACGACAAGATGGCAGCCAAAATGGGGATCAAGGACGGAGACCGGGTAAAGCTGGTCAACCAGGATGGACTCACCTCTGCCACCGATACCGTAGTGCTGGTTACACCTGGTATCAAAACTGATGCGGTCTTTCTTCCCCATGGCTATGGCATGCGAAACCCCATGCTGGAGATAGCAAAAGACAAGGGCATGGATGACCAGTCCTTATGTAGTGCCAACTGTGTAGATCCACATACAGGGACACACGGCATTCGTACTAATTTTGTAAGGCTCGTAAAAGATGGAAAGACCATATCTTTCCCAATATAAACTGAAAGGAGACGACTATGCCCAAACAATATGCAATGATCATCGATCTGAACCGCTGTGTGGGATGCCATGCCTGCGCCATAGCATGCAGGGCTGAATGGGATGTGCCTGTACCCAATCAAAGAAACTGGGTCAAGAGACTGGGGCCTGCCCAGACCTCCAAAGGCCTTTCCTACACCTACTATCCAGGTCTGTGCAATCACTGTAAAGACCCTGCCTGCGTCAAGGTCTGCCCTGCAGACGTGCGCTCCATGACCTTTACGGACAAGGAAACAGGAAAGACCGTAACTCAGGAGGTGGCCGCCACATGGAAGGATCCATTTACCGGTGCTGTGCTCATAGACAAAAATCACTGTATCGGCTGCGGTATGTGCGTAGAGGCATGCCCATACGGCGCTCGATATCTAAATGAAAAACTGGAAAAGGCAGACAAGTGCACCTTCTGTGTAGAACGGCTGGAAAAAGGCCTGGAGCCTGCCTGTGTTCAGACCTGCCTGGCCAAGGCCCGCATCTTCGGCGACATGAACGACTCAAATTCAGAGGTGGCCCAATATATTAAAAAGGGCGCCAAGGGCATCACCTCTGCTGCCGTCAATATCGGCCCAAATGTCTATTATTACGGCAAAGAGAGGGACATAGAGCTGCTTTTTAACAAATGCGCTCCACAAAAGATGCCGCAGGCATCTGTTGGAGAAAGACGCAAACTACTGGCACGCATGATAAAAGGCGTATTGCCCATTGCATAAACACAAAAAAAGGCGGTTTTTTAACCGCCCTTTATAAAAACAGAGGGGCGATGCCCTCGCCCCTGCTCTAAAACTCAAGGAATCATTAAGGCAGATTGGGATACTCATCTATCACCGGATTCAAGGCCTTTTCTGGTCCCATACTCCAGTAATACCAAGAGCCGTCATAATTTTTAATGCGTTCCCAACCCATAACATAGGCCGCAAGCCAGGCCAGACTGGAACGCCACCCCGTGCCGCAATAAAAGGAAACCTCTTTGTCTTTGGTGATGCCCTGTTGCGCCCAGATATCAGCGAGATATGCAAGGGCCCTAAGGGTGCCGTCTGGATTCAAATAATCCTCCATAGTCCATGGGCCTGCGCCTGCATGCGCCCATTTCGCCCCCTTGATTCGGCCACTGGTGGGAATATAGCTATATGGAGCGGTTTTCCCTGTATATTCGTCATAGGTTCTTACATCTGCTATCACTGCATCCGTTATAAGGCCGTTCACTACATTTCTGATGTAATCGGTGGTGGCCAGCCATTCTGGATGAAGCGCCCTTGTAGCACCAAAACTCGCCTTGGGTTTATTGGCTACAGGCGTTGTCTCCACCGCATAACCAGCGGCCTTCCAGGCATCGAGGCCGCCGTTTAACAGCCTCACATCCTTTACGCCTGCATACATGAGTGTCCAGATAAGGCGTGCTGCGCCTGTCACATCACTGCCATAGACTACAACGGTGGTATCGATATCTATGCCCATATAAGCAATGGCAGGCAAGAGATAGATATCAGGGTATATATTCCACCAGTTACGAGGCAGGGTATCCCATGGGCCAAGGCCTTTTGCAGCGTCCTCGGCCTCTGTGGTGCTGCGTCCGAGTTTGTCCGCAGGGGTGGCAGCGCGCGGCAAAAACTCGTCGTATTCTATAACATCAGTATTCACATGAATGGCGCCAGGGATATGGCCTTTGTCATATCCCGTCGCCTCGGCAGGCCCCCAGCCGGCCTCTACAATAAGATAGGGTTTACCGTTATTGTGTCCATCCAAAAGTGTCTCTTTAACCCATTTAGGGCTCACCAATCGATCCGCACGCGGCCATTTATTGGTATATGGTACATAGGAGATGCCAGCAGTTACAAGTTTCTGAAGGCTGTTTAGAATATACTCAGCCATCTCAAGCCGCGTCATTTCTGGCCAATCGGTCTTGTTTTTGGGGTTGGCATTCCAGGCAGGCTTGGCTGCGGCCAACTGTTCATCGCTCACATCCTGCATATATCTTTCCACCAGAAACACCGGATTTTGCGCCACCACAGCCACCTTATTGGCAGCCGTATTCAGCACAAAGACAGAGACAGGCAGAGAACCAAAGTGCCATACCCCCATATTCATGAGCAATGGATGTATGTAGCCGCTAAAGACCTGCATTTGAAAAATGGGACCAATGGCTGTGTCATAGCGCAGAAGCTGATATGGGTCGTTATAGGCATGAATGACACTATTGGAAACCAGGGTGAGCATGCGATCACTCTTGTCTGGAATAGCCCAGCCATTGACGGTCACCTTCTTGCCATCCTGCATCACCCAGCCGTCTTTAATGGCAGAAAAACGCGAAAACGACAAAAAGCCCTTAAAGAACACATAGGGGTCCTTGAGATACTCATAATCAGGAGAAGACCCACCCACTTGATAGGCATGTTCATCAGGAGTGCCCTTAAAGAGGATTAAATCGCCTTTTTTGATGGCTGTGGCCACTGCCTCCGCGTTTGCAAAGCGCTTTCCCTGCCCTACCTCCACCTCGCTCAACACCACCAGTGAGGCCAAATTCCTGGGCGGCATGGCCTTGTGAGCCGACACCTGGGGGTCATAAAAGGCCGTGGGCACCGACTTTGCCACCATCTCCAAGAGCATGTCCCTGGCCTGCTCCAGATATGGCGAGGAGGCAGGGGTCAAGCCGCCGAACTGCTCCGCGTACGAAACTGGATTTACCAGGCAGATGTGCACCAGACGCAGGCCATACATGCGGGAAGACAGCACCAAAAACCTAAACGGCATGGCCACCACCGCCTCTGGCGCCACGGCCAGGGCATTCTTTTCCACATCAGGAATGCGCACCTCCAACATGCGCACACCAGTGCTCTCAGCCACCTTCACAAGAAAATTGCCGTAGGAATAGGTGGCTGTAGCACTGATGGGGCTTGCAGCTATGCCATCGTTTTTAAAGACCTGAAAGCGGCCGTCCTGAGTAAGGGCATCCCCCAGTTGCTTTATTACACCATCCGTAACAGCCACCACATTGGCATTATCATCTATGGTAAATCTCGCCACATCCACCAGATCCACGGCATTATATGTCAGATGCAGAGGGGGCAGACGCTTGAGATTAAAACTGGAGTGGCTCCAGTCCAACGCCCATGCCGTCACAGAGGAAATGACTATGGCCAACAAAATAAAAAGGTTAATACACAGATTTCTCATGGCTTACTCCTTAAAAAGAAAATATGACGGCTGCACTTAGTGTATAGCCCGATGTAGTATTTTCTCCATAGATAGTGGGTGTATAAGAACATTCCACTGACCATTTCTTATCGATGTTATAACCCAGAGTCATATCCAACTTGGTCAGATCGAATTGGGGAGTCATGCTGATATTGGTCACACTCATTATGTCTCTGTCATTTGCATTTCGAGCAGAGATGATACTATCCAACTTTATGCGACCATAGAAGTCATCGTAGCTTCCCCCCACCTCTAAAAGCAGTCTCCACTCATCTGACGGGTCCTCAAAGCGCCAGCGATAACCTGCCTCCAGTCCAAAGTAGATGGGCAGTTTCTCCATGGACTTGCCCAGAAGCAGCCTCAGCTCAAAGTCATTTTGGCCATTTCCCAGAGACGGGACATCCTTCATGTCATAAGGCCCTTCGAACTTGAAAAGCCCTTGCACCGAGACCACCACAGGCGTCTTGACGAGGTTATACTTGATACCCACATCCATATCCGAGATGCCATGGGACTTGTTTTCTATATAGCGATTTTCATCGGTTAACCATTTGTAATAGACTGATGTAATGAGGTTTATATTGTCTTTTAGGCCATACTCCTCATACCAATTGAGATTGAAGTCCTGAAAACGGCCATTAAAGGGAAGCTTATGGCTGTCGCCATCGTCATCATACTGCCTTGCACTCTTGAAATAATTCAAGGCAAATTTATTGTACATGTGCCCCTGGCCACTGGTCCATGCCCCAGCAAAGGCAGGATTGGCCTGCCAAACCCCGACTACTATGACCGATAACACCAAACTCAGACATAGATTTCTCATATTCCCTCCTAATATGTTAGAATATCTTAAAAATTACCTATTAAACTCATTCATGCAAATCGTTTCTTCCGATAAACAATGAAAAACCAATAGGAATTTTCAATAATATGGGCGCTTGGGCTAAAGATAGCAAAATCTACTAACTAATCAGAACTTGTTCGCGAAGCACAGAATATGCTATGCCATAGAAGCTTAATTTCGGAAATAAACATCAAGAAAAAACCCAAGGGGAATATGAACAATAATGGAATGGCAATCAATGTGTGATGTTCAATGGCAAAATGAACAGGCAGCAAACTATAAGCAAAGAAAATAAAATTTACCAATAGACTATTGATCTTCATTTTAGAATAAATATAGATATTTTTAGTAAAGGCATTGCCTATCTTGGGAGTCCTGACAAATATACCACCAAACCCCCTCAAACCTTCCAATATGCCAACAGTTACAGATGGAGCAATGCCAATACCAAATGCAGGCAATAAGAACAAACTACATAGAATGGAAAAACTGCTTTTGTTTCTGCCGACAGATTCATGTATATAAAAATAGAGCAACAAAAAAAGGGTTGCACATAAAAAGAGGGGAATCTCCATCTGTAACATCTGGTATGGTCCTATCTCACTTCGCATCAACAAGGCAGGATACAAGGTCAGAAACATAATCGTTCCAAGAATCCAACCGCAATTCCCCAACAAATGCATGGTGGCATCTAATTTTTGCTCAAAATTACTGGAGGAACGCCAAATAGACGGCAAGAGCTTTCTTGCGGTCTGAATCGAGCCCTTGGCCCAACGCTTCTGTTGATGCTTCAAGGCCTGCACCGTCACTGGCAGCTCGGAAGGCACCAGTAGGTCATTGAGATAGACGGCCTTCCAACCCTTTAAATACGCCCTAAAACTCAACTCCAGGTCCTCTGTGACCGTATCTGAACTCCAGCCTCCAGCGCTCTCTATGGCAGAGCGACGCCATACCCCTGCTGTGCCATTAAAATTCATAAAAAGTCCGCGATGGTAGCGCAGAAACTGTTCCACACCAAAGTGTGCGGAGAGCAAAATGGCCTGAATACGCGTCAGCCAGGAATCCTTTTCATTTAAAAAATCCCATCTGGCCTGCACAAAACCCACTTCGGCATTCTGAAAAAAGGGCATTACCTGCCTCAAAAAATTTGGCCTTGGAATAAAATCGGCGTCAAATATAGCGATAAAAGGGGCTGAACTGTGCGTCATGCCATGTGCCAGGGCGCCTGCCTTAAAACCCTCTCTGTGGCCTCTGCGAAGTGTATAGATGTGTAGGCCCATTTGCTGTAAGCGCTGCACCTCCCTGTCCACAATGGCCTTTGTCTCGTCAGAGGAGTCATCCAGCACCTGTATCTCCAGCCTTTCTTGAGGCCAGTCCAGACGAGATACGGCCTCAATGATACGGGCCGCCACAAACCGCTCATTATAGAGGGGGACCTGCACCAAAACATGTGGGCAGTCCGTCGTGAAAGGCAGGGAAGGAGGCGAAAGGCCTTGTCTCATGCGCAGCCATAGAAGGATCTGGCGCAGCCGATAAAGACCATAGAGACCCATCAAGGCCATGGCAAGGAAATGCACTACAAACAAGCAATAAACCAGGGCATGTAAGTCCATAGACATGGTTTGTAGATTAAACCCATAAGGGCATCTGTGTAAAATAGATAAAAGCTATAGTTTCTTGAATAGAGATAGATTTTTCCAATTTGACTTATTCGCAAGATCATTATTATTTATACAAATTTAACATATGTATAAAAACTCTCGCATAGCCGTCCTCATTCCTGCCTTAAATGAAGCGGAAAACATCGTAACTGTTCTTCAAGGGATCCCTGATTTTGTGGACTACACCATTGTAGCGGACAATGGTTCCACAGACGGAACGGACAGGCTTGCAAGGGAGCACGGTGCCCTCGTGGCCCAGGCCCGACGGCAGGGTTATGGGGCTGCTTGTCTGGCAGGCATGGCGCTCATTGAAAAGTTAAATGTGGATGTGGTGGTCTTTGTCTCTGGAGATGGCAGCGATCTGCTCGAAGAGATGACCTTCTTGCTTCAGCCCATTGTGGAGCAGGACTATGACCTGGTCATCGGCAGCCGCCGCCTTGGCCTTGTGGAGCCCAAGGCCATGACCTTTGTCCAGGGGTTCGGCAACCGGCTGGCCGCCACCCTCATAAATCTCTTCTGGCATGCACATGTCACTGACTTGGGACCCTATAGGGCTATCTCGAAAAAGGCGCTTATGGCCCTGGGCATGAGGGACCAGGATTATGGGTGGACAGTAGAGATGCAGCTCAAGGCCATAAAGAATGGCCTAAAATATAAGGAGATTCCAGTAAGTTATCGAGCGAGAAGGCATGGAACCCCAAAGGTCGCAGGCACCTTCAAGGGGACGCTTGGGGCGGGCTACAAGATTCTGGGGTGGATATTTTATGAGGCCCTAAAAGATATTGCAGCAAAATGGCAAGCAAGGGCCCCAAAAGCACCAAAGATGCCATAAATGAGTCATCTATCCAGCGTCTTTCTGTAATATAAAAGAACAGCACACGATATGACAGAAGAAGGCTGAAGGATAAAACAATACCTTCTATTCTGGGTATAAATGGCAAAAAGAAGACAAGATACAAACCATACCATGGGTGTAAGGTTGGAGAAAAAATCAAGAAGGTTAATGTAATATAATAACAAGCCAATAAAATATCGGCTGCTGTGATTCTTCGTAACTTTTTATACAAGCATAAATAAATGATGCTCATCATAACAACAAATAAAATAGACATAATAACTCGTGGTATAATAGCAGAATTGGACAAATCATGAAGTATTTTAAAAATGATATTAGAAAATTCCCAATTACCAATATAAATAGATAGCGTTGTAAACATATTGATAATATATGGATAAAATAATGCTGTAAAGAATATACAACCACTACAAAAACAAAGAAAAAATAAAATAAATTGTCTAATCGGCAAACAGAAGAAAAATATAGGCATGAATACTATTGGAAATAGCTTTACTAAAAAGGCTGCACTATATAAAAAAGCAAGTATTGATAGAGTCACATTGGAAAAGCTGTATTTTTTATACATCTTTAAAAAAAGAAAAAATAAAATGGAAAGCAAAAATATGGCCAAGCCATCTATATGGCCGGAACCACTTATTTCAAGGATAACCAATGGGTGCCAGGCGTATAAAATACTATAAATCAAAGGTTTATCCAAAATTTGGAGGCTTCTAAGTATAAAAAAACATGTAAATATATCAAGAATTCCAAGAATAAGCTTTAAGCCAAATACATTATAAAACAATAAAGATGCTATACCAAAAAATATCTGTGCAAATGGTGGATAAATAGTAAAAAAGTCTCGATGGTCAAGGCTTTTATAAAGCTCTTGCAAGTTAGAGTTTAATGTATAAATATCAGAAGGTTTAAAAGCATATGGATTAATTCTATTATTTAATAATAAACCATCCCATAAATAACGATAAATATCATTAGACAATTCAGGTGCCTTAAATAAAAAAGGCACATGTAAACATATAGTTATTGCCATAATAAGCCAAAAAGGCATTTTAATATTATAAACAATAAAATAATAAATCAACAATATAAGCAGAATAACAAGCACTGCACTTATTATAACAAGCCATTCAAAAGATAAAGGCAAAAATTTATAAAACAATATGGAGTAACACATGATGATAAAAACTATTCCGATACCTGGAAATAGCCATTTGCTTGCAATAATATCCTTGCTCTTTGGCATTATATGGCTCTGCATCCCAAATCTTTCCATGGCGTTTGACATCTCTCTCATCGATGTGGAAGAATTACAGCAGAATTTAACTAAATACAAGACTCTTCTCGATGCCCGTCCTCGCACAGAATACGAAAAGGCACACCTGCCTGGTGCGATTCCCTTTTCATGGGAGGATTACACAGAGACCGATGCAAAGGGCATCAAATACCGTATCTGGCCGCCCCAGCGCCTTGCAGAGGCCTTGAGCCACTTGGGCATTCAGGAGAACACACCTGTTGTGGTATATGGAGATGCGGATAAAAGCTGGGGTGGAGAGGCCTGGGTCTGCTGGATGCTGGCCTGGCTGGGCCATACGGGGCAGATTCGCCTTCTAAATGGCGGTATTCAGGCCTGGAAACAGGCAAACTTGGCATTGGAGACAGGGCCATTTACCAACAAGCGGCCTCAAGCCCAGGGGTATAAGGTTCAGCTCAACAGCTCCATCAACATATCCGCAGAAGCCATCAGACAAGAAAGGGATGTAAATCTCGTGGATGTGCGCTCAAACATGGAGTGGTTCATGGGGCACATACCCAATGCCGTTCATATCCCTTGGGAATCCTTTTATAAAGGCCCTAATCGCACTCTGGTCTCCAGGCAAGAGTTTCAAGAGTTGCTCAAAAAACACGGTCTGTCCCCTGAGAAAAGGACCATCTACTACTGCACGGGCGGCATTCGCTCTGCCTGGGCATGGTTGGCCCACATTCTGGCTGGATATTCGTCTGCCATCAACTTTGAAGGAGGCATCGAGGAATGGAACAAGACAAGATAGGGCTGCAAATCCAGGGCCAGGGGCCGACTGCACCAGAGATTCAACTGCTACAATTTCATGGGGAGGCTGCGGTCCTTGCAGAGGAGATCGCCCAAAACTGCATGGAATGCGGACTGTGTCAAAAGGACTGTCTATTTCTAAAAAGGCTTCAGGCCCCCAAGGGATTGGCCCAGGACTTTTTGAACGCCAAGCTGGACGAAACCATATCCTTTGAATGCAGCCTGTGCGGGCTGTGTCAGGCAGTCTGCCCCAAGGGCCTTCAGATTCATGGCTGGATGCTTCAGCTCAGGCGCATAGCCCATCAAAAAGGCGTCTGTTTTTCAGAACACGAGGTGATTCGTGCATATGAAAAAAGGGGAACCTCTTCACTTTTTACATACTATGCCCTGCCGACCGGCTGCGACACCATCTTTTTCCCTGGCTGCGCCCTTCCAGGCACTCGACCTGAGCAGGTCAAATATGTCTTTAACCGCCTAAAGGAACTCATACCAGGGATTGGCATTGTGCTGGACTGCTGCACCAAACCCTCACACGACCTGGGAGACCATGCCCGGTTTCTCAAATACTTTCAGGAACTCCTCTCCTTTTTACAATCGAAAGACATTCAAAGAGTAATCGTAGCCTGCCCCAACTGCTTTAAGGTCTTTAAGGCCTATGGAAGGGGCATGCAGGTTTCGACGGTCTATGAGGTCTTTCATCAACACTCAACACCAAGGCCCTCACCTGCCTTTCAAGAGGTTATGACCATTCATGACCCATGCGTTATGCGCAGTGAAACAGGCATTCAACAGACTGTGCGCCAGCTCGCAGAGGGTTTAGGGGTGGTATGCCAGGAGATGAAACACGCTGGCAAAAAGACGGTCTGTTGTGGAGAAGGCGGCTCCGTTGGCTTTCTAACTCATGAACTTGCAGAAAACTGGGGCAATATTCGCAAAAAAGAGGCTCAAGAACGCCCGGTCATCACCTATTGTGCAGGCTGCTCCGCAAGCTTAAAGGCCAAGGGCATCACAAATCACCACATTCTGGATCTCTTGTATGAAAAGGCAACGGGTAAAAGACCTGGCGTCTTCAAGGCACCCCTCACCTATTTCAATCGCCTGATGCTTAAGCGTTACTTCAAAAAGGCACTCAATGCCACCACTACCAGGGAGCGACCCAGTCTGGAACCCACCTCCTATCGAACCGTTATAAACCGCATAGGTCTGCTTTTGGTGTTGGTCTTGGCCATTCTTGCTGTGCATATAAGCGGAATAATGGAAAATTTTACAGCAGAACACCTGCAAGAATTAGTAAGAAATACAGGTAGCTACGCACCCATCTGCTTTATTCTGCTCTACTCCATCACCCCTGTGCTCTTTCTACCTGGGCTACCCATGACACTGGCGGCAGGTGTCCTCTTTGGCCCTGTATTTGGAGTGATTTATAGCATAATCGGCGCTACTCTGGGCGCTACCCTGGCATTTTTAGTGGCCCGATATGTGGCAGGCCAGTGGATTCTTAAAAAACTAAGGGGGCCCCGCTGGAAACGGCTCTTTGAACAGGTCAGAGAGCATGGCTGGAAGGCCGTGGCCTTTACGCGCCTCATTCCACTCTTTCCCTTTAATCTCTTAAACTATGCCTTTGGCCTGACACCGATACCCCTGATTCAGTATGTAGTGGTCAGCTTCTTTTGTATGCTGCCTGCCTGTATCGCCTATGTGGTATTCTCCAGCTCCCTTTTGGACGTATTGCGAGGACATTTTTCCTGGAGTTTTATAATAGGGCTGCTCTTGATTCTGTTGATATCCATACTACCCATCTGGCTAAAAAGACATCTTAAGGCTAAAGACCAGGCTGACATTGCAGAAAAAAACTGAACACATCTTGGGAGTCTTTACCAAATATCCCATATCAGGACAGGTAAAGACTCGCCTAATCCCAGTCATTGGGGCACAAAAGGCATTAGAGATACATGAAGAGTTGGTGCGCCGCACACTCACTCTGGTCCTGAAATGGCAAAGGCTGCACTCAAGTGATTGCATGCTCTTTTTTGATGGCTCCGATGCACAAAGGACTCAAATCTGGCTTCAAGGGCTTCTGAAACACTCACTGACCTTTTCCTTAAGGCAACAGGTTCAAGGGGATTTAGGCGCCAAAATGGCAGAGGCCTTTCAAGAGATGTTTGCGCAAGGCTACAAAAAGGCTGTGCTCATCGGCACAGACTGCCCCCTGCTCACTCCTGAGATCCTGATGCAGGCCTTTGAGGCATTGAGCCGCAGTGAGGCCGTATTTGGTCCTGCCCTGGATGGAGGTTATTACTTAGTGGGGCTCAATCGACCGGAAAGGCGCATATTTCAGCACATCACATGGAGTAGCAGCAGCACACTTCAGCAAAGCCTTCAGCGATGCAGGGAAATCGGGCTTTCCTACACCCTGCTCAAAGGATTACCAGATGTTGATAGACCTGAAGACCTACAATACCTCACTTTTTTGCCATGAGATTGAGCGTCATCATTCCCACATATCAAGAAGAAGGCCACCTTTTAACTACCTTGAAAATGGTCATGTCTGAAAGGCCCTTTGAGGTGATAGTAGTGGATGCTGCAAGCCAGGATCGCACTCAAGAGATTGCCTTGCAGCAAGGGGCCAGGGTCATCACCGTAAAAACACCTTGTCGCGGCACTCAACTCAATACAGGCGCAGGCCAGGCAAATGGGGATGTCTTTTTATTCCTGCACGCAGACACCCGGCCACCTCGAGGCTACTTACAGGCCATTTCCCAGGCAATTCACACAGGGGCTGCCTGGGGCTTTTTTCAACTGGCCATAGACCACTCAGGAATCAGGTTTCGCCTTTTGGAACGGCTGATCAAACTGCGCTGCCATCTCTTGAAACTGCACTACGGGGATCAGGCCATGTTTATGAGACGAGACCTTTTTGAAAAAATAGGCGGCTTTCAGGAGCTACCCATACTGGAGGATTTAGACCTCTTGATGCGGGCAAGACGAATGAACCGCCCCGTACTTTTGCCACAAAAGGTCTTTACTTCGGCCAGAAGATGGAAAAGGGACGGCATAATAAAGGTCAGCCTGCAGCATCAACTCCTGCTTTTGGGGTATCTCCTGGGCATTTCTCCCAGCATATTAAAGCACATCAGAAAGGACAGAACATGAAGGGATTACCACTGGAAGTCTATCTCTGTGAAACCATTCAAAACGGCCATTCCATTGCCCTGCTACCCTCTGAGCCTGCCTGGGCTGTTTTAAACAAAATGGCCGTCTCCCTATTACAGGCATGCTGCCCATCTTCCATGGTCAGCGAGGGCTATCGCCTTTTGCAGATTCAAGGGGATTCCTTTGACTCAATGGTAACACATCTCAGGGCACAGACAGGGCTTTCCTTTGCCGTCTGCGAAAATTGCGTGCAGGACCTGTTGAGACAACTCCCCAAGGCGCATACCCCCCTTGCCAAGCGCAGGCAAAGACAGGCACAGGAGCTCAAAGAGCTCTGGCTGCACTTGACGGATGCCTGTAATCTGCGCTGCAGCCACTGTCTCTTTTCAGAGGACCTAAAAAAGGGCCGCATGCTAAATCCCGAAGACCTGCTGAACCTCATAAAGCAGGCCTGTGACCTGGGGGCAGGGCTCATCTGCTTTACTGGCGGCGAGCCCTTGCTGTATGCGAACTTTTTTGAGATAGTCAGTCAAATCCTCAGGCAATTCCCTGTCAAAATAGCGGTCTTGACCAATGGCACCCTGATTCCCCACCAGCTTCAAGTGATTTCAGGCCTGAATAGGGACCGTATCTATTTTCAGATCAGTCTGGATGGGCCTTCTGAGATACATGATGCCATCAGAGGCAAAGGCAGATTCGATGCCACGCTACAGGGCATTCATGCCCTAAAAGGCCTGCAAATGCCCTTTGGCATAGCCACTGCCGTCAACTCAACCACTCTACTCCATTTAAGGCCATTTTTGCATTTTTTAGCGGCCAATGGCATACAAAATCTGCACCTTATGTGGCATTTCTTTAGAGGAAATGGCAGGCACTTTGAGGCCTTTCATGCCGAGGATGTGGCAAAGATTCTAATGGCCTTTCAAGAGGCCGAGTCCCTGGGCATTGTCATCGATAACCTGACGGCCATAGAGGCCCAGGTCTTTTCGCCCATAGGCACCGCCTTCGGCACTGGAAATGGGGGATGGGAGTCTTTGGCTGTGGGACCTGACGGTTTTATCTATGCCACACCTGCCCAGGTGGACAGAAGGCAACTGCAGGTAGGTCATATAAAGGATGGCCTCAAGCAAGTGTGGCTGCACGGAGAAGGGCTTCAAAAACTGCGCTCTTCCCTGCAACCTCAGCCATTTCCCGTGCAAGATGACCCCTGGCGTCCCCTCTTGGGCATAGGGGATCTGGACCACATGCTTACAGACTTAACCAATGGAATTTCCTTGAAAAAGGACCCCTATTACTCCATTCAAAAGGCCTTGGCCATCTGGGCCATTGAAAAAGAGACCAAGGGGCTTAAAACACAAGCCAATACCCCCCAAATAGTACTGCGCATGGGGGACCTGACCGCCCAATGCCCGTCCTCTGCAGAGATCAACTTCACTCACTGTAACTGCCTCCTTTCCATAGGTTCTGTGAGAAATCAACAGCTCATAGCAAGTTTTTATGCCCAACGGGCACAGAAACCTGATGCCAACATTCGAAATCCGGTAAAGATTCAAGAGAGCAACCTGCAATTTATTCCTGAAAAGGCCCTGTTGCGCATGTATGGATGTGGAAGCCCTGTCATAGATGCCCAACTCCAACCAGGCGAGACCCTTTTGGACCTGGGCTGTGGCACTGGAGTGGAGTGCTTTATAGCCCTTCAACAGGTGGGAAAAACGGGCATGGTTTATGGATTGGACATGCTTCCTGACATGTTACAGATCGCCAACGAGGCCAAGGCAGAGCTGGCAAAACACACGAATTGCAACAATGTGCACTTTATTCAAGGGGATATGAGTGCCATTCCCCTGCCTGATGCCAGCGTGGATGTGGTCATCTCCAACTGTGTTATCAACCTCACGCGCAATAAGCGACAGGTATTTTCAGAGATATGGCGTGTGCTGAAACCAGGCGGCCGAATGGTCATATCAGATGTGGTGACAGAGACAGAACCTCCTCTGCAAATCCGCTCACATCACGGTCTTGCCGGCGAATGTATCGCAGGTGCCATGTTACAGGACTATCTGTGTTCTGTGCTGCAGGGCCTTGGTTTCATAGACATTCAACTGCTAAAACGCTTTCCCTATCGTCAGATTCAGGACTACACATTTCACTCCCTCACCTTTCGCGCATTTAAGCCCAGTCTCCTTCAGACAGGCCAACGGGTCTTATACGCTGGGCCTGGCAGGGCCCTTTTGCTAAACGACACCCTGCTGGCCACAGGGCTCACCACAGAGATTGCATCAAATGCCCTGTCAGCCCTGCATTCCAAGGCAGATTATGTGTTTTTGCTAAATGCACAAGGCAGCGTGACCAATCTCTCAGCCTCAGCTACCCCCTGTTGCTCTATACCCCAAGCAGATTTCATTTCAGACTCAAAAGAAAAACCCTGTGATTGCACTGCGGACCAGATCACCCATCAAAAAACAATCGTTCACAGCACTGGCTGTCTCATCTGCGGGGCAGAGATTCAATACTTCACTACCACAAGAACCATGGTCTGTGCAGTCTGCCAAAGGACCTTTGAGGCCAGTAGTTGCTGTAAAAATGGGCATTTTGTATGCGATACCTGCCACATCACAGAACCCATAGAGGTCATTCGCGAGGTCTGTCTCACATCTCAAGAAAAGGATATGATAAGTCTCATGCAGCAAATCCGTGCCCATAGGCGATTTCCCATTCATGGTCCTGAACACCACGCCATGGTGCCGGCGATCATTCTTACAGCCTACAAAAATGCAGGAGGTGGCATAGACAAGGAGCATATATTAACTGCCATAGAGAGGGGCGGAAAGGTGCCTGGCGGCGCCTGTGGTTATATGGGCATATGTGGGGCTGCCATTGGAGTGGGAATCGCCTTTTCCATACTTCTTCAGGCCTCACCCCTGACTCCCAGCAAGAGACAGCAAGTGCAAGGGCTGGTAAATCAGACATTGGCAGAGATAGCAGGTTTTGAGGCGGCCAGATGCTGTCAAAGGGAGAGCTATCTGGCATTAAAGGCAGCAGAGCGTCTCTCGAAGACCACCCTTGCCACTCAACTACAGGCCCAGTCAGAGCTTGTCTGCAGACAGTTTTCAAAAAATCGGGAATGCATTGGAACGCGATGTCCCCTTCATGTGTCAAACAGAAGACCCTAATGTCCATAGCTGACATGCCTTTTTCCAAGTAGGGGCGACCGGCCGGTCGCCCCTACATTCTTTTGTGCAGGGGATTGCTTTCCTTCGCTCGCAATGACACGGGTCGCATCGCTCGCCCTCTAGCCGAGGCCTTTGGCGCGTGGCACAATGACACCAAACTCATCGTCATTGCGAGGCGGCGATAGCCGCCGAAGCAATCTCATCCGTTGCTACCTTGCATAATAGAAAGACAATAGCTATTGTTAAGTCAGCTATAAAAATAAAGGAGGACTTCCAAATGAATTCCCAAGAACTCTGTGAAAAGATTCGACAGCTTTATCCCGACATCGGCGCATGCGCCATTGACCTCAACGTGCGCTATGATCAGGAGAAAAAGGCATGGGTGGTCAAGTTAGAAAAGGACGGCAAGGAATTGGAGACCTATTTGGAGGATGAAGAGGCCAATGCCTGCATGTTGGGCAGACAATGCATCTCCCTCGGCATACAGGTCTCACAGTTGGCCACAGATCTCAAGGAGCGACCAGCAACCCGTCAGACAGAAGGGGTATAGAAAATTAAAAACCGCCTGAAGGCGTTACTTCAGGCGGTTTTTTTGTGAATTGCACAAAGACAAGAAGGCTATTAGTGCCCTTTATGAGCGGCCTTTTCTGTCTTAAACATGCGATTATATCCCTTTACACCGATATGGCAGGTGGCACACTTGGTGTTGGAGGCAAAGGCCATACTGCCATCGTGGCATTTGCCACAATACTTGCCCTTGTAGAGGCTGTCCATGGTGAAATCCGCCTGGGCCTCGGATTTCTTGTCAGATGAAAAGACGCTGTCATGGCAAGATGCACAATCATCCCCCACCATTTCGATATGCGCCTTGTGATCAAAGATAACGGCCTTGACAGGCTTGGCAAAGACGATCTTGGCCTTGACATTGTTGTGGCATGAGCCACATTTGGTGTTAGAGGCAAAGGCCGTATTGCCATTGTGACAGCCGCCACAGTATTTACCGGCATACATGGAGGCCATGTTAAAATCAGCTTTATCTTCAGCGGAACGCTTGTATTCAAAGAGCTTCTCGTGACAGCTATCGCAGTCAAACCCCATATCTATATGGGTTTTATGGTCAAAGACCACGGAACTGGCAGGTTTTGTGAAGGTGATGGTGCCGCCGTGCCCCTCATCACCGGCCTTTGCCTGAATCGTATATCCCACAGATGCCACAGCAAACAGCAATGTAATGATCTTTATATATCTCTTCATTCTAACCACCTCTTTTCGTTGAAATTTTAGAAAAAGGATCAGCCCTTTGTATAGAAAACATTGGGAACCGCGCCGGTCTCAGGCCTCAACACCCAGAGGACACGCTCAGGTTCATAGACCAACTTGTGCACCTGACTGGATGGATCTGCGAGATCACCGAATATACGCACCCCTGCAGGACAGGCCGCCGCACAGGCGGTGATCGTCTCACCCTTGGACAGTCTGGACTCGAAACAAAAGTCACACTTGTCTATGGCACGCTTGTCTTCATTATAGTAGCGGGCATTGTAGGGGCAGGCCGCCATACAGGTCTTGCAACCGATACAACGCTTTATATCCATACGAACAATGCCTGTCTTTGGGTCTTTATAGGTAGCTGTAGTAGGGCATACACGCACACATGGTGGCTTATTGCACTGATTGCATAAAACTGGAATGAATTCCCGAAATTTTTTATCTGGGGCAAGTTCAACTTCTCTCTCTAAAATTGTGGTGCGGTAACCATAATCCGGCACATTATTGGTCTTTACACAGGCATCCATGCAGAGCTGACAGTCCACACACCTATCCTGCCTCATAACCATGGCATAATGGGGTTTGTAGGGGAATTTTCTCTGCTCAATGCCGTCCAATGCTGCAAAACTCTTTCGAGCAGCAGTCAAAGAAAGGATGGTGCCGCCGGCAAAGACGCCGGTAACGGCCAGACCGATCTGTAAAAACTTACGTCTCTCAGGCGATGGAAGGGAATCCGCCCCTTCCTTCTTAAGTTTTTCCAATGCCTCTATTTCTTCTATTCTCATCGCGTCCTCCAAAAATTCAAAATACTGTATTCAATCTATATACAATCTTTAAGCTTTTATAAGTAACTTATAACTTCACCTACTTCAAGTAATTTTGCGCACAATCCGACTTTTTGCACAAAAAAATGCCGAGAAGGCATCTCGGCACTCTCTCTTAGAAGACAAATGACAGGGTACTTTGTGCCACATCCGCCAGCCTTGCCACATTGGACGGCAAGATTCCCAGATACAATACACTGATGGCCGCTATGATGAGTGCCAAATATGTGGCCAGATTTACATTGCCCGGCACCACCTCACGCGCAGGGTCTTTCATATACAGCATATAGATCACTCGCAGATAGTAATAGGCGCCGATGGCACTCGTAAGAATACCCAGGGCGGCCAGCAGAAAATAGCCCTCTTTGATAATGGCTGCAAAGAGATAAAACTTGGCGATAAAGCCCACCGTAGGCGGAAGACCTGCCATAGAGACCAAAAATAACGACATCAAAAAGGCCAGNCCGGGCCTGACATAGGCCAATCCGCGATAATCCTCCAAATCCTGGGCCTGACGCTCCCTGCCATCGATGACATACAAGACACCAAAGGCACCTAAGTTCATGAAGGTATAGGCCAGTAGGTAGAAAAGTATGGCCATGCGGCCCTCACCGTTATCGGCCAAAATGCCCAAGGCCATATAACCAGCATGTGCAATGGAAGAATAGGCCAACATGCGCTTGACATTCTGCTGGGAAACCGCGATGAGATTGCCAAAGAACATGGTAAGAAGCGCTATCCACCATACAACAGGCTTCCAGTAAATCGACAATGCGGAGAGACGGCTGACACCCTGGAAGAGCGGTTCCCCGCTTTCGGCCAAGAGCGGAGTGAATATCACAAAAAATACCTTCACAAAGGCCCCGAATGCCACGGCCTTGACTACCGTAGCCATGTAACCGGTCACAGCAGAGGGGCTGCCTTCATAGACATCAGGTGTCCACATATGGAAGGGCACCAGCGCCATCTTAAAAAACAGACCCGCCATGATCATTGCCATGGCCACCAGGACCTCAGGCCTGTCCAAAGGACCTGCGGCGATCACCTTGGCTATATGAGAGAGATTCACACTGCCGGCGATGCCATAGAGCAAAACAACTCCAAAGAGGAAAAAGGCAGAACCAAAACTACCCAGCAAAAAGTATTTGAGGGCACCTTCTTGGGACCTTTGGTCCTTTTTCAGAAAACCTGCCAGCACATATACTGCGATGGACATGATCTCCAGGGCAATAAACATCATGAGCAGGTCAATGGATTGCAACATTGCAACCGCGCCATAAAGGCCGAAAAGGGAGACCGTAAAATACTCGGCTCGAATGATCTGGTTGTTTCGCGCATATCCTATGCCTATCAATGTGGCAATCAGACCAGCGATCAGGGTCGTCACCACCAAAAAGGCCGTGTACTTCTCCATGGAAAACACACCCATAAAGATCACTTGCGTCAGATTCCATTCCCGATAGACCACATGGCCTAAGGCCGCAAGAATGCCCACAGCCGCCAGCCAACCCATTTTGTTCATGCGTTTTTCAGGCGTATCTTTTTGAAAACAATACAGGTCGGCAAACATCAGCACAAAGGCGAAAAATAAAAGGATGAGCTGTCCACCGGTTATTCTCCAGAGCTCACTTAAGCTGAACATATCTTCTCTCCTTGTTCACTTGAAATTGGCATAAACCATCACTGCCCTGCAACCTGGCCATGAGCCGCCTGACTCATCTCCAGACTGGCATGCTGCACAGGACAATGAGGCCCCTTGTGTCGCTCCACCTTGGTCTGGGCTATAAACTTATCCACCGACACATGCATCTTGTTCAAAAAGAAGTTGGGATACAGGCCTATCCAGAAGACCATCACCAGAAGAGGCAGCATGTAAATCACCTCACGGCAGGTCATGTCCTTCAAAGTGAGATTCTTGGCATTGGTCACCTCACCGTAAAAGACTCGCTGAACCATCCAGAGCATATAAACAGCGCCCAATATCACGCCTGATGCCGCCAGAACCGCTGCGGCCTTATAGACCTTAAATGTCCCCAGAAGAATCAAGAATTCACCTATAAACCCGTTGGTGCTGGGAAGCCCTATGGAGGACAGGGTTATTATCAAAAAGATGGTGGCATAGACAGGCATGACACGGGCAATGCCGCCATATTCCGATATGAGGCGGGTATGACGACGCTCATAGACCACACCCACCAGAAGGAACAGGGCGCTGGTGGAGATACCATGGTTGATCATCTGGAGGATCGAACCCTCCACTGCCTGAGGCGTAAGTGCATAAAGCCCCAACATGCAGTAACCCAAGTGGGAGACAGAGGAATAGGCAACCAATTTCTTGATATCAGGCTGTACCATGGCCACCAATGCACCATATATAATGCCGATCACTGAAAGTGTAATTATAAGTGGAGTAAAATACTCCGAACCTGCCGGGAAAAGGGGCATGGCAAATCGCATAAAACCGTAGGTACCCATCTTCAGTAGGATACCGGCCAGTATCACGGAACCCGCTGTAGGGGCCTCTACGTGTGCATCCGGCAACCATGTGTGCAGCGGAAACATGGGCACCTTGATGGCGAAGGCCAGGGCAAAGGCAGCAAAAAACAGCACTTCATAGATATGAGGAAGCCTTGTGCCATAGAGCTCCAGAAGATTGAAGGTCAGGACACCCGTGGTCTCCTTGTGAAAATAGACCAGACCGATGATACAGACCAACATCAGCAAAGAACCAACGGCAGTGAACAGGAAAAATTTTATTGCTGCATATATCCTTCTCTCTCCACCCCAAACACCGATAATGAGGTACATTGGAATGAGAAGCAACTCCCAGAAGATGTAAAAAAGGAAGACATCAATGGCCAGAAAGGTGCCGAGCATTGCAGTCTCCAAAAAGAGCATCGCCACATGAAACTCCTTGACCCGTTTCTCTATGGCCTTCCATGTGGAAAGGATGGTGATGGGCGTCAGAAATGTGGTCAGCATCACCAGCCAGAAGGCGAGACCATCCATCCCCATATGATAACTGATACCATAGGCAGGTATCCAGGACGCCAGCTCCACAAACTGAAAATTGGGATTGGTCGGGTCAAACCCTGCATAAAGCCGGAGGGAAGCGGCAAAGACCAATAAAGATGTGACAAAGGAGACCCATTTGATCAATGCCTTGCCAGCCTCACCCTTCTGTGAAATAAAAAGGATGGGAATCACCCCTAAAAGGGGCATAAAGGTGACGTATGTGAGTTGCAATCCATTCATGTCCGAGCCCTCTTTGTTCTTATTTATGCGTTAGTAAATCAACCCTTCTCATCTCAACTGCAGGAAATAATACAGGATACATACCAGACCAACCATCATGAAGGCGGCATAGGTCTGCAGATAGCCGTTATGCACAAAACCTCCGGCCCTTGCAAGACGCTGCACCAGCCATGCCTGACCGTTGATGCCCACTCCATCTATCACAAAGGCATCCACCACCTTCCACAGAAATATGGAGAAATAGTAGATGGGCATGACCACAAGTATGTGATATATCTCATCCACATAGTATTTGTTATAGACCACGCGATAGTGCAGGGCATAGACCTCGGCCAAACGTGCGGGCAGCTCCGGAAAACGCATGGAATACACATAAAACGCCCCGAATATGCCGCAGCCTGCTATGGCCACTGACAGGGCCATCAAACTCCACTCCGCTGCATGGGCATAATGGGCCGATGGAGCGACCGTTTCCAGCACATGCTGGGAATTGGCGAAAACAGGCTCCAGAAAATGCTCCAGCACATTGGGGATATGACCGCCCAGCTGCTCTCCAATCAGATGAGGTATTCCAAGCCAGCCGCCTGTGAGAGAGAGGAAGGCCAGTATCATAAGCGGACCTGTCATGGACAAAGGTGATTCATGCAGATGATGCTCCTGTTCATGGGTGCCGCGGAACTTGCCATGGAAGGTCATGAAGATAAGCCTGAACATATAAAAGGCAGTGATGCCAGCGCCAAGGGCGCCCATGAACCAAATCACCTTGCCCATCACAGGATAGTAAGGAAATGTGAAGGCCTTCCAGAGTATTTCATCCTTGCTGAAAAAGCCTGCAAAGGGAGGAATACCGGCAATGGCTATGGTGGCTATGAGCATTGTGGCATAAGTTATGGGCATTTTTGAGGCCAAACCACCCATTTTGCGCATATCCTGTTCACCGCCCATGGCATGTATGACAGAACCGGAACAGAGGAACAGACAGGCCTTGAAGAAGGCATGGGTCATCAGATGGAATATACCGGCCCAGTAAGCGGTGACGCCCACGCCGATGAACATGTAACCCAACTGGCTCACCGTGGAATAGGCCAGCACACGCTTGATATCGTTCTGCAGGATGCCCATTGTGGCGGCCATCAAGGCTGTAAACGCAGCCACAGTACCCACTACCAGCAGGGCGGTAGGCGACAGGGTATAGAGGATGTTGGAACGGGCAACCATATACACACCGGCCGTCACCATGGTAGCTGCATGTATCAGGGCGGAAACAGGGGTGGGACCGGCCATGGCATCAGGCAACCACACATAGAGGGGGATCTGCGCTGATTTACCTGTGGCGCCTACGAAAAACAGTATACATATGGCCACGAGAATGGGGTCATTGATGTGTATCTCGCCAAGGGAATAGAGCTGATAGGCTGACTTGAAGACCTCATCATAGGAAAGGGAGCCGAATGTCCAGAACATCAGAAACATGCCCAGAATAAATCCGAAGTCCCCGATTCTGTTGACCACAAATGCCTTTTTACCTGCATCGGCATTGGCATTGCCTTTGTACCAGAAACCTATGAGCAGATACGACGCCAGACCCACGCCTTCCCAGCCCACGAACATCACCACATAGTTGGCGCCGAGCACCAGCATAATCATGAAGAACACGAACATGTTGAGGTAGGCGAAATAACGCCAGTACGACTCGTCATCGTGCATGTAACCGGTGCTGTAGATATGGATCAAAAAACCGACTCCTGTCACCACCAGAATCATGACACAGGAGAGCTGATCTATCATCAAGGCAAGATTGACATTGAAATCACCAACAGCCATCCAGGTCCAGAGTACCTGACTGATGTGTCTTGCCTCGGCTGGCCGGTGAAAAAGCTCCAGGGCCATCCAGGCCGCTACGGCAAAGGCTATGCCCACACTGGCGCATCCCACATACGAGACAAAGCTTTTGCCCAGACGCTTACCGAACAGGCCGTTCAGGATAAAACCCAAAAGCGGCATAAGTGGTATCAAGAAGATAAAGTTATCCATGCAACTCCCCCTAAATTAACCCCTTTTCAATGCTTCAACAGATTGAAACGATTGATGTCCACTCCGCGCACATGACGAAAGAGGGATATCAGGATCGCAAGGCCCACAGCCACTTCGGCCGCAGCCACAGCATATATGAAAAGCACCATGACCTGACCGGCCATATCCGCTTTGAAGCGTGAAAAGGCGACCAGCATAAGATTGACTGCATTCAGCATCAACTCCACGGACATAAAAAGTATGATGGCGTTTCGTCTGGTCACAAATCCAATGGCTCCAATGCCGAACAGCACGGAAGCGAGCAGTATGTAGTGATTGAGTGTGACGACTCCCATTGACCGGCCTCCCTATAGATTACGCTTCGATATATAGATGGCGCCCACCAATGCCACCAGCAACAGCACGGAAACCACCTCGAAATGCAGCAAAAAATCCGAATACAGCAGCTTGCCTATGAGACCGGGCTGACCGAAATCACTGGGCAGAGCCTTTTCACCCACGATACATGCGATCCCTCTCACTCCAACGAGCAACAGAGCAATCATTGCCACGCCTGCTATTGCGCCCATGGATTTATAGGACAGGTTGTATTGTTTAACACTCAACTCCTCGTCCGGAGTCATGAGGAGCATAATGACGAAGACCACCAGGACCAGAATAGCGCCTGCATATATGGTAATCTGGAAAATGGCCACCAGAGGGGCATGCAGATGCAGGTATAGAGAGGCCAATGAGATAAAGGTTGTCAGCAGACCCAACGCACCAGGCAATGGCTCTCTTGCCGTAACCATAAATATACCTGAGGCAACGGCTACCAGAGCGAAAAACCAGAAATATATGTCCATAGACTCACTCCTCTAAAAGATTCACGGACTATTAAAATTCAGCAGGAATGCCATATTCACCAACACAGGACGACACGGTTACTTCACTCTGCGGCCTTCGGTTTTGCCTTTACAGGCACCTTTGGTTTTGCGGCAGATGTCACGGCCTTCTCATCCGCTGATGCGGCAGGCTTCTCTTCGCCGGGCTTTGCCGCAGCCCCTACCACAGGCACAGGCTCTCTGGGAGGCCTCAACTTGCCTTCCTGTTTGGCCTTGTGAAAATTGGCCAAGAGCATGGATTTATCCGCCAGGCATTCCTCAGGGGTATAGCGGGCAAGTTCATATTCAGGCCCAAGCATCATGGCACCCTTAGGACACACCTCCTCACAAAAACCACAGAAGATGCAGCGCAGCCAATCTATGGTAAAGGTCTTGGAATAGGTCTTGCCTGCATATTTAGCCTCCTCGCCCTCCGGCACCTTGGCATTCTCTACCGTTATGCAGTTGGCAGGGCATATCTTGGCGCACATTCCGCAACCCACACACTTCTCTCTACCCTCCTCATCCAGCATCAGCATGTGGGCACCCCTGAAATTGGGTGCGATAGGACGCCTGTCCTCCGGATACTGCCAACAAGTGGGGATTGTGTGCGGCTCCGGCCTGAACGATGCCTTGACATTGAAGATGAAGTGCTTCCAAGTGAGCCCCATACCCTTGATGAGCTCCCAGAGATAGACCTGCTCGGACAATTTATATCGCTTCTCTACAACAGGCTTTGCCATGATACACTCCTTAAGCAGTCAACTGAATGGCCAGGGCCGTCAAAAACAGATTCAACAAGCCCAGAGGGATAAGGGCCTTCCATCCCAATCCCATGACCTGATCATATCTGAAACGCGGCACGGTCCATCTGACCCATACAAAAAGCCACAGGAAGAAGGAAACCTTCAGAAAAAAGACAAGAAAAGATGCTATGCCATAGGAAATCGGGCCTAAAAACGAGGCCATATTGATGTAAGGCAAGTGCCATGCCCCAAAGAAAAATGTGACTATCAGAGCGGAAAGCGTGCAGAGATTGACGTATTCTCCGAAAAGATAAACGCCAAGCCGCATGGAGCCGTATTCCGTATGATAACCGGAGACTATCTCACTTTCCGCCTCAGGCAGGTCAAAGGGTACGCGATTGGCCTCGGCATAGGCTGCGACTATAAAGAGAATAAAACCAAGGGGTTGCTTGAAGACGCCCCAATTGGGCAGTATCCCGAGAAACGTCCCCTGCTGTGCCAAGGCGATCTCCCGCAGGCTGAAGGTGCCATACACCAGCACGATGGCCAGCAGGGCCAGCCCCCAAGGCACCTCATATGAAATGAGTTGGGCAGTGGCGCGTAGCCCACCGAGAATCGAGTATTTATTGTTGGACGCCCAGCCACCCACCACAATGCCGTAAACAGCCATGGAACCCAGTGCGACTATGTAAAGGAAACCGATATTGACATCCGCCACCTGAAGGATGATCTCTTTACCGCCCAGAATGATCTTGTCGCCAAAGGGTACCACTGCATAGGCGGAAAAGGCGGGCAGGGAAAACAGGATGGGGCCAAGTATGAAGAGGAGTTTTTTGGCCTTGGCGGGTATGATATCCTCTTTAGTGAAGAGCTTGATACCATCCGCAAGGGGCTGCAATAAGCCAAACGGCCCCGCACGATTGGGACCGGGCCTGTCCTGAATCATGGCGGCGCCTCTGCGCTCCACCCATGTCATGACCACTGCAATGAGCAACACCCAGACCCAGATAAAGACAACCTTTATGAGCGCAATTATCAGATCATTCATAAGCCACACCTTCCTATCGATCCAGTTCGCCGGCTATGACATTGAGACTGCTGAGACAAGCTATTAGATCCGCTATCATCTCGCCCTTGACCATCTCAGGGAATGCCTGATAGACCATGTAACATGGCGGCCGTATCTTGATGCGATAAGGCTTGTCAGACCCATCGCTCTTGATGAAGAAGCCCAGTTCGCCGTTGGGAGACTCTATAGCGGAATAAACCTCTCCTGCCGGAGGCTTGATGGTCTTAGGCACCTTTGCCATGAGGGGGGCATCGGCAGGCATATCTTTGTAGAGCTTAAAGGCCTGATCGATTATTTTGACAGATTCCTCCATCTCTCGCATTCTGACCATATATCTGTCAAACACATCGCCGTACTTGCCGACGGGCACCTCGAAATCAAATCTGTCATACACACTGTAAGGCTCGTCCTTGCGCAGGTCCCGCTTGACGCCGCAGGCCCTGAGACAAGGCCCTGTAAAACCCCATGCCAGTGCATCTTCCGCTGAAAATGTCGTGACGCCTATGGTACGATCCATCCAGATACGGTTGTGAGTGAGCAGCTTGTCGGTCTCCTCATTGGCACGGGCTATGCCTTCCTTCAGCTTCTTCCAGCGCTGCTCGAAATCCTTGGGCAGGTCAGCCTCCACACCACCTATTCTGCCGAAGGTGTTGGTGAGCCTTGCGCCGTTATAGTGTTCGAATATCTCGTATATCTCTTCACGCTGTATGATCAAATAGAAAAACGGGGTGAATGCCCCCAGGTCCACACCAAGAATGCCCACGCACACCTGGTGATCCGCTATTCTCGCCAATTCCATCATAATTATGCGCACAAGCTGGGCCTTCTCAGGTGCGGACACACCCAAGAGCTTCTCCACCGCCATCTCATAGGAGACATTGTTACAGATGGCCGAACAGTAATTAAGGCGGTCGGTTATGGGAATGAACTGGTGATAACTCAGATGCTCCCCAAGCTTCTCGACCCCGCGATGCAGATAGCCGATCTCTGGATCAGCGCTGACGACAGTTTCTCCGTCCGTATAGGCCACCACGCGCAGTGTGCCGTGCATGGCCGGATGCGAAGGACCGATGTTTATCTTGACATAATCATCATGGTTAATCATAGATCAGATGCCTCTCTTCCCCTCTGCCCTCCAAGGGATAATCCTTACGCAAAGGATACGCAGGGAACCCCTCCCACATGAGTAATCTCCTAAGATCCGGATGGCCGTTGAAACGGATGCCATACATGTCATACGCCTCGCGTTCAGGCCATGTGGCTGCCTTGAACAGGGACACCACGCTGTCCACAACAGGATTTTCTTCGGGCACGCGCACCTTTACCTGTAACCGCTTGTTGGTCTTGAGGGACAGCAGCAGATAAATGACTTCAAATCTGGGGGGAAATTCCTGGGGCTTGGGGGGCTCTTCCGGAGCAGTCTCTGCCTCGGCCTTCTTTGCAGGCTTGGCAGCAGTCTTTTTATATAATTCCGAATTGTCCACTCCAAAGAGGTCGCTGAGAAAATCAAAGGAAAGCCCTGGATCCTCCTTTAATTTAGACAAAGCAGCCTTGATATTCTCACGGGATACCTCGACGCTCAAATCACCCTGGCACTCAGAAACAGCCACCACCAATGGCCCCAAACAACTCTGGACTTGATCTTTCAGGCTCATGGGCAACTCCTCAAATCGACCTGTCCGATCTCACGGTCAAACAGGGCGCGAAGCGGATGGTCTTTTTCTATCTTTTCCATAACCTTCATAAGGGCATACAACAGAGACTCCGGACGAGGAGGACAGCCGGGCACATATACATCCACGGGAATGACCCTGTTTATACCCTGAAGCGTGGAATAGGTGCGAAACACCCCGCCTGTGCAGGCACATGCACCCATGGCGATCACCCACTTGGGCTCCGCCATCTGGTCATATATACGCCGCAATATGGGCGCCATTTTCTTGCTGATAGTGCCTGCCTCTATGAGCACATCGGCTTGACGGGGAGAGAAGCTGGGACGCTCCGCCCCAAAACGCGCCATATCGTAACTGGCGGCCAATGCACACATCATCTCTATGCCGCAACAGGCGGTACCATAAGGAAGCGGCCACGGGGAACGCTTTCTGCCCCAGTTGATCAGCTCCTCCATCTTGGTCAGCAACCAACCCTCACCAGTATAAGCCTTAAGACCCATCTCGATACCCCCTTAGTCCCACTCCACAGCCCGTTTCTGAAGGGCGTAGAGCAGTCCTGCCAAAAGCACGGCAACGAATACAAAAATCTCAAAAAAAACACCCCAACCCTGCTGGGCCAAGGACTTGAATTGAACAGCTATGGGATAAATCAGAACAGTTTCCAGATCGAAAACCAGAAAAAGAACAGCCACCAGATAATACTTGACGTCATAGCGTTTTATGCCCGCCTCAAAAAGGGGCACGCCGCATTCATATGTGGTAGCCTTATTGGACTTGGGACGGAACGGCCCCAGCAATGCCGATATGCCAAGCATAGCCAGAATGGCGATCATGGACATCCCAAGGTACAAGACAATGGATTCGAACCCACTCATCTTCAAACCCTCCTCATGACGACTTAATGTGGGAACAGCATACAGCAATTCAAACAACAAACATGAGAAACAATACTGCCTCGCTCAAAATTACGGACTATTTAATATGGTGATTGCAGGAATGTCAAGAAAAAAATGAATTGTCATTCATTGATACAAATAAAAAGATTCTTGTGAAAAAAAGAATTATTTTTGATAATCAATAGTTATATGCACCAAAAGGCACATTCTCCGGCGTTCAATCCTAAAATCCACGATTGAATCTGAAAAACAAAAAAGATCTATGAGACTTCTTGGGCGGCAGCGGTGAAGTATTTGTAGAATAGGCGCTGGTGAAGGGCGCCGACCACACATTCTCCGCCATGAAGGGCAGTTAATGTGGAAAGGGGTTATTGTCTTCTGGCCAATTCAATCGCGAAATGTTGAGTCATATTTGTTTAACAGGCGATAAAAGGTTGCGCGACTGACTCCAAGGGCCTTGGCCGCCAATGTCCTGTTGCCATTGAACCGTTGCAAGGCCTCTTGAATTCGTTGAGGTGTTACGATGGAGGTGCGGGGCCGCAGGAATAAAGACTCATTTCCTTTGAGTCTCCTTTCCAAAGGCTGGCCTGATGTATTGAAGGGTCTGGATTGCACAGGCACTAGGCCAGGATTCTCCAGCGCAGATAAAATGGCCGACGGCAGGTGCTGAGGCTCCATAGCCCTGCCTCGTGCCCGCACCACAGCATACTGCAGGCAGTTCATCAACTCCCTCACATTTCCAGGCCAGTGATATTGCAAAAAGATATCCATAACCTCATGAGTAACAGACGGCTCATAGGCAAGGGAGCTGGTCTTTTTGATGCGTTCCAGCAGGTGTTCCACCAGGAGCGGGATATCCGCAGCACGCTCTCGCAGGGGAGGAAGCCAAATGGGCATGACACAGATGCGATAAAACAGGTCCTCCCTGAATCGGCCTGCCTTCACCTCCTCTCGCAGGTCCTTGTTGGTGGCTGAGATGATGCGCACATTCACTCGAATGCTCTTTTCGCCGCCTACACGCTCAAATACCCCGTCCTGCAAGACTCGCAAAAGCTTGGCCTGCATGGCAGGGCTGATATCGCCTATCTCGTCCAAAAAAAGGGTGCCGCCGTCGGCCAACTCAAACCTCCCCTTTTTGTCACGAATGGCACCGGTAAAGGCACCTTTTACATGGCCAAAGAGCTCACTCTCCAGCAGGCTGTCGGGCAGTGCCGCACAATTGACCGGCACAAAGAGGTGTTGACTCCTGTGGCTCTCGTTATGTATGGCAGCAGCCACCAGTTCCTTGCCTGTTCCAGACTCCCCTTGTATCAAAACCGGTATGTCACTATTGGCCACATCCCTGATGATCTCATAGAGTTCCAGCATGGCAGGTGAATTGCCCACTATGCCTGCAAACTCCTTCAATTCCCCCAAACGGGAAGACAACTCAAACTCCCGAGTATTGTCCACAAAGGTGGCCAGCACCCCCAAGACCTCCTCTGTCTTTTTCCCCTCGCCTTCAAAGGCAAAGATGGGCACCACAGACATGCCAAGGCGCTTCTGGCTACCGTCCTTGGTCTGAACCGAGATGTCATAAGAGTAGGGAGAGAGGGGTATCTTGTTGATTCCATTACAAAATCTACAACTCTTGCCGCAAAACTTATTGGGAAATACCTCGTGGCAGTCCCTGCCCAACACCTCTTCTTTTTTATAGCCCGTTATTTCCTCTGCTGCCTTATTGAAATAAAAGATACGACGATTCAGGTCATGGGCCATGATGCCCTCACGCAGGTTATCCAGAATCAAAAAGAGGTTTCTTCTGGCCTGAAGCAGGGCGGCAAGATAACCCTCCTCAAAGAGGTGCGTCACCAGTTCATTTAGTGGGGAGTAAAGGGCGCCACAGCACCCTTCTGTGTAACCAGCCTCTTGCTTTAGATTCCACTGCACCAAAATGGGGTTGCCTGAGAATTTAAGGGATAGAGTTGCCCGTCCTACATGAATGACGATGTCAAAGACGCGAGACTCCACATCCTCCAAGCTCAGAATATCGGAGGGGATTTTAAGCCCCTTCTGCCGCATGAACTGCAGAATCTCCTGAGTAATCACAGGATTACCAACACAGCCAGCCACTATCTTCAGGTCCTGTGTGGCCCTTGCATGGGCCATGGCAGCAGCCATGGCGGCACACAACATGTCTGAGGAAAAAAATAGTATGGATTTCATTTGGCCTGTCTCAAACAAGCAAGACCGCTTTGAGCAGCCTCTCTGGACTCCTCGTCTGCATCATTTAGGTATGGTTGCAGGCGCTCCTGTGCCTGAAGGGCATTTAACAACTGGGGCCTGGCGCATGCAAGCCTGGCAATGCCCTTAAGCGCCCCTCGTCTCAAGGGTAGGTACTCCAAATAGTTCCCTTCCTCCCATACATAGGAAAGCAGGATATGCGCATATTCCTGTGCCAAACCTGCGTCCATGGCCATGGCCTCTGCCATGGCCTCGGGTGCACCCCAGCCGATACCTCCGGATTCGTCATTCAGGCTCCACATCAGCCTGCGCATCACCTGCCGGGCGGCCTCCATATCCTCTTGAGCCAATTTGGACATCAAAAGGCCAAAGAGGGTCACTGACTTGAAGCGAACGGCTTCATCTGTGGAATAGAGGGCGGAGAGCACCGAATGAAGGGCAGTTTTCACGGGGAAAACCGACAATTGAGCCAGCAACTCCTCAACCCCCTGAGTCAAAAAGGCCTTTTTGATGTGCTGATGGGAAAGGTGTCTGAATTTGGCCATAACAAATTTTGTTTTTGGGCGATTAAAGGCAATCTCTTAAGTGCGATCCTGGCTTGACGATGAGTTTGGTGTCATTGCGAGCGAAGCGAAGCAATCCCCTTGAAAACGGGAGATTGCTTCGACATATAACCACCTTTTATGACGGTAATGTGTGGCCAGCGCCCTCGTGGCGTCTATTCCACAACCACAACCACCGGCCACTCATCTTCCTTCGGGGACCCCAAGCCCAGATTAGAAGACGCTTAAAAACACCACATGCCCTTTGAACCTTGCTTGATCGGAATGTAAAAGCCAGTCTTGCGACTTTGTTAGTATTCCCATTTAATCCACAGGCTCCATCAGGCGCCCACAACAGTATGGAACGGCCTGCCCTACATGTATATGGATATATTTATTACAGATGGTGCAAAGGTATGTGCACTCTGCCTCAGATACCATCTCGGAGAACACGGTCTTTCCGCCGGCAGCCCCCTCTATCACAAAGCGAGCCAGGTTCTCCTTTTGTGGCACATACTCGCCGATGGGGCTCAAACTCTTGTTGTTGCCGCCGGCACAGTCCAAGACCATGCGCCAAAGCACCTCCAAGGAGGCGGTCTCCTGCTGATTTTCAGGAATAAATTCCACCACATTTTTGTCTATATTGATACGCATAGGCATTACTCTCCTAAAGCGGCCTTTACAGCCTGTCCGACCTTTTTGCCCAATTCCACGCATTCCTTGAGGTTTTCGTGCACAGGGACATATTTTACGCGAATCCCCTCGTGCACGATATCGAACTTCATCTCCTCCATGGCCTGGTTCATGAGCTTCACCGCCTCGCCGCTCCAGCCATAGGAACCAAAGGCAGCGCCGATCTTTCCGCCTGGCTTAAGCCCCCGCATATACATGAGAAAGCCCGCCATGCGTGGCAGCAGGCCGTTGTTCAAGGTCGGACAGCCCAGGACAACCGCCTTGGCACCCATGACCTCTGTTATCACATCGCTTCTGTGGCAGACCTGCAGGTCCATGAGCTTTACGCTCACGCCCTCGCGCATGAGGCCGTCCGCCACTGCCTTGGCCATCATCTCTGTGCTGTGCCACATGGTGTCATAGACCACCACCGCCTTTTTCTTGGCCTTGTGGTTGGCCCAGTCTGCATATGCCTGCAGGATCTCGGCCACATGTTTACGCTTGATGAGGCCGTGGTCAGGGGCGATCATATCGATCTGAAGGCCGAGCTTTTTCACATTTTCGATGAGTTTAGAGACCAGGGGTGAGTAGAGCAGCAGTATGTTGGCATAATACTTGGCATTGTGCTGCATCAAGGTGGTGAAGTCCACCTCGTCGTCAAAGCGTTCGCTGGTGGCCCAGTGTTCGCCGAAGGCATCGCTGGAGATGAGGAGCTTTTCCTCTGGAATATAAGAAAACATGCTGTCAGGCCAGTGCAGCATACGGGTCTCGATGAACTGAATGGAACGCTTGCCCACGCTGATCACCTGACCCGGCGCTACCACCTCATAGGGCCAATCCTCTCGATGAAAGTGGTCCAACAGGGCTTTTTTGCCCATGCTGGAACAGATCACCTTCTCAGGCTTGATGAGGTCTATCATCTCAGGCAATGAACCTGAGTGATCCATCTCTACATGGTTTACCACGATATAATCTATCTTTTGAGGATCGGTAAGGGAACGGATATGGTGCACCAGGTCACTCATCTTGGACTTCTTCACCGTGTCGAAGAGCACCGTCTTCTCGTCCTTCAAGAGATAGGCGTTATAAGTGGTGCCTTCATAGGTGGAGTAGCCGTGAAAGTCCCTGATGGTCCAATCAATGGCGCCCACCCAATAGATATCCTTCTTGATCTCTGTAATCATTGCCTTTTTGCTCCTTTTTTACGTAAAATTACATTACAATCACATGAAAACCCTGTGCAATAAACCTGGCCATGGAAGGGTGTCCTGACATCTCGTCACTTAAAGGCAGACTCAAGGCCTGAATCTGCTCAAGGACCCCCATCTTCTTGGAACAGGCCTTACACACAGCCGTTATCAAACCCCTTGTCTTGACCTGTGTATAAAGGTCGTGCAAAAAATGGGATGGTTGCTCCAGTTCAGGCAGGAGTTTGGTGGCCTCACCCTCTATAACGACCTCACATGCCATGCCCTTATTCTGCATGTCCAAGGCATTCAGAAGCACATGTATAAAACACATGGGCTCTCCCTTAAACGCAAATATAACCGTTCGTTGGGCCGTCATGTCAGATCTCCTCAAACTCCTCCTTGCTTGCGCCACACACAGGGCACTTCCAATTTTCAGGCAGTGCCTCAAAGGCAGTGCCAGGCGCCACACCCTGTGAGGCATCCCCCACCGCCGGGTCATAGATATAGCCGCAGACATTGCATCTATACTTAGGACCTGCATCGGCCTGTGGGGCCACAGTTTCCTGTTTATCCCGCTCCATCACCGAGCCAGGGCCGGCCAATGGCCTGAACATGGACTTACCCGCCCCACATACAGGGCACTTCCAGTCATCGGGGAGGTCCTCAAAGCGGGTCCCCTTGGGAATCTTGCCCTTTCTATCACCTCTGTCAGGGTCATAGATGTAACCGCAATTGATGGTCTGACACTGCCACATATCTTCAGGTCTGCTCATATAAAATCTCCTTCAATAAATTCTTAGGCCTTATTGGCTGTTGCCAGGACAAAAGGCACGGGACGAGTGGATAACTCCTTGTCTATCATAAAAAGCCCGCCAGGCGAGGCCTGAGCCAGCTTCATACGCTGCACCACACCATTGGCAGAGGCCTCTTCCTCCACCTGTTCGGAGATAAACCACTGCAAAAAGATCTGAGTGGCGTGGTCCTTTTCTGAGATAGCCAACTCCATGAGGCCATTTATGAGGCTCGTCACATGCTGCTCATGCCGATAGGCGTCTTCAAACACCTCAAGGGGGGAGGCCCATTGAGTCTTGGGGGCCTTTATTGCATTCAAAACCACGCGGCCGCCTCGCTCATTTACATACTCATACATCTTGGAGGAATGAAGCAGCTCCTCCTGCGTCTGGGCATGCATCCAATGGGCACAGCCTGCCAAATCAATGGAAGAAAGATAGGTTGCCATGGAAAAATATAGATATGCCGAATACAATTCGGCGTTTATTTGCTGATTTAATGCCTCTTCTAATTTAGGACTCAACATAAGCACTCCTTATTTATGGGTAAAACCCCATTTCACATGGCGGCAGATAACTGCCGCCGCCTTGTCAACAAAACGCCCTTTTATGCCTTCCAGAGACCGTGGAGATTGCAGAACTCCCGTGCGGTCACGGTGTCGGCCTGAATGCAGAAAAAGGCCTCAGGTGCCTGGCCAGGGGACAAAAATTCCCTATATGCCTTGCCATCCGCAATGAGCTCGATCCACTCGATGTAGTGTTTTTCCTCCATGGGATGGGCTACACTGCCCACCTTGACCTTATAGCCGCCATTTACCTTTTCGATGACAGGGACATGCTTTTCCTTAGCCGCATCCACTGTATTTTCTGTCATGAGCTTCATGGGCTGACCACAGCAGACCAGCTGGCCCGCGCCTGTATGCACCATCTCCACCATGTTTCCACAGATCTCACACTTGTAAATCTGTAATCTTTCGGTCATTGGAATACCTCCTTTCAAGGTATGTTTTTGAGTCGAATTCGCTTCGGCCTGCCTCAAAGACAGGCCGAAGTGCCTTTTGTAACAACTATTTTACATTCACCATCACTCTGGCCTCATTGACCAAAATGGGGGCGTATTCCTCCTTGGAGAGCTTGAAAAACTCACCTACAGAACTGGGAATCTGGCTATAGAGGAGCCGTGCCGTCACAGTGGCCTGGCCCTTTGCCACATCCTTGGGCAGTTCCAGCTTAAAGTGTTCAATCTTGGTCTCACGAGGCCCTATGCGATAGTCCACCACATCGTTTTTGGCAGTATACCACTGGGCTACGGTCATCTCGCCCTTGGGATTGAAGAACGGGCGCCTAAAGATACGGGAGCCATCGGGCACATTGCCGTCCCGCTTCAGGCCCTTAAAGTTAGCCAGGTCCATGATCTCACCTATGTCCTGATAGGCCATGGCCTTGGAATCAGCCACCGTGTATTCCTCCCCCTTAAAGCCCTTGGGCTGCACCTTTAAGGCATATCTTTTGCCTTTGGCATCGGTGAGCCACACCTCTAACCAGAGCATGCGCTCCTCAGTGGAACCGGATGGCACATAATGCCCTGCCTTGCCGTTAAAGAGCTCTGAACGCACTGTGAGGCCCTTACCAGGCGACACCTCATCCTCTTCTGCATAGAGGGCCAGATCAATGGCCCCTGCCAGCTTGCTGGGGAAGTGGCTGCCATGAAAGGTGTGATGCGCCATGTCAGGGCGCTCCTGACCACCCATGCCAGGCACGCCAGGCGCCCGATACATGTGGCAGTCCTGACAACGCACACCTTCTTTGCTGTAAGGGCCTGCCTTCCATTCCCGATAGGTCTCCTTGACCCATGCCCCGTAAGGGCTCTGCTCATCGTGACAGGTGGCACAGAGCTCAGGACTGCGAGTAAACTCAGAGAAATTCACGCCATGGCCCGGAGACTTCACATCCCTTCTGGGCCCCTGCTTTACATCCCCTGGCTGAATCACAAAGCTGAAGTTAAAGGGCGTCTGCTCGGTGGAGCCTGTGATGTTATGGCATATCTCGCAGGAGACACCTTCGTTGGCGCGCGTTCCGGCCTTTACGGGCTTGGGCGGAATATCCCCTGACAAAAAGGCCAGCGGCCCATGGCAGGCGATACACCCCCCCTTTACGCCAGAGACCTTCTCCAATTTTTGAGAATGAGGCAGGGCCAACTTGAAGTACTCCACCTCATCCCACTCATGGGTAAAAGACTGGGACATCATGGCCTGCTTCCACTCCTGATATATCTCTGTATGGCACATGCCACAGTCAGTGGGTTTTTGAAAGTCGTCATACTTGAACTTGCCCATCTCTGCCGCGCCTACAAACAGAGGCGCCGCCACCACAGCACTCACAGCCATAACTGATAGAAGTCTCTTCATATGCCCTCCTTATGAATGGAATCTGTAACTATGAACAGCAACAGGAACCGCCGCCGGTGGAGCAACAGGAGGCAGCCGGCTTGGCATGTTTGGCCAGGTACTCCGCCACCCCCTCCTTGGTAGGCTTCATGGCCTCTTCGCCAGGCTTCCAGTTGGCAGGGCAGACCTCTCCGTGCTTCTCCACAAACTGGAGGGCATCCAGGACTCTCAGGGCCTCATCCACGCTTCTGCCCAGGGGCAGGTCATTGACCAGCATGTGGCGAATAATGCCGTCCTTGTCTATGAGGAACAGGCCGCGAAGGGCTATGCCGCTTTCCAAAAGCACGCCATAGTCACGGGAGATGGATTTGGACAGGTCGGCCACCAATGGAAATCTCACAGAACCGATGCCGCCCTTTTCCACAGGGGTCTCCTTCCAGGCCAAGTGAGTGAAATGGGAGTCCACAGACACACCGATCACCTCACAGTTTCTCTTTTGAAATTCGTCAACCGCCCTGTCAAAGGCCAGTATCTCGGAAGGGCAGACAAAGGTAAAATCCAGTGGGTAGAAGAACAGGAGCACATACTTACCCCTATAGTCCGACAGGCTGATCTCCTTAAAGGAATTGTCGGCCATTACAGCGGTTGCCTTGAAGTTAGGCGCCTCGTTGGTAACAAACTCACACATGACAAGTACCTCCTTTTTTGATTTAGTTTGATATGGTTTGAGTTGTAAATACAAAAAACTACCAATTCTCTGCCAAAAGCTCAAAATGTGCCTTATGATGGGCACAGGCAGGGCACTTTTCCGGAGCGGCACTACCCTTATGCAGATAACCGCAGTTGCGGCAGCGCCAGACCACCTCTGTATCCCGCTTGAAGACCCGATCCGCCACTATGTTGGCAGCCAGCTCTCTATAGCGCTTCTCGTGCTGGCGTTCGGCCACGGCTATGGCCTCAAAGATACAGGCCAATTCCTGAAAGCCCTCCTCTATGGCTATCTTTGCAAAACCAGGATACATGATGGTCTGTTCGTAGTTTTCTCCATTGGCTGCGGCTATGAGATTGTCATAGGTATTGGAGATGATGCCGGCGGGAAAGGCGGCCTGAATCTCCACCTCGCCGCCCTCCAACAGCTTAAAGAGTCTCTTGGCATGTTCCTTCTCCTGGTTGGCCGTCTCCTCAAAGATATCGGCTATCTGCACATAGCCATCCTTCTTGGCCTGACTGGCAAAAAAGGTATAACGGTTTCGTGCCTGGGATTCACCGGCAAAGGCGGTCAGTATGTTGCGTTCGGTCTGGGTTCCTTTGAGTTTTTTCATGTCTCCTCCTGTATGTAAATTTAAAATCAAACGACAGTAAAAATTATAAGCGCAGAATAAGCCCTTTACCACATCCAAATGACAAGACGGGCAAAATTATGGCAAAAAACAGTGACAAGATGCAAAAATTGAAATCAGTTCATGCCTTTTTTGGCGCAATCAGGACAGATTCCCTCATATTCCAGGGCATAGCCGGTCACCTGGTAGCCGCGAAAGTCAATGGTCTTCATGTGCTCTGGAATGGATATGGGGTCTGCCCAGATGTCATCCACTCTGCCGCATCTGCTACACCTGATGTGCACATGGGCAGAGATGTCGCCATCAAAACGCATCTGCTTGCCGGCTGTCTCCAGCTTTCGAATCATGCCTATCTCTGCCAGCATCACCAGATTACGATAGACAGTGCCAAGGCTGATCTTCGGCATCTCTTTTTTGACCACTTCATACAGCTCATCCGCAGTCGGATGGGTTTTTAAGCCCCTTAAGGCATTTAAAATAATAGTCCGTTGGGCTGTGTTNCGTAATTTTCCACTACTTGTGTTCAAATTTACACCCCCTTGATGTGAATGATTATTATTAAGCATATTTGATTGGCCATGTCAAGCAAAAAACAAGCATTCCTAAAATTTTCTATTTTCGATCCCCATAGCCACCATGCCTATTTGGTGAGGNNATAACAACCATGNGGCAGAATCAAAAACAACCCCCCTCAATCCCCCCAACCCCTCTCAATCCCCCCTTATCAGGGGGGAAGTAGGGGCGACCGGCCGGTCGCCCCTACGATGGC